>ERZ779629.469-NODE-469-length-16346-cov-4.882696_pt1 | contig 16346 bp, 14 predicted proteins | sample MGYA00514192_ERZ779629 | MGnify/ENA primary metagenome ERZ779629 (study PRJEB29562, sample SAMEA4376709) | mouse gut metagenome | isolation source: Cecum | study: EMG produced TPA metagenomics assembly of the A DSS colitis mouse model was used to assess the... | reverse complement strand
ATTTTGGATATCAATCTTACCGATGGAATCGGACTGGAATATTGCAAAGAGGTACGTAAGGAAATAGGAGTGGCAATTATTTTTCTGACGGCAAATGACATGGAGACCGATATCGTAACCGGATTGGAAACAGGGGCGGACGATTATATGACAAAACCTTTTTCCCTAATGGTATTGCGGGCCAGGGTCAACGCAGTTTTCCGCAGGAAGCAGGAGAGGGCGGGAGGTTTCCGGCAGGGCGGCTTTTTTTTCGATTTTGAGTCCATGGTATTTACCGTGGAAGGCAATGCCGTGGAACTGAGCAAAACAGAACAGAAATTGTTAAAAATCCTCGTTTCCAACTGCGGGAATATCGTTTCCAGGGACATGCTGATCGACCGTATTTGGTCCGACGGAGCCGAATTCGTGGAAGAAAATGCGTTGTCGGTTACGATGAACCGTCTTCGTTCCAAACTGCCGGGCGCGCCCGTGAAGACGATATACGGAATTGGCTATATGTGGGAGAGAAATTGATGGAGCTTTGTATTTTTTTAATGGCGGCGCTTGTCCTGCTTGCGGCGGCGCTGGTTTTTCTTTATATGAAATCAAATCGGATGTGGAACAGCGTAGAGCGCATGGTAGAAGCGGCAAGAGATGGTATTTTTGTGGAGACGGCCTTCGATGAAGGCCGTTTATCCCGTTTGGAGTCCAAAATGTATCAATATCTGGTCTCCGGCCAGACTTCCAGGCGGCGGATGGAGGAGGAGAGGGAAAAGATAAAAGCCCTGGTAAGCGATATTTCCCACCAGACAAAGACTCCGATCGCCAATATGCTGCTTTATACGCAGCTGTTGGAGGAAAACGGGAGCCTGGATGGAAACGCGCGGAGTATTGCTTTTCAGATCGAGGAACAAGTCAATAAATTAAATTTTTTGATCCAGTCGCTGGTGAAGCTTTCCCGCCTGGAGAGCGGCATGCTGGAAGTAAGGCCGGAAAAGAATAAGATAAGAAAATTGATCGCAGGACTGGATTATGCGGCGGCAGCGGAGCAAAAGGGAATCTCCTTGTCCGTAGGGGAAGTGCCGGAACTGACCGCCTTTTTTGACCTGAAATGGACGCTGGAGGCGTTGTCTAATATTGTGGATAATGCCATCAAATATACGCCGGCAGGAGGAAGCGTTGCAATATCGGTGAAAGAATATGAAATGTTTGCGCGCATCGATATCGAAGATACGGGGATCGGGATGGAAGAGGAGGAAACGGCGAAAATATTCGCGCGTTTTTATCGTTCTCCTGGGGTCAGCGGGGAAAGCGGCGTGGGAATCGGGCTTTATCTGGTTCGCGAGATATTGGGCCGGGAGGGCGGTTATGTTAAGGTGGCTTCCAGGCCGGGGAAGGGATCGGTATTTTCTGTTTTTTTGGGAAGGATATGATGGAGATTCTTTCAATACCGTAAGATTGCGGAAAGATTCTGGAAAGATTTATCGGTTATATTGTGTATGTGAGGACATAGGCCAATAGACGGAATAGGAGGTATCCGCAAATGGAAATTTTAAAAACAGAAGGTTTAAAAAAATATTATGGAAATATGAATCAAAAAGGGCCGGAAAAGGCTCCGCTGGTAAAGGCGCTGGACGGAGTGGATCTTTCGGTGGAAAATGGAGAATTCGTGGCGGTCGTGGGGACTTCCGGCAGCGGCAAGTCTACGCTTCTGCACATGATGGGAGGATTGGACAGACCGACGGAGGGCAGGGTGGAAGTGGCTGGGAAAGATATCTTTTCCCTGACGGATGACGAACTGACTATTTTCCGGCGCAGAAAGATAGGATTTATTTTTCAGAGCTACAACTTGGTTCCTGTGCTGAATGTATATGAAAACATTGCTTTGCCCGTGGAACTGGATGGGCAAAGGCCGGACGGGGAATATATGGACCGGATTATAAAAACGCTTGGGTTGGAGGAGAAGATCCATAATTTGCCGAACCAGCTTTCCGGAGGGCAGCAGCAGAGGGTGGCCATTGCCCGGGCGCTGCTTTCCAAACCGGCTATTATACTGGCGGATGAACCCACCGGCAATCTGGACAGCAAAACCAGCCAGGATGTGATGGGATTTTTAAAAGTGACCAGCGATAAATTCAGGCAGACAATCGTAATGATTACGCATAACGAAGAGATTGCCCAGATGGCGGACCGGATCGTGCGTATTGAGGATGGAAAACTTGTAGCAAATAAGGAAAGGAGGCAATAGATCCATATGTTTCGGGTAAATAGTAAAAAAGCGATCCGGCGGATAGGCGATAAAAGTTTTTGGTCCAATAAAGCGAGAAATACGATTGCGGTTATGGCGATCGCATTAACCTCGATTTTATTTACGACGGTATTTACAATAGGGAGCGGCATGATGGAAAACCTCCAGCGCCAGACGATGCGTCAGGCGGGCGGCGACGGGATGGGAGTATTAAAATATATTACGGATGAGGAGTATGAAAGAGTCAAAGGCCATGAACTCATCGAAAAAATTTCTTATAATCGTATTTTGAGCGACAGCGTGGAGAACGAGGAACTTCTGAAACGCCATGGAGAATTCTATTATATGGATGATACCGGTATCCAACTGGGATTTTGCGAACCGGTGGAGGGCCATAAGCCGGAGGCGGAAAATGAAATTATGATGGATACTAGGACGATACAAATGCTCGGTATTGAGAAGGCGGTAGGCTCTCCGGTTACTTTGGAGCTTATTGTCCATGGAAAAGAGGTAAAAAGGGATTTCGTGCTTTCGGGATGGTGGGAAGCGGATCCGGTATTTAACGTATCCTTGCTGATAACTTCCAGGGCTTATGTGGAAGCACATATAGATGAACTTTGTAAAAACTATGACGCCGGTGAGAACTGGAAAACGACGGGGCTGATCAACAGCTATATTATGTTCCGCAACGCCTGGGGGCTGGAAAAGAAGATGGAGCGGGTGATCGTGGGAAGCGGTTTTTCCATGGATGAAAATGCGGAAAATTATATAGAAAGCAATGTGAACTGGTCTTATATTTCCGGCAGTTTTGGCAGCGATCCCGTTACGGCGGCGGGAGCCGTTATCGCCCTTCTTCTCATTATATTTACCGGTTATCTGATCATTTATAATATTTTTCGGATTTCGGTGGTAAAGGATATCCGGTTTTATGGTTTATTAAAAACGATTGGAACGACCGGCAGACAGATCAGGCAGATTATCCGCCGACAGGCGCTTGGGCTGTCGTGCGTGGGCATTCCTTTGGGGCTTGCTGTCGGATATGTCATAGGATGCGGGTTGGTGCCGGTAGTCATGGAAGCTATGGTAGTGGGCGGGAAAGGATTCCGCACGGAAATATCGGCGAATCCGGTGATTTTTGCAGGGAGCGCTCTTTTTTCATTGATTACGGTAGCGATTAGCACGACAAGGCCGGGCAGGATAGCCGCGAGAGTGTCGCCGGTGGAGGCGGTGCGTTATACGGAAGGAATGGAAGGCGGAAGGGGAACCGGGAGAAAAAGGCGTGGAAACGTGCTGTTTTCCATGGCAGCGGCTAATTTTTGGCGGGATAAAAAACGGACATTGCTCGTGTTACTCTCCATGTCGTTAAGCATTGTGCTGCTTCACGGGGTTTATACTTTCAGCATTGGTTTTGACATGGATAAATTTCTCTCCAGGTTTGTAAAAACCGATTTTCTGGCAGCGCATGCCGCTTATTTTAATTACCAGTACTCGGGAAGGGATACGGCGGTGCCGGAAAGTATGATAGAGGCCATGATGGAGCAGGAGGGATTTGAAGAAGGGGGAAGAATGTATGCCAATATCAGGGATGTGGAATTTTTCTCGGTAGATCCGGTGGAAGAAGGAAAAAATATATACCCGGAGGCAACGTACGAAGATGGGACGATGCATTGCGCCGTTTACGGGATGGAGGATTTCCCCTTGGAAAAGCTGGAGGTTGTGGAAGGGGAGATTGATGTGGAAAAGCTGAAAACGGGCCGTTATATTTTGGAGGGCCTGCCATGTGACGATAGCGGAAGACCATTGCCGGAAGCTTCCCACTATTCCATCGGGGATAAGGCAGTTCTGCACAACTATAGGGGAGAATCCGATGTGCGCAGTGAAAACCGGCTGACAGACTATGAATTTGAAGTGATGGCGAAGGTGAAGGTAGAAACTTATACGAATTCCTGTGGTATAGGTTTTGATTATAATTTTTATCTTCCGGCAGAAACATATAAAGAGATGGTGTCACATCCTGCGGTTATGAATTACGTATGCAATGTAAGCCCGGAAGGAGAGGCGGGGATGGAGGCGTTCTTAAAAAATTATACGGAAAAAGAAGCGCCGGAAATGAGCTATACTTCAAAGGGTAAGAGGGTGACGGAGTTCCAGGGAATTAGAAATATGGTATTGCTGGTCGGAGGCGTGCTTAGCTTTATCATGGGACTGATCGGCATTCTGAACTTTATCAATTCCATACTCACCAGCATCATTGCAAGACGGCGGGAGTTTGCCGTATTGTGTTCCATTGGTATGACAGGCGGGCAGCTTCGGAAAATGCTTATTATGGAAGGACTGCTTTATACGGTTTTGGCAGGAATCGCGGCTTTTCTTACAGGAACGGTTTTGGCTTTTTCCGTCATCCGCCAATTATTTTCTGCGTTATGGTTTTTCAGTTATCGGTATACCTTGCTTCCGTTTTGCGGTATTTTTCCGATTTTGCTGCTGGCAGGAGCTGTTATTCCCTGGATTGCTATTCACTTTTGGGTAAAAAGCACCGATATAAATATATAAATAATATATAATTATTATAGAAGGAACAGGCAGACCAGAACATGCATTATCAAGGAGGATGATAGTATGGGGGTTACGGGAGTCGGCAGTCCGAAGGATAATTCGATCGCCATAAAAAAAGCAGACGGAACTGTAGTGGCGAGGGTAAACAGGACGGGGTCAAAAAATAAAAAGAAGAAGAAACTGAATTATAATTACAGGGAAATATCGGGGCAGCTTATGAGAACGGCTACGTCCGTGGGCGCGCGCGTGGTAATGGTGAGGGCTTTTCAAAAGGTGGGCACTCTTTACAGAAAGCTTAAGAGCGGCGATTATAGCGAAAAAGAAGTAGAGAGAGCGATTGCGCATGCAGAACAGATTGCCATGGTGGCGAAAAAAAGAATGAAGCATTTGCAGGAGGAAGAGAGATTAAAGAAAGGCGGCCCCTGCGAAGCGGAGATGGAGGAAGAGAGCGAAGAGGCCGGAACTGAAATGCCGGGAATGGAAAATGCGGAGAATACGAAACTGGACAGCGAAGAGATCGAAAGGCTTATGGAAGAACTGGAGGCAACGCTGGAAGAGATAGACCGGATGGAGCAGATGGGAGAGCTGGAGGAAGTGGCGACGGGCGTACAGGAAGATATGGATCCCGAGGATTTGAAGCTTCTGAAGAAAAAACACAGGTCGAAAGAACTCAAAGAGATCATGGAAGCCGATATGAAGTATTTGAAAGCTCTTTTTTACCAGCTGGAAAAGGAAAGACGGGAAAACGCATCCGGGGCCGGCGGGAGCGGCAACAGCGCCAGCGGTAACGGAAGCGGGGTTTCTTTGGAACTCGCGGGAGTGGAGATGGCCGCATCCATGCCGGAAGCGCCGGTAGAGGCGACGGGCGGCAGCATTGATGTTACGGTATAATTACAGTGCAAAATTGCGACGTGGTATTACGCCGCAATTTTGTTCTATTCAAAAAAATAATGGAAAGGTGTGATGTTGGGATGGAGAAGAGAACAGAGGAGACAATGACAGCGGCAGAGGCATGTGTGACAGAAAAGGAGCAGATGATATTCGATATCGTACAAGCGGAGTGGGACATGTTCCAGCATGTTTATAATACGGGAGGCAGGGCTTCCTGCCAGGAAGATCCCGATACATTTTTCCGCATGCGGATGAGCCAGTGGATGGTATACGAAGACGAGATCCTGGAAAGTTACGTGGAAGATATCCGTCGGGCGTATGCGGAGGGGAGGAACCTGCTGTTCGAGAAGTATGCAAGAATGATGGAAGTGACGTATCCAGAAGAGTTTGAAAAAGTAAAGGAACATTTGCCGGAGGTAAGCCCGGAAAAGAAGCGGATGGCGGAGGAGATTATTAAAATCCATATGGAATGGGACAAATATATGGCGGAGCATTATCCGAATCTGCGGGCGCAGGGGAGGGTAATGACGACGGAGGAAGATTCGGTCAGCAACGGCTCTTCTACGGAAAGTTATCTGCGCGGCGAACTGCTGACTTATTCGGACCGGACGGTGGAACTGATTTTGAAACAGATGCGGGAAGCATACAAACAGGGAATGAATCTGGAAAAGCAGATTATCGAGAATGAAACAAAGTTTTACGGGTACAGCAGTATCGAGGATGCGGAGAAAAAGCATGGGAAATAATTAAACATTGTCACGCTTTGAGTATACTTTTCAAAAGTATAGTTTATGGAATAAAAAGAGTTGGCTCCCAGGCCAGCTCTTTTTCAATTTAAAAATGAAGCCTGCGCCTCACGGCATCCCGGAGCCTTCTCTTGGAGAGCAGGGTAATAAGCGCAATGACGATAATACCACAGACGGTAAGGACAATGGCGGACCAGGACGGAGAGAGGGGTTTGTCGAAGTAATGATCGATGAACAACTCAATGCCGACGCAGAGAACGGCTGCTTCCGCGAAAATATAAAGCGCCGTGGCAATGATGGAAACCGGCAGTTTCCGAATGCAGAGAGCGAGGATCTCCACAAGCAGAGTTGCCAAGGCTATAATGGGCACGGCGAGCTGCCAGAACCATCGGTCGGATGCGGTCAGATAAGTGATCATATACAGATAGGCGCCGATTGCGATACCGTCCAGAAGGAGCGACAGGTAAATAGGCTGTTTCGTATAGATCACTGCCGGTATGGACAGCACAAACAATATAATGCAGATACCGATAATCAGCAGCGACCACAAGCGGTTATTGAAAACAAACAGGTTTAATAGCGCGCAGCCAATGGAAGTGGCCGATAATACGATGGTTAAGAGGATGCCGAGGTCTTTTCTTTTCACCGTTTCGACCTGCCCCCGTTCCAGGGGATAAGGGGAAGCGGAGGAAACCTGGCGCAGCTGTCCCGGATGGATGACAGGGGTATTACAGAGGGGGCAGGATGGCAAAGAAGAATCCAGTTCTACCCCGCAGTTTACACAATATGACATTCGATTCACCGTTCCTTTCTGGCGCCCGGGAGGGCGCTGACTATCGGTTGCTTTCTATTTTTACATGGATGCCGTCCTGCACCAGTTTGCGGAAGAAATACCGTTCCACGTCCGCCTCTATAATGCTGCTGGCAAAGTTGATGGTAAGAGTATCCTCAAAGCTGGCGATGGCGCAGTTTGTTCTGGAGGAAAAGGGCTGCCCCATATAGATGTCAAACCGGTCGATGTAAGGCTTCATATCTTCCGGCGTCTTGAGGGCGCCCATGTTCGTCAGCCCCGCAGAGGAGTTCCGGTCCTGTACTTTCGTATAAAAAAGGCGGACGGTGTAATCCTTGATAAAAAGCGGGACGATGCGTATCAAAGGATTTCTCTGGGTAGAGGCGTTGGTAGTGATATCGCCCCGGAGGAATTTTTCGTTAATATAATAACGCATGTAATTCGTCAGATGAATTTCGAATTCATCGAAAGTATATTCTCCGAGCCTGGGATCGATGGAGGGATACACCATAGTAATAAAATTGCGCAGTGTCTTTGACGGAAAAAAACGTCTCAAGTTGACGGGCATAGCTATTTTCACAGGCCGCAGCTTCGGGTGCCAGTCGTGGGACTGCTTTTGCAGGAGGGCGTAGAGCAAAACGGAGTTCAGGTATTCCGTGATAGTAGCATTATATTTTGCGGCTACTGCCATCACCTGTTTGACAGACATGATGCCGTCGATAATATTCAGAGTATAAAAAGGTTCCTTGGTTCCTCTGACCCGGTAAGCTTTTTCCCCGGGACGGGGCGGGCGAACCTGGGCATTGGCATAACGCATATAAGCGTCTTCCAATTCTTCCGGGTCGGGAGGGCTGTCCACATCGAGTACGAACCCCCCTGTGGAGATGGAATGCCCAAGCAGCCTTAAGTATACGGCGGTAATCGTCTGCAGCACATACATACCGCCGGAGCCGTCTCCCAGACTGTGGTGGGCTTCCAGCGCGATCCGGCATTCGTGGTAATAAATACGGATGAGGTAGCGGTTATTCGCCTTGAAAGGCATGGGCATGCAAGGATTTTTAATATCGGGCTGTACAAAGGGTCCTGGCCGCTCGTTGCTTTCCAAATAGCGCCAGAAAAGCCCCTTACGTATAGCTACCTTATAAGTAGGAAAGCGCCGCAGGGCGATATCCACCGCTTTTTGCAGGACATCCGGGTCTATAGTTTCCTTCAGCACGACGGAGAGCCGGTAAACGGAAGAAAAATCCTTACGCTGCAACGTGGGGTAAACGATGGCCGACAAGTCCAGTTTATACCAAATTTTTTTCGATCCTTTTTTGCTGATCGCCATAGAAAATCCTCTTTTCGAAAAATTGACCGCCAGGCCAACTCTTTTTATTTTAGAGTATACCACAATTTACGGATTATGTGGTAAAATTGGATAAACAACTGCAAAAATCAATTTTGTTGAATTTAGAGTGCAGAGGAAGAGGAAAGCCGGAAGGAGGGAAGGGGGGAACCGGGCGGGGCAGCTGCGGGCAGGGCGGGCGGAAGCGGGGCAATGGTTTCGTCTCTGCTTTGCGCAGGGAAATGAGATTTTCTTAATACTCCGTTGAACAATCAGCAATTTGGTGACATGGATGTCACCAAAAGACCGCAGTGAGCCCGGATGGCGAATCGCGGTCGGTTGCGTCCGGCTGTTATAACTTACCGGAATATTTAGAAAATCCATTTCCCGGAGCAGCAGACGAAACCATTGCCCCGCTTCCGCCCGCCCTGCCCGCAGCTGCCCCGCCCGGTTCCCCCCTTCCCTCCTTCCGGCTTTCCTCTTCCTCTGCGCCCCCGCCTGATAAATTCAACTTTTGCGGAAACAGTTTACAGATACGGAAAGGACGGAGCTGCTCTTATGGCGATGACGGAAAAAAGAAATATGAATTTGATGAATCTGATAAAAAGGGTGCACAGCGTTGTGGAGAATACGGATATTGAGAAACACAGGCAATCACAGGATCATTTCGGGGCTCTTCTTGGGAACAGCCGGGATATGCTGGTTCGTGAATTGGTGATTGAGGATATCTATGCGGAATGGATCTCGGTGAACAGAGCGCATATGAAAAAATATGTGATTCTTTACTGCCATGGGGGAGGATATTCTACGGGAAGCAGTCTATATGCGAGGACGCTGACAACAAAACTGGCGATGTCTACTTCCATGGATGTGCTTTGCTTTGATTATCGTCTTGCACCGGAGCATCCGTATCCGGCTGCTTTGGAGGATGCGATGAAGGCATGGAATTATTTGATGCTGCTTGGTTATGGAGCGAGGGACGTCATGGTGGCGGGAGATTCGGCGGGAGGAAATCTGGCGCTGGCTCTTGTGCATAAATTAAAGAGCGAAAACAGGCTGCTGCCGAGAGGACTTCTGTTAATGTCGCCGTGGACCGATCTCACGGCGTCAGGGAAGTCTTATCAGACAAAGAAGGAAGTGGATCCGGTGCTGGACGCGGAATATATTGGTCAAATGGTTCATAACTATGCGGAAGGGCAGGAATTGGAGAATCCTCTCATCTCTCCCATCTTCGGGAATTTTGTGGATTTTCCTTCCACATATATCCAGGTGGGGAGCAATGAGGTGCTTTTAGAGGACTCCATCATGCTTCATAAAAAGATGATCAAGGCGAACGTGCCGGTAAGGATGGATATTTTTGAGGGAATGTGGCATGTATTCCAGATGTCGCCGTTTAAGACGGCTTATGAAGCGATGGATAAAAATGCCGAGTTTATTTATAATATATGCCGTTAGAAAAGGAAAAAGAGTTTAAAATGGCCGGAAATTTAAGAACTTTGAAATAAAAAAAGGATTTTCCGACTGAGCGCCGAATATTGTAAATGTAAGGAAGGAGGTTCGGCTTTGGGAATGTTGATTCGTGAAAAGCTGGAACAGTGGGAGAAGAAGTATCTGAGTCCGTATGCTTCTTTGAGCATGAATTCCAGAGGACGGTCCAGGGAGGAAGAACAATGCGATATCCGTCCGGTTTATCAAAGAGACCGGGACAGGATATTACATAGCAAGTCGTTTCGCAGATTGAAGGACAAGACGCAGGTTTTCCTGACTCCTGAGGGCGACCATTATCGGACGAGGCTGACGCATACATTGGAAGTTTCCCAGAATGCCAGAACGATTGCAAAGGCGCTCAGGTTGAACGAAGATCTGGTGGAGGCGATCGCCCTTGGACATGATCTGGGCCATACGCCGTTCGGCCATGCAGGGGAAAGGGCGTTAAACGAAGTATGCCCTTATGGATTCTGCCACAGCGAACAAAGCGTGCGGACGGTGGATGTGCTGGAAAAAAACGGGCAGGGGCTGAATCTGACACAGGAGGCCAGGGACGGAATACGGAATCATCAGACAAAGGGAACGCCTTCTACCTTGGAGGGAAAGATTGTGCGTTATTCGGATAAGATCGCCTATATCCATCACGATATGGACGATGCCGTGCGGGGCGGAATTTTAAAAGAATCCGATGTGCCGAAAGAGATCGCGGAAGTGATTGGTTTTACTACGGGGGAAAGGCTGGATCATTTTATTCATGATCTGGTGACTTACAGTTATGAAAAGAACGAGATCTGCATGTCTCCTGAAGTGGAAGGGGCGATGCGGAAGTTGAGAAGTTTTATGTTTGAACGGGTATATCAGAATAAGGCGGCGAAAAAGGAAGAGGAGAAGGCGGAGACGCTGATGAAATCGCTTTATGAATATTATTTCGGGCATTTGGGGAAACTGCCGGAACATTTGAAAGAAAGAATGGATAAATTCGGAGAGGCGCCGGAGATTATTGTGTGCGATTATGTCGGTGCCATGACGGACAGATTTGCCATTGCACAATATGAAGAATTATTTATACCGAAGTCTTGGCACTATTAGGAGAAAATGACAGAGGGGGATGGGATGTATTATCCGGATGAGATTGTAGAAGAAGTACGGATGAAAAATGATATTGTGGATGTGATTTCCGGTTATGTCAGGCTGCAGAAGAAAGGGGCGAATCATTTTGGATTGTGCCCTTTCCATAATGAAAAATCACCGTCTTTTTCGGTCTCGGGCGGCAAGCAGATGTATTATTGCTTTGGCTGCGGGGCCGGCGGGAATGTTTTTACGTTTATTATGGAATATGAAAATTATACGTTTCGGGAGGCGGTGAAGCTGCTGGCGGACAGGGCGGGGGTGAATCTGCCTGAGATCGAGTATTCCGAGGAAGTGAAAAAGAAAGAGAGCCGTAAAAACAGGCTGTTGGAAATCAATAAAGAAGCCGCCAGGTATTTCTATTACCAGCTCCGGTCCGGCCGGGGGGAGAAGGGATACCGTTATTTGGCGGACCGGGGGCTTGGCGAAGAGACGATGAAAAAGTTCGGCCTCGGCTATGCTGCGGTGTCCAGCAGCGATTTGGTGCAATATCTTCGTTCCAAAGGATACGGGGACGATCTGATACAGGAAGCGGGAGTGGCGGTATTCGACGAAAAATACGGGCTTCATGACAAGTTCTGGAACAGGGTTATATTTCCCATTCAGGATATCAATCATCGCGTTATTGGCTTCGGGGGGCGGGTGATGGGCGACGGCAAGCCCAAATACCTGAATTCTCCGGAAACGATGATTTTTGATAAAAGCCGCAATTTGTACGGCTTAAATTTTGCAAGGACGTCAAGGCAGAGCCATATCATCCTCTGCGAAGGATATATGGATGTGATTGCCATGCACCAGGCGGGATTTACACAGGCGGCGGCGTCGCTTGGAACGGCATTTACTATAGGACAGGCGAATCTGATCAAAAGATATGTAAAAGAAGTGCTGCTTGCCTATGACAGCGACGGGGCGGGAACAAATGCCGCCCTGCGGGCGATCGGTATATTGAAAGAAGCGGGGTTGAGCGGAAAAGTCATTAATATGGAACCCTATAAAGACCCGGATGAATTTGTGAAGAATCTGGGGGCGGAGGAGTTCGTGAAGAGGATAGAGGGCGCTGAAAACAGCTTTTTCTTCGAACTGCGGATGCTGGAACGGGAGTATGATCTGAAAGACCCGGAGTCCAAGACAAGGTTCCACCGGGAGATCGCCAAAAAGCTTTGCGGATTTTCGGAAGAGGTGGAGCGTGAAAATTATCTTGAGGCGGTGGCTGATAAGTATCACATAGGCTTTGAAAACCTGCGAAAGCTGGTGGCGTCTTATGCGGCGCAGACCGGGCTGGCGAGTCCTGTCATACGCCCGAAATCGGGGCTGGCGGAGAAGAAAAACACGCCGGAGGAAAACCGGAAAAAAGCCCAGCGGCTGCTGATCACATGGATAACGGACGAACCGGGGATATATCCTAAAATAGCGAAGTATATCAATGCCGGGGATTTCACGGATGAACTGTACCGAAAGGTGGCGGACAAGCTGTTTGAGGGGCTTTCAAAAGGAGAGTTCAATCCGGCGGCGCTGGTCAGCATGTTTGAAGATGAGGAGGAGCAACGCGAAGTAGCGGCTCTTTTTAATACGAAGCTGGAGGAGTTGGAAACAAAAAAAGAGCGGGAAAAAGCTCTTCACGATATTATATATACGGTAAAGAGAAACAGCTATGAATATTATTCCGGGAGAATGGGAGCAGATATGGATGCTCTGAATAAGGTAATTGCAGGAAAAAAAGCGCTGGAAGAACTTAGCAAAACGCATATTTCTCTGGATGAATGATAATACTATGACTACATGAGGAAGGATGGAACCAAAAAATGGATGAAAACACACAAGCAAAGTTTGAGGAGCGGTTGAAAGAGCTTCTGAACGCTGCGAAAAAGAAGAAGAATGTTTTGGAATATCAGGAGATCAGCGACTTCTTCACAGACATGACGTTGGAAGAGGAACAGTTTGATAGGATATTGGAAACATTAGAACAGAATAACGTGGATGTACTCCGTATCACGGAGGAGGACGATGTGGATGACGAGGAAATCATCCTGACGGAAGAGGATGAGGTGGATGTGGAGAACATCGACTTGTCCGTGCCGGACGGCATCAGCATCGAAGATCCGGTCAGAATGTATCTGAAAGAGATCGGAAAGGTTCCCCTCCTCAGCGCGGAGGAAGAAATCGAACTGGCGAAAAAGATGGAGATGGGGGACGAAGATGCGAAAAAGCGCCTTGCGGAAGCCAATCTGCGTCTTGTTGTCAGCATCGCGAAAAGATATGTGGGCAGGGGTATGCTTTTCCTCGATTTGATTCAGGAGGGGAACCTTGGCCTTATTAAAGCCGTGGAAAAATTCGATTACCGGAAGGGCTATAAGTTTTCCACTTATGCGACCTGGTGGATCCGCCAGGCGATTACGAGGGCGATTGCGGATCAGGCGAGGACGATCCGTATTCCGGTGCATATGGTGGAGACGATTAATAAATTGATCCGTGTCAGCAGACAGCTTCTTCAGGAGCTTGGGAGAGAACCTACCCCGGAAGAAATTGCGGAAGAGATGAATATGCCTGTGGACAGAGTGCGGGAAATATTAAAGATTTCCCAGGAGCCGGTTTCTCTGGAGACGCCGATTGGCGAAGAAGAGGACAGCCATCTTGGAGATTTTATACAGGACGATAATGTACCGGTGCCGGCGGATGCGGCCGCTTTTACCTTGTTAAAAGAGCAGTTGGTAGAGGTGTTGGGAACATTGACGGAACGGGAGCAGAAAGTACTCAGGCTTCGTTTTGGCCTGGATGACGGGCGCGCGAGGACTTTGGAAGAAGTGGGAAAAGAATTCAACGTAACCCGCGAGCGTATCCGCCAGATCGAAGCGAAGGCGCTGCGCAAGCTCCGCCATCCAAGCAGAAGCCGGAAATTAAAGGATTATCTGGACTGATGGGAGAAGGACATAAGGCCGTAAAACTTTCCAAAAGGCTGCTGGCAGTAGCGGGAATGGTAACGGAAGGCAATATGGTATGCGACGTAGGGTGCGATCATGGTTTTGTATCTATTTATTTGATCCAAAAGGGAATCAGCGCCAGAGTGATTGCGATGGATGTGAACGAAGGGCCGCTGCGGGCAGCCGGGGAACATGTGGGAGAGTTTGGCTTGTCGGACTACATAGAAACCAGGCTGTCCGACGGAGTGGCGGCCCTCGGCACAGGCGAGGCGGATACATTGATCTGTGGGGGCATGGGAGGCAGACTGATCAAACGGATCATGGAAGAGGGGAAGGAAAAGATCCGGCAAATGAGGGAGGTCATCCTGCAGCCGCAGTCGGAAATAGCGATGGTAAGAGAATATCTGCGGAAAGAAGGATATGCTGTCGCGGATGAAAAGATGGTTTTGGAAGAAGGGAAATATTATCCGGTCATAAAGGCGCTGCCGGTATTTTCCGTGCAAGAGGATTGGGAAAAAAAGGACGGCGGACGGCGGGAAGAGGCGGACAGCGCGGAGCCGGAGCAGGGCGGAGAACCGGAAGACGCCGGATGGCGGAAAATAGAAGATAAATATGGGCCGGTGTTGTTGAAAAAGAAAGATCCCGTACTGGAGGATTACCTGCGGAGGGAATACAGCCTTTGTATGCAGATCATGGAAAATCTCCGCGAAAACGGCAGGGAAACGGAAGGACGGCAGGAAGAGATCGCAGACAGGATACGGGGAGTCGAGGCGGCGCTTTCCTGCTACCGGTAAATAGTGGAAAGGCATGGGCATTCGTATGGAAAGTAAAAAAAGTGTGGAATGCGGCACAGTGATAAAAAGCCTGGAACAGTTATGCGCCCCGGTGTTCGCAGAAAATTGGGATAATGTGGGATTGCTGGCAGGACGCCGGGATAAGGAAGTGGGAAAAATATGCATCGCTTTGGATGCTACGGATGCGGTCGTGGAAGAGGCTGTGAGAAAAGGAGCCGATATGCTCCTCACCCATCATCCGCTTATTTTTTCTTCCATGAAAAAGATCAATACGGATGACTTTATCGGAAGGCGTCTGGTGAAGCTGATAGGAAACGATATCAGCTATTATGCGATGCATACAAATTTTGATGTTATGGGAATGGCGGACGCGGCAGCGGATGAGATCCGGCTGAAAGAGCGACAGGTGTTGAGCATTACTTACGAGGATGAGATCGCCAAAGAGGGAATCGGCAGATACGGGAAGCTGCCCCAGGTCATGACATTGGAAGAATGCGCCTCTTATGTAAAGGATGTATTTCATTTGGAGAGCGTGAAGGTATATGGGGAAAGGGATATGGCGGTGGAATGCGCCGCTGTATCGCCGGGATCGGGCAAATCCATGATACGTCCGGCAGTGGAGGCCGGGGCGGAAGTGCTGATTACCGGAGACATCGACCATCATGAAGGATTGGACGCGGTGGCCCAGGGACTGGCGATCATCGATGCGGGGCATTATGGGCTGGAGAAAATATTTGTGCCTTATATGATAGAATATATCGAGAGAGAATTCCCGCAGATCGCGGTATTTGCGGCCAGGGAGGGGAATCCGTTCTGGTTATTAGTGTGAAGAGAAGTTCTAAGGCTCACAGCAGTGGCTGTTTCGCCAAGAACTTCTAGGGTTCGCAACGCAAATTTGCGTTGCGAACCGCTCTTCACACGGAAGAATGCCCAGAGGGGCATTCTTCCCGTGGATAGTTTTAGGTGTTGGAAGGTGGTTATTATGGCATAAATTCCTTATGACATAAATTCTTTGTGGTATAAGGAGGTTATGGAGGATTGGATGAGGATTGAGCTGGAAAATGTGGGGAAAATTGGACGGGCGCGGATTGAATTGGATGGGGTTACGGTGATTGCGGGCGAGAATAGTACGGGAAAGAGTACTGTGGGGAAGATGCTTTTCAGCGTATTTAAGGCGTTTTATAAGGTGGAGAAACACATCAGGGAGGAAAGGGCGGATGCAATTTATAATGTATTTAAAAAAGGGTCTATTGTTTCATTAAGGCGTTCTTTGAAAACTCCGGTTTTTGATGTGATTTATGAAATGATCTTTTTCGCTTTTACCTCTAAATCCTCCCCTTGCCCTTTATTCAAAGGAAGGGAAAACAATTCCTTGTGATAAACCTCTAATTTTTCCACAATCTTATCTTCATTTCCCCTGTATGCATCTGGTTCATCAATCATTTCATAAATCACATCAAAAACCGGAGTTTTCAAAGAAC
>ERZ779629.468-NODE-468-length-16368-cov-6.878992_pt1 | contig 16368 bp, 16 predicted proteins | sample MGYA00514192_ERZ779629 | MGnify/ENA primary metagenome ERZ779629 (study PRJEB29562, sample SAMEA4376709) | mouse gut metagenome | isolation source: Cecum | study: EMG produced TPA metagenomics assembly of the A DSS colitis mouse model was used to assess the... | reverse complement strand
GGCGTCGGCGTCGGTGCTGGCCGGGGTGCTGTCCTTGCTCACCAGCGCGGCCGGACTGCCCGAGGTGGAGTAACGTGGACAACGCACAAAAGATATGGGACTGCCTGATCTCCGCCGGGCTCACCCCGGCGGGGGCGGCTGGGCTGCTGGGCAACCTCCAGGCGGAGAGCGGCCTGAATCCTCAGAACCTGCAAAACAGCTTTGAAAAGAAGCTGGGCTTGTCCGACCAGGACTACACCGCCGCCGTGGATTGCGGGGCCTATGGCTCCTTCGTCACCGACGGCGCGGGCTATGGCCTGGCCCAGTGGACCTACAGCAGCAGGAAAGCCGCCCTGCTGGCCTGCGCCAAGGCCAGGGGGCGCTCTGTGGGCGACCTGGACACGCAGGCAGGGTATCTCCTTCAGGAGCTGCAAAGCCTGTTTCCGGCGGTTCTGAGGCTGCTGAGGGCCACGGACAGCGTCCGGGAGGCGTCGGACTGTGTCCTGCTTCAGTTCGAGCGCCCCGCCAACCAGAGCGCGGACAACTGCGCCCGGCGGGCCGCGCTGGGGCAGGGGTTCTATGACAAATTCGCGGGAGGGAAAAACGTGAACTATCTCATGACGGCGGCGGAATTCTGCGCCAAGGCGGTGGATATCGCCGACAATTACAAGACAGCCTACATGCTGGGGCCCTGGGGCTGGCCCGCTACCGCAAAGATGATCCAGCGGGCTACCACCCAGGGGAGCAACGCCAAAACCAACCGCCAGTGGCTGCCCCAGGCCAACGCCATCAAGGACAGGGGCTTCCTGTTCGACTGCGTGGGCCTCATCAAGGGCATCCTGTGGGGCTGGGACGGGGACCTGAGCCGGACATACGGCGGGGCGGGGTACGCCTGCAACGGCGTGCCCGACTACGACGCCAAGAAGATGATCGACTGCTGCCGGGAGGTGTCCGCCGACTTCTCCGACATCGTTCCCGGGGAGGCCGTCTGGATGGACGGGCACATCGGGGTGTATGTGGGCGAGGGCCTGGTGGTGGAGGCCACGCCCAAGTGGCAGGGCGGTGTGCAGCGGTCCACGCTGGCCAATACGGCGGGCTCGAAAACGCTCCCCGGCACCGCCGGGGCCCGGACCTGGACCAAGCACGGCAAACTGCCCTGGGTGGATTACGCAGCTCAGGAAACTGAAAAGGAGGATGAAGAGATGTTTACCTATGAACAGTGGAAAGAGTACATGGACCGCTACCGCAGGGAGCTGAGCCCGGATCACGATCAGTGCTGGGCGGAAAAAGAGCTGGCCGCAGCAGTGGCCGCCAGGATCACCGATGGGAAACGGCCCCACGACTTTGTGACCCGCGAAGAGGCCGCGATCATGGCCCTGCGGAGCAAGGGCTGATAGGCGGGCAGGGGAGCGGCCCGGACCCCAACAGTTTGGAGGACAACGTGCTCAACCTGGACGAGACCTACTGCCGGATCATGACTACGCTGGATCTGCTGGAGGCGCTGGGCTGCGAAGAATCCCAGGCGCTTGGGATTTAAAAAGAGGGCACCTGAGCGGTCAGGTGCCCTCTGGTTCGAGGTTTATTGAGACGCGGTGCGCCGTATATGGTCAGATACGATATCAATGAACTGCATGGCTGTGGGACGGCCGCTTAAATGATGAAGGGCCATTTGCTCAAGCACTTCACGCCCGCCGCTTCTCCAGCAAATAGAGACGGCTGTGCGGATGGCCCGCTCTACGCTGGAGCTGGTGACGCCGAAAGCCCGTGCGGTGCTGGGATACAGGCTTTTGGTGACCAGCGTGAGCTGGCTGGGGTTGGGGACGACCTCCAACAGTATATAGAGCAAGTAATTGAAGCCGCGCACAGTCCCTGGGATATGCAGGCGGCGGAGATCGCTTTTGACCCGGTCCGCAAGTTCAGCTTTTTCTTTTTCAGGGGATTGATTTAATATCGGCATAACGCTCATCCTTTTCTATATTTATACAGGTTGGCGTTATATGCTAGGAGGCCCCCGGCATGCCGGAGGGCCTCTTTTTTGTGCCCCGAAAATTGCCCCGAACTGCCCCGAAAGTGCCCCGAAAACCTGCTCAGGACAGCCCTCAAACGCAACCTCAAGGCACAGCAAAAAACCCCTCAAACCGTTGCGGTTCAAGGGGTTTCGGTTGGTGGACGATACAGGACTCGAACCTGTGACCTCCCGCACGTCAAGCGGATGCTCATACCAGCTGAGCTAATCGTCCAGATATTGTCTGATTCCGCCTTGCGTGCGGAACAAGGTACATTATAACGGCCAAGCTCCCGCTTGTCAAGAGTTTTTTTTCGTGATATACTTCATTAAAAAGCAAAGGAGTTCCACTATGAAATACGCCCTGATTACCGGAGGCTCCCGGGGTATTGGAGCCGCTGCCGCCCGTTTGTTTGCCCGCCGGGGGTGGGGCGTGGCGGTCGGATTTCATCATGGAGAGAGGGAGGCCCAGGCACTGGCGCAGGAGCTGAGCGCTCTGGGCGTTCCCGCCCTGGCTGTTGGGGCCGACGTGGGCGATGCGGGGCAGGTGGGAAGAATGGTTGACAATGTGTTAGAAAATTTTTGTCAACTTGACATTTTGGCGTGTTCCGCCGGGATATCTCACCTGGGTCTTATCAGTCAAATCGACGAAGATCAGTGGCGGCGTTTGTTTGCCGTCAATGTGGACGGCGTCCACCACTGCTGCCGCGCCGTGCTCCCCCACATGCTGGAGCGCAAATCCGGGTCCATCGTCACCGTGTCCTCCATGTGGGGGCAGGTGGGGGCCTCCTGTGAGGCGGCCTACTCCGCCACCAAGGGGGCGGTCATTGCCTATACCAAGGCCCTTGCCAAGGAGCTTGGTCCTTCCAATATCCGGGTAAACTGCGTGGCCCCCGGCGTCATTGACACAGAAATGAACGCCCGCCTTTCGGCGGAGGATCTGGCCGCCCTGGCGGAGGAGACCCCCCTGGGCCGCGTTGGAACGCCGGAGGAGGCCGCTGCCGCCATTACTTTTCTGGCCTCCGACGAGGCGTCCTTTCTCACGGGCCAGGTGGTGGCCCCCAACGGCGGACTGGTGATTTGAATACAAATATCCGTCACAATATCATATAACGGCTTTTCTCGTACAACGGTCCTTGTCAGTTTTTACAGTTGACAACCCGGAATCTCAAGTATATAATTGTCAACAATCTGGGGGGCGCAATCGTGCCCCCTTCGATATTAAAGAGGACCGACGCGCATATCACAATAGTCAGGAGGAAACCAGAATGAAGAAGAAGAATCTTGCGGCCCTGCTTATGGCGGGTGCCATGTGCTTCAGCCTGCTGGCCGGCTGTTCCAACAACGGAGGCGAGGCCAGCACCGCTCCCTCCGATGCGGGCACTCAAGAGAGCGCCCCCGCCGGAAACGACAACCAGGGCGGCACCGACGTGGTCACCATCAAGGTGGGCGGCATCGGCCCCACCACCGGCAACAACGCCCAGTACGGCACCGCTACCCAGTGGGGCGCGGAGATCGCCGTGGAAGAGATCAACGCCCAGAACGGCCCCATCCGCCTGGAGCTCCAATATGAGGACGACACCGGGGTGGCCGATACCGCCGTGTCCGCCTACAACTCCCTGAAAGACTGGGGCGCTCATGTGATCTACGGCTGCACCACCACCGCTCCCTGCGTGGCCGTGGCCGCCGAGACCTTTGCGGACCGCTATTTCCAGCTCACCCCTTCCGCCTCTTCCCCCGATGTCACCGCCAACAAGGACAACGCCTTCCAGATGTGCTTCACTGACCCCGGCCAGGGCAGCGCCGCCGCTGAGTACCTGAAGAGCAGCGGCCTGGGCACCAAGATCGGCGTCATCTACAACAACGGCGACGCCTACTCCACCGGCATTGCCGACGCGTTCATCGCCCACGCCAAAGAGATTGGCCTGGAAGTGGTGGCCACCTCCACCTATCCCGAGGACACCACCACCGATTACACCGTCCAGCTCAACGCCTGCAAGGACGCCGGCGCCGACCTGGTGTTCCTGCCCATCTACTACACCCCCGCCTCCCTGATCCTGGCCCAGGCCAAGCAGATGAACTACGCCCCCATCTTCTTTGGAGGCGACGGCATGGACGGCATGCTGGACATGGACGGCTTTGATAAGTCCCTGGCTGAGGGCCTGCTGTTGATGACCCCCTTTAACGCCTCCGGCACCGACGAGCGCACCAAGACCTTTGTGGAGACCTATCAGGCGGCCCACGGCATCCTGCCCAACCAGTTTGCCGCCGACGGCTACGACTGCATGTACGCCATCTATGAGGCCTGCTGCCAGATCGACGGCATCGCCGATATGGACCACGCCCAGCTGTGCGACGCCCTGATCGCCCTGTTCACCGGCGGCGACTTCTCCGTGGACGGCCTGACCGGCACCGGCATGAAGTGGCTCACCACCGGCGATATCTCCAAGGCCCCCGTGGTGGTCAAGGTGGAGAACGGCGGGTACGTCACCCAATAATTCTGACCCAAACGGTTCAAACCAGGAAAGGGGCTGTCGGTTCGCTCCGACAGCCCCCTTTTCGCCGCGGCAGGACCTTTTTCCTTGCCGCGGCCCTGTCGTATTCTTGAGAGAGGTGAGGAAATGTCCTTCCTGAACAACGTGATCACCGGCGTCAGCCTGGGCAGCATCTACGCCATCATCGCCCTGGGCTACACCATGGTGTACGGCATTGCCAAGATGCTTAACTTCGCCCACGGCGACGTGATCATGGTGGGCGCGTATATCTCCTTCTGCACCACCAGCTACCTGCACCTGCCCGCGTGGCTGAGCGTCATCTTTGCCGTGGCGGTGTGCACGGCCCTGGGCGTGGTGATCGAGGGCCTGGCCTACAAGCCCCTGCGCCAGGCGGGGTCCCTGGCGGTGCTCATCACCGCCATCGGCGTGAGCTACTTCCTGCAGAACGCGGCCCAGCTGATCTGGACCTCCAACACCAAGGTGTTCACCTCCGTGGTGGGCCTTCCCCCGCTCCGGCTCTTTGGCGGCCGGCTCACCATCACCGGCGAGACCATCGTCACTGTGCTGGCCTGTCTTCTGATCATGGCGGGGCTGACGTTCTTCACCGGCGGAACCAAGCTGGGCAAGGCCATGCGGGCCTGCTCCGAGGACAAGGCCGCCGCCCAGCTCATGGGCATCGACGTGAACGCCACCATCTCCATGACCTTCGCCATCGGCTCCGCCCTGGCCGCCGTGGCCGGGGTGCTGATGTGCTCCGCCTACCCGGTGCTGTCCCCCACCACCGGCTCCATGCCCGGCATCCGTGCCTTCACCGCCGCCGTGTTCGGCGGCATCGGCTCCGTCCCTGGGGCCCTGCTGGGCGGCGTCCTGCTGGGGGTCGTCGAGACCTTCGCCAAGGCGTACATCTCCACCGCCCTGTCCGACGCGGTGGTGTTCGCGGTGCTCATCATCGTGCTGCTGGTGAAGCCCGCCGGGCTCATGGGCAAGTATGTGCCCGAGAAAGTGTGAGGCGGACATGAAAAAGAAACTCAACAAGAACTCTCTCAACGGGTTCATCAACTATGGCATCGTCATCGCCGCCTTCGCCGTCATCCAGGTTCTGCTGGGCATGGGCAGGCTGTCCAACTCCCTCCAGAGCCTGCTGGTGCCCGCCTGCTGCTACATCGTCATGGCGGTGTCCCTGAACCTGACCGTGGGCATTTTGGGCGAGCTGTCCCTGGGCCACGCCGGGTTCATGAGCCTGGGGGCCTTCTCCGGCATCACCGCCTCCATCCTGCTGCAAAACGCCATCCCCATGGCCCCCGCCCGTCTGGCCGTGTCCATGGCGGCGGGCGCGGTGGCGGGGGCCCTGGGCGGCGTGATCGTGGGCGTGCCGGTGCTCCGCCTCCAGGGGGACTATCTGGCCATCGTCACCCTGGCCTTCGGGCAGATTATCAAGAACATCATCATGGTGCTGTATGTGGGGGTGGACGAGACCGGCTTCCACATCGCCGCCAGCTCGGACCGGTTCAACCTGGCGGAGGGCGGCGTGGCCATCATCAAGGGCCCCATGGGGGCGGTGGGCGTGACCAAGCTTGCCTCCTTCACCGCCGGATTCATCCTCATCCTTATCACGCTGGCGGTGGTGCAGAATCTGGTCAACAGCCGTTCCGGGCGGGCCATCATGGCCCTGCGGGACAACCGTATTGCCGCCGAGAGCGTGGGCATCAACACCACCAAGTACAAACTCATGGCCTTTGTCACCTCCGCCGCCCTGGCGGGGGCCGCCGGGGCGCTGTGGGGGCTGAATTATTCCTCCACCGTGGCCTCCAAGTTTGACTTCAACACCTCTATCCTGGTGCTGGTGTTCGTGGTGCTGGGCGGTTTGGGCTCCATCCGGGGGTCCATCATCGCCGCCGCCCTGCTCTACGTTCTGCCGGAGATGCTCCGGGGCCTGGGCCTGGACGATTTCCGCATGCTCATCTACGCCATCGTGCTGATCCTGGTCATGCTGGCCACCAACAACGACAAGCTGAAGGCCCTGATGGGCCGGGTCATCCCCAAACGGAAGGGGGCCGTCAACAATGGCTGAGAAGAAACAGTTCCAAAAGGGCAGAATGGTGCCCGTGCCCAGCGTGTCCATCATTCCGGAGCGGGACCTGGGCACAACCCCCATTTTGGAGTGCAGCCATCTGGGTATTGATTTCGGCGGCCTCACCGCCGTCAACGAGTTCAACATCACCGTGGGCCGCACGGAGATCGCCGGGCTCATCGGCCCCAACGGGGCGGGGAAGACCACCGTGTTCAACCTGCTCACCAAGGTGTACCAGCCCACCCGGGGCACCATCCTGCTGGACGGGCTGGACACCCACGGCAAGACCCCCTCTCAGATCAGCCGCATGGGCATCGCCCGCACCTTCCAGAACATCCGGCTGTTCAACAACCTGTCCGTGGAGGACAACGTGAAAATCGGCCTCCACAACCAGGAGAAATACTCCATGCTGTCCGGCGTCCTGCGCCTACCCAAATACTGGCGGCAGGAGAAGGCCGCCCATGAGCGGGCCTTGGAGCTGCTGTCCATCTTCGACATGCAGGACATGGCGGGCTATCAGGCGGGCAGCCTGCCCTACGGGGCCCAGCGGCGGCTGGAGATCGTCCGGGCTCTGGCCACCAACCCGTCCCTGCTTCTGCTGGACGAGCCCGCGGCGGGGATGAACCCCTCGGAGACCGCCGAGCTGATGGAGAACATCGTGAAGATCCGGGACATGTTCCAGATCGCCATCATGCTCATCGAGCACGATATGAGCCTGGTCATGGGCATCTGTGAGGGTATCTGCGTGCTCAACTTCGGCCAGATCATCGCCAAGGGCACCGCGGAGGAGATCCAGTCCAACCCCACGGTCATCGAAGCCTATCTGGGCAAGCAGCAGTAAGGGGGGCGGCGGAAAATGCTGAACGTCAACGATATCAACGTATATTACGGCGCCATCCACGCCATCAAGGGCGTGTCCTTCCAGGTGAACGACGGGGAGGTGGTCACCCTCATCGGGGCCAACGGCGCGGGCAAGTCCACCATTCTGAACACGGTGTGCGGCCTGCTCCACTCCCGCACCGGCTCCATCGAATTCCTGGGGCAGGGCCTGGGGGGCATCCCGGCCCACAAGCTGGTGGAACGGGGGCTGGCCCACGTGCCCGAGGGGCGGCGCATCTTCCAGCACATGTCGGTGGAGGAGAACCTGGAGATGGGGGCCTACACCCAGTCCCGGGCCAGTATCGAGCCCAATCTGGAGCGGGTCTACGAGCAGTTTCCCCGGCTGAAGGAGCGCCGGAAGCAGGTGGCGGGCACTCTGTCCGGCGGCGAGCAGCAGATGCTGGCCATGGGCCGGGGGCTCATGTCCAACCCCAAGCTGCTGATGCTGGACGAACCCTCCATGGGGCTGGCCCCCATTCTGGTGGAGCAGATTTTTGACATCATCAAGCGGCTCCACCAGGGGGGCACCACCATCCTGCTGGTGGAGCAGAACGCCCGGATGGCCCTCAGCGTGGCCGACCGGGGCTATGTGCTGGAGACGGGCAAGATCGTGGCCACCGGCACGGGGAATGAGCTGCTTCAGGACGAGGCGGTGAAAAAAGCCTATCTGGGCGGTTGACCCGCCCTGGGTTCAGAGGCGGTCTCCGGGGGAGGCCGCCTCTTTTGAGGAGGAGGGAGCTTCTGTGAAGCTGGCAATTTTCGCCTACAGCCGCCGGGGCTGCGGCACCGCCCTGCGGGTGCGGGAGGGGCTGTGCCGCCCGGGGGACCAGTGCCGCTGCTTCGCCCCGGCCAAGTACGCCGGGGAAGGCTTCGAGGCCGTCCAGTCCCCCTGCGCCCAGTTCACCGGGCCGCTGTTCGCCTGGGCGGACGCCCTGGTGTTCGTGGGAGCGGCGGGCATTGCCGTGCGGTCCGTCGCGCCTTACGTGCGGGACAAGCGCACCGATCCGGCGGTGCTCAGCGTGGACGAGCTGGGGAAATTCGTCATCCCCCTGCTGTCTGGCCATATCGGCGGGGCCAACGCCCTGGCGGAGGAGCTGGCCCGGGCTCTGAACGCCGTCCCGGTGGTCACCACCGCCACCGACATCAACGGGAAGTTTTCCGTGGACGCCTGGGCGGCCCGGCAGGGGCTGTACATCTCTGACATGGGGGCGGCAAAGGCGGTGTCCGCCGCCATTCTGGAGGGGCCGGTGCCCCTGTGCTGTGACTTTCCCATAGAGGGGGAGCTGCCCCAGGGCACGGCGGCGGGGGACAACGGCCAGGTGGGCATCTGCATTTCCTGGGAAAAGAAGGAGCCCTTTGCCAGGACCCTCCTGCTGACGCCCCCGGTGCTTCACCTGGGGCTGGGGTGCCGCCGCGGGACTCCGGCGGAGGCCGTTCAGGCGGCGGTGGACGGGGTGCTGGAGGCCCGGAACATCCACCCCAGGGCCGTCAAATGCGCCGCCTCCATCGACTTGAAGCGGGACGAGGCGGGGCTGCTGGAGTTCTGCGCCCGGCGGGGCTGGCCGGTCTCCTTTTACAGCGCCGGGGAGCTGGCGGCGCTGGAGGGCGCGTTCACTCCGTCGGAGCGGGTGCTGCGGGTCACCGGGGTGGACAACGTGTGCGAACGGGCCGCCATGATGGGGGCCCGGCGGCTGGTGGTCCCCAAAACCGCCTGCGGCGGGGTCACCGTGGCCCTGGCGGAGGAGGACTGGACCGCGAAATTCTAGGGCGGGCCGTTAGGGCCACGCCCGTCTCATAAAAACCGAAGGATATCGCAGAGGTAGTCCGACCGTAAAAGAGCGGAGAGCAAAGAGGCCTTAATGGAAGAATTTTTGTGGGAGGCAGATAAGAAGTGTTTATGGACCGCAAGGGCGAATTTTCGCAAGTAATTTAAGGTTTTGTGAGCGTTTTCACTGAGAAACCGACAGGAATCGTCTGAAAATGTAACATCCAGCATCCAGTGCATGGACTCGATCTTCCAGTGCTCCCGCGCAAGATCCATCAACGACCGAGGGCAGGCGTCCCGGCTGGAAATGTAATAGCTTGTTTCTTCGCTGTGATGTCCGTGGTCCTCCACGATCCGCTCAATCGCAAATACACTTCGCAATCCGGGCCATTTGTGGACCTCCAGCCAGGAAATATCGGTTGCTTTACGGCAAATCCTCTTTTCAATCCGCCCTGCGTTTTGTTCTGCCGTTTGACAGCTCTCCCACTGATCGCGATTAATGTTATCTTCAAAAAACAAGCGAACGTCTGCCAGCAAGGACGGTTGATTTTCCTTCAAGCCGAACAGATAATCCCCCTTCTTCTGCACGATCCTGCGGGATGTCTCCCGCTGGCAGTGCATGGTGTCCGCTGTAACAACTTTGCTCTCTACATCCAAATATGTGAGCATTTCTTGAAAAACGGGAATCTCGTTTGTCTTTTCGCGGATGGCTTCCTGCGCCAATGTGATGCCGCTGTCTGTCACATAAGCGCTCAAAATTTGCAGCGCTTTGTGAGAATTTTCACCTCTTGCCGTACTGCAAATTGCTTTTCCGTCCACCGCTATCACTTCGCCCATTGTTCCAAAACGTTCACGCAGAACATCCAGGATGACATCTCCGATCTGTTTCCCATCTACCATGCTCAGAATTCGGCTAAAGGTCGCTTTAGATGGTATTTTCTCGATACCAAATGTTTCCTTTAGAAAATCCGCTTTGCTTTTTGCATAGATCACCAGGTCCCCCAGCGTATCCAGCCCGCATAATACACCGCACATAATGATAATCAAAATATCCGCCAACGCGTACTTCACGTAGCTTGGATGCCGCGGATCTTCAATCGTTGACATCTGTGCTCTGATCTCTTCCATCTTTTACACCCCCGCCTCATTATACCACTCTTTTATGAGACGGGCGTGCCGTTAGGGCAAATGCCCCTTGACAGTGGGAAAGCAATGTGATATTTTAAAATACAGACCGTTGGTTTGTTTTGGGAAGGGGGCGTTCCTGTGGGCCGGAACAAATACCCGGAAGTGACCGTGCAGAGGATTTTAGATACGGCGGAGCGGCTGTTTATGGAGAAGGGCTATGACAACGCCTCCCTCCAGAACATCATTGACGCCACCGGGCTGTCCAAAGGGGCCATTTACCACCATTTTGCCTCCAAGGAGGACATCTTTTTCGCCGTATGCGACCGCATCGGCCAGCGCAATGCCGAGGTGCTGTCCCAGCTCCGGGACGCCCCTGGGATGAACGGCCTGGAAAAGCTGCGGGCTATGTTCAAAGTGTCCCTCCAGCCGGAGCGTCAGGCAAAAATGTTTTGTATGATGCCCTATCTCATGGACAACGCCAAATTTCTGGCCACGGAAATGCGGAGCATTTTCACGGAGGTGGTGCCGGAATTTGTGGAACCCCTGATCCGCCAGGGAATAGCGGACGGCTCCATCCGCGCCGGCCAGCCCCGGGCGCTGGCTGAGGCCATGATCCTGCTGTCCGATGGATGGATCAACCCCATCGTCCAACCCACCACCCCAGAGGAAATCCGGGACCGGTGCGCCGTGTATAACCAGCTCTTCTGCTCTTTTGGCATCGACGGGCTCATTGACCAGGAGATCGTGGATACCTTGATGGGGTATGCGGAAATGGCCCAGCATCTGCCTTTGGGCGGGGGAGAGAGCGGCTGAAAAGAAACTGCCCTGTGAGGGCGGATTCTTTTTGGAAATATAAAAACCGACGGTCGGTTTATAAAGGAGGAAAACACATGAGTTCAAATCAAAAACCCCTGTTCAGCCGGGACTTCACCCTGGTGGTGATCGGGCAGATCATCTCCCTGTTCGGCAACGCCATCCTGCGCTTTGCCCTGCCCCTGTACCTCCTGCGGCAGACCGGGTCTCCCGCCCTGCTGGGTGCGGTGGGTGCGGCGGCCTTCATCCCCGCTGTGCTGTGCTCCCCCATTGGCGGCGTGGTGGCGGACCGGGTGAACAAGCGGAATATCATGGTGGCGCTGGATTTCTCCACGGCGGGGCTGGTTCTGGCCTTCACCCTGCTGCTGGGGCGGGCGTCCCTGGTTCCTTTGATGGTGGCCTGCCTCATGCTGCTGTACGGCATCGCGGGGGCTTACCAGCCCGCCGTTCAGGCCAGCATCCCCCTGCTGGTGGGGGAGGGGCAGCTCACCAGCGGCAACGCCGTCATCAATATGGTCGGCACCCTGTCCGGCCTGCTGGGGCCGGTGGCGGGCGGCGTGCTGTTCGGGGCCTTTGGCATCCGGCCCATTTTGTGGGTGAGCGTGGTCTGTTTTTTCCTGTCCGCCGTGATGGAGCTGTTTATCCGCATACCTCACAGCCCCCGGGCCGCTGCGGGGGGCGTGCTGGCCACGGCGGGGCGGGACCTGGGGGAGAGCTGGCGGTTTATCCGCCGGGAGAAGCCGGTGTTCCTGTCCGTCATGACGGTGCTGGCTCTCTTTAACCTGGTGCTGTCCGCCGCGCTGATCGTGGGCATCCCGGTGGCGGTGGTCCAGGTGCTGGGCATGAGCGACCTGCGCCTGGGCGTTACGCAGGCGGCTATGGGGCTGGGCGGGCTTTTTGGCGGTGTGCTGGCAGCCCTCCTGGGAGAACGCCTCCGGCTCCGCCGGGGCAGCGCCCTGCTGCTGGCGGCCAGCCTGACGGCGGTGGGGATGGGGGCGGCCCTGCTGCCCGGGGCGGATGCCTCCGCCGCGTGGTGGATGGTGACAGCCATGAGCTTTGCCATCATGGTGCTGTCCACCCTGCTGGTGGTCGTCCTCAGCGCCGCGGTCCAGCGGCAGACGCCCCCAGACCTGCTGGGCAAGGTGATGGCCTTCATCATGGCGGTGACCAACTGCGCGTCCCCCCTGGGGCAGGCGGTCTACGGGGTGCTGTTTGAGGGCTGTCCGCCCTGGACGGTGCTGCTGGGGGCGGCGGGGGCCGCAGCGGCCACGGCGGTTTGCTCCCGGGGCGCGTTCCAGGCGCTGGAGAACGGCAATGCGCCGCCTGTGAAGCCTGCGTAGAGGAAATCGTGCGGCCTGTGGTGAAAAGCTCTTGCAATCCGTCGGGATATAGGGTATAATACATTGACTTAATTTCTATACAAAACCTGAAATTTTCGATATTGGAGGACGATACCAATGGCAATGATTACAGCAGGCGAGTTCCGCAACGGAAAAACCTTTGAGATGGACGGCAAGGTGATGCAGGTCGTGGAGTTCCAGCACGTGAAGCCCGGCAAGGGCGCCGCTTTCGTGCGCACCAAGATGAGAAATGTGGTCACCGGCGCGGTCACCGAGACCTCCTTCAACCCCACCGCCAAGTTTGAAGAGGCTTTCGTGGACCGCAAGGACATGGAGTACAGCTACAACGACGGCGACCTGTACTACTTCATGGACCCGGAGTCCTACGAGCTGGTGCCCATCAACAAGGACGTGCTGGGGGACAGCTTCAAGTTTGTCAAGGAGAACATGGTGTGCAAAATCATGTCCTACAAGGGCAGCGTGTTCGGCGTGGAGCCCCCCAACTTTGTGGAGCTGGAAGTCACCGAGTCCGACCCCGGCGTCAAGGGCGACACCGCCACCAACGTGACCAAGCCCGCCATTCTGGAGACCGGCGCGGAGATCAAGGTGCCCCTGTTTATCAACCCCGGCGATAAGATCCGCATCGACACCCGCACCGGGGAGTATCTGGAGCGGTGCAAGGGCTAATGCCTCCGGCGGCTTCCTGTTTCGTTGAATAGAAACAAGGAAGTAAAAGGGAACGTTTAAACTTTGGGTTGATTGTGCCGCTGGAAGGAGACTATTATGACCATTTCTGAGAAGGTGGCCTATATTCAGGGCCTGTTCGACGGCCTGAAGCTGGACACGGAAAAGTCCGGCGAGGCCCGCATCCTCTCCGAGGTGCTGGATGTGCTCCGGGAGGTGGGCCAGCAGCTGGACGGCATGGACGCCGCCATGGACCAGTTCGACCAGGAGCTGGACATCCTGGAGGACACCGTGTCCGAGCTGGAGGAGGCCGTGTTCGAGGACGAGGAAGAGGACCGGGAGGACGGCTTCGGCGGGGAGGACGAGGAGGATTTCTTTGAGATCCCCTGTCCCACCTGCGGGGAGGACCTGGTGGTGGACGACGAGGCCCTGGCCGCCGGGGTGGTGGACTGCCCCGTGTGCGGCGGCAAGTTCGCCCTGTCCTTTGAGGACGAGGACGACGGCTCCGAGGAGGAGTAAGCGAGTTGAGAAAAGCCCCCTGGCCGCTGGCCAGGGGGCTTTTTGCGCCTATTCCGCCGATGGCGGCAACTGGCGGTATATGGTTCCGTTCTCCGGGGTCTTGCCCCGGATGGCGAAGAGCTGTTCCACCGTGACAAAATGGTAGCCCTGAGCCATCAGGGCGTCCACCACCTGGAGGGCGGTTTCCACGCTGGAGGGATAGATGTCGTGGAGCAGAATGATGTCCCCGTCCTCCACGTCGTCCAGGATCACGGAGACCTGCCGCTGGGTGTTTCGGTCGGACCAATCCTCCGGGTCCACCGACCACAGCACGATGGGGGCGGCGGCCCGGGCCTGGGTGGCGTCGCTGATCAGGCCGTAGGGCGGGCGGAGCATAAAGGACTCCCGGCCCAGCAGGGCGGTAAGGGTGTCCTTCAGGCTGTCCACCTCATCGTACAGTCCGGCGGCGTTGAGCCCGTCCAGGCACTTGTGGTGGTAGGTGTGCAGGCCGATCTGGTGGCCCTCTCCCTCCATGCGCTGGAGCAGGAGCTCGTTGCCTTCCACGTTCTCCCCGATGACAAAAAAGGTGGCGTGGACCCCCCGCCGGGCCAGCCCGTCCAAGAGGACGGTGGTGGTGGACGGCCTGGGGCCGTCGTCAAAGGTGAGGGCCACATAGGGCCCGGCGGGGATGCGGGCCGCGCCCAAGACCTCCTGGTCCGAATTTTGGGCCGGAGGGCGGGAGACCGCCGCCAGGGCCAGGGTCAGAAGGGCCAGCGCCCCCGCCCTCAACCGTTTGTTCCACTTCGGCAAGTCCTCGCCGCCTTTCTTACGTAGCTGTGGTCAGTATGCGCGAAAGGACTTTTTTTATGCGCCGGCGGCAAAAGGCGGGCTGCGGGACCTGTGATAACCTTTTGATGAATTTTTAATTTTTGGAAGTGTTTCCGGCGTCAAAGGCCCGTCTGAAGCTGGGCTCCGGTGTAGTAGTGGGTCAGGATATCCCGCCAGCCCGCGCCCTCCCTGGCCATGGCGTTGGCCCCGTACTGGCTCATCCCCACACCGTGGCCGTAGCCGGTGACGGAGAAGGTGAATACCCCCTCCTGCTCCTTCACGTCAAAGCAGGCCGAGCGCAGGGCGAACAGGCTCCGCGCCGCGCCGCCGGACAGAGCGATCCCACCCAGATCCACCGAGGCCACCCGGCCCGAGGCGGTGCGGGTGAGGTTTTGGAACCAGCCGGAGGGCTCCCCGGACAGGTCGCAGTCCAGCCCCGCTTCGGCCGCCATCTTTTTCACCTGCTCCGCCGTCAGGGTCACGGTGGAGCGGTAGTTGGGCACCTCCTCCCCCTCGGGGCTGTCCACCGATACCAGGTAGGGCAGGGCCTTTCCCCATACCGCTGCCGCGTCCTCCGTGGCCCCCGACGCCGAGGAGAAAAACACCGCCTGGATGGGCCCGCCCTCATAGGTCAGCACCTGGCCGTCGGTGTCCGCCACGGCGGCGGCGATTTTTGCAGTGTAGGCGGAGGCGGTCCCCTCCCCCCAGCGCTGGGCCGCGTCCTCCTTGGAGAGATAGGCTTGACAGCAGGTGGAGTCCGCGCAGATGTCCGCCCCGTCCTCCTCATGGCTCTTGGCCCGCAGCTTCCACAGGCTGTAGGTCCGGGCGCACACCGCCTGGGCCCGCAGGGCCTCCGGCTCAAAGGAGGCGGGCATCTCCGCCGCCACCACCCCCCACAGGTAATCCCCCATAGTGGTCTGGCTCACCTGCCCGTCCCGGCCCAGCAGGTTCAGCGTCTGGGAGGCGTCCCACTCCCCCGGCGGGGGCGCGGAGGCCGGCACCGGGGTGGGCGCCGCAGGCAGGGTGAGCAGCCCCGCGCTGGGCGGCGCATCCGCCCCGGCGGGGGGCTCCCCCAGGGCGGTCAGGGGCAGCAAAAGCAGGGCGGCGCTCAGCGCTAGCCCTGTCAGGAAGGGCGCCCGCAGCGCCCGCCACGCGTCCAGATTTCGCAAGTCAAACACCTCGATTATTCAAAATTCGGGAGAGTATGCGGTAGAACCTCTGGTTTTTCAGGGAGTCTCACGACAAAATTGCATTGACGAAATTGGAAAATTGCGTTATAATAACCTTTACAGCCATTGGAAAAAAGCGGAGGTTCAACCGTTGCGGACACCTAGAGGAGGCGGGAAAAGTTGAACATGAACATCATTGACAACCTGATCGAGGCGCGGAGGAAGGCCACGGAGCAGTACAACAGCTCGGTGGATTTCATTCAAGGGATATGCGGGGAGTTTAAGCGTTATACCCAGATCTCACCCAAATATTACGAAAAATACGACGTGAAGCGGGGCCTGCGCATTCACGACGGCACCGGCGTTATGGCCGGGGTCACCCTTATCGGCAGCGTGAAGGGCTACATTGTGGAGGACGGCGAGAAGATCCCCTCCCCCGGCCAGCTGTATTACCGGGGCATCGACGTGGAGGAGCTCATCAGCGGCTTCACCGCCGCCGGCCGCTTCGGCTTTGAGGAGACGGCGTACCTATTGATGTTCGGCGGCCTGCCTACCAAGGACGAGCTTGCGCAGTTCCGGAACATTCTGGCCTACTACCGGGAGCTCCCCCCCAACTTCACCGAGGACATGATCCTCACCGCCCCCAGCCACTACGTGATCAACAAGCTGGCCCGGGCGGTGCGGGCCCTGTACTCCTACGACCCCGACCCGGAC
>ERZ779629.467-NODE-467-length-16374-cov-7.596483_pt1 | contig 16374 bp, 17 predicted proteins | sample MGYA00514192_ERZ779629 | MGnify/ENA primary metagenome ERZ779629 (study PRJEB29562, sample SAMEA4376709) | mouse gut metagenome | isolation source: Cecum | study: EMG produced TPA metagenomics assembly of the A DSS colitis mouse model was used to assess the... | reverse complement strand
CCTCTGCCGTGGGGGAACGGCGACGCCCCTGGGGCCCGTGCTCAGGCGGGGGGCGGGGGCGATGGGTCCCCAGAACGGGCCCGGGGGCGGGACGGAGGCGGTCCCCGGCTGGGTGGCGGTGTGAATACAGGGACGGAAGGGGGACGGCGGGCCCATGGAATGGCGGAAGCTGAAAAATATCATGATCCTCATCCTGCTGGTGGTCAACGGCTTTTTGCTGGTGCTGGTGTGGTCCCGCCGGGATGAGTCCGTCCGCTACCAGCGCAGGGCGCTGGAGAGGACGGCCCGCGTCCTGAACCAAAAAGGGATTGACGTGCGCCTGGACGCCGCCGCTCCGGCGGACGGCCTGACGGCCCTGACCCTGGAGCGGGACCTGGACCGGGAGCGTCAGATGGCCCAGGGCCTGCTGGGCCGGGATGTCCAGGCGGACAACCGGGGGGGCGGGCTGTACCTCTACCACGGCGGCGGAGGGGAGCTGACCGTCCGGGCCGGGGGAGAGCTGTCGGCGGAGCTGAACGGCGGGGAGCGCTGGAAAACGGACCACCCGGAGCGCCATGCCGCCGGGCTGCTGCGGGACATGGGGCTGGAGGCGGAGGAGCTGGAGGCGGCCCGGGAGGGCGGCCGGACGCGGGTGCGGTTCCGGCAGATTTGGAACGGCACGGCGGTGTTCTCCTGCGAGGTGGAGTTTGTGTACGAGGACGGTGTCCTCGGCGCCATCCACGGGACGCTGATCGCCGCCGGGCCGGGGACGGCGGAGGCGGGACAGCCCCTCAACCTGCCCACGGCGCTGATGCGCTTTTCCGAGGAGATCGCCGCCGCCGGCGACGTGTGCACCGTCATCCACTCCATGGAGCCGGGCTACCGGGGGACGGCCCAGTCTCTGTCAGGCGGGGTGCGGCTGGCCCCGGTGTGGCTGGTGACCACCGACACCGCCCGGTATTACCTGGACTGCGCCGCCGGCGGCCTCACCCGGGTGGAGTGAGAAGGGCTGTATAACGGCCGGAGGGCGCGGCCTCCAACAGCGGATCGAAACAGGGGCCCCGGGGATTTGCTTCCCGGGGCCCCGTTCTCTTTTCACAATTCGCCCCTTCCCGCCATAGGATAGCTTGCGGACCGTCCGCAGGGCGGTCCGCGCGGGAAAGGAGCTATTGACATATGTATGAAGCATTGTGTTTATCGGCGCTCCGGGAGGGGGAGAGCGCCTATGTGACCGAGGTGAACGCGGGGCCCGCCATGGACCGGCGGCTCACCGACCTGGGGCTGGTGCGGGGCACCCGGGTGACCTGCGTGCTGCGCAGCCCCGCCGGGGACCCCTGCGCCTACCTGATCCGGGGGGCCCTCATCGCCCTGCGCCGGGCGGACGCCGAGGGGGTGGCGCTGGAGCGGCAGGCCCAGGAGGGGCCCGCCCGGGCGGTGGCCACATGAACCGGGTGGCGCTGGCGGGCAACCCCAACGTAGGCAAGTCCACCCTGTTCAACGCGCTGACGAAAATGCGGCAGCACACAGGGAACTGGGCGGGAAAGACGGTGGCCACCGCCCGGGGAGAGTACATCTATGAGGGGCGGGAGTACCAGCTGGTGGACCTGCCCGGCACCTATTCCCTGGCCGCCCACTCCCAGGAGGAGGCGGTGGCCAGGGATTACATCGAGAGCGGCCAGGCGGACGGGGTGGTGGTGGTGTGCGATGCCACCTGCCTGGAACGCAACCTGATTTTGGCGCTCCAGGTGCTGGAGCTGACAGGCAGGGTGCTGGTGTGCGTCAACCTGATGGACGAAGCGGAGCGGCTGGGGGTGGAGGTGGACCTGCCCGCCCTGTCCAAGCGGCTGGGGGTGCCCGTGGTGGGCACCGCCGGGGGCCGTCAGGACGGGCTGGAGGAGCTGAAAGCGGCCATCGCCCGGCTGGTGTCCGCGGACGCCCCCGCCGCCCCCCGGCGGGAGCCCCAGGAGCGGGTCACCCTGGCGGAGCGGTACGCCGCCCAGGTGGTGCGCAGCCGCCGGGTGGACCGCCAGCGCCGCCAGCAGAAGCTGGACCGCTTACTTACCTCCAAATCCACCGGGATTCCCCTGATGCTGCTGCTGTTTGGACTGGTGGTGTGGCTGACGGTGGCGGGGGCCAACGGGCCCTCCGCCCTGCTTACCGCCCTTTTTGCCCGGGTTGGCGAGGCGCTGGAGGGGTGGCTGGCTCCCGCCCCGGCCTGGCTGCGGGGAGTGCTGCTGGATGGGGTGTACCGGGTCACCGCCTGGGTGGTGGCGGTGATGCTCCCCCCTATGGCCATCTTCTTCCCTCTGTTCACCCTGCTGGAGGACCTGGGCTACCTGCCCCGGGTGGCCTTCGTCATGGACCACGCCTTCCAGAAGTGCAGGACCTGCGGGAAACAGTGCCTGACTATGTGCATGTCACTTGGCTGTAACGCCTGTGGAGTCACCGGCTGCCGCATCATCGACAGCCCCCGGGAGCGGCTCATCGCCATTCTGACCTCCTCTCTGGTGCCCTGCAACGGAAAGTTTCCCACCCTCATCGCCCTCATCACCATCTTTTTCGTAGGGGGGCGGGGGGGCCTGCTGGCCTCCCTGGAGGGGGCGGCCCTGCTGCTGGCCACCCTGGTGCTGGGGGTTGCGGGGACGCTGGCCTGCTCCCGCCTGCTGTCCGCCACGGTGCTCAAGGGGATGCCCTCCTCCTTTACCCTGGAGCTGCCTCCCTTCCGCAAGCCCCGGGTGGGAGAGGTGGTGGTCCGCTCGGTGCTGGACCGCACCCTGTTTGTGCTGGGGCGGGCGGTGGCGGTGGCGGCCCCAGCCGGGGCCGTCATCTGGCTGATGGCCAACGTCACCCTGGGGGACGCCTCCCTGCTGGATCGGTGCACCGGCTTTCTGGACCCCTTCGCCCGCTGGTTCGGGCTGGACGGAGTGATCCTCATGGCCTTTATCCTGGGCTGGCCCGCCAACGAAATCGTCCTGCCGGTGATGCTCATGGCCTATCTGTCCACCGGGAGCCTGGTGGAGTTCGACGACCTGGCCGCCCTGGGCCAGCTCCTCACCCAGCAGGGCTGGACCTGGCTGACGGCGGTGTGCGCCATGCTGTTCTCCCTGTTCCACTGGCCCTGCTCCACCACCTGCCTCACCATCTACCGGGAGACGGACAGCCTGAAGTGGACGGCGCTGGCGGTGCTCCTGCCCACGGCCCTGGGGCTGGGTCTGTGCTTCATCACAGCCGGGGCGGCCCGGCTGCTGGGGCTGGCGTAAACGAAAAACCGCCGGTGAAGTCCTGGACGCGGCAGTTTCGCGCCCCGGCTTCACCAGCGGCTTTATAAAGGAACCTCTGAACAAATGCGTCTGCGGCGCTTTGCCGGTTTATTCAGAGGTTCCTAAACGCTTTCCTACTCCAGCGCCAGGGAGGCGTCCAGCAGCTTTTTGGTATAGGGGTGCTTGGGGTGGTCGTAGATCTCGTCCACATCTCCCGCTTCCACGATCTCCCCGTTGGTCATCACCGCCACCCGGCCGCACAGCTGGTATACCACCGCCAGATCATGGGAGATGAACAGGTAGGACAGCCCCAGCTTCTCCTTCAAATCGGCCAGCAGGCGGAGAATCTGAGCCTGAAGGGTGACATCCAGGGCGGACACCGGCTCGTCCAGTACGATGAGCTTGCTCCCCTGAATAAGGGCGGCGGCGATGGCCACCCGCTGGCGCTGGCCGCCGGACAGCTGGGCGGGCTTCCGCGTCAAATGCTCCTCCTCCAGCCCCACCAGGGGGAGAAAGTCCAGCACCCTGCGGCGGCGGGCCTCTTTGTCCCGCATCCCGGCGGCCCGGAGGGGCTCCTCCAGAATCCACCCCAGCGTCTTGGCCGGGTTCAGCGACCCGTAGGGGTCCTGAAACACCATCTGGGGCCGGGGGCTGTTTACCTCCAGGACGCCGGTGGTGTCGGCGACCATCCCCAGCACGCACTTGGCCAGGGTGGACTTGCCCGACCCGGACTCCCCCACCACGCCCAGGGCCTCGCCGGGGGCCAGGTCCAGGGACACCTCCCGGAGCACCTGCCTGCGGGCCCTGCCCCGGCCGTACCAGCTGCTGAGGCGGCTGATGTGCACAATTGGTTCAGCCATCCTGGGGTTCCTCCTTCAGCTTTTTTCGGGTGGGCCGGGAGGCGATGAGCAGCTTGGTGTAGTCCTCCCTGGGGTGGCGGAACACCTGGTCCGCCGGGCCGGACTCCACGATTTTTCCCTGCTTCATTACCACCACACGGCCGCACAGGGCCCTCACCACCCCCAGATCGTGGGAGATGAACAGGATGGCGGTCCCTTCCCGGCGGTTGATGTCCTTTAAAGTCTCCAGAATCTGGGCCTGGATGGTCACGTCCAGCGCCGTGGTGGGCTCGTCGGCGATGAGCAGCCGGGGGCGCAGCACCAGCGCCGACGCGATCATCACCCGCTGGCGCATGCCGCCGGACAGCTGGTGGGGGTACTGCCGGTACAGCCCCTGGGGGTCGGGCAGGCCCGCCAGAGCCATGGCCTCCAGGGCCCGGGCCTTTCGCTCCGCCGGGGACAGCCTCCCGTGGATGCGCAGGGACTCCTCCACCTGCTTTCCAATGCGCATGGTGGGATTCAGGCTGGTCATGGGCTCCTGGAAGATAATGGACAGGTCCCGGCCCTGGTACCGCCGCAGCTCCTCCCGGGACAGGGAGAGCAGGTCGGTCCCCTCAAAAAGGGCGCTGCCTGAGACCGACACCTGGGAGCGGCGGATGAGGCCCATGAGGGCGTGGGCGGTCATGGACTTGCCCGAGCCGGACTCGCCCACAATGCCCACGATCTCCCCCCGGTCCATCTGGAGGGAGAATTTGTCCACCGCCGTAAAGGGTTTTTCTTCCCCCCTGTCGGTGAACACCACCGACAGGTCCCGGATCTCCAGCATCATGAGGCCACCCCCATCCGCTCCCGGAGGCCTTCGCCCACCAGCCCCACGCCTAAAATCAGCAGGATGACTACCGCCGCCGGGAAGGCGGTGCACCAGGGCAGGGTGAAAAAGGACCCCTGGGCGTCCTTGAGCATGTAGCCCAGGCTGGGCTCCTGGGCGTTGACGCCCACGCCCAGGTAGCTCATGGAGGCCTCCGCCAGCACCGCGTTGTTGAAGCCGATGGCCAGCCCGGACAGCAGGGTGGGCCAGGTGTTGGGCAGAATATGGACGAAGATGATCCGCGGGCTGGACACCCCCATGAGTTGGGCGGACCGGACGAAGTCCCGGTCCCGGTACTTCAGGAACTCCCCCCGGACCAGCCGGGCGAAGCTGGGGATGAAGAGCACCCCCAGGGCTCCGATTACGTTGTACTTTCCCGGCCCGGTGACCGCCAGCACCACCAAGGCCAGCAGGAAGCTGGGGAAGGCGGCTACCGCGTCGCACAGGCGCATGACCAGGGCGTCAATGGGCCCTCCATAGTAGCCGCACAGCGACCCGACGGCAAGGCCGCACACCGCCCCCACCGCCAGCACCGCCAGGGCGATGGTCAGGGTGGACCCGGCTCCTTCCAGGGTGCGGGAGAAGATGTCCCGCCCGTAGGCGTCACAGCCGAAGGGATGGGGGGCGGAGGGGGCGGCGTTCCGGGCCGCCCCGTCCATGGCGGAGGGTTCGAAGGGGGTCCAGAAAAAGCCCACGGCAATAAAGACCAGCATACACGCGGTCAATATCACGCCGGTTGTCAAATACCAGTTTTTTCGTTTCATGGTTTTCCCATTTCACCTTTTGGTTCTTTTTCTCTCGGCTTCAAATGCTGAGCCGGCCCGCTACCGGGCGAACACTGTGGACGAACGCTGGATGTGGCGGCGGACGAAAGCTCTTTTTGGTTCTTTTCTCTCGGCTTCAAATGCTGAACCGGCCCGTTACCGGGCGAACACTGTGGACGAGCGCTGGATGCGGTGGCGGACTAAAGCTCTTTTTGGTTCTTTTTCTCTCGAGAAAAAGAACTAGGTTCCCTCAATCCGGGGGTCCATCACCCGGTAGAGCAGGTCGGCCAGGAAATTGCAGCCCACCACCGCCGCCGCCAGCAGCACCACCACGGCCTGGACCACCGGGTAGTCCCGGTTGCCGATGGAGGAGATCAGGATGCGGCCCAGGCCGGGGATGCCAAAGACCTGCTCCACCACGATGGAGCCCGCCATGATGTCGCCGATGGCCATGGCCAGAAAGGTCACCACCGGGATCAAGGCGTTGCGCAGCACATGCCGCCGCAGGGCGGAGCCCCGGCTGTTCCCCTTGCTGTAGGCGGTGCGGATGTAGTCCTGGTCCAGCTCCCCCAGGATGGAGCCCCGGAGGAGCTTCACTGTCATGGCGCTCTTGGGCAGGGCGATGGCCAGGGCGGGGACGGCCATAAAGCGCAGGTGGGCCGCCAGGTGGAGGCCCTGCTCGTCCTGAAGGGGGATGTACTTCGGGTCAAACCAGCGGAGCACCAGGGCGAAAAGGTACATCAGCCCGATGCCCAGCACAAAGTTGGGAATGGACATGGTGATCTGGGTGAGCACCGTCACCGCCCGGTCCACCAACCCGCCCGGCCTGCGGGCGGCGATGAGCCCCAGTGGCAGGGAGATGAGGAGGATGAGGACGAAGGACACCGCCGCCAGCACCAGCGTGACGCCGATTTTGTCCGCCAGCAGCTGGTTCACCGTCATGTCATATTTGTAGGACTGGCCGAAATCTCCGGCGGCGAAGGCGGTGAGCCAGCTCCAGTACCGCTGCCAGACGGGCAGGTCCAGGCCGTGCCGGGCGCGGAACACCGCGATCTGCTCGTCGGTGGCTTCCACCCCCAGCACGGAGCCGGTAGGATCGCCGGGAATGATGGAGAAGGCGGCGAAAGCCAGCGCGCTCACCAGCAGCAGGGTGCCCAGCAGCAGGGCCAGCCGCTTCAGCAAGGCTTTTCCCATGGGGACAAGCCCCCTTTCTAAGAAAAAGGGCGGGGACGCCGCTTGGACGCCCCCGCCCATACCGTTTCAATGGTGGAAATGCCGTTATTTGCGGCTGATGGCCGCCATGTCAATGACGTAGGTGCGGTAGAAGGTGAACCCCTCCAGGGACGGGTCGGTGACCGTCAGCTCACAGGCGTCCTGAATCCACAGGCTGGCCGCCTTCTCGTTGAGGATCTCCTGGGCCCGCTTGTACAGCTGGGTCTGCTCTCCGTCGTCGGTGGAGGTCATGGCCCGGGTCATCACGTCGTCATACTCCGGGTCGTTGAAGGCGATGAAGTTCTTGCGGTTGTCGCTCATGTAGCGCACCAGCATTTCCCGGGCGGTCATGTCGTCGGCGGCGATGCCGCACACCGTGGATTGGTAGTTCCGGCCCCGGTACACGTCGTCCACCCAGGTCTGCCACTCCACCGGCGCCAGCTCGGCGGTGATGCCCACCGCCTTGAGCTGCTCAATGAGCACCTGGGCGGTGTCCATGTGCTGGGCGTAGTTGGAGGGGGCGGTGATGGTCATGGAGAAGCCGTCGGGATAGCCCGCCTGGGCCAGCAGCTCCCTGGCCTTGTCCAGGTCCTGCTTGTAGTTCTCCGCCAGCTCGGGCATGAAGTATTTGGTCTGGGCGGGGTACATGCTGGTGCCGGTGGCCACCCCCGCGCCGGAGCACACGAACTCGATGATCTGGTCCACGTCGATGGCGTAGTACATGGCCTGACGGACCAGCTCGTTGTCAAAGGGCTCCACGGCGTTGTTCAGATACAGGGCCTGGACGATGTTCATGGTGTTCTGGTGGACGGTGAAGCTGTCCTCCACCTCGGCCAGCAGGGTGTTGGGCAGGTGGACCACCATGTCCAGGGAGCCCCCCTTCAGGCCGATGAGCAGGGAGTTTACGTCGGGAATGATCTTGAAGGTCACCTGATCCAGCTTGGCGGCCTTGGCCGCGTCCCAGTAGCCGCCGTACTTCTCCATCACCAGGTTGTCCTGGGGGGCGTAGGAGACGAACCGGAAGGGGCCGGTGCCCACCAGATCGGTGGCGATGGTGGGGCCGGAGCCCTGGGGTATAATGGGGGCGGTGAGGGCGTTGATGAACTCGGTGCTGGGCTCGGCCAGGGTGACCACCACGTGGGACTGGTCGGGGGCGTCGATCTTGGAGACATTGGAAAACGCCGAGACCAGAGGCGTTCCATCGTTCTCCGATCCGGCGCAGCGTTCCAGGGAATAGACCACATCCTCGACGGTGACGGTCTCTCCGCTGTGGAACGTCACGCCCTCCCGCAGGGTGAAGGTGTACGTTTTGCCATCCTCAGAGATCTCATAGTCACTGGCGACGGCCGGGGTCACCGAGCCGTCGGGGCTGGCCTTCACCAGTCCCTCGAAGATGTTGAACAACACCTCCCGCACACCGGCCGTGGCGGCCAGCTGGGGGTCGAGGTTGCTCAAATCCTGTGCGATACCTACCGTGACTGAGTTCCCTTCGGGTAACTCGCCCGATTGTGCAGCGGACGCCTCGCTCCCGCCGTCGCTCACGCCCGCAGAGGGGGTGAGCTGCGTGTCTCCCGTACTGCATCCGTACAGTGAAACCGCCAGCATGGCAAGCGCGCCCAGCAGCAAAAGGGCCCGTTTGAAAAACCTGGGCATTTTGCTTCTTCCTTTCTACTGCATTTCTCGCAACTGTATTCAGTTGTCGGGGTATATTGTAGCACACCCTGGGGAAATTGCAAGGGGCAATTTCCCCAGGGTGTTCCCTGCCGTCCGGGCCTGGCCGGACACGCCTGAATTAAATGGCGCGGGCGGGGGGCGGCGCTTGGTCAGCCCGCCTCTTTTTGCTCCGGGCAATGCCGGGCGCAGCTGCGGCCGCAGGCCCACAAGCGCCGGGCGGTTCCGTCCCAGGCGGCGGCGTAGCCGTCGCACTTGGCGCACAGGTGCTCCGCCGTCTCCGGGGACTGGAGGTCGGTGGAGGCCGCCCCGGTGCGGGCCACCATCTCCCGCAGCTTCTCCGGGTTCTCCAGCATGGGGCAGGGCTTCAGGTGGTTCTCATTGAAGGGCTGGCCGTCGTGGTAGGCCATGAACATGGGGGAGCGCAGGCAGTCCAGCAATGACTTCTCCCGGATGTTGGAGTCGGAATAGTGGACGAACACGCAGGGGTCCACGTCCCCGTTGGCGTTGATGTGGAGATACCGGCGGCCCCCGGCGATGCACCCCCCCACGTACTCCCCGTCGTTCTGGAAGTCGATGAGGAACAGGGGTTTGCTCCTGCGGTAATCCCGGATGCGGCGGTACATCTGCTCCCGCTGCTCCGGCGAGGGCATGAGCTCCGGCGCCGCGTCGTTGCCCACCGGCATGTAGTGGAAATACCAGGCGAATTTGGCCCCCCATTCCACCAGCTCGTCCACAAACTCCTTCGAGCTGATGGAGTCCAGGTTGGCGCTGGTGTAGCAGCAGGAGGTGCCGAAAGGCAGCTTTTTTGCCTTCAAAATCTCCATGGCCCGGCGCACCTTCTGGAACACGCCCTCCCCCCGGCGGCCGTCGGTGGCCTCCTGGAAGCCCTCCACGCTGATGGCGGGCACGAAGTTTTTCACCCGCAGCATCTGGTCGGCGAAGTCCTCGTCGATGAGGGTGGCGTTGGTGAAGCAGAGGAATTCACAGTCGCTGTGCTTGTTGCACAGGGCGATGAGGTCGTTCTTGCGCACCATAGGTTCTCCGCCGGTGTAGATGTAGATGTACACCCCCAGCTTTTTGCCCTGGGTGATGATGCTGTCAATCTCATCAAACGTGAGGTTCAGCTTGCTGCCGTACTCCGCCGCCCAGCAGCCGGTGCAGTGGAGGTTGCAGGCGGAGGTGGGGTCCAGCAGGATGGCCCAGGGGATGTTGCAGCCGTAGCGCTCCCGGGCCTCCTCCTGGACGGCCCAGCCGATGAGGTTGCCGTTGAGCATGAAGTTCTCAAAAAAGGTCTTGCGCACCTCGCCGTCGATGTCCGTCCACATGGACCGAATGAGCCTGTACCAGTTGTTGTCCGGGTTTTCGATCACCCTGCGGAAGGCGGCCCGCTGGGCGGGAAAGCTGTTGGGGCCCTCCCCGGCGAAGCGGTCCACCCAGTCCATCAGCTTGGGAATATTGGCGTCCGGGTCCTTGTCCAGGTAGCCGTAGAGGGCGCGGAAGCCCGCCCGTTTCACGCTGTTCATCATGGTCATGTGTCACCCATTCCTTTCTGTCACGCATGGTTTTTGCCGTCAGCGCCATGATATCCCTGGGCGCGGACGATTGCCATAGACAGAAGGACGGGCCTTGTCCAGGTTTTGACAAGGCCCGTCCGGCTGTAAAATGTTGTAGAATCATGTAACTTTTTCCAGGATCACCGCTTGTTTTTCTGGGCCAGACGCTCCATGGTGTAGTCCAGGCAGCCCTCCACCAGAATGTCGAAATCGTCCATCCGCTCGATGACGCTGGAGGGCATCCCCCGCTCCACCCAGCTGAGCACGGTGCTGACCAGCGCCTGGGTGAGCACCTCGGTCATGAAATTGACCTGGTCCTCCGTCACCCGGTACTTCCGGGCGGCCAGACGGGTGCGGGCCTCCACCAGGGGAATGGCCCAGCGGCGCAGGTCGTGCTCCACGTAGCTGCGCTCGTAGGCCCGGTATACGTTGAGCACCAGGGTCCGGTTTTCCCGCAGCAGGGTGAGGGTGCGCTCCAGGGACGCCCGCCACAGCTCCGGCCGGTCAATGCCCAGATCGTCCAGCAGCTGCTGTACGCCATAGTCCACCACGCCGTACAGGTCGGAGAAGTGGTAGTAAAACGCCTGCCGGGAGATACCGCACTTTTCCACCAGTTCGGTGACGGTGATGTCGTCCAGCCGTTTTGCCTGGAGCAGCTCCGCCAGGGCGGTCATGATTTGATTTTTGGTAGATTTTGGCATATCCAGTTTCCTTTCCGGGAATTTTGAAACATTATACCGGGTTTCGGCGGGAGAAGCAAGGAACGGATTTTTACACTGTGGTAATTTTGTAAAAGAATAATTTTTGTCTCCTGCGGCACACTGACAGGGGGTGAACGTCATGGACCGAAAAAAGGGAAAAACAATGTGGTATGCCCTGGCGGGAGCCGCCGCCGGGGTGGTCAACGGCTTTTTCGGCGGGGGAGGAGGCCAGGTGCTGGTGCCCATGCTGGCGGGGAAGTGCGGCTTGGACCAGCGGAAGGCCTTCGCCACCTCGGTGGCGGTGATCGCGCCGCTGTGCGCCCTGTCCGCCGTTGTCTACTGGTTCCGGGGCCAGCTGGACCTGGCGCTGGCCCTGCCCTATCTGGCCGGAGGGCTGGCCGGCGGCTTTCTGGGCGGTAAATTGTTCCAAAAGCTGTCCATGACCTGGCTGCGCCGGGGGTTCGCCCTGCTCATTTTATACGGCGGGGTGAAAGCGCTGCTATGAAAGACTGGCTCATTGCCGCCCTGGCCGGGGCGGCCACCGGGGTGCTGTCCGGCTTCGGGGTGGGAGGAGGCTCCCTGCTGCTCATCTACATGACCAGCTTTGCCGGGGTGCCCCAGACCCTGGCCCAGGGGGTCAACCTGCTCTATTTCCTCCCCACCGCCGCCACCGCCCTCCCGGCCCATTTCAAAAACGGATTTGTGGAGAAAAAGGCGCTCCTCCCGGCCATCGCCGCGGGGCTGGCGTGCTCCGCCCTCACCGCCTGGGCGGCCACGGCGCTGGACGTGGAGATCCTGCGCAAATGCTTCGGCGGCTTCCTCATCCTCATCGGACTGCGGGAGCTGTTCAAAAAAGGATGATTTTGCTTGCCTTCCCGGATGAGCTGTGATAATATGCTCTGTGCCGGACCGGCCCTCTGCCGGTCCGGCGAACCTTTTATTATATAGGAGCGTATCAATTATGATGGAGCCCATCCTGTTTGTGATGCTTCTCACCGCCGCCACCGGCGTGGGCGGCCTGGCCCTGGGGGGCGTGCTGGCCGCCCTGGTCAAGCGGGAGTCCCCCCGTGGGACCAGCCTGCTGCTCAGCTTCACCGCCGGGCTGATGCTGGCCATTGTGGCCCTGGACATGGTGCCCGAGGCCATGGAGGCCGCCCCCTGGCTGCCCATGACCCCCCTGGTGCTGGTGGCGGGCTTTGCGGGGACCTACCTGCTCAACTGCTGGATGGACAAGAGCGCCCACCACGAGGACAAAAACAATCCCCACAGCTGCGCCTGCGGCCACCATGACCTGCACACGGCGGGCATCATGCTGGCGGCGGCGGTGGCCCTGCACAACGTGCCGGTGGGCATGGCGGTGGGGGCGTCGGTGGCGGTGGAGGGCGTCTGTCTGGCCAGCGTGCTGGCGGCGGTGACCATCGGCCTGCACAACATCCCCGAGGGCATGAGCATCGCCGTCCCCCTGCTCCACGACGGTTCCAAGACCTGGAACGCCGTAGGCGTGGCGGCGCTGTCCGGCCTGCCCACGGTGGCGGGGGCGCTGGCGGGTTATCTGGTGGGCAGCCGGACGCCCGCCGCCCTTGCCGCCGCCCTGGCCCTGGCGGGCGGGGCCATGCTGTACGTGGTGTTTTTTGAGCTTCTGCCCGAGGCCGCCCTCCAGTGGAAATCCCGCTGGTCCATCCTGGCCACGGTGGTGGGCTTCGCCCTGGGCGTGCTGCTGATCTTCGGCCACGGCCACCACTGACCAACCGCCCGGGCGGGCGGGACCTTGGCCGCCTCCACGGTGCACCTCGCCAAAAGCGCACGGGGAAACCGCCGGATTTTCGTTGTTTTGTTCCTTGCGCTTTTCCATTTGAGATGCTATGATTTGTTCCGCTCAAAAGACATGCGGGCCCGTTCGCGCAGAAGGGGCCCGTTTCTTATGCAATGAAAAATTGAGGTGTCTCTATGGAAGTTTTGATCCAATTGTCTTTCTCTTTGGTGGGCGGGCTGCTCATGTCCCGTCTGGCCAAGCTGCTGAACCTGCCCGCCGTCACCGCCTATCTGGTGACCGGGCTTCTGCTGGGCCCCTACTGCCTGGGGGCGCTGCATCTCGCCTCCCTGGGCTTCACCAGCTCGGAGGCGGTGGCCCACCTGGACATCATCTCCCAGGTGGCCCTGGGCTTCATCGCCTTCACCATTGGCAACGAGTTCCGGCTGGAGCAGCTCAAGCACATGGGCAGGCAGGCCATCACCGTGGGCATTTTGCAGGCGGTGGCCACCACCGCCCTGGTGGACCTGGCCCTGGTGGGCCTCCACTTCATCAACCCGGAGCTGATCTCCATCTCCTCCGCCATCACTCTGGGCGCCATCGCCGCCGCCACCGCCCCCGCCGCCACCCTGATGGTGGTGCGGCAGTACAAGGCGGACGGCCCCCTGACCCGGCTGCTACTGCTGGTGGTGGCCATCGACGACGCGGTGGGCCTGGTCCTGTTCTCCGCCTCCTTCGGGGTGGCCGCGGCCCTGGAGAGCGGCTCTATCAGCCTGGTCACCGTGCTGGTGGAGCCGGTGATTGAGATCGTGCTGTCCCTGGGGCTTGGCGCCCTGGCGGGCTGGGTGCTGTACTGGGTGGAGCAGTTCTTCCACTCCCGGAGCAAGCGCCTGTCCATCTCCATCGGCTTTGTCCTGCTCACCGTGGGGCTGTCCATGCTGAAGTTTGAGCTGGGCGGCGTCCGCTTTGGCTTCAGCCTGCTGCTGGTGTGCATGATGACGGGCACCGTCTTCTGCAACATCTGTGATTTCTCCGAGGAGCTGATGGGCCGCGTGGACGGCTGGACCGCCCCGCTGTTCGTGCTGTTCTTCGTGCTGTCCGGCGCGGAGCTCAACCTGAAGATCCTCTCCAACCCCATGGTGCTGCTCATCGGGCTGGTGTATATCGTGTTCCGCTCCCTGGGCAAGTACCTGGGGGCCTACGGCAGCTGCGCCATGACCGGGTGCAGCGACAGCATCAAAAAGCACCTGGGCATCACCCTGCTGCCCCAGGCCGGCGTGGCCCTGGGCATGGCCCTCACCGCCCAGCAGCTGGCCGGCGGCGAGGTGGTGCGCAGCGTGGTGCTGTTCTCCGTGTTGGTGTACGAGCTGGTGGGTCCGGCGCTGACCAAGCGCTCCCTGCTGGCGGCGGGCGAGATTCGGGAGGAGGGCCGGACCAGCGCCCGGCGGAAAAACCCCCGCAGGGCGGAGGTACGGCTGGACAAGTGACGGCGGGTTTTCCCCGGGCATTTCGGGCATACTAGCCCCGAGGTGATGACAATGCTCAGCGAAAACCAGCTGCTCAACCACATCTACCAGACCGCTGAAATGGGCAGGGAGGGCATCCACTCGGTGCTGAAGTACGCGGAGGACCCCACGCTGGCCAGCGCGTTGAACAGCCAGTATACCGAGTACGAGAAGCTGCAAAACGCCGCCGGGTCCCTGCTTCAGGCCCGGGGCGAGCCCCCCAAAGGCCTGGGCCCCGTGGCCAAGGCCTCCTCCGAGGTGATGAGCACCATGAAGGCCATGACCGACCGCTCCGCCGCCAACATCGCGGAGATGATGATTCAGGGCTCCACCATGGGGGTGACCAAGAGCCTGCGCACCATCCGGGAATGCGACCTGCGGGACGAGGGGGTGCGCCGTCTGGCGGACAGGCTGCTCAAGACGGAGCAGGACAACATCGAGGAGATGAAGCGGTTCCTCTGAGAAAAAACGGAGGGCCCCCGCAGCGGCGGAGGCCCTTCCCTTTTACAGCTCATCCGTTCAGCGAGTCGGGGCCGAAGCCGTGGGGGAGAAGCTCCTTCAGCGGCAACTTCACATAATCCCCGTCCCCCCGGGCGACCAGCACGGTCAGGTCCGGCGCGAACTCGTACAGCACCTGACGGCACACCCCGCAGGGCCAGCAGTAGTCCCCGCTTCTGCCCGCGATGGCGATGGCGGTGAAGGCCCGGTATCCCTCGCTGACCGCCTTCACCAAGGCGGTGCGCTCGGCGCAGATGGTGGGCCCATAGGCGGCGTTTTCAATGTTGCAGCCGGTAAATACCGTGCCGTCGGCGCACAGCAGGGCCGCCCCCACGGGGAAGTGGGAGTATGGCACATAGGAGCGCTCCAGCATGGAGAAGGCCAGGTCCACCAGAGCTTGGTCGGTCATGTTTAAAACTCCTTTCCAAATTGAGCCTTTTTTGGGGAGAGGAGCCGAATTTGCTCCTTAATATACAGTATAGCAGGTTTCTCCGCCGGTTGAAAGGGGAAAAACACGGCTTACGGCGATTTTTGTTGTTGCAATGCCGGATAATTTCTGATATAATACGAGCTGTTCGATGTCGGGACGAGGCGTCAGCCATCACCTGCCACGCAAAAAAAGGGTACCGCCAGAGTGTTTTTGGGCGGGCTAATGACGATAAAAGGACTGATTTAATAATGTTTGAGAAGGGTAAACGCGAACGCCGCCAGAGCGAGGACGATAAGGTCTTCAACCGGATGCTCCTGTGGCTGGCCGGGGCCGTGGCGGTGGAGCTGCTGCTCCTGCTGCTTCAGAAAGCCTATGTGGACATCATTTTCGACGCCATGGTGGCCAAGGCGCTCCAGTCGTTCTTCCATGTGTTCTCCATCGTGGGCGCGGTGGCGGTGGCGGGCTGCGCCGTGTGGGCGGTGGTCAACCGCCGCGGCGGAAAGCCCACGACGCTGCCCGTCATTATCGCGGCGGTGGCAGCGGGGCTGTGGGTGGTTTCGCTGCTGAGCTTCTTCATGTATGCGGAGGGCATCCGTATTCTGATGATGTTCCCTGCGGCGGCGGCTGTGCTTATCATCATCTTCTTCCTCTACCAGCGGCCCTTCTTTTTCAACGCGATCCTCACCGGCGGCGGGCTGCTGGCCCTGTGGCTCTATAAGCAGTATTATATGACCCATCCCCGGCTGACCACCGCCTGCATCATCGGCGGGGTGGTGCTGCTGGCGCTGGCGGCTGTGCTGGCCCTCCAGCTGCGCAAGACCGACGGCAGGCTGGGCTCCATCCGGGTGGTGCCCGTGGAGTCCAACTATTTGATGACCTTCCTCACCTGCGCTGTGACCGCCGTGGCCATGGTGCTGGGGCTGATTTTGGGCATTTCCTTGTGCCAGTATCTGATGTTTGCGCTGGTGGGTTGGATGTTTGTCCAAGCGGTGTTTTTCACCGTCAAAATGATGTGAGCGGTACGAAACAGAAATGAAAAACCGGCAGGGCGGAGAGCCCTGCCGGTTTTTGTGTTGAAATATCCTGTTAAAAAATGTAACCTCTCTGAGTTTGACTGATGGGGCCCCGCGAAAACGCCCTTCAGTTTTCGAGGGGAGAGGAGGGGCAAGGGAGCAAAGTGAAAGGCTCCGCACAAAAGGAGGAGCCTTGAACGGGGCGGACTTTGCCCCGACGAGGAGCGAGTGACGAGGCTCGAACTCGCTGCCGCACCCCGCGAATGGGATTCACGGGGACCCCGCACCTCTGATTTCACGTGCGCGCGGTGCGCGCACAGGTGGAGGC
>ERZ779629.465-NODE-465-length-16454-cov-6.453747_pt1 | contig 16454 bp, 18 predicted proteins | sample MGYA00514192_ERZ779629 | MGnify/ENA primary metagenome ERZ779629 (study PRJEB29562, sample SAMEA4376709) | mouse gut metagenome | isolation source: Cecum | study: EMG produced TPA metagenomics assembly of the A DSS colitis mouse model was used to assess the... | reverse complement strand
AATTGCACTTGTGCGTGCAACGGAACAGCGAGATATAGCATCTCGCTTTTTCCTTTGCCCTGCCTTTGAGCAATTCCGATTTTTGTAGAACAAACGCATTCCGTTTTACAGCATTGTTCGAATCGCTTGTTGGTCGATTGTATTTCCCAACGAAAACCGTCGGCGTCGCCGACGGTTACGATTGCTATACTTATTCGGACTTGAACAGTTCGACAGGCTCTATATGCAACACTTCGCAAATTTTCAATATCGCTTTCAGACTGATATTGATCTTCCCGCTCTCAACCTTATGAATATAACTTGCGTCTTTGTCCATACCGTTCTTTGCTTGTTTTGTCTGCAAACAAGAATTTTGCGCTTTTGTACCATACTTAAAATTTTGCATAGTGGACTGAATTCCATTATATTGCTTATCAGTCAATTAGCTAAGACATCGAATAGACGCATAATACAATTATGAGATTTGTTGATTTCGGAGTTAATTTGGCAAGAATAAGAAGTAAGGCGGGAATATCGGCTTACGAGTTGAGTGAGCCGATTTTCGATCTACGCAAACGACTGATCGATTCCAGGCGACGGGTCTGCATGAAAGTCGGGTGCTTCGGCTCCGATCAACCGAGTATGGGCTGTCGGTGTGCAAAAACGAGTCTCAATCGCAACTTTTTGACGCAAATCGTAAAGTTTGGAATCAAATTTGAACCGAATCGTTATATTTTCGACAGTACACAAACCGTTATAAGTCCCACAAAAAACAAGCAAATATCTTACAGTACCGGTAAGGATTGCGAATGAACATGGATATCAAACAACTCGTGGGAGACAACATGCGCGCCGCGCGCAAATTGAAAAAATTGACGCAACAGAAGGTAGCCGATCACTGGGGCATGAAACAGACTCAGTACAGCCGCTATGAACGCGGCATCTACGAACTGGATTACGAACGCATCGTCTCGCTGTGCAAATTGCTCGACTTGTCTCCGAACGAGCTGTTCGGATTCGACGAATACAAAGGATTCCCGTAAATTTCGCACCCGACCACGATACGCCGCGCACGGTTCGTGCGCACGTATAAACGCCGCAAATACGGCGATACTCCTACCGACCGACATACCATACGCGATCGCCGCGCCGATCAGCGCGAGCGCATCCCGTCGTATTCGGTCAACCCCAGCAAATAGTCCGCCGACACATCGAAATACTGACAAAGTTGGCAGATTTGAGCGACTTTCGGCTCGTTCTTGCCGGTGCACCAATTCAAGATCGTTGCCTTACCGCATTGCAAGTCCTTGGCAAGTTGATACTTGCTGATACCGGACTCCTGAATCAGGTTATTCAAACGGGTACAAAAGTCTTGTTGCATCGCAAATCAGTATATCAACAATTTGACCTATTTGCTTGACAAGGTCAAGAAGTTGACCTAAACTAAATCTATTCTCGACACGGAGCATCTCAATGAAAAACAACCTACCCTGCAACGACATCGATTGTATACGCCAGCTCTACCGCGGTCAACGCGGATCTTGCGATCGCATCCCGCATACGGATGCGTACTACCGTCTGCAACGCCGCGCATGCGAACTGGAACAAGCATTTCGCAAATCGCTGAGCGGCGACGCATCTTTGATGCGCGCATACGACGCACTGTCCGACGCGCAAGACGCGCTTCATGCCGAAGATCTGGAATGCGTGTATGTCGAAGCGTTTCGATTCGGCGGACAGCTGTGCGCGGAAGTCGCGCGCAACGTCGCAAACGATCGCGACGAATCTTCCGACCTGCGCTGACCCCACGAGCGTCGGCCGTATACGGGATACAATACCCGCCGCCGATCGGCGACGGGTATCAGAATCGTTCCGTAATTATTCCTTCGGATCGCGCTGTTGCCGATCCGCCTGCGCATCGTCCTGCGCGCTGGGGCGCTGACTGTCGTCGCGCTCGATGCGTTGGCGCTTGACGACGGCGGTATTGCGATTGCGTTGACCGATCGCGTCGTCCGGCTTGCGGTGCATCTGCTGCACCTGCTCGATCGCGCGGTCGTAGACCTGCGAAAGCCGTTCGATCTCCTGCGCGTGCGTTTGACGCAACTGCTGCAAATCTTCGGTCAGCATCCAATGTTTGCCGTCCCGCAACATCGTCACTTCTGCGGCGCTCTTGATCGCCAAGACGTCTTCCCATCCGTATTGGGCGGGAGATACGTATTGTTCGCCCTGCTCGTTCGTAAACGTAATCTGATACAACGCGGATTTGGAAGACTGATATTTGCACTTGTGCGACGCATACCGCGCGCGCATCGGCGTGCCGCGTTCCGCAATCCGCATCTGCAAGCGCAAGCGAAATACCGTCATGATTGCAGAACCGACCATGACCGCGCCCGCCGCGATGACGATGGCGGAAAACACATAACTGATCGCCGTCGCGTTGTCGCGCGTCGTATAGTATACGGTCAGTCCGATCCCGACGCCCAGCGCGACCAAACCGATGATCAACGGACGCAGGATCGACGCCAAAGTCAAATTGGGTCTCATTTGGTACCGTCCGAATAAATCATGCGTCCGCAGTTGGGACACTCTTCGACCGCGCTGCCCGCCGCGATCCGATCTTTGAGCGACTGGTTGGCTTCCATGCCGCAACCGCCGCAACAATCGTTGCGCATCGGCACGAAAAAGGGCGCTTTGCCGTTTTTACGCGCCTTTTGATAGGCGGCGAACAACTGCGCGTCCAGATGCGGTTCCATCTCCTTGCGCTTGGCAAGAATCTCTTTTGCCTCCTCGGATTTTTCTTTGCGCAATGCGTCGAACTGCTCTTTGAATTCCTTGCTCAACTGCGCCGCCTTGGACGCCGTCGCATACATTTTCTTTGCGGAATCGCGCATCGCGCCGAGCTCTTTCTGAATGCGCAACGCTTCGCGCTCCGCCGCTTCGAGCGCGCTCATGTTCTTTTCCAACATCTTGACATAGTATTCCAAATCGCCCGTCTCGCTGTCGTCGGAGACGCTGTTTTCCAATTCCAAAATCTCTTTGCGAATCTCTTCCGTCTGCGACGCGGTGCGTTGATACGCACCGAACAATTCTTCCGTCTGCTGGTTCAGGCGCAGCAAATCCTCGACGATCGATTTCTGTTGCGCCCGATATCCTTCGAGCTTTTTGCCGACTTCGCTGTTGCGCACTTCGTTCTCCAAGCGGATGAACTGCATGTCTACCTTTTGGTATTCCAGAATTTGTTCTATGTTCATGGGTTGCTCCTTTGCCCGCCGAGGGGCGTTTCAGTCTTGATAAGGGGATTGCTCCGCGTCTGCGACGCGCACTGTCAATCCCGTGTCCGCCAACCGCCGCGCCAAAATATCCGCGGCGATCCGCTCGCTTGCATAATGCGTCGTTTCCAACGCCGCGATCCCGTAGTAGTCCAGCCGACGCGCGACGGAATGCTTGATCTCCGCGCTCACGAAGACGTCGACCGCCTGCGCGCGCAGAACTTCGATCCACGCTTCGTCCCGTCCGCCGCTGCCGCTCGCGACGCAGATGCGGCTGCACAGCCGATCCCGATCGCCGATGCGACGCGGACGCTCGCCGCAAATATCCGCCACGCGCTCCGCCAAATCGCAGAGTTTGCGCGCGGACGCGACGCCGATCCGATAACATGCTCCCGCGCCCGACTCGATCTTGCAATCGAGCAAACGCATCCATTGCTCGTTGATCCCGTCCGCGCACGCGTCGAGATTGGTGTGCGCGCTCGCGATCGCGACGTTGCCGCGCGTCGCCGCCGCCAACACGTCCGCCGTGTACTCGCCGACCGGCAAACTGCGCACGTTCCCGAACAACACGGGATGATGCGATACGATCAACTCGCATCCCTGCGCAACCGCCTGCGCGACGACGCTCGGCGTCGCGTCCAAACAGGTCAGCACGCTGCGGCATTGCCGATCCGGATCGCCGATCTGCAAGCCGCAATTGTCCCATTCCTCCGCCGCCTCGGCGGGAACGGTACGCGCAAGATATTCGAGTACCTGTCCGATTGTCATAATGTCTCCGTGCGGGCGCAAAGCGCCGCTTCCCGTTTGTACAATCGTGCCTGTCGCACGACGTCCGGCTGCGCGTCCGCGCCGCAAGCGCGCACGATCGCATCGCATTTGTCCGCCGCATACGCGACGTACGCGCGGTAGTCGGGGTTGTCCCGATTGCCGTCGCCCAGATACCGACGCCTGTCGTCGAGCGCGTATTCGCCCCGTACGACCGTCAACAGCCAATAGTATTTGCCGCCGCACTCCACGACGTCGTCGCGCGTCGTACGCCATCCGTGCGCGGCGCAATATTCCCGCAACAGATCGGCGCGACGGTGCGGCAACAGCACCCATTCGTCCGCCTTGTCCGCATCCGCGTCCAAGATATGTACGATCTCATGCGCGCCCATGCCTGCGATAATCGCGACGTCTACGCGTTCGTCCACGCCGCGCAATCCGTCCGTATGCCGACACGTCAGTTCCAGACCGAGCGACGCCGCAAGCCGACGCGCCTTGTCCAACGACGCGGCGCTGATATCGATCGCAATCGCCCGACGCGCGCGTCCCGACGCCAATGCGGCGCAACACAGCTTGCCGTGATCGCACCCGATATCCGCGATCGTATCGCCCCGAACGCGATCCAGCACCGCGCTCAGACGCTTGTCCAGTCTCATTTGCCGATATAGTCTTTGAGCTTCTTGGTGCGGTTGGGATGACGCAGTTTGCGCAACGCCTTGGCTTCGATCTGCCGAATGCGCTCGCGCGTTACGTTAAACTCCTTGCCGACTTCTTCCAACGTCTTGGCTCTGGCGTCGTCGATGCCGTAGCGCATGCGCAACACTTCCTGCTCGCGCGGGGTGAGCGTGCTCAGCACTTGCAACAACTGCTCGCGCAGCATCCGAGACTCCGCTTTTTCGGCGGGCGACGCAGACGTATTGTCTTCGATAAAATCGCCCAAGTGGCTGTCTTCTTCTTCGCCGATCGGCTTTTCGAGCGAAACGGGGTCTTGCGCGATCTTTTGGATCTCGATGACCTTTTCCACGCTCACGCCCATCTTCTCGGCGATCTCCGCCGGCGTTGGCTCGCGTCCCAAAATCTGCAACAACTGGCGTTGGAGCCGATTGGTCTTGTTGATCGTCTCGACCATGTGCACCGGAATACGGATCGTGCGCGCTTGATCCGCGATCGCGCGCGTGATCGACTGCTTGATCCACCAGGTCGCATACGTCGAAAACTTAAAGCCTTTGGTGTAGTCGAATTTTTCGACCGCTTTCATCAAGCCCAGATTGCCTTCCTGAATCAGATCCAGGAACTGCATGCCCTTGCCGCTGTACTTCTTAGCAATCGAGACGACCAGGCGCAAATTGGCTTCGCTGAGCTTGTCCCGCGCCGCGGTGTCGCCTTCCTGCATGCGACGGGCGAGTTCCTTCTCCTCTTCGGTCGAAAGCAACGGCACCTGTCCGATGTCTTTGAGGTACATCTTGACCGAATCGTCCGTCGTCCCTTCGATGTCGGTGAACGCAAACTTTTCTTCCAGATGCGCGCTTTCGATCGTAATGCCTTCCTTTTCGATGCGCAGGAAAATATTTTCCATATCCTGCGCGGACAGTCCGTAACGATCCAGCTTTTCGTTGATGTCTTCGTCTTTGAGCGTCTTGTTCTGCGCGGAAGCGATCAGCCGATCGACTTCCTGACGAATCTTCTCTTCGCGACGCGCTTTTTTGTCAAGCACGTCAGTTTTTTCCGTCGTTTTCTCTTCCATATATGCTCCTTCTACCGTTTTTTCGAGGATTTGGTCAGCTGCGCCAATTGGGTCAACAGCAAAACTCTCGCTTCTTCGTCCTGCTCCGCGTCGATCGCGCGGGACAGTTCTTGAAAGCGTTGGGTATACGTCGTGCGGACGATGCGGTCCAGGCAGTCGCGGAAATACCGCGGTGCCTGTTCGTCCGAAATTCGGCTGCCTTCTTCGAAGATTTCGCGCACTTCCGGATTGTTGTCCGCGGCTTGCAGATCGTCGAGCGTCAAGGCGCCGACGCCCGATTCGCGCAGCGCGTCGTACAAGCGCTGCTGATCGGGATTGGTCAGATATTGGGACAGATCGACGTCGCATTGCGCGTCGTCCATGCCGCCGTAAAGCGCGTACAGCACAAACCGCACCGCCCGATCGAACGCGCTGCGCGACACCTGCGTCTTGGGACGCTCTGGCTTGGGCTGCGGCAAGACGCCGGTATTGTACTGACGATACAGCGTCTCCCGTCCGATGCCGGAAAACTCGGTCACGAGCGGCAGATACGCTTCCACCTGCGCCGGATTGGACAGCGCGCGCAAAATCGTCATCGCTTCGACCGCGTATTTGCCGCGGTCTTCCGCGATCGTCAGATCGTAATGCGTCGCCAATTCGCGCAATTTGTACTCGAACAACGGCAACGCCCGCATCATCTGCGTCACATAGCCTTCCTTGCCGTATCGGCGCACATATTCGTCCGGATCCATGCCGTCCGGCAACGCCATGACGCGTACGTCCAAATCGGCGTTGTACAGTATGTCCAGTCCGCGCAAAGTCGCTTTTTGTCCAGCCGCGTCGCCGTCGTAGCAGATGAAGATCTTATCGCAATAGCGTTTGAGCAATTTGGCTTGCTCTTCCGTCAGCGCGGTGCCCATCGACGCCATCGCGTTGCGCACGCCCGCCTGATACAGCGAGATCACGTCCATGTATCCTTCGACCATGACGATGCTCGTGACCGGCTCTTCCATGCGCAGTTTCTTGACGCTGTGCTGTCCGAACAGCTCGCGGGATTTGTTGAACAAAACGCTTTCGCGCGTGTTCTTGTACTTGGGCTGTTTGTCCTTGTCGATGACGCGCCCGCCGAACGCGATGACCTGTTTGAGATTGTTGATGATCGGCACGATCACGCGTCCCGCCATCGCGTCGTATACGCGGTCGTTTTTGCTGTCGGTCAAACCGCATTCCGCCATGTCCGCGACCGAATATCCCTTGCCGCGCAAAAACGATACAAGCTGATTATAGCCCGTCGAATATCCCAAGCCGAACGTCATGATCGTCGACGCGGTAATGCCGCGCGCGGACAGATACGCGCGCGCCGCGTCCCCGTCCTTGCTCATCAGGTTGGCGTGATAGTGTTGCGCCGCGTCGCGCATCATCGCGTACAGCTTGTCCTTGTGCCGCTTGACCTTGGCGAAATCGCCGCCCCCCTTGGACGTCGGCATCGGCGGAAGGTTGTAGCGCTGCGCAAGCATCTTGACGGCGTCCTTGAAATCGACGTTCTCCATCGCCATGACGAACGAAATCGCATCGCCGCCCACATGACAGCCGTAACAGTGATAATTCTGTCTCGACTCGTCCACGCAGAACGAGGGCGTCTTTTCGTGATGGAACGGACAACACGCCCAAAGGCGCGAGCCCTTGCGCGTCAACGCGACATAACTGCCGACGACGTCGGCAATATCCAAGCGCGATTTGAGGTTGTCCAACCATACGGAAAATTCGTCCGCCATATCCACTCCGTAAATAAGTTCATTATATTATACGACAAATATATGGATTCTCCTGACGTTGTCGCACGATTTGCGCAAAAATTTGATAAATTTTGTCGCAATTTCACCGATATGCGCGTCAAGCGCGTGTTTTTTTGCCTAAAAAGAAAGTCGACCCGTTATGCGCGGAGTCGACCGAGGGAATATGCAACGTCCGGAGCAATAAGGGAGTGATAGGTTTTTATATTTATCGCCCCGAAGTCGATGCCGATTATTGTGTTAAAATAATTGACCGAAGTCGCTTATTTATCTATAATCAAATTATAAAACATTGTGCGGAATTGCGCTATCGTCAATTTGACGCATATGTACAATATGCGACGTTCGATGCAAATTGTCGCGTAAGCCGCAAGCGAGGGAACACTATGGATTTGAGAATTGTCAAAACGCGCAACGCGATCTTGTCCGCGTGGGAAACGCTGCGCGCGAAAAAGCCGGTCGAAAAGATTTCCGTCAAAGAACTCTCCGAGCTCGCCCAGATCAACAAGGCGACCTTTTATCTGCATTTCCACGACATCTACGACTTGTCCGACTACTGGGAACGCCGCATGATCGAACAAGTGCTCGTCACGCTTCCGCCGCCGGAAGTATTTCTCGCCGATCCCGCCGCGGCGGTGATCACGCTGGCGCAGGCGTTCTTGCAAAAGAGTTCGCTGCTCGAAATGCTCTATCCGCACAACACCGGAGACGGATTGGCGGAAAAGCTGGAAGAAGGCATCCTGCACTACCTGTCCGATTCCCGTCCCGACTGGGCGGACAACGAACAGGCGATGATCACGTTGCGTTTCTGCATTTACGGCGGCTTCTACGCGTTCGTCCGCAACGGCGGACGCGATCCGCGTCAGGTTACGCAGGCGCTGTGCAAGATCGCGATCCGTCTCGTGCCGCTGTTGCAATAACCGCGTTTTCGTTTCGATAAAATTTCCCGCGGGTCTTTACGAATCCCGCCGTCTGTGTTATACTGTCGATGTATCTCAACGGCGGGAGCGTATATGGAACCGTATCAACCCATCCAATCTTTTACACTCGATCACGACGTAATGCAACCCGGACTGTACTGTCTGGGCGTGCGCCACGGCGTTTACACCTACGACATGCGACTCAAAAAGCCGAACGGCGGCGACTACGTGTCCAACGCGGCGCTGCACTCGTTGGAACACTTGTTCGCGACGGTCGTGCGCAACAGCGCGCAAGCCGACAACGTGATCTATTTCGGTCCGATGGGCTGCCGTACGGGATGCTATCTGTTGCTCTACGATATCCGCATCGACGAAGCGCGCGCGCTCGTGATCGACTGTCTGCGCAAATGTCTGGACTTCCACCATGTCCCCGGCAGCGCGCCGATCGAATGCGGCAATTATGCGGAACACGATCTGCTCGGCGCCCAACGCGTCGTCCGCGAATATTTGAACGTCCTCGCGTAACGTCCGTTGCGCCCGTTAATACACTTGTCACAAGGAAACACGACCATGGAAGAATCTACGACGCATACCCCCGCTCCGCCCGAAAAAATCGGCATGGGAGAAAAAGTCGCGTTCGCATGCGGCGAAATCTACGGCTCGGGCGCAGTCGCGCTGCTGTCTCTGACCTATCTGCTCTTTTTGACGCAGATCCTGCACATTCCGGCGGCATGGGCGGGCACGATCATCATGATTTCCAAGATCTGGGACGCGATTTCCGATCCGCTGATGGGCGTCATATCGGACAACACGCGCACGCGGTTCGGACGGCGCAGACCGTATATCTTCGCGTCGGGATTTTTGATCATCGTCGCGATGATGATCCTGTTTATGCCGATCCAAAGCTGGCAATCCACCGGTCTCAAAATTACATACGTCATCGTCGCATATATCCTGTACAGTACGGTTTCGACGGTATTCAACGTGCCTTACCTTTCGTTGACGTCCGAAATTTCGCAAAACGTCAAGGTGCGCAGCAACATGAACTTCGCCCGCATCGCCGTCGGCATGCTGGCATGCGCGGTATGCTATCTGATCCCCAACGAACTGCTTTCGCTGCATCGCGCGGGCACGCTGAGCGATACGGGATTCTGCTTTGCGCTGTCGCTGGGATTCGGGATCTTCTTTGCGGTGCCGGTCATCGTATCCGCCTGTATGACGCGCGAGCGCACGCCGCTGCCCGAACAGAAATCCACGTTCAGTTTCAAAAACTTTGCGCGTACGTTTCGGCTTAAATGCTTCCGGCGGCTGTTGATCATGTATGTGTTCAGTTTTGTCTGCAACGAGATCATCGCAAGCCTGCTGATCACGTTTGTATACAATCTGTCGGGCGGCGCGACCGTCGCGGCATTGGGCGGCATGTCGCTGGGCACGCTCGTCAATATGGCGATGCTCGTCTCCGCAGGCGTGATCATGCCCGTCGTGCTGGTCATGCTCAACAAAAAAGTGCCGAAACCCGTGATCTTCCTATGCGGTCTGCCGCTGTATCTGATCGGCGCGGTCTCGCTGGCGTTCTTCCCCGCGAGTCAAAATCCGATCCTGATGGTCGTCTGCGCGGCGATTGCCGGACTCGGATACGGCATGGTGCAAGTCATACCGTGGCTGACCTTCCCCGACATCGTGGACGTGGCGGAACTCAAATCCAACGACCGCAACCCGGGCGCGTACAACGGGACGATGACGTTCTTCAAAAAGTTCTCGACCGGCGTCGCGGTGTTCTTGGTCGGACAGGTGTTGACGCTTGCCGGATATGACGAATCGCTCGGCACCAAGGACTTCCAGCCCGCATCCGCCGTCCGCGGCATGCGGATCGCGATCGGCGCGTCCGTATGCGTGTTTTTGACGATTGCGGCAGTCGCCGCGATGCTGATCCGCATCACGACGCGCAAGAGCGAACGCATCCGCTACTACATCGACAAACAACGCGCGGGCGAACTCGATCAACTCACCGACGAAGAGACGCAGGAATTCGCGCAACTCAAAATGGAGCTGTTCTGATGCAAACGACGTATACGACACCGATTACCCACGTCGCGGCGACGATCTGCAAATGTCTGTCCGTCGCCCCGCCCTTGCAAAGCGAAGGCTGCATGGACGACCTCGCTGCCCGGCTGCAAGCACTTGCCGACGGCGCGATCGACCGCGTCGTCGTCTACAATCCGGACGCGATCGCCGCATGGGCGTACCGCAAATACGCATCCAAATTCGATCCGATCCGCAATGTCTGCGCGATCGAACAACCGATGCGCAGCGTGATCCCGCCCAAGACGCCGGTATGCTTTGCGAGCATGTACAGCGGCGCAAGTCCCGCCGTCCACGGCATCCAACGCTATACCAAACCGACTTTGACGATCGACACCGCGTTCGACGCGTTGATCCGCGCCGGCAAAAAAGCGTGCATCGTCACCGTCGCCGGTCAGAGCATGGATCGACTGTTCCGCAATCGCGACATGGATTACGACGCTTGCAAAAACGACGCCGCCGTCATCGATCGCGCGTTGGAACGCATCGCCGCGGACGAACACGACTTGATCTGCGTCTACAATCAAGAGTACGACGACGTCATGCACGTCACGCACCCCAATTCCCTGCTGGCGCGCCGCGCGCTCGATCACTATGCCGCGTCGTTTGCGCGATTGGCGGGAGCGATCCGCACGCATTGGCGTACGCACAACACGGTCGTCGGCTGCGCGACCGACCACGGCACGCATCGCGAATGGTATCTGCTCGGCAATCACGGCAAAGATATCCCGCAAGATATGCAAGTCATGCATCTGTGGGGCGTGATCCCGCGCGTCGAATAAGCGCAAAGCAATACGAAAATGCGCGACCGCAACGAGCGGTCGCGTTTTTTACGGTAGACGATCGGATCGATTATTTGGTTTCGAGCGCGGCTTCCAGCTCATTTTTATAATGGATATCGAAAGTATCCTGCACGCTGTCGTACGTCGCGAGCAAAATATCGTGCACGCCCTGCTCCCGTACTTGCAAACGCTGTCTGAGCCAATCTTCGTCCTTGCCGATCTGCTCCAAAATTTCGCCGCATACGCGTCCGTCCACGACCAGATGCGCGGGCAGCAAAACACGCTCGTCGCATTCGGGACGGTAATCCCCCATCGTCACTTGACGCGCCGCGGAAGCGGGCAAAATGCTCAATTCCCCGTTCGTCTCGAAGATCGCGTATTCCACGTCGCTCAACGTGAAATACCCCGCCGTCCGACACATGCCGAGCAGATCGTTGACGGACAGTTTGGTGCGTTTGAGATTGCGATAACAGATCTTGCCGTGCTGCACGATGACGACGGGAAATCCGTGCAAAATCCGCTTAAACAGCGGCGCTTTGCGCGAAATCAACATCACGGCAATGTCGAATACGAAGAAAATCGCCATCGCGATCACATAGTGATACCACGGCGACTCGTAATCGGTCGCCCACTCCGACGCGATCGATCCGAGCGAAATTCCGACCGCATAATCCACAAAATTCAATTCCGCGATTTGCTTTTTGCCCAACAGCTTGGATATGATGAACAACATCACAAACGCGGCGACGGAAAAAATTACGACTTTTACAACGTCCGGCATACGGTTCTCCTTGCAAATTCTGCAAAGAGTATGCCCGCAACCCCGCCCGAATATACAAAAAACCGCCCGAATCGGGCGGTTGAATCGCTTGGTAGCGCGCGATTATTGCAGATACGGTTGCATCTCGCGATCGATCGTCGCACGGATCTCGTCGAAGGCGCGATCCAAAGCGATCTTGCCGCAGGACTTGTCGCGCCGCAGCGTCAATTCGACTTCCCCGCCCGCAAGCGTTTTGGGCGACACGACGACGCGGATCGGCATGCCCATCAAATCCGCATCCGCAAACTTTACGCCCGCGCCGCAGCTGCGTTCGTCAAACAGCACTTCCACGCCGTTTGCCTGCAATTGTTCGTACAACGCCCACGCGCTCGCGCGCACCTGCTCGTCGTCGCTGCGCAACGCGATCAAATGCACCTGCCACGGCGCGACCGAGATCGGCAAAATCAAGCCGTCTTTGTCGTTGGATTCCTGCGCGATCGAGCCGATGGCTCTGCCCACGCCGATCCCGTAACATCCCATGATCGGAGCAAACGTCTGTCCGTCCGCGCCCGTCACGTTCATATGCATGGACGCGGTGTATTTGGTGCCGAGCTGGAAAATGTTGCCGATCTCGATGCCGTTTTCCACGCGCAATTTGCCGCCGCAGACGGGACATACGTCTCCGTCGGCGACTTTGACGATATCGTGATACGTCACGTCCCCCAGATCTCTGGCGATCTCGAATCCGGTATAGTGGTACTCCGCGCGATTGGCGCCGATCACCATGCCGCGCGTGCCTTCGAGCGAAGCGTCGTAGACGGCGACGACCGATTGATCCAGCCCGTACGGTCCGATGTTGCCGCACGCGACGACGTCGTTATACCCGCCGTCGTACGGTACGACTTCGCAACCGACGATCTTGCGCAGTTTGGTCTCGTTGACTTCCAGATCGCCGCGGACGAACGCGATGACGATCTTGTCCGCATCGCCTTTGACCGCATACACGACCGCCTTGATCGTCTGCGTCGCCGGCACGCCGAGCCGCGCGCATACTTCTTCGATCGTGCGATCCTGTCCGGTATGCACGCATTCCAGCGGCGCGGACGCGTAGAGGGGATGTTCGATCACGCTGCGCGCGACTTCCATATTGGCGCGATAATCGCAATGTTCGCACAGCACGAGGCTGTCCTCGCCCACGTCGGTCAGCAGCATAAACTCATGCGCGACGCTGCCGCCCATCATGCCGGTATCCGACTTGATGTCGATAAAATTTTTCAATCCGATGCGACGGAAGATGCGGTTGTACGCCGCATGCACGCGCGCATAATACTGTTCCAGATCTTCCTGCGTGCAGTGGAACGAATACGCGTCTTTCATCGTAAATTCGCGCACGCGGATCAGTCCCCCGCGCGAGCGCGGCTCGTCGCGGAATTTGGTCTGCAACTGATAGATCATCAGCGGCAATTGTTGATAACTCGTCACGATATATTTGCACAGATGCACGGCGGCCTCTTCGTGCGTCATGCCCAGCAGCATGTCGCGGTCGTTGCGGTCGCGGAAACGCACCATTTCGCTGCCGATCGAATCGTAGCGTCCCGACGTCTCCCACAGTTCGCGCGGCATGACGACCGGGAACAGCACTTCCTGTCCCTCCAACGCGTCCATCTCTTCGCGGATGATTTTCTGAATCTTGCCGCTCATCTTTTGACACGGCATCGTCATCGTATAGATTCCGCCCGCGACCTGCTTGATAAATCCCGCGCGGGCAAGCAAGATATGGCTCAAAATTTTGGCGTCCTGCGGCGCTTCCTTGACGCGCTCGCATACGAGTTTGCTTAATAACATCGGCATACTCCTTCTATCGTCGGCTATATTGGTAGTTATTTTACCATACCCGCGCGGACGGGTCAAGGAAATTGCAACACACGCCGTCGGATTTGTCGCGCCGCGCGTTTGGCGCGCACGATTGCTTACATGCGCATGGTCGCATACGCGCACGCCGACTCGGGACGCCGCGTCCGTACGTACGCATATCGGCATATGCGCATACGAGCGTATGACGGTATATGCAAACGGCTCGCGCAAGCGCCTAGGCATGTCGACGAACGCATGCGTCGCGCGCATTCGGATTTTGTCGCAAAAACTTACAAAAGTCCCCCTTTTTTGGTTGGCTTTCCGACCGCTTCCATGTATAATGAAAGCAGAAAATCCCAAGATCCGTCGGCGGATCGGTTCGGCATCGTTTTACAAGGAGTATCATGGACAAGGAACAACTGGAATTTTTACAAGACAAGGCGTTGCAAGTACGCAAGATCGCGATCGAAATGATCGGCAGACTGGGCGTAGGACACGTAGGCGGCACGCTGTCGGTGATCGACGCGTTGACCGTCTTGTATTACGATCTTGCGCGCGTCAATCCGCACGCGCCGCACGATCCCGACCGCGACCGCATCGTCATGAGCAAAGGACATGCGGGACCCGCGATGTACGCGATTTTGGCGAGCAAAGGATATTTTCCGATGGAAGAGATCCAAACGCTCAACCGCGCCGGCACCAACCTGCCCTCGCATTGCGATATGAACAAGACGATCGGCATCGACATGACCGCAGGCTCGCTGGGACAGGGATTGTCCGCGGCGATCGGCATGGCGCTTGCCGCGCGCATCGACCGCAAGGACTACCGCGTCTACTGCTTTATCGGCGACGGAGAATCGCAGGAAGGTCAAATCTGGGAAGCGCTGATGTACGCGGGCAATCTGGGACTGGACAACCTGACGATCCTGCTCGACAACAACAAGATGCAGATCGACGACTATACCGACAAGATCAACAGCATCGAGCCGTTCGATCTCAAAGCCAAGGCGTTCCGCATGTACACCCAACGCGTCAATGGCAACGACATCGCCCAAGTGCACGAGGCGTTGACCAACGCGATCCGTCACCGCGGCGAGTGCTCTCTGATCGTACTGGATACGGTCAAAGGCTACGGCGTGGACTGGGCGGTCGACAAGGGCGTCGGCAGCCACAGCTTCTCGATTTCGGAACAACAGTGGCGCGAATACTGCGGTAAGAAGGAGGACTGATCATGTTCGACCAAAAAGAAATGCGCGAAGTATACTGCGACTGCCTGATCGAGGCGGCGCGCACGGACGATTCCATCGTCGTACTCGAAGCCGATTTGATGAACTGCATCAAGACCGGCGCGTTCAAGAAAGCATATCCCGATCGTTTCTTCGACGTCGGCATTGCGGAAGCCAATATGGTCGGCATCGCGGCGGGACTCGCCGCGTGCGGCAAAAAGCCGTTCTGCTCTTCGTTTGCGCCGTTCATGACGCGCAGAAGTTTCGATCAGATCTTCATCAGCGTCGCGTATAGCAAACTCAATGTCAAAATGGTCGGCACCGATCCCGGCATCTCGGCGGAGCTCAACGGCGGCACGCACATGCCGTTCGAAGACATGGGCATCATGCGTTCCGTACCGGGCATGATCTGCGTCGAACCGACGGACGCGCGCCAACTGCGCGCATTGATGCCGCAGATCCTTGCGTGCGACAAGCCGCTGTATCTGCGTCTGTTCCGCAAACAGTGCCAGACCGTATTCGACGACAACGCGTCGTTCGATCTGCTCCGCGCGGCGACGTTGCGCGACGGCAAGGACGTCACGATCGTTGCAAGCGGCATCATGGTATCGCGCGCGCTGGAAGCGGCGCAAACGCTTGCCGCGCAAGGCATCGACGCGCGCGTTCTCAATATGTTTACCTGGAAACCGATCGACGAAGCCGCGCTGATCGCGGCGGCGACCGAGACGGGCGCGATCGTCACGGCGGAGAATCACAACGTATACGACGGACTCTTCTCCGCGGTCAGCGAAGTCGTCGTCCGCAACCGCCCCGTCCCGATGGAATGCGTCGGCGTACAGGACTGCTTCGGCGAAGTCGGCAAGATGCCGTATCTGTCCGAGCGCTTCGGCTTGCGCACCGAAGACATCGTCGCGGCGGCGCAACGCGCAGTCTCGCGCAAATAATTCGCGATCACGAATTGACGGACGCAACGATCGGTTGCGTCCGTTTTTTATACTCCGTACGGCGGTGCGACGCTCTGCCCGATCCTCGGACGACAAAGCGGGCACGACGCTTGCCGTGCCCGCAATCGGATCGGAGTGAATGCCTTACTCGCGTTTGTTCCGACGGTCGCGATCGTCGCGGCGCAGATTGCGGATGCCGATCTCGACGATCAAGATCAGGATCAAAATCCACGCCATCACGATCAACGTCACCGCGATCACGATCATGATGATCTTAAACCATCCCGCATTCGCCAACGACTCGCCGTTGCCGTTCCCGTTGTTGCCGTCGGTTGCGAAATCGAACTCGTACGGCGC
>ERZ779629.464-NODE-464-length-16461-cov-9.443009_pt1 | contig 16461 bp, 15 predicted proteins | sample MGYA00514192_ERZ779629 | MGnify/ENA primary metagenome ERZ779629 (study PRJEB29562, sample SAMEA4376709) | mouse gut metagenome | isolation source: Cecum | study: EMG produced TPA metagenomics assembly of the A DSS colitis mouse model was used to assess the... | reverse complement strand
CACGGTAAACGCACGATTTTATGTCTATCCGCCAAAGAAAAAATCTGATATATTATATTTAGTAACTGACAATCCCCGCACAATCGTGTACAATTATTTCTATACTTCTTGAAAGGAAATGATTGGTATGTCAGGTATGGAAAATAATTTTTCACTGGTCGGATGTATGGAGGCGGTTCCGGATCCGAGAGCCCCATATAACCAAAAGCACAAGCTTCTTGACATTATCGTAATTGCAGTCACGGCAATCCTCTGCGGCATGGACACCTGGAACGAGATAGAAGACTGGGCAAAATCTAAAAGGGAGTGGCTTGGGTCATTTCTGGAACTGCCTGGCGGGATACCCTCCCATGATACAATAAACAGGGTATTTCAGATGATAGACCCCGAAAAGTTCCATGATGCCTTTTTCCGGTGGACGGGAGCCGTTGCCGGGAAAATAGAGGGCGTTGTCGCCATTGACGGGAAAACCGTCCGCAGGAGCAGGGATGATGCAAAAGGGAACCGTCCGGCACATGTGGTGAGCGCATGGGCCTGTGAGGCGTCCCTTGTGCTGGGGCAGCTGAAGGTGGATGAGAAAACAAACGAGATTAAGGCCATCCCGGAACTGCTGGACATTCTGTGCCTGAAAGGCTGTGTGGTGACAATAGATGCTATGGGGACCCAGAAGGAGATAGCGGAAAAAATCATAGATAAGGAAGCGGACTATATCCTGCAGGTGAAAGGGAACCAGGAGCGCCTTATGGAGGACATCGCCCTGTATTTTGAAAAGGATGTATTCCCCTGCAGGAAGAACGAGCTTGCAGAAGAAGGACGGTACTACAAAGATATATGCTTTGACCATGGAAGGCAGGAAACAAGGGAATATTATGTAGAAAACGAAATCGGCTGGCTTAAAGCAGACTATTCGGAATGGAAAGGGCTGAGCGGGATAGGGGCATGTATATCAACCGTGACAGAAAAAGGAGTTGCAACGCAAAGCATTTCTTACTCCATATACAGCCGAAGCGGGATGGGAGCTGAGGAATATGGAAAGTGTAAAAGGGCGCACTGGGGAATAGAGAACAGCCTGCATTGGGTGCTGGACATAGGATTCCGAGAAGATGAGAGCAGGATAAGGGCCGGGAATGCGGCAGAAAATGTAAATGTGCTGCGCCATATAGGCACCAACCTTCTGAAGCAGGAAAAAAGCTGTAAGATGGGAATTGCAAGCAAAAGGAAGAAATGCGGGTATGACCCAGATTATCTTTATAAAGTGCTTGGAGGGCTGAATACAGGTCTTGATTGAGAAACAGAAGAAAAATTTGTTTATAGATTATTTATAAAGCATGCGTTTACCGTGGGTAAACTACCAGGGAGTATTGAATCTGATCAGCCTGTGCACCAGGAGCGGGAGGGAGCTGATCCATATTTCGACAGTGAGCGTCGCGGGGGAGAATGTCGGGGGCAGATTTCCGGCTGAAAAGAAGCTGCATGAAAATGAACTGTCCTTCGGACAGAGCATTTCAAACAAGTATATCGACACGAAGTTCCGTGCGGAGATGGCGGTCCTGGAGGCAGCCTCAAAGGGCATGAAGGGCAGGATCGTCCGTGTCGGCAACCTGATGAGCCGCGTCAGCGACGGGGAGTTCCAGATCAATTCTGTCACAAACGGATTTATGCGCACCCTGCGGGGATATGTGGCGCTTGGAAAGTTCCCGGTCTCCCTGATGGACATGCCGGCGGAATTTTCACCGATCGACGCAACGGCGGAAGCGATCGTGAAACTAGCCGCGTCAGAGGGGGATTTCAGTGTATTTCACGCGTACAGCAGCTATGTGATCCAGATGGCGGACGTCATCGAGCAGATGAACGCACTGGGGATCTGGGTGGATATCGTCAGCGATGAGGCGTTTGAGACTGCACTGCTGAGTGCGCTCGAAAACGAGGAGAAAAATGAGCTGATATCCGGGCTGATCGCCTACCTGTCGAGCGATGTGGAGGAGGCAAGCGCCTATATCGACGCGGACAACAGCTTCACGACAAAGGCGCTGTACCGGCTCGGATTCAAGTGGCCGATGCCTGACGGAGCGTATCTGCGCAGTGCGCTGAAAGCGCTGGCAACGCTGGGATTCTTTGACGGCAGGATCGTGTGAGAAGAACTTCCCGTCAGGTTATGGAGAGTGTTGAAATGATGGAGAGAAATGCATTTTTGATCAATAAAAAGATACATCAGTATATCCTGCCGGGGGTGCTGATGACGGTTGCGATGCAGCTGGGAAATGTGGTTGACGGCATGATCGTGGGCAACCTGCTGGGACCGGAGGCGATGGCGGCGATCGAGCTGTCTATGCCGGTCCTGCTGCTCTTGCAGATGCCGGCGATGATGCTCGCGATGGGCGGCGCTGCTGAGGCAGCAGTGCTGCTCGGCAGGCGGGAGACAGAGAAGGCGGGCGGTATTTTCACCGCCTCTCTCCTTGCCGGCGTCGGTCTGGCGCTTGTCTTTGCGTTGATGACGCCAATTCTGCCGGGTGTCCTGGCGAGGGCGCTCGCCGGCAATGAGCGGATGGCGGCGCTGGTGAGACCTTACATCGCAGTGAACTTCGGCGGAATACCGATTCTGACAGCGGCGATCATCTGCTGCTATTTTATGAATACCGACAATCACCCACAGTTGGGAAGCGCGCTGTTCATCATCGCCAATGTGGTCAATCTGGTGTTGGATTTCGTGTTTTTGAAGGTGTTTGGTCTGGGAATGGCGGGGAGTGCGCTCTCGACGGTGATCGGTTATCTGACCGGCATGGTGACGGTGCTGTTTTATATGCGCTCAGAGCACAGAATGCTCCGGCTCACGAAGCCGGGGGGCAGGCTGGCAGAATATGTCCGGATGTCGGCGGCAGCAGGGATTCCGAGCGCTGCCTTCACGCTGATGTCGGCGCTCAGATCCGTCATCATCAACTCGGCGATCGTACGTTTCCTGGGCAATGATCCGATGGCAGTGTACTCTGTCTGTGCCAACGCGGTACTGATCGCGGAGCTGTGCGTGGGCGGCGTCATCGGGCTTGTTCCCAGCATCGCGGGGATTCTCTATGGGGAGCGGGATTATTACGGGATCCGGGCGCTCTCTAAGCGGGTGCTCGCCTACAGCTATCTGGCGATCGCGGCGCTGCTGGTCGTCTTTCTTGTGTTTCCGCAGGCGATCGCGGGATTGTTTGGCATCGCGGACGGGGAGATGCTCGCGCTGTGCAAGACGGCGCTGCGCATCTTCGCGTGCTCGTTTCCATTTTATGTGTATAACAAATTTTTGATGTCGTATTATCAGACGATATTACAACCGAAACTTTCCACGGTCATCACGGTCCTGCAGGGATTTGCAGTGATCGTGCCGCTCACGCTGGCGGGAATGTTCTGGTCCGGGTTCTACGGTGTCTGCCTGGCTGCGTTGGCAGGGGAGATCCTGACCATTGTATGCAGTGTATTGTACCGCATGCGCGGGCAGCGGACAGGGCGTTTTCCGTCGGGCGGGCGGTATATGCTCCCGCAGATCACAAACGAGGTCAGTCTGGATTTTTCCGTGAAAAACCAGCTTGAGGATGTGGTGACGCTGCGGGATCAGCTGCTGGACTTCTGTGCGCATAACGGTATCGGAGCGAAGGATGCGAATCATCTGGCGCTCGCGCTGGAGGAGATGACTGCCAACATTGTTCAGTACGGCTATCAGAGCGGGCGGAAGAACTATATCGACATCAGCTTTACGATCCAGGATGGCAGCTATATCCTGCGGATCCGCGACGATGGCGTGCCGTTTAACCCGCTGGAACAGAAGGTGTCCAGGGAGGGGCCTGTGGTCGGCGGTATCGCGCTGATCCGCAGGATCATGTCGGATTTCCAGTACACGCGGGTGCTGAATATGAACAATACGGTCATCACGCTGGCGATCGATGACGGGAAGCAGCAGGGATGACGAGATCACAGAGGATGAAAAGGATGAATACAATGGGAAAGTAATGGCGTATGGAATTAGCAGGAGAGAGGGCTTTGCTTGCGGTTGGCGGCAGTACGGTGGAACTGTACTGGATGGACACGGGCGTGCTGGAGGATGCAGCGCATTTTGCATGTGCGTACCGGTCCTTGTCGCGCGGGCGGCAGAGAAAGGTCGACGCCTTTCTGTTTATGAAGGATAAAAAGCTCTCGCTGGGGGCGGGATTGCTGCTGCGCCAGGGGCTGGCGGCACATGGGATCGACGAGCAGGAAGCCGTGATCGCGTACGGGGAGAACGGCAAGCCGTATCTGCCGTATTATCCGGATATCCATTTTAATCTGTCCCATTCCGGCGGGATGGCAGTCGCCGTGTTTGCGGACACTGCGGTCGGATGTGATGTCGAACGGATCGAGGCTGCCGATCTGCCGCTTGCCAGGCAGTTTTTCTCGGAGGGAGAGTATCGATATCTCGCCGGATTTCCGGCAGGACAGCAGCGGGACGCAGCATTTTACCGGCTGTGGACCTTGAAGGAGAGCTTTGTGAAGACGATCGGGGCAGGGCTTGCACTGCCGCTGGACGCATTTGAGATCGTGATCATGGCAGGTGAGAGCGGCGGAAAACATGAGCAGATCGAAGTCCGCCAGAACGTGGATCCTGCGGCGCGTTATCTGTTTGGGGAATACTGTTTTGGGGGATATAGTGTGTCAGTGTGCCTGTACTGCAATCGATACCAAAAAAAGTGCGAATGGTGCCTGAATGAACAAATGGATCAGAAGGTGTGTTATCATGAAAGAGTGACAAGAACATGTATTACAACAGAAAAGGAGCTCATTCTTATGGCAGCTTGCAGTAACAACAGACCATGTCCCTGTACATTTGACTGCCCGAGGCATGGCAGGTGCTGTGAATGTGTGGCGCATCACAGAGACAACAACGAGGGCGTTCCAGGGTGCTTTTTCTCTGCGGAGGCGGAGGCAACCTACGACAGGAGCATAGAGGCATTGTGTCGCGACAGAGGAATCTTATAGGAGGACTGAGAGATGGAGAAGCCAAATTTTACAGGATTATCACACGTATGTATTTTTGTGGACGATGTCAAGGACGCGTTTGCGTACTATGAACGGATTCTGGGGGCAGTGCCCAACCAGCATATTCCGCATTGGAAAAACGTGGGATTTTTCCAGGCGGGCGGTTTTATTGAGGAGGCGAAGGAGGCGGAGGTCTCCATTGGATTTATGGATGTGCCGGGCACAAAGTTCACGATCGAACTGATGTGCTATCACAAGCCTGAGGGGCGCAAAGAGCCGATCATTTTCAAGGCAAACGATATCAGCGGCGCGCGCCATGTCGCGCTGAAGGTGACGAACATTGAGGAGGCGTTTGCGTACATCAAGGCACAGCCGGATGTCACACTCATCAACACGACGGACGATTACAGGGTATACCAGATCAGCAAGACAGAACCTTCGGATTTTTATTATTTTGACGAGGCGAAGGAAAACGATGCGCAGGCGAAGCAGGCGGCGGCTGACATTCTTGGAAACACCAAATATTTTTATTTCATCGACAAGTATGGTCTGCAATGGGAGTTTGAGCAGGGACACACGGATATCGGGGACTGATCCTGAGCGAGGGGGGAACGGATATGCCATTTATTAGCTCGAGAGTGAGCACTGTGATGACAGCATCACAGCGTTCGTCCGTGAAGGGGAAGCTCGGCAGGGCGAGCAGACACAGCCCTCTGCATTTGTATCACGTCTACATCAAGTACGAAGAGGTTGACAAGTGGGGCTGGAACGGAAACAATTTTTGACGGAGGGAAAGGAATATGAAGATCACAAAATCACAAAATGGAAATAATCTTACAGTGGCACTGGAGGGACGGCTTGATACAAACACGGCACCGGAGCTTGAGAATGTACTCAAAAATTCTCTCGACGGGATCACGGAGCTGACGATCGATATGGCGGCGCTCGACTACCTGTCTTCTGCGGGACTGCGCATTCTGCTGGGCGCGCAGAAGACGATGAACAAGCAGGGCAGCATGAAAGTGGCAAATGTAAATGACACGATCATGGAGATCTTTGAAGTGACAGGTTTTGTGGATATTTTGACGGTGGTATAGAAATGATGGCAGATAGACAGAAAATCAGGGCGCTGAGTCTCTCGCAGAGGGAGATCGCGATGGCACAGCAGGTTCGTCCCCAGAGCGCCCAGAATACGATCTCACTGAAATTATATCTGCCGGACTGCGAACCGCAGGCGGTGAAGGCGGCGGCGGATCAGGTGCTTGACAGCGCTGATATCTTTGCCGCTTCGCTGCGTCATGACGCTTCACAGCAGGGCGGACGTGCGTGGCAGATGGTATACGGGGAGGAAAAGCTGTACGCGTGCAGTGTGTGGGAAGCATACACCGCGGAACAGGTCGAAAATCAGATGGCAGCGCTGGACAGGATCCCTATGGATATGGAGAAACAGTTGTACCATGCAGTTGTGATGCCGCTCTCAGGAGGCGGCGTCTATTTGTATGTGCGCTTTCACCATGTCATCATTGACGGCTACGGCATGAGTCTCTTTGTGCAGCGGGTGCTGGATGTGATCGGCGGAAAGGCGGCTGCAGAATCCGTTTATGCCGCGTCGGACGCAGCAGAGGCGCCGCAGAACAGTGATGATGACGGATTTTGGCGGGAGTATTTCAGAGATGTGGATTTCGAGCCTGCCATTTTCGCGGAAATGAAGACCGGGACAGAGACGGGCGCGCACGAGACGCTGCAGGCGCGTTCAGAGAAGACAGCCGGCTTTGACAGTATCACGCGGCGCATACCGGATGCGCTCATGCGCGGGATCGAGGAGTTTGGCAGGCGGGAACAGGTCACTGTGCCGTATATCGTGGCAGCGGCATATGCGTACTATCTCGCACAGGCGTCCGGAAAGCCGGATGCCGTATTTCTGATGCCGCGTCTGGGGCGCGCGCCGGAACAGATGGATACGCTTGGCTGCTTTACGCTGCTCGTCCCTGTTCGTGTCAGGACGGAGTGTGCAGGCGAAGACGCAGGTTCTTTTGCGGCGCTGTGCCGGGCAGCAGCGCGTGCCTCGCGGGAGGCTTCGGCACACAAGCATGTGGGATTTGACAGGATCCTCTCTGTCCTGCGGGAGGACAACACGATATCGGAGGCACTATCCGAGTATGTGTTCAATTTTTACCGCTTTCAGTATCAGACAGCGCTGGATTACCGCGTCCGGTTCAGCGTCGCGGGCGATATGAGCAATCATATGACGTTCAGTCTGTTTTACGACAGGGATGGCGGACTGAACATGCAGTTTGACTACAGCAGTCAGTATTATACAAAAGAGCGGGCATCGTATCTTGCAAATGCCCTCTGTGCGATCCTGTGTGACGGCGTGCGGGATAATGTGCTGTCCCGGTCGGTCGGGGAAGCGGAATTTCGAAAGGTTACTTCGGTTGTGGGAAAACAGATCGATATCAGGAACGATCTGACGATTCCATCGCTGTTTCGCCTGGCTGCAGACCGCTACAGGGACAGACCGGCGGTGTATGCGGGCGACAACGTGCTCACTTTTGCGCAGCTTGACATGCTCAGCGACAGGATCGCCTGCGCGCTCGTCCGCAGGGGTGTGAAGTCGGGGGACTATGTCGCGTTCATGCTAAAGCGCGATATACGGCTGATCCCGACGGTCCTTGGCATATCCAAGTCGGGAGCGGCTTTTATCCCGATCGATCCGGCATATCCGACAGAGCGGATTGCGTACATCATGGAAAACAGCTGTGCTTCCTGTCTGATCTCCTCACCGGAGATCGCGATGGCAGAAAATTACGATTATGTGGACATCGATCTGCTGATGCGCCAGGAGGCGGCATGTGACCTGCTGCCAGCGGTCCGGCAGGAGCAGCCTGCATATATGATCTACACATCGGGGACGACGGGCAGGCCAAAGGGCGTGATGCTCTCGCACAGAGGGATTGCAAACATCGTCCACCCGGACAATAACCCGTTTAACCGGGACATCACACAGAACTGCCGCGGGATCGTGGCGATCGGGTCGATCTGTTTTGACATTTCGCTCTTTGAGATCTTTGTCCCGCTGATGAACGGGCTGTTTGTCGAGCTTGGCAGTGAGAAGGCGATGGTTGACGCCGGGGAGCTGGCGGCAGCGATCCGGCGCCACAGCGCAGATGTGCTGCACTGTACGCCGTCGCGCATCACGGCATATCTTGCAAACACTGCGTTTGCGGATGCGCTGAAGAATGTCAGGGCGGTGCTCGCTGCCGGGGAAGTGCTTCCGGGCAGTCTGGTAAATCAACTAAACAATACATATGGCATCCGCATCTACAACGGCTACGGACCCACGGAGACGACGATCGGCGCAACGATCACGGAGGCGGGCGATGACCTGAGTATCGGCAGTCCGATCGCGAATATGGGGATCGTCCTGCTGAACAGGGATCGCAGACCGGTTCCGTACGGGGCGGCTGGTGAGATCTGTGTGTACGGGAATGGTGTGGGGATCGGTTATCATGCCAGACCGGATGAGACGGCGGCAAAATACATTGAGTGGAACGGCATGCGGCTGTACCGCACAGGTGATCTGGGCTATTTCATGGAAGACGGCAGGCTGGCTTACCGCGGGCGGAATGACAGGCAGGTCAAGCTGCGCGGTCTGCGGATCGAGCTCTCGGAGATCGAGAATGTCATGGGAGCGTTTCCGGGCGTGGCGGCGTGCAGCTGTATTGTGCGCAAGATCGACAAGACGGATCATCTGGTGGGATTTTATACTGTTTCGGAGCGGGCACAGGTCGATGGCGAAAAGCTGAGGGAGCACATGAAATCGCATCTGACCTCCTACATGGTGCCGGATGTCTTAAAAGAACTTGCCGCGATGCCGCAGACGCCCAACGGCAAGACGGATCAGAAGGCGCTGATGGCGGAGCCGGTTGAATATCAGCACGCGTACCGTGAGCCGGTGACGGCGAGGGAAAAGCGGATGTGCAGTGCCTTTGGAGAAACGCTGGAGCTGGCGCAGGTTGGGCTTGACGACAACTTTTTTGAGCTGGGCGGCGATTCCCTCAGCGCGGTCGCGCTGGTGCTGCATGTGGAGGAGGCGCTGTCGCTTCGGAAGGATCAGCTGGAATTTGGCGATGTGTACCAGTATCCGACACCTGCGCTTTTGCTCGACAAGCTGTACAAAAACGCGGAGAGCCATGATGTGTATGACATCAGCACGCTGGATTACAGGGGATTTGCGGAATATCTGGGGGCGCACACCCAAGACAAAGCCAGCTGCGGATATCTGGGCAACGTGCTCCTGACAGGGGCGACGGGATATCTGGGGGCACATATCCTGATCGATCTGCTGAGACGGCCGGAGCTGTGTGGCAAGATCATCTGTCTGGCGCGGTCCAAAAAGACACTCAGTGCAAAGAAGCGTGTGCGGTCAGCACTGTTTTACTATGCGGAGGAGGACTTCTCGGAGGAGTATGGGCACAAGTGGGAGGTTGTCGAGGGGGATATTACGCAGCCTGGTCTGTTTTTGCAGGGAGATACGGCGCTCAATGCGGCGGATCCCAAGGTCAGGACAGGCAGGATCGACACCATCATCAATTCCGCGGCGAACGTCGCGCACTTTTCCTATGGGAATGCCCTGGAGAAGATCAACACGGACGGCGTGAAGAACCTGATCCGCTATGCCCTGCACGAGAATGCCCTGCTCTGCCAGATCTCCACGATCAGCGTTGCGGGCATGACAGCGGGAAATGCCTTACAGGAATCTTTCAGCGAGGCGGACTTCTACATCGGACAGGAGATACAGAACAAATATATCTACTCGAAATACATGGCGGAGTACGCACTCCTGCGCGCGGCGGTGGACGAGGGACTGCGGGTAAAGCTGATGCGCGTCGGAAACCTGCAGGGGCGCATCAGCGACGGGGAGTTTCAGATGAATATGCATTCCAACGCGTTCACGCGCCAGTTCTCCTCTTACATCAAGATCGGAGCGGTGCCGCAGTCTGTCTATGAGGCGGGGGTCAATTTCTCCCCGGTCGACGAGACAGCGCACAATATCGTCTCGCTGACGGCTGTTCCCAAGGCGGCTGCATTTCATGTCTATCCGCCGGATGAGGTGCGCTATGCAGATCTGTTCCGGGGGATGGAGCGGCTTGGCTATCAGATTGCTGTGCTGTCGGATGAGAAGTTTGATGCACTCACACAGAAACTGAAACGGACAGAGGAGGGCAGGGCAAAGCTTGAAGGGCTGTTCACGAAGGAGTCGGCGGGCGCGTACCGCGAGATCCCGGTACTGCAGCGGTATACAGACCAGTATCTGAAAGATCTGTCAGAAGGCTGGAGTGAGGTTACGGAGGAGTATATCAACAGGTATCTGTCCGCGTTGGACGGAATGGGTTATTTTTAATATGGAGGTATTGCGATGGCATCCATAGCACTTTGGAGCTTTGCGGTTTTTCTGGCATCGGTGTTCGCAGGACTGCTTACGGGGATCACGCTCACCCCCAAATATAAAGGAACGATTCGGGCTGCCGTGTGGACAGCAGGAGCGGCGCTCGGTTACGGCATAGCGTTTGTCAGCTACAGCATCAATCTGTACAACGACGCGGTAGGAATCCTGGGGCTGTCCGCGCTTGTGTGCATCTTTTCACAGCTTCTGTACAAGGACAGCTGGTCGACCAAGCTGGCGATCGCCCTGATGGCGTGTCTGATCGCGAATGTCAGCACGTTCATGCTGTGCGGGACGACGGACAATCTGATGGGAACACGCCTTGGCTTGATCAAGGAAAGCCCCTATGAGACGGCGAACCTGATCTTTTTCATCGCGATCAAACTTGTGGTGTACGCGGGGCTTTCCGTCCTGTATATGCGCTTTCTAAAGAGGACGCTGCACCGAACGATCGAGGCTGTGGGCGGGAAAATGATGGTCTTTATACCGGCGCTTGTGATCTCGGTGATCGGTTTTTACATTATCAATCTGGTGTCGAACAGTGTCGGTATCTATCCGGACAGCTTCTGGTTTTTCCCGCTGTATCTGACGATCTGCGTGATCTTTGTCGTGGAGTTCTGGATGATCTTCTATTCGATAGACCAGAGTGCGCGGACGATGAAGACGACAGCGGAGCTGAATGTCGCCACCAATATCCAGAAATCCATGCTGCCCTGTATCTTTCCGGCATTTCCGGAGCGCGAGGAGTTCGATGTCTTTGCCTCGATGGATCCGGCAAAGGAAGTCGGCGGTGATTTCTATGACTTTTTTATGGTGGATGACAGCCATCTTGCCATCGTGGTCGCGGATGTCTCGGGCAAAGGTGTCCCCGCGGCGCTCTTTATGGTGATCGGAAAGACGCTCATCAAGGATCACACACAGCCGGGGAGGGACTTGGGTGAGGTGTTCACACAGGTGAACAACCTGCTGTGCGAATCCAACAGTGAAGGGCTGTTCATCACCGCCTTTGAGGGGGTGCTCGACCTGATGACGGGAGAGTTCCGCTATGTCAATGCGGGACACGAGATACCGTTTTTGTGCAAAAAGGGCGGGGCGTTTGAACCGTACAAGATCAAGGCGGGGTTTGTCCTTGCGGGGATGGAGGGGATTCGTTACCGGTGCGGTTCTATGCAGCTCGAGCCGGGGGACCGGATCTTCCAGTACACGGACGGCGTCACGGAGGCGACCAACAAGGCAAATGAACTCTACGGTATGGAGCGGCTGCAGACTGTGCTCTGCGAGAATGTTTCCCTGGCACCGTCGGAGCTGCTGTCGAAGATCAAGGCGGACATCGATACGTTCGTGGGAGATGCACCGCAGTTCGACGATATCACGATGCTCTGCATGGAGTACAGAGGAAACGGTTCGCCCGCTGACAAAAGTTGAAGTGGTTCACAAGGGGAACAGAGGGGAGATCAGAATGAATGAAATGACGATTGATGCAACTGTTGAAAATATTATAAAAGTGACTTCTTTTGTGGAGCAGGAGCTCGAAGCGCTGGACTGTCCGATGAAAGCGCAGATGCAGATCGCCGTTGCGATCGATGAGCTCTTTGGCAACATCGCGCACTATGCCTACAATCCCGATGTCGGACCGGCAACAGTGCGTGTGGAGGTGATCGAAAACCCGCTCGCAGTCGTTATCACCTTTATTGACAACGGCGTGCAGTATGATCCGCTTGCCAGGAACGATCCGGACACGGCATTGTCTGCCGAGGAGCGGGAGATTGGCGGGCTCGGCATCTACATGGTCAAGAAGAGCATGGATGAGATCACGTATGAGTATCAGAACGGGCAGAACATACTGCGGATCAAGAAGAACATATGATTGTATAATAGGAGGGAAAGATTATGGGTGTACAGCAGCAGGATGGGACAGATCGAAAGAGAATGCAGACATTCCACGCGGATGAGGTGATCGTGCGGGAGGGGGAGGTCTGCGAAGCGATGTACAAGATACTGTCAGGCTCCGTGGCAGTCTATGTGCGCTACGGGGAGGAGGACGAGCATCTGATCGGAATCTATTCAAAGTCGCGCTGTTTTGGGGAGATGAGCGTGATATCAGAACAGCCGAGCGTCTACACGGTGGTCGCCTACGACGATGTCCTGCTCGTGCGGATCACGAAGGATTTTCTGGAGGAGTTTATCAAGAACAATCCCCGCAATATCATCGACATCATGCGCAATATGGGGCAGACGATCACTGTGATGCAGAAGAATATCGACCTGCTGCTCGATGATCTCAACGAGAAGCAGGATCTCAACAAGAAACGGACACAGGAGCTTTGCGATAAGATCAGGCAGTACCGGGTGAAAGGAATCCTGGTTTAAATCATTGCATTTTCCTGACTGTGTTGTTACAATATACTTGTATGAACGTAATCATTCTGTTATGTAAAGGAGAATTGTAATAATGGACAGAGGAGCAGGAATTTTATTGCCGATCACCAGTCTGCCGTCGAAATACGGCATTGGGTGTTTTTCAAAAAGCGCGTATGATTTTGTGGACTGGCTGAAGGAGGCGGGGCAGAGCTACTGGCAGATACTGCCGCTCGGACCTACCAGCTATGGGGACTCGCCGTATCAGTCCTTTTCAACTTATGCGGGCAATCCCTATTTCATCAGCCTCGAAGCCCTGATCGAGGAGGGCGTGCTGACTGAGGAAGAGTGCGGTGAGGCGGATTTCGGGGAAAAGCCGGGAACGATCGACTACGGAAAGATGTATGAGAGCCGTTACCCGCTGCTGCGCAAAGCGTATGAGCGGAGCGATGTCAGCCATAACCCGGAGTATCTCCGGTTTGTGGAGGAGAATCGCTGGTGGCTCTCGGACTATGCGCTGTTCATGGCGGTGAAGGACCGGTTTGACGGTGTCCCGTGGACAGAGTGGGCGGAGGATATCCGTTTCCGGTGGGGAAATGCCATGGACTATTACCGGAGAGAGCTTTATTTTGATATCGAGTTTCAGCAGTATCTGCAGTTTATGTTCCAGAAACAGTGGCGCGCGCTGAAAGCTTACGCCAATGAGAACGGGATCCTGCTGGTCGGCGATATTCCGATCTATGTGTCCATGGACAGCGCGGACGTCTGGGCGCATCCCGAACTGTTCCAGCTCGACGGGGAGAATCTGCCGGTGGCTGTGGCAGGGTGCCCGCCCGACGGGTTTTCTGCGACGGGCCAGCTGTGGGGCAATCCGCTGTATCGCTGGGATTACCACAGACAGACGGGATATCAGTGGTGGATCTCAAGGCTGGAGTACAGTTTCCGGCTGTGCGATGTGCTGAGGATCGACCATTTCCGCGGGTTTGATGAGTACTACTCTATCCCTTACGGTGAGGAGACGGCAGTGAACGGCCACTGGGAGAAGGGACCGGGGATCGACCTGTTCCGCCACATGGAGCGTGCGCTTGGCTGGAAGGAAGTCATCGCGGAGGATCTGGGTTTTGTGACAGACTCGGTGCGCAGGATGGTACAGGAGAGCGGGTTCCCGGGGATGAAGGTACTCGAGTTCGCATTTGATACGCGCGACTCAGGAAGTGCCAACGATTACCTGCCGCATAACTACATAGAGAACTGTGTCGTCTACACGGGAACGCATGACAATGAGACGATCGTAGGATGGATTGACAGCATACCGAAAGAAGACATACAGGCAGCGAGAGACTATATGTGCGATCAGTATACGCCGAAGAGACAGCTCTACAAATCGCTGATCTGCATGGCGATGCGCAGCCGCGCAAAGCTTTGTATCATCCCGATGCAGGATTATCTGGGATGTGACAATACCTGCCGTATCAACACGCCGTCCACAGTGGGAGAAAACTGGAAGTGGCGCTTGAAGGGAGGAGAGCTGACAGATCAATTGCAGAAGGAGATCCATGAGCTCTGCAAGCGGTATGGACGGTTAAACTGGAGCAATGAGCCGGTTGTAGTTCCAGAGGAGGACGAAGAGGAAGACATTGCGGAAAACTGTAAATAAACGCATAGTACTACACTCTGTTCGATTAGTAGAAAAGGAGAATGGCACCTATTACCTTGGAAGAATAGATGAACAGGCGGATGGTTCTGAACCATCCGCCTGTTCAATGGGATCTCTACAGATATGTGACCTGTGTCTGCAGATCATAGGTGTGGGGCTCTTTGGTGACTGACTTGTGTCCAAACGCGATCGCGATCTCATACTCGTACTGATCCGGGAAATGGAGGGCTTCTGCGAAGTAGTCCTTCTTGTCCCCGCGCAGGGCATCGTAGATGCAGCCAATGATCAGATTGCCAAGTCCCAGCGCCTCCGCCGCGAGCGCCATATTTTCGACCGCGATCCCAGCGTCGAGCGGGCTCCACCTGTAGGTGCTGTCTGCGCTCAGCACGATGACGACAGGTGCCTCGTAGTAAAAGTTGTGGGGTAGTGCCGAGAGACCGCGCAGGCGGTTCTTCTCATCCTCGAGCTCCTGCAGGATGGGATTGTCGCCCTTCAATACGGTGAAGTGGATCTCCTGCCTGTTTGCCGCTGTGGGCGCCTGCAGCCCGGCGTGCAGCAGGGCACTCAGTTCTTCATCCGTCAGTGGTTCAGGGGTGTACCCCCTTGTGGAACTGCGCTTTTTGATCGTGTCGATCACATTGTTCATGGTTGATCTCCTCCTTATAATAATAACAAAATAATTGTAGCAGGCTCTCTCGAGATGATGAACTCCAAGGTGAGAGTAATTCCATCAGCAATCAAGAGCACATGACACCCAGACCCGTTCCAGCCGGGGGTCCTGAATATCCTTTGTCACCCAGATAGCATAGATCAGGGTGTGATATTCCGTTCGATCATGGTTTTTCTTGTTGGGCAGGTAGTCCAGAAAGTAGTCCAGCACCTCATCCCGGCCATTGAGCTTCCGGAAGAGAGATGCCGAAGCGCGTCTCAAAAGCGGCTATTGTTTCCTCCGAGGCGGGAGGTTTTAGCCGGTACTTGTGACCATCCGCGCCAAAGCGGGAGAAATCCGAGTCCTTTTCTACGGCGCGTTTAAGCTGTTTGCGCAGTTTACCAGCCCAGGCTGGCTGTATACTTTTTGCCATAATAGATTTTCTCCTTATTAAAACCCATATTTGCACCAAAATTCACAAAAGGAAAGCGCAATTTTCTGTCCATTTAAATTAAAAATAAATGTCTATTTATCAGATTGTTATAAGTAAAATATACCATCAATACCGATGGTTTTCAACTCTCATTTATAGGCGCTGACAGTAGTAGCAAGCAATGCCGGTATATACCCGGCGCAGCTGCGTCCGCTGCACAAGCCGCCGTTGGCGTATATACCGGCGGAGAAGGACACCCCCGGGTAAGTGTGCTCTTAGCAGAGGATCGACAAAGAGAACAAAGCGCCCAGGTCATCCCTAGACGGTCCCGCTTCGGTTCCCTCCTGCTGGTCGATCACCGCCTTTCCGGCTATTTTGCCACAAATGAACAATCAGCCAAACCACCCTTTACACAATACATCTCAGAAACGATTACAACCTGCTTGTCATTGACGACTTAGGCGTAGAAAGGAATACCGAGTATGCCATGGAGCAGATGTTTACCGTCATTGACAGCCGGTATCGGAGCAAGAAGCCGCTGATTGTCACGACAAACCTGAAACTGGAAGAAAGCAAGAACCCGACAGACCTTGCACACGCAAGGACTTATGACCACATACTGGAACGTTGTGTGCTTGTTCTCTTTTCCGGAAAGAATTTCTGGGAGGAAGGAGCCAGAGCGACCAAAGCGGCGACGAAAGAGATTGTGAGGAAGGATAACAAAGTTTCACTGGTGAAGAAGATTGATCAGACTACCTACATTGTGCGGATTCATTTCAGCAAGACCAGCAAGGAAACCATGAGCGACAAAATCGAGCGTATGCTGAAAAAAGAGATACAGCAGATGTAAAAAAGCGATAATGCAAACAGACCAGGATTCAGAAATGCGCGACGCTATGCGTCTGCTCCCGGCTTGTAAAATCAGGAGG
>ERZ779629.463-NODE-463-length-16472-cov-10.936956_pt1 | contig 16472 bp, 11 predicted proteins | sample MGYA00514192_ERZ779629 | MGnify/ENA primary metagenome ERZ779629 (study PRJEB29562, sample SAMEA4376709) | mouse gut metagenome | isolation source: Cecum | study: EMG produced TPA metagenomics assembly of the A DSS colitis mouse model was used to assess the... | reverse complement strand
CAGCGTGGAGGTGGAGGACGCGGGCCGGGGCTGCCCGGTGGACTGGAACGAGAAGGAGCAGCGGTGGAACTGGGAGCTGGTGTTCTGCGAGCTGTACGCCGGCGGCAAATATGATAACGTGTCCGGGGACAACTACGAGTTCTCCCTGGGGCTCAACGGCCTGGGCTCCTGCGCCACCCAGTACGCCTCCCGCTATATGGACGTGACCGTCTGGCGGGACGGCTTCGAGTACCGCCTCCGCTTCGAGCGGGGGGAGATCGTGGGGGAGCTCCAGAAAACGCCCCTGCCCAAGTCCCAGGCGAAGAAGACCGGCACCCGCACCCGGTGGCTTCCCGACCTGGACGTGTTCACGGATACCGCCATTCCGGCGGAGTACTTCTCCGGCGTGATGAAGCGCCAGGCGGTGGTAAACGCCGGGATTACCTTCCACTTCCGCAACGAGACGGAGCCGGGGACCTTCGAGGAGACGGAGTTCGCCTATGAAAACGGCATCGCCGACTATGTGGCGGAGCTGGCGGGGGAGACCAGCCTGACCCTGCCCGCCTTCTGGCAGGCGGAGAAGAGGGGCCGGGACCGGGAGGACAAGCCGGAGTATAAGGTGAAGCTCTCGGCGGCCTTCTGCTTTTCCAACCGGGTGAACGTGGTGGAGCACTACCACAACTCCAGCTGGCTGGAGCACGGCGGCAGCCCCGAGAAGGCCAGCCGCTCCGCCTTCGTCTCCGCCATTGACAAGTATCTCCGGGATCAGGGAAAGTATCAGAAGAATGAGAGCAAGGTCACCTGGGCGGACGTGGAGGACTGCCTGATTCTGGTCACCAGCAACTTCTCCACCCAGACCAGCTATGAGAACCAGACGAAAAAGGCCATTACCAATAAATTCGTCCAGGAGGCCATGGCGGAGTTCCTCCGGTCCAACCTGGAGATCTATTTTATAGAGAACCACTTCGACGCGGAGAAGATCGCGGAGCAGGTCCTGCTGAACAAGCGGAGCCGGGAGAAGGCGGAGGAGGCCCGGCTGAGCATCAAGAAGAAGCTCAGCGGAAACGTGGACATCGCCAACCGGGTGCAGAAGTTCGTGGACTGCCGGACGAAGGACGCCGCCAGGCGGGAAATCTACATTGTGGAGGGCGACAGCGCCCTTGGCAGCGTGAAGCTGGCCCGGGACTCGGAGTACCAGGGCATCATGCCCATCCGGGGGAAGATTCTGAACTGCCTGAAGGCGGACTACGCCCGGATCTTCAAGAGCGAGATCATCACGGACCTCATCAAGGTCCTGGGCTGCGGCGTGGAGGTGCAGAACAAGCACGTCAAGGACGTGTCCTCCTTCGACCTGGGGAACCTCCGCTGGAACAAGGTGGTCATCTGCACCGACGGCGACGTGGACGGCTTCCAGATCCGGACCCTGGTGCTGACCATGCTCTACCGCCTGACCCCCACGCTGATTCGGGAGGGGTATGTCTATATCGCGGAGACCCCCCTCTTTGAGATCAACTGCGGGGAGAAGACCTGGTTTGCCTACTCCGACAAGGAGAAGAACGACATTGTAAAGGACCTGGAGGGAAAGAAGTACAAGATCGACCGCTCCAAGGGCCTGGGCGAGAACGACCCGGACATGATGTGGCTGACCACCATGAACCCGGAGACCCGGAGATTGATCCGGGTGATGCCGGAGGACGTGGAGCGGACGGCGGCGGTGTTCGACCTTCTCCTGGGGGACAATCTCCAGGGGCGGAAGGACCATATCGCGGAGAACGGGTATAAGTATCTTGAAATGGCTGATATTTCCTGATGATGCTGGACAGGGAGAAGAAAGTCCACCGGCCGGAGCGGCTGAAAGGATATGATTACTCCAGCCCCGGATGCTATTTTGTGACCTTCAACACAAAGGCCCGGGGAGAACCTATACTTTGCAATTTGGAGACTGCAGGAGAAGCAGAGGCTTCCCTTGTGGGGCCTGACCCCCTGGTCAGGCCATTCCCCCGGCAAGCGCCCAGCCTTCAACAGGAGTTCTCCTGTGTACTGACCCAGGCCGGCGAGGTGCTGCAAACATTGATTGAGCGGATTCCGGCGGTATACTGCAATGCCGGTGTAGATTGTTATGCCATCATGCCGGACCATGTACACCTATTGATTTGGATTTGGGGCGCTTCTCATGAAAGAATGGAGGTCCCGGGCAGAAATGGCCTGACCAGGGGGTCAGGCCCCACAAAGAGAGCTTCCCTTCCCCAAGTAATCAGAGCATTAAAAGGCCTGTCCAGCAAAAGAGTGGGGTATCCACTCTGGCAGGGGCGGTATTATGACCATATTATCCGCAGTCAGGAAGAGCTGCAAGGAGCCAGACAATACATTCAAAACAACCCGCTGATGTGGGTTTCAGGTAAGGAATAAACCATCATGCCAAAGAAGAAAACACCCGACGCCGGCAAGCCCAAGGCCGGCAGCCCCAACGTCCTGGGCCTCCACGCCGCTGTCGTCGAGCAGCCCATCACCGACACCCTGGAAACCAACTACATGCCCTACGCCATGAGCGTCATCGTCTCCCGGGCCATCCCGGAGATCGACGGCTTCAAGCCCTCCCACCGGAAGCTCCTCTATACCATGTACAAGATGGGCCTGCTGACGGGGGCGCGGACCAAGTCCGCCAACATCGTGGGCCAGACCATGCGCCTGAACCCCCACGGCGACGCGGCCATCTACGACACCATGGTCCGCCTCTCCCGGGGCTACGGGGCGCTGCTGACCCCCTTCGTGGACTCCAAGGGCAACTTCGGCAAGCACTTCTCCCGGGACATGTCCTGCGCCGCCCCCCGGTACACGGAGGCCAAGCTCACCCCCATCTGCCAGGAGCTGTTCCGGGACATTGACAGCGACACCGTGGACTTCGCGGACAACTATGACAACACCATGAAGGAGCCCGCCCTCCTGCCCACCACCTTCCCGAATATCCTGGTCTCCGCCAACATGGGCATCGCCGTGGGCATGGCCTCCCAGTTCTGCGGCTTCAACCTGAAGGAGGTCTGCGACACGGCGGCGGCCTATTTGAAAAACCCCAACTGCGACCTGCTGGAGACCCTGCTGGCCCCGGACTTCCCCACCGGCGGGGAGCTGATCTGCGACCGGGACGCCCTCCGGGACATCTACGACACCGGCCGGGGCGGCGTGAAGGTCCGGGCCAAGTGGCGCTACGTCAAGGAAGAGAACCTCATCGAGATCACGGAGATTCCCTACTCCACCTCCACCGAGGCCATCCTGGACAAGGTGGCGGAGCTGATCAAGGCCGGCAAGGCCAAGGAAATCGCCGACATGCGGGACGAGACGGACCTCTCCGGCCTCAAGCTCACCATCGACCTCAAGCGGGGGGCGGACCCGGACAAGCTCATGGCCCGCCTCTTCAGGCAGACCCCCCTGGAGGACGCGTTTTCCTGCAACTTCAACGTTCTCATTGCCGGAATGCCCAAGGTCCTGGGGGTCCGGAAAATTCTGGAGGAGTGGACCGCCTGGCGCACCGAGTCCGTCCGGCGGCGGGTGTTCTTCGTCCTGGGGAAGCGGAAGGAAAAGCTCCACCTCCTCAAGGGCCTCAAGCGCATTCTGCTGGACATCGACAAGGCCATCCGCATCATCCGGGAGACGGAGGAGGAGTCCGAGGTCATCCCCAACCTGATGATCGGCTTCGGCATCGACCAGATCCAGGCGGAGTACGTGGCGGAGATCCGGCTCCGCAACATCAATAAAGAGTATATCTTAAAGCGGGTCAAAGAGACCGAGGCCCTCCAGGATGAAATCGACGACCTGGAGGACATCCTCCAGGACCCCCGCCGGGTGAAGAAAATCATTCTGGAGGAATTGAAGGAGGCGGCGAAGAAGTACGGCGAGCCCCGCCGGACCGCCATCATTTACGCCCACGAGCTCCCCGCCCCGGAGGAGGACGAGGGCCCGGAGGAATACCCGGTCCACGCCTTCCTCTCCAAGGAGGGGTACTTTAAGAAAATCACTCCCCAGAGCCTCCGCATGAGCGGGGCCCAGAAGTACAAGGAGGGCGACGGCCTCCGGCAGGCCTTCGAGACCACCAGCCGGGCGGAAGTCATGTTCTTCACGGACAAGTGCCAGGTCTACAAGACCCGCCTCAGCGAGTTCGACGACTCCAAGGCCAGCGTCCTGGGGGACTATCTCCCGGCGAAGCTGGGCATGGACGCCGGGGAGAGCGTGATCTTCATGGTCCTCCCCGGGGACTACTCCGGCGGGCTGCTGTTCTTCTTCGAAAACGGCAAGGCGGCAAGGGTGGAGATCAAGGCATATCAAACGTCCTCCAACCGCCGGAAGCTTACCGGGGCCTACTCCGGCAAATCGCCCCTCAGGGCCATCCTCCGGGTGGACGCGGAGACGGAGCTGGCGGTTTACTCCACGGAGCCCCGGTGCCTCATCTTCCACACGGCCCTGCTGGCCCCCAAGACCACCCGCTCCACCCAGGGCGTGGCGGTGATGACCCTGAAGCCCAAATACCACTTGGATACCGTCCGCCCCCTGGCGGAGACGGCTGTCACGAACCAGAGCCGCTACCGGGTCCGGGCGGTCCCCGCCGCGGGGGCCCTGCTGCGGCAGGAGGACACGGAGGAGGTCCAGCTGGGCCTGCTGGACGGAGACCCGCAAACCTGACAAGACCGCAAGGAGGCAAGCGTGAAACAATACCTGAAGAGCTATGCCGTCATCACCCTGGGCTCCGTGATTTACGCCCTGTCCTTCGACTGGTTCGTCGCGCCCAACCAGTTCGCCATGGGCGGCGTCACCGGCCTGGCCCAGATTCTGCACTACTGGTTTCCCGCCCTCACTGTGGGGGCGGCCTCGGCGCTGATGAACGTGCCGCTGTTCCTCATCGGCTGGAAGAAGATCGGGGGCCATCTGCTGGTCAGCAGCCTGTACGCCATGGTGGTGAGCAGCGCCGCCATCGACGGGCTCAACCTCCTCGTTGACTTCCAGCCCATGGACCCGATTCTGGCGGCCCTCTTTGGCGGCGGGGTCATGGGCGTGGGCCTGGGGCTGGTGTTTGCCCAGGGGGCCACCACCGGGGGGACCGACATTGTGGCGAAGCTCCTGAAGCTGAAATGGCCCTGGCTTCCCATCGGGAAGCTGGTGGTGATCCCGGACACCGCCGTCATGCTGCTGGTGGCCCTGACCTTCGGCCAGCTGAGCGCCATGCTGTACGGCTTCATCAAGCTTTACACCTGCTCCAAGGCCATGGATACCGTGCTGTACGGAACGGTGGACTCCCGGGTGGCCTATATCATCTCCGACCATTGGCGGGAGCTTTCCGGCACGCTGCTCCAGAGCCGGGGCGTGACCCTCCTCCAGGCCAAGGGGGCCTACACGGGGGCGGAGAAGCAGGTGCTGATGATCGCCTTCAAGCAGAAGGAGATCGTGGACCTGAAGCGCCGGGTCTACGAGCTGGACCCGGAGGCGTTCGTGATCGTCTGCGACGCCAGGGACGTGCTGGGGAATGGCTTTTCCGCCTACCGGCGGGAGGAGCTGTAAAAACCATCAAAGGAGGCTTCCGCAGTGAATTTCGACACCGTGAAACAAAGCCTGGAGGCCCGGGGCTATACGGTCCGGGCATTCTCCACCGGAAAGGAGGCGGCGGACTACCTGGACGCCAACCTGGACGGGAAGTCCGTGGGCTTCGGCGGCTCCGCCACCCTGGACGCCCTGGGGCTCTATGAGCGCCTGGGGAGCCATAACGAGACGGTCTGGCACTGGAAATGGGAGGACCCCGCCGCCGCCCGGCGGGCGGCGCAGTCTGCGGACGTGTACCTGACCTCCGTCAACGCCCTGGCGGAGACGGGGGAGCTGGTGAACATCGACGGCGCGGGGAACCGGGTGGCCGCCACGCTGTTCGGCCATGAGAAGGTCTTCTTCGTCATCGGCCGGAACAAGCTGGCCCCCACCTGTGACGAGGCCGTCTGGCGGGCCCGGAACGTCGCCGCCCCCCAGCGGGCAAAGCAGCTGGGGAAGAAGACCCCCTGCGCCGTAAAGTGCGACCGCTGCTATGACTGCAAAAGCCCCGAGCGCATCTGCCGGGGGCTGGCGGTCCTCTGGGGCCCCATGATGGGCATGGCGGCGGAGGTGCTGCTGGTGGACGAGGACCTGGGGCTGTAAGCCGGGGGCTTCATCGCTGCCGTCAGCCGTTCTGCCGGCGGATTCATTGAGCCCTGGAGAAATGGCCTGAGCAGGGGCCCGGGCCCCGCAGAGAGAGAGCTCTGTTCTGCCGGAATGCCGCCACTATGGAAAAGGGAGGAGGCCCGCCATGAGCCGGAAATTGAGCGGACTGGCCGCGCTGGTGCTGGCGCTGTGCCTGCTGACGGGGTGCTCGCCCCTGCTGGAGCGGACCTACTCCACCGCCGAGCCCCACAGCAGCAAGTTCTGGGAGAGTGAGGCCGCCGGGACCCTCCGGGCGGAGAACCACCAGGACGTGGTGAACGACCTGCTGCTGCTGGTGGGGCAGCACCGGGAGACGGCGACGCTGCGGCTGTATGACTTCAAAAGCGAGCTGGCCGTGGCGGACGTCCTGGAGGCGGCGGCGGCGGAGGTCCAGCAGGAGACCCCCATGGGGGCCTACGCGGTGGAGTTCATCACCACCTCCAGCTACGCCCAGCGGGGCTATTACGAGGTAGCGGTGCGCATCGGCTACCGCCGGACGCTGGAGCAGCTCCAGGCGGTGGTGAACGCCACCAGCCCGGAGGCGCTGTACAGCCTTCTGGCGGCGGCCCTGGACGAGGGGAAAACCGAGCTGGCGGTCCGCATGGGCTATTGGGGGGAGAACGGCCGGACCCGGGTGGAGGAGGCCATGGCACAGCTCCGGGAGGAGCGGGAGCTGACGGAGACCGTCCCCTGGGTGGTGAATTACTACCCCGCCGAAGAAAAGCCCGGCTTGGTGGAGTTCCTTCTGGACCCGCCGGAGGAGAACGGGCTGCCCGGAGAAGAGGGCGAGGCGTTCGGCGGGGCCGGGGAAGCGGTTGGCGGAGAAAACGCCGGGGAGACAGCGGACGAAGGCGGGGAAGCGGCGGCCAAGGACGGCCCGGAGGAGAGCCCCGAAAAACCCGCCCAGGACGAACCGCACTCCGGTGAGGCGGCGGCAAATCCGGAAGAAGCGCCGGAAGAAACGGGAGCGGAGCCGCCGCCTGCCGCCCCGGCGGAGGACGGGGGAAAAAATTAGGGAAAGTTTTTTCAGCGAAGAGCTTGACAAGGAGAAAAATCTTTGCTAAAATACACCTTGTTCTTGCGGGCACTGCGCAGCCGTTGACGGTTTGCCGTCTTACGGGTGCGGTGTACCCCATGCGGGCATAGCTCATCTGGTAGAGCGCCACCTTGCCAAGGTGGAGGTAGCGAGTTCGAGCCTCGTTGCCCGCTCCAGCTCAGAAATTCCCCTTACCGCTCCGTTTCCGCCTTGCGGCGAAAACTGCGCCGGACGGGGAATTTCTTCGCTTTCAGCCGTGAACCACGTTGTTGGGTTCACGGCTGATTTTTTTTACGGGGGACGGGAGGAATGGTTTGACAGACCGGGCTCTATAAATTTCGCGAATTGACAAAAACAGCGTCCCTGATATGATAAAAACGGATGGACGCTGTCGCATATAATAGGCGGCTGGTCCACCGTTATTACCCCTGAGCAGATTCCAATGGGGGGAGGTGGTGCGGATATGGAAGAAGCGGCTTTTCGCAGGGCTGCGGCATTTGAAATTCCCAAAAATTGACTCCGGATAGTTCTGAAAGGCCTGGTGTTTTGAGAATTCTCAGAACCTCAAAAGCTTGCTCTTTCTGCCAGCCAACTCCATACAGTTTCATCAGCAAACTTTTTCCACCCTATTATTCGCCATATTCGGAAATTTCCCCTGTTTTGAAAATTTCAAATGCTTTGGCCAGGGTAAACGGGCCTTTCCCCTTGACAACCCGCCCAAAACATGATACAGTGACATGCGTGTCAAAGGCATGAAGGGGAGGAGCCTCCCCCGTTCCGGCGAAGAGAGAGGGCGTTTTGGTGCGAGCCCTTCCGGACGGGAAAGCGCTTGGCGCCCCTTGGCCTTGCTTGAAAACGGTCCAAACACCCAATCAGCGGATCTTTTTTCGCTGTGCCGCGTTGGTTCGGCTTGAAATCCGTCAGGATTCCTGCGTCAAACCGCCTTGCCCGGCAAAAAAATCTCTCGCCGCTTGGACATTTTGCCAATTTTCAAACAAGGCTCACGCCGCGGGGAGGCAATGCCCCGCCGGTCTCCCGCCGTTACCGGGCAGAGCGCCCCCGCAGGGGGGAATTCAGGTGGGACCGCGGACTGGTCAAAGTTCGCCCTGAGCCAGCGAAGGCTCGGGGTGTTTTATTTTTAAGGAGAGAATGCATATGGACAACCGGCAAAAGAGCATGGAAAAAATCGTCGCCCTCTGCAAGGGCCGGGGCTTCGTCTTCCCCGGCAGCGAGATTTACGGCGGCCTCGCCAACAGCTGGGACTACGGCCCCCTGGGCGTGGAGCTGAAAAACAACGTCAAGCGGGCCTGGTGGAAAAAATTCGTCCAGGAGAACCCCTACAACGTCGGCCTCGACGCCGCCATCCTCATGAATCCCCAGGTCTGGGCGGCCTCCGGCCACGTCTCCACCTTCAACGACCCCCTTATCGACTGCAAGGCCTGCAAGATGCGGCACCGGGCCGACAAGCTGGTGGAGGGCTATGTCCAGGAGAATAACCTGGACGTGAACGTGGAGGCCATGACCCAGGAGGACCTGGTGGCCTTCATCCGGGAAAAGGAAGTCCCCTGCCCCGGCTGCGGCAGGCACGACTTCACCGACATCCGGAAGTTCAACCTGATGTTCAAGACCCACCAGGGCGTCACCGAGGATTCCGCCAACGAGGTCTATCTCCGGCCCGAGACCGCCCAGGGCATCTTCGTCAACTTCCCCGCCATTCAGCGGACCACCCGGCGGAAGCTCCCCTTCGGCGTGTGCCAGGTGGGCAAGAGCTTCCGCAACGAGATCACCCCGGGCAACTTCATCTTCCGCATCCGGGAGTTCGAGCAGATGGAGCTGGAATTCTTCTGCAAGCCCGACACGGACCTGGAGTGGTTCCAGTACTGGCGGACCTACTGCCACGACTGGCTGATTGGCCTGAACGTGAAGGAGGAAAACCTCCGCCTCCGGGACCACGAGCCCGAGGAGCTGGCCTTCTACTCCAAGGCCACCACCGACTTCGAGTACCTCTTCCCCTTCGGCTGGGGCGAGCTGTGGGGCGTGGCGGACCGCACCGATTACGACCTGAGCCAGCACCAGAAGCACTCCGGCCAGGACCTCACCTATTTCGACCAGGAGAAGAACGAGCACTATGTTCCCTACGTCATCGAGCCGTCCCTCGGCGCGGACCGGATGACCCTGGCCCTGCTGGTGGAGGCCTATGACGAGGAAGTGGTGGACGCGGAGAAGAACGACGTCCGCACCGTCATGCGCTTCCATCCCGCCATCGCGCCGTTCAAGGCCGCGGTCCTGCCCCTGAGCAGGAAGCTCAGCGGCAAGGCCCGGGAAATCCAGCAGGAGCTTAGCAAGGACTGGATGGTGGACTTTGACGAGACCGGCTCCATCGGCAAGCGCTACCGCCGGGAGGACGAAATCGGCACCCCCTACTGCGTCACCGTGGATTTCGACACCGTGGGCGACGCGGAGAAGGCCGGGGACAGCTGCGTCACCGTCCGGGAGCGGGATTCCATGGCCCAGGTCCGCATTCCCATCGGCGGGCTGAAGGCGTATCTCACCGAGAAGCTGGCGTACTGATTCAACCTGCGGGGCCGTGGGAAACCCCGCGGCCCCTGGATTTTAAAAGGAATGAAAAAACCGTTTGCAATGAAACAAAACCGGGGCCCCGCCGGCCCCGCCTGGCTCCGGTGGTGCCTCTTCACCGCCGCCGCCCTCTGCATGGGACTGGCGGTTACCGGGGCCATGCAGTGGATTTCCATCGGGACCCTGCCCGGCGTGCTGGAGTGGGCCCGGGACTATCCCGGCCATTTGGCCATGACCGCCCTGCTCTGGGCCGTGCCCGTGGGAATTCTGGGGACGCTGACGGGGCGGCTGTGGATCGCCGCCCTGCCCGTGGGGGCCCTGGGGCTGATTCTGGCCCTGGTGGACTACTTCAAAAACGCCATCAACGGCACGCCGCTGGAGCTGGCGGACTTCGGCCTGGCCGGGGCGGCGGGAAACGTGGCGGGCCTGGCGGGGGACCTGACGCCGCCGGAGGACCTTTGGCTGGCGGCGGCGGGGCTGGCGTTCTGCGCCCTCATCCTGTTCCTCACCCGGCGGCTCACCGCCCTGGAGGGGACGGCCCGGGGCCGGACCTGCCTGCTCTCCCTGGCCCTGGCGGGGATTCTCCTCACCGGGACGGGCGCCCGGGCCGTGGGGAACTGGCTTGGAGTGGACTTCTACACCCGGATGGGCCCGGCGGAAAACCACAGCCTCCACGGCCTGACCCTCAGCCTCTGGCGGGACGCCTTCCCCCAGCCCAAAACCCCGCCGGAGGGCTATGACCAGGACTACATGCTGGCGGTGCTGGAGCGCATCGACCAGCTGACGGAGGCCCGGCCGGACCCGGAGGCGAAACCCAATATTCTGTTCATCCTCTCCGAGTCCTTCTACGACCTGACCCGCCTGCCGGTGCTCCGGTACGGCGGGGACCCCCTGGAACACTTCCACGCCCTGGAGGCGGAGAGCGTCAGCGGCGCCTTCCACAGCCACTACCTAGGCTATGGCACCGGCTACATTGAGATGTCCATGCTCTATGGGCTGAACAGCCTGGACCTGCCGCCGGGGACGAATATCTGCTTCCAGGACGAGGCGGTCTACGAGCGCTTCGACGCCCTGGCGGAGCAGTTCACCAAATCCGGCGATTACACCGCCGAAATGCTGCACGCCTATGACAACACATTGTATAACCGAACCGTGACCTATCCCCTGCTTGGCTTCAACAATTTGTATTTTTCCGACGATATTCAACAAATGGGCATTGAGCGGGAGGACGGGGCCTACGGCGGGTTTTACATGCGGGACGGCTACTTTTTCCAGGGGATGCTGGAGCGGATGAAGGCGGTGAACGAGACGGGGAAGCGTGCCTTCCTCTTCGGCATCACCATGGAGAACCACCAGCCCTTTGAGCCTCAGAAGTTCAACTACGCGTGCCAGATTCCCCTGATTGCCGAGGACTTCACCCCCGCCCAGCGGGACGTCATCCGGGTCATGCTGGAGGGCGTCACCCGGGCGGACCAGGCCCTGGGAGAGCTGACGGAGGCCCTGCGGGAGAGCGGGGAGCCCACCATCGTGGTCTTCTTCGGGGACCACCGGCCCAACCTCTTTATGCCCGGCGGGGACACGGTGTATACGCTCCTGGGGCTCTGCCCGGAGAACGACACCCTGAACTGGAGGCCGGAGCAGATCAACGACCTCTACTCCACGGACTACCTCATCTGGGCCAACGACCCGGCGCTGCTGGGGGATTTGGCGGGGACCCGGCGGGACAGCAGCATTACCGCCCTGGGGCCCCAGCTTCTGGAGCTGACCGGGCGGCCTGTGTCCCGGTACTGGGCCCTGCTGGAGAAGGTAAGTGAAGCCGCCCTCACTCAGACGGACCTCTATTTCGTAGACGGCGGGGGCCGGGCCAGCTTCACCCGGGAGGAGGCGGACCTGAGCCCCGGGGCCCTGGAGCTGCTGGAGCTGCGGGACGCGGTGGTCTACGACGCGGTGTATGGAAAACGGTATATCACGGAACAGATGAACCTGCCCCCGGGGGCATGAGAAAAGACCGCCTGACGGCGGTCTTTTTTTTGCGCTCAAAAGAACATGCCCATAAATCCGTCGGGCCGCTCCTGGGCCTGGTTCCAGATTTCGCAGAACAGCCCCGGGGAAATCTCATGGGCGGAGAAATCCCCGTCCCCGTCCGGCGGCGGAAGGTCCCGCAGGTCCTCCGGGAAGGGCTCTTGGGCCAAGGCCCCCTCGTTTCCCCGCTCTCCGCCGTAGGAAAAGGTAATCCCGTTCCGGTAGAACTCCACCCGGCGGGTCTCCCGCCGGCTGCCGTCCAGCTCGGAGTAAATCAGATAGGGCTCGTCCTCCAGGCTGTGTTCCCACTCTGCCAGTACATATCTCATCGGCTTACCTCTCTAAAAACCGTTCAATTTCCTCCCGGGCCGCCGCGACGCTGCCCTGGGCAAAGCCGTTCCGGCCTCCGCCCCGGCCGTGAAGGGCCTGGTTCAGCTCCTTCACCAGGGAAGAGATGTCCGCCCCGCCGGCCCGGACCAGGGCGTAGCTCCACTTCTCCCCCTCCCCGGAGAACACCGCCGCCAGCCCGCCGCAGGACTTTCCCACGGCGTCCGCCAGACGGCGGAGGCTGTCCGGGCGCATGGGCGACTGGAACAGTACCACGTCCCCCCTCCCCGCCTGCTCCGCCGCGATGGCAGCAAAGGCGGTCTGTTCCAGCTCCGCGGCGCGCTCCTTCCCGGCGGCCAGCTCCGCCTCCAGGCGCTCCACCGCCGCCAGGGTCTCCAGGGGCTTCACGCTGAGGCGCTGGCCGATGGCCCTCGCCTGGTCATAGGCCCCGGAGAGATACCGCAGGGCCCGGGCCCCGCAGAGAATCTCCATCCGGACCCCCTCCCGGAACTTCTGGCAGGAGAGGACCTTAACCAGGCCCACCTGCCCCGCCGAGGCCACGTGGGTGCCGCAGCAGGCGCAGCGGTCCGCCTCCGGGAATTCCACTATGCGGACCTGTCCGGCAAGCTCCTTCTTGCTCCGGTAGTCCAAAGCCGCCAGCTCCGCCGGAGAGGGATAGGTAATCTCCGTCTCCCGGTCCGCCCAGACGGCCTCGTTGGCCAGCCGCTCCGCCTCCAGGGCCTGTTCCCAGGAAATATCCGTGTTGTAATCAATGGTGACGGTTTCCGCCCCCAGGTGAAACCCCACGTTGTCACAGTGGTAAAGGCGGCAGAGGACGCCGCTGATGATGTGCTCCCCGGAGTGCTGCTGCATGTGGTCAAAGCGGCGGGCCCAGTCCAGGGCTCCGGCGGCCGCCGCACCGGGCTCCACCGGGGCGGCGCAGGTGTGGACCACCGCGCCGTTCTTCTCGTGGACGTCTGTGACAGGAATCTCCCGGCCCGCGGCCCGCAAAACGCCGTGGTCGGCGGGCTGGCCGCCCCCCTCGGGGTAGAAGGCCGTCTGGTCCAGGACCACCTTCCAAGCCTCCCCGGCGGGCTCGCAGGAGAGGACGGTGGCGGGGAACTCCCGGAGATAGGGGTCCTCATAGTAGAGTTTTTTTGTTTCCAATGCTAAAACCAGCCTTTCTTCGTCTCCTGATGCAGGCTCTCGTTTCCCGCAACGGGAATTTCGCTTATCTTGATACTTTATGAAATAGTTTTATAAAAAGGTATTGACCACGGTTTTCCACACCGTCTCCGCCAGGTACAGCCCCAACAGGAAGGAGCAGAGGTTGGCCGCCAGGGCGTAAAGGGCCGCCCGCTTTTTGGAGCAGTCCCGGAAAAATCTCATGTACAGCCCCATCTCCGCCAGGAAAATGAGGACTTCCGCCGGAAGCAGCCCGTAATAAGGATCCACACGCAGCCGGGACAGCAGTCCGCGCCATTCAAAAAACCGGAAGGCACACTCGAGATCAGCGAGAATCATCCCAATCCAAAGCGTACCGCTGCGGACGGTCTGAAGGCTCACCCAAAGAGTCAGTCCGCCCTGGGTCACAAGGTTTGCTCCCAGGAACACCAGCGCGTTCCGCCTGGACCACAGCCGGAACAGCAGGAGCAGAAGCCCCTCGATGGCCAGCGTGGGCAGGAACGTCGCCAGGAACTGGGCGGCGTATCCCTTCCACAGAGGCGGTGTCTTCACGGTCTTCAACCCCCAGTCCACCGTGGCGGAGGACTGGAGGACCTGGCGGTCAAAGGGCTCCGAGAGAAAAATCTCCCCGGACTTCGTGACAATCAGGATGCGGCAGACATGCGGCACGCCGAGGTAGTTGAACTGAAAATACCCATCCTCGCTGTCGATGTTCCCCCACACCAGCCGGCCCTGGGTAACACAGCCGTACCAGCCCTCGGGAATCGCGGCGGTAAAGGCATTCAAGAGGTCTTTGTCCAGAGCGGCCAGCTCTTCCTCCGTATACACATAGCTGGGCTTCAGGCCGCCCATGGTTCCCTCCGGATAGCGGGACGCGCTCCCCTCCGCCAGGAGGTCTAAGTAATAAAGCTCCTCCGGGGCGTTCTCCACCCGGACGGTGAGCTGGGGCTTGGGGCCCATGTCCGCAAAAACCGGGACCGTCAGCAGAGCCGCCGCCAGAAGAACCAACAGCAGCTTGCGCCTCATTAAAACACTCCTTTTCATTAAAACGCTCCTTTTCAGCAAACCGCCTTTCCCAGCGTCAGGGCAGCACGGCGGATACCAGCGTCCCCTCCTCCGTCAGCTCCAGAAGGCCCAGTTCCAGCTTCCACCGGAGCACCCGGAGGCAGGCGGCGTCAATCACGCTCTCCTCCAGCGCCCCGTCCTTCACGGCCTGAATCACCCGGGGGATCTGGGTCCGGTAGTCCGTGGTCACCACCAGGTCGTTCCCCGCCTGGAGGGACATGACCGCCACGGCCCCGTCCGCCGCGTATGCTTTCACCGCGTCCATGGCCAAATCGTCGGTCATGACCACGCCGTCAAAGCCCAGGTCCTCCCGGAGAATCCGGTGGACCTCCGGGGAAAGGGACGCGGGGAGGTCCGGGTCCATGCAGCTGACAATGTTGTGGCTCACCAGCACGGCGGGCCGGAGACGGCGGAGCTCCCCGGAGGGCCAGACCGTCTCCTCCACGGCGATGCCCGCCTGGAAGGGGAGAAAGTCCTGTTCCAGGAACGTCTCTATGGGGCGGTCGTCCACGGTCACGCCGGTGTGGGTGTCCCGGTTGTTCCCGTAGCCGGGGAAGTGTTTTAAGACGCTGCCCAGGTTGTTGTAGGACTGAGTCTCCATCACGCGCGACACATAGTCCGCAGCCTCCTCCGCGCCCTTGCCGGTGGTCCGGTCGTAAATGAAATCGCTCGGGTTGGTGGACACGTCCGCCACCGGGGCCAAATTCACGTTGAAGCCCAGGTTCCTCAACAAAATGGCCTTCTCCCGGGTCTCCCGGATTAGGGCGTCCAGACCCTCTTCCCAGAGCTTTCCGGGGCTGGAGAACTTTTTGCTCCGCAGATGGGGATTGGAACTGACCCGGACCACGGACCCGCCCTCCTCGTCCACGCCGATGAGCAGGGGAACGCCGGTATCGTGCTCCACCGCCTCGGCCTGCCAGGAGGCAATCGTCTGAATCAAGTCATTGGCGGTCTTGTCCTGGGTGTCCCGGCCAAAGAGGAGGTAGCCCCCCAGGTGGTAGGTCATGATGTCCTCCAGGGCGTTTTCCGCCGGGACCCGGACAAAGAAGAGCTGGCCCGCCTTTTCCTCCAGGGTCATACCTTTCAGGAGGGCCTGGAGGGCGGCCTCTCCGGGGTCCTCCGGCGCTTCTTCCTCCTCCTGCTCCGGCGGGGTCTCGGGCGTTTCCGCCGGGGAAACGTCCGGCTCCTCCGGCGGAGGGGGAATCATCTCCCCGCCGCAGGCGGTGAGAAACAGCAGAATCAGCAGCAGCGCAAAAAAGGTCCCTTGCTTTCTCATTTCAAATTCTCCACCTCCGCCGCGTCGGAAGAAATTCCGCTCTGCTCCGTCCCCGCCTTACGGCGAGGCCTCCGCCCGCTCCATTCCTTCCTCCTCTCCCCACTCGAACCGCTTCGCTGGGTTCGAGCGGGGGCCCCAATCAGGCGATTGGCTTCCTGTTTCTTCATTTCAAATTCTCCACTTCCGCCAGCCATACCGCCGCCTGGGCGTCGCTGGGCATCCGCCGCGTCGGAAGAAATTCCGCTCTGCTCCGTCCCCGCCTTACGGCGAGGCCTCCGCCCGCTCCATTCCTTCCTCCTCTCCCCACTCGAACCGCTTCGCTGGGTTCGAGCGGGGGCCCCAATCAGGCGATTGGCTTCCTGTTTCTTCATTTCAAATTCTCCACTTCCGCCAGCCATACCGCCGCCTGGGCGTCGCTGGGCATCCGCCGCGTCGGAAGAAATTCCGCTCTGCTCCGTCCCCGCCTTACGGCGAGGCCTCCGCCCGCTCCATTCCTTCCTCCTCTCCCCACTCGAACCGCTTCGCTGGGTTCGAGCGGGGGCCCCAATCAGGCGATTGGCTTCCTGTTTCTTCATTTCAAATTCTCCACTTCCGCCAGCCATACCGCCGCCTGGGCGTCGCTGGGCATCCGCCAATCGCCCCGGGGGGACAGGGACACGGTGCCGACCTTCGGCCCGTCCGGGAGGCAGTCACGTTTGAACTGCTGGGTGAAGAAGCGGCGGTAGAAGGATTTCAGCCATTTCAGAATGACCTCCCGGCTGTACTTCCGCCCCAGGGCGTGCTGGGCCAGGCGGA
>ERZ779629.462-NODE-462-length-16480-cov-7.367732_pt1 | contig 16480 bp, 14 predicted proteins | sample MGYA00514192_ERZ779629 | MGnify/ENA primary metagenome ERZ779629 (study PRJEB29562, sample SAMEA4376709) | mouse gut metagenome | isolation source: Cecum | study: EMG produced TPA metagenomics assembly of the A DSS colitis mouse model was used to assess the... | reverse complement strand
TCGCCGCGATCTCCTGCTTTGCGCCGCCTGCGTCCGCCGTGTAGATCGCTTTCAACCCGACCGTATCGCCCGATTCGATCCCCGATACCGTCAGCGTCGCCGTATACGGATCGCGCACGCCCCATTCCCACAAACTATCCGTTGTGTCCGCATCGAGCGTGATACTCAACTGTTTCGGAGAAAGGATGATTTTGGTCTTACGCATACCGGTCCCGCCCGTTGCATCATACCAAAAGGTATCCACGTTGTTTTTCAGATTCAGCTCCACCGTATAAGTGCCTGCGTTCTTGACCGTCACGGTTCCGCTCGTCGAATCGATTGAAAAATCCCCACTACCAATCGTATTGCCGAGCGGATCGACCCCTTGCACGTTCGCAATCGAATATAATTTTGCATCGTACACGAACGCCTGCTCGACGCCGTTATACGCCTTCGTACAATCGGCAGGAACATCGACCGGAGTCGTCGCATCGGCAACTGCTTTGGTCAAATTCAAATGCAACGCCGGTCGTACGGCGGCATCCGCCGTAGCGATTGTGCCTCCGCCACGATTTATGCCCGTCGTCTCAAAAAGATACGCATGCGGAACATATTCGTAATTTGTCCCGCGCACCCATGTCGGTATGGAATTGCTGCGTTGATTGTTAGATAAATTCCAGATGCCGTGCACTTTTTGGGAAGCAATTCCCGTTTCGGCATAACAAGGCAACCATATATAGTCCTCAGCCCATTCGGTATAATGCGTTTTTTTACTGTAATCCCATAACTCGGTATAATAATTTTCAATGCTGGGAGTGCCGTATGCTTCGTTGGGAACCGTATTCCAAAGCGGAGCCTCTGCGACGATTGTTTGCGTTTGTTGATATTCTACGTTGATCGGCTGTACGATATAATCGATCAAAGATAAATTGTTTCCGGAATCGTCCGGCACATCGGACATCGTAAACTTTGCGAATTTGTGCGAAGTACTCTGTCCCAACGAAGTATTCAGCGCCTTAGACGCTCCGTATGCCTTGCTCTCCGATTCGACATAACCGCATCCGCCGCTGTTTAACGCTTTCGCCCGTATATAGCTTGTGCTGTACATGTTGCTCGGATAATCGTATTCCACATGATCGGAAGCCCACAAATTCCATTTACATGTTTCGGTGGACGATGCCAACCACAGCGACACGATCGTATTCCCGTTGCGATCCTGCGTGACATACGTAACCGTCCATTGATATCCGCCGAACGTCACGACAATATCTTTTTCGCCGTAAATTTTGTCTCGAATATCTTGCGCGTTAATCGATCCTTTCGACGTTAGGTCGCTCAGTTTTGCCGTACCGCTGCCGTTGGCGATATATCCGAATAATTCAACAAGTTTTTTCCCGTCAAAAGCATATCCGTCCGAACGCGACGCATAATCGTTCAACAGCAATTCCCCGACCGAAACGCTTGCGGTCGCAATGTTTTGATTGTCAAACGCATAGGTTTGACTTTGAACACAACATACGGCAAAACATGCCGATACGATTATTAAAATAAGAATAACCGTAATCCTTTTTTTCGATATCCGATTGCATGTAAATTGATTCATACTGTATTTCCGATTTTATTTGCGTATTCCTTGTTACAAAATACCGCAAAATACGGTTCATAGAATGGCTTATTCCATGAACTTTTTGATCAAATCCGCCATTTTTGCCTTGAAAAACGATTGCCAAATATTGGTTTGCGCATTTATTTCGGACAAATGACTTGACTTTATTCATTCGGTTGAATAAAATAATGTTAGAAAAGTTCATGGAATAAGCCATTCCATGAACTTTTTTGAATACAAATTTTCCTGTTTTGCGATTGCGAAAAGCGATCCGTTTCGACGATTTCGGATACGATTATGCGCCGATCGAAACCGTCTCCAACGTCTCTCCCGTCTCCAAATCTTTGAGCGCCAACGTTCCTGCGTCGATCGTCAGATATCCGTGCGGCGTACCGTCTTTGGGCAAGGCGGCGGATCCGGGATTGGCGACGACGAGCGAGCCGACGCGACGGATCCAATTGACGTGGAAATGTCCGTACAGCAACATGTCCCCCGCATTGGGCGGCAAGCGGTCGATATTCCACTCGTGCCCGTGCGTGCAAGTGATCTTGTACCCGTCCGCAAATACCTGCGCCAACGGCGTCAACGCAAACTCGCTGATCATCTGATCGACTTCGCTGTCGCAATTGCCCTTGATCGCGATCAATCTATCGGACAGCGCGTTGAGAATTTCCGCGACTTGCATCGGCGCGTAGTCGGTCGGCAACGGGTTGCGCGGACCGTGATTGTAAATATCTCCGAGCAGGATCAGCAACTGCGCTTCTTCAGCGGCAAAACGCTCCGCGACTTTGCGCGCATAATATGCCGAACCGTGCAGATCGGATGCGACGACGATCTTCATACTCAGACGGCGAGTTGTTCCAGCGCGGCGATCTTGACGCAGCACACGAGAATGCGCGTCGCGATCTCCAAATCTTCATCCGACGTAAAGGTCGGCGCGATGCGCAGATTGCGATCCGCATCGTCCACGCCGTACGGATACGTCGCGCCTGCCGAAGTGATCGTCAGACCTGCCTGCTTGCACAGCTGTGCGACGCGTTTCGCGCAGCCGGGATAGACGTCCATCGAGATAAAATACCCGCCCTTCGGCGTCGTCCAGGAGACGATGCCGTTGTCCTGACCGAAGTTCTCTTGCAACGCATTGAGAATGGTATGGAATTTGGGAGCGATGACCTGCATCTGTCTGCGCATGATTTCGCGCACGTTGTCCATATCCCGCAGATACAGCCAGTGCATGTATTGCCATACCTTATTGTAACTGATCGTCTGATACGTCATATGCGACAGGATGTCGCGGATATTCGCCGCGCTGGCGGCGATACAGCTCACGCCCGAACCTGCAAACGTGATTTTGCTCGTCGACGTAAAGATATAGATACGATCCTGCGTACCTGCCTGTTTGGCGATCTCCATGATATTCGCCAGCTGGTCGGGCGTATCGGTCAACTCATGCACGCAATACGCGTTGTCCCAGAAAATCCGAAAATCGGGCGCTTTGGTCTGCATCGTCGCAAGCCGCGTGACGACTTCGTCGCTGTATGTAATGCCGGTGGGGTTGGAATACTTGGGCACGCACCAGATGCCTTTGATCGTGTCGTCGATCGACACGAGATGCTCGATCAAATCCATATTGGGACCGTTGTCGTCCATCGGAATGTTGATCATCTCGATCCCGAAATGCTGCGTCAACGCAAAATGCCGATCGTATCCCGGCACGGGACACAGGAATTTGATCGTCTCGTAACGATTCCACGGACGGTTGCCCATCACGCCGTACTGCATCGCGCGCTGTACGGTGTCGTACATCAGATTAAGACTGCTGCTGCCGCCGACGATGACTTCCTGCGCGGACACGCCGAGCATCTGCCCGAACAATTCGCGCATTTCGGGGATGCCTTCGAGCATGCCGTAGTTGCGGTAAGCCTTGGGATAGTCGGAATCGGCGCTCAGCATGCCGAGCATATCCATCGCCAGATCGAGCTGTTCGGTGCAGGGCTTGCCGCGCGCGATGTCGACGTTAAACTTCTGCGCTACAATTTGTTTGTACTCCGCACGCTCGCTTTCGAGCAATACCTCGAGCTGATCTTTGGACAAAGCGGTATAATTCATATCGTTTCCTCGCGGGTAAAATTTTGTTCGTGATTATTTTATCACACACCTGCCGCGCGGGCAAGTAAAACTTTTCAATCCGTCAATATTCCGATCGTTTTTTGCGATCAGAATTGCGCTTCGTCTTCCTTGCGGTTGCGTACGACCAATCGGATCGGCGTACCGCGGAACGTAAACGCCTTGCGCAGCGTGTTTTCCAGATAGCGTTTGTAGCTGAAATGCAACAATTCCGTATCGTTGACGAAAAAGACGAACGTCGGCGGGTCGACGGACGCCTGCGTACAATAGAAGACTTTGAGACGCTTGCCGTTGTGCGCGGGCGGTTCGACCGCGATGACCGCGTCGCGGATCACGTCGTTGAGCACGCCGGTCTGTATGCGCACGGCAGCCTGCTCGCGCACCTGCACGATCTGTTCCAGCAATTTGTCCATCCGCTGTCCGGTCAAAGCCGATACGAACATCGGGACGAAATAATCCATAAACTTCAATTCTCCTTCCAACTGTTTGCGGAAGGTATTAACGGTATACGTATCCTTTTCGACGGTATCCCATTTGTTCATCACGATGACGGACGGCTTGCCCTGTTCGTGGACGTATCCGCAGATCTTGACGTCCTGATCGCTGATGCCCGCCGCCGCGTCCACGACGACGCATACGACGTCCGCGCGCCGCACCGCCGCCAACGACCGTAGGACGCTGTATTGTTCCACGCCTTCGTCCACGCTCGACTTCTTGCGGATCCCCGCCGTGTCGATCAGATTAAAGCGGTATCCGCGCCACTCGAATCGGGTATCGATCGCGTCCCGCGTCGTGCCTGCGACGTCGCTGACAATCACGCGATCGTATCCGAGCAAACGGTTGACGAGCGAACTTTTGCCCGCGTTCGGCTTGCCGACGATCGCGACGTGCAATACGTCCGGATCGTCCTGCAACTCGCCCTTGGGCAGCGACGCGATCACTTCGTCGAGCAGATCTCCGATGCCTTTCGCCTGCGTGCCCGATACGCCGACCAGATCGCCGAGTCCGAGTTCGTAAAATTCATAGAGCTTGTCCGTCTCGTTGTTGTCGAGTTTGTTGACCGCGACGACGACCGGCTTGCCGCTCGCGCGCAAAAACTGCGCGACTTCGCGATCGTTGGCGGTAATCCCCGCAGGTCCGTCCACGACGAACAAAATCACGTCCGCCAGATCCACGGCGATCTCCGCCTGCCGACGGATATGTCCCCACATCTGATCCTGACTGCGCATGTCCAGTCCGCCCGTGTCGACGAGCGTAAACGCGCATCCGCACCATTCCGCATCGCAGTACAGACGGTCGCGCGTGACGCCCTCCATATCTTCGACGATGCTCATCTGTTTGCCGACGATCCGATTGAACAACGTGGATTTGCCCACGTTCGGACGTCCGACGATCGCTACCAAAGGTTTGCTCATTCCGTCACCTCTTCCAAAATCTTGATCACGTCGCCGCCGCCGTGGCTGACGTGGATATGCGTGTGCGCGCGTTGCGCGAGTTCGTCCAAGCGCATGCCGTCCAAAAACGTATCGGTAAATTCGCGCAGCATCGTAGACGGTATGACCGTATGCGGCGCAAAGCGCCGGATCTGATCCAATATATCGCCCGCCGTCACGAGTCCCGCGACGGTGATGCTCTCTCCGAAATGTCTGTTGCGAATCGCAAGCACGTTTGCCTGCACGCCCGGAAATTTATCCGCCGCCCGATCGAGCAACCCGCGCAAAATCGGCGCAAACGACACGCCCGTCACAAACGATACGTCGCGCCGCGCCGCGCTGCCCGCGCTCGCTTGCAACGCCTGCATGAATTCGTGTTCGAATTCCGCGACAAGCCCGACGCCGTTTTCGATCTGATCAAACGCGCCGTAACGCTCGTACGACGGCAGCGGCAAGCCCGCTTTGATATAAAATTCGTCCGAACAATAACAGAATTCGCCGCCGAACTCCCGATCCAATCTTTCCGTCCGCGCGATCGTATCGCGCGCGCAATCCGCGTCGATCGGTTGCAATTGCGCCAAGCCTTGCCGATGCGCGGTCAAGCCGACCGGAATCACGGCGACCGTCTTGACCTGCGGCCGCATCGCCGCCAGCTGTCGCAACGTCTCTTCCAACTCGTGCGCGTCGTTGATGCCCTTGCACATGACGATCTGCGCGTGCATGACGATGCCGTGCGCGGCAAGATACCGCATTTTTTCAAACAGTTCCGCGCCGCGGGGATTGGCGATCAGCTTGGTCTTGATCTCGGGATCGTAGCAATGCACGGATATGTACAACGGACTCAGATGCAGACGCACGATGCGTTCCAGTTCCCTTTGTCCGACGTTGGTCAACGTCACGTAATTGCCGCTGACGAAACTCAGTCGATAATCGTCGTCCTTGACGTACAGCGTATCGCGCATGCCCGACGGCAACTGATCGACAAAACAAAACATGCATTTGTTGCGACAGCGCATCGGTTCCAATTCCGCGCTCTCGTCCAGCGTCATGCCGAGCGTCTCGTTCTCGTCCTTTTCGATCTCGATATCGACGTCTTCGCCCTGCGCCGTCCGCATGTGCATGACAAAGGACTCCTGCGCGTCATAGTACAAATAATCGAGAATATCCGTCAAAGGATATTCGTCGAATCCGAGCAATTCGTCCCCGATCTCGATTCCGAGTTCTCGGGCGATGCCGTTCGGTTGTACTGCCGTTACTTTTGCCATAGTTCGATCCTGTTCGTTCTCTCGTATTGCGGGCGGATGCTTTCGTCCGTCCGCGCATCGACGTTTCGCAACGCCTTATGCAATCCGACCGCCGCCGCGCACGCCGTCACGCACCATACCGCCGTATGTGCGATGCGCGCCATGTCCGACGACTGCGCCAGCGCCTGCCCCGACGCGTACGCCAACGCCGCCAGCACGCAGGTCGGATAGATTTTCACGGTCGGCGTATCGACCGCATACGCGCTCGCCGCTACGATCGCGACGATGCACAGATCCGCCCACAGATAGGGCTGATACACCGGATACACGCGCCCCGCGATCCACGCCGCCGACGCGACCGCCGTCATGCGCAACGCGTCGAGCACGGACAATCGTCCGCCGATTGCGACCGCCGTCGCGATCAGCCATACCGTCACCGCGGGGATCGTCGTCCCGCCGATCTCCAACGGCGGCACGACGCACCACCAAACGCCGATCCCGACTAACGCGAGCGCGCACGCGCGCCCGATACCGTATTTTGCCAATGTCCGATCGCATTTGCCGCAAGCGATTGCTCCTGCGGCAAGCGCGACGACGATCCATGTCGCATAATCCATACCCTTACTATACGCAGAGCACGGGTTTTTATCAGATCAGACGCGCTCGATACGGTCGATGACGACCGGCGTCTTGGGGACGTCGTCGTACATGCCGACGCTCTTGGTCGGCGACATGGCGATCGAAATCGCGATATCGCGACTGGGCTGATCGTCCAGATACCCGAACGCCGCGTATTCTCCGTCCAGATGCGGCACGTCGTCCACGCAGATGAAGAATTGCGACGTCGCCGAATTGGGGAACATCGTCCGCGCCATCGACAGCGCGCCGACCGTGTGCCGCAACGGATTGTCCGTCCCGTTGGAACGGAATTCTCCGCGCACGCTGTCGCAACGTTTGGGCTGCATCTGCTCGTCCAAGCCGCCGCCCTGAATCACGAAACCGGGAATCACGCGATGGAAGATCAATCCGTGAAAGAAATTTTCGTCGATCAATTTTCCGAAATGCGCGACCGTCAACGGCGCCGCCTGTTCGTCCAGCGTCGCGCGCATCGTTCTGCCGTCTTGCAATACGATTTGAATTTTCATACTTCTCTCCTTTGGCGGTTGTCCGCCGCACGCCTTAACGGCTCTCGAAATCCACGCTGTGCGAGCGCTCGACGACGCCGCGCACGTATTCCATAATCGGCAAATGCACCGGATGCTCGCGATATGCGTCCAGCCCGCGCACGTTGTCGAACGTGCACACGAGCGCAACGTCGTAGCTGCGTTCGCTGCGCACCACATCCGTGCCCGCTTCGATCGTGCGCAGCATCGGAATCTTGCCGCGCATCGACAGGAATTTTTCGACCAACGCCGCGCGGTTTTCGTCGGTCGGATCTTTGAGTCGGTACAATACGATATGCGTGATCATCGTTCAATCTCCTTGCTCGTCGCTATCTTGTCGGGTCGCATCGTCCGATTGCGCATATGCGGTCATCGGCTCGAACGCTCCTTCTTCGTCCGGATTTTGCTGCCGGTATTCGTACATCTTATCGTGCAGATAGCGCGTCGTTTTTTCGCAGGCGTCGGACGTAAATTCGCCCAGCCGCTCGATCTGCAACCGATAATAATCGGGATTGTTGAGCAGATTGAGCACCGAACTCACGATCTCGTCCGGCGTACATGCGCGCCGCGCGACGCCGTACGACGTGAGATAGTCGAGGTTGCCCTTCTCGATCGCGTTCATCGCACCGAGCACGACAAACGGAATGCGTCTCGCCTGCGCCTCGTACGTGATTGCCGCCGTCGGCGCGGTCAACAGCACGTCGGTGACCGAATACACTTTGGCGATATCCTGCACGCGGTCGATCAACAACACGTTGTCTTGGATGGATTTGCTCTTGCAGATGTTCGTGATATAATTGACCAAACTCACGCTGCCGACCGTCATGACGACCAGATTGAGACGGTCGCAATACCCGCTCATGATCTCGAAACAATGTTTGAGCACGTCGCCGCCGTAGCGTCCCGCCATCATCGTGATGATCGGCAGATCGTTGGCGATCCCGAATTCCGCGCGCGTTTCGGCGCGGTCGTACTGCGTGAGTTTGGCGGACTCGACGGGCGTACCGACGATCTCGATCTTTTCGGACGGAATGTCTTTGTTTTGCAACGCTTGCGCGAGAATTTTATTTTGCACGAGATAGCCGTCCGTATCTTCCTGCAAAAAATTCCGGTTCAGACAATAATCCGTCATCATCGCGTATACCGGCATGTTCATTTGCAACCGCTGCCGCGCGTTGAGCACGCGCTTATGCGACTTGGGCGTCAGACACAGCACCGCCGCGGGACGGAAGCGCATCAGGACGTTGTCCACGCAGTAAAACTGCGCTTTGAACGCTCTCGAACTTTCGCTCGTGTCGGCATTGTCGTCCGAGTTGGTTTCTTTGGACGCTTTGCGTCTTTCGTCGCGCTTGAACCATCTTTCTTTCTGGCGGATATTGCCCGAAAAACGGTTCAACAACGGCAGCGAACGCGCCGTGACTTTGTAGAATCCCAGCCGCAGTTTCGCGAGCTTGAAATTGGTATACCGATTCTCTTCCGCGAGTACGACTTCGAAGTCGCGCGCGTTCCGATTGCAATAGTCGCGCAGCGCGTACGCCGCCTGATCGTACATGCCTTCCGAGTAAAACACCAACAAGATTTCTTTCATTTCGCAGTCCCCTTTTTCATCAAGATATCTCCGCGACCCAGCCGATACGGCGTGGGAATATACAGGATTTGTTGCACGAGATACGCGTCCGCGACCGCCGCGCCCTGCTCGTCGAACATTTGCTTCGCCGACAGGATTTTGTCGTCGCACGACGGATCGGCGCTGAGCGTCGTCAATTCGTCTCCGACCGCAAAGCGATTGCGCTGTTCGGCGATCGCCGCGCCGCGCTCCGCATCGTAGCCGATTACTTGGGCGACGAACGTATAGTCGCACTGCGGCTTGGACGTATCCGCGCAGACGTTGTCCGCGTCCGCAAAATACATGCCCGTCGAATACGCGCGGTGACTGATCCGCTCCGTCCATTGCAGCCATGTCGGATCGCAACGGTATCCTTTCGGATCGGCAAGGTACGCGTCCAACGCGGTGCGGTACGCATGCACGGCGCCCGCGACATACGATTCGGACTTCATGCGTCCTTCGATCTTCAAGCTGTCCGCGCCCGCTTCGACGAGTCGGTCCAGATACGGCAGCATATTCAGATCCTTGCTGTTGAGCAGATACGTGCCGCGCGCTTCCTGTCCGATCGTCAGCGGCAGACCGCCGCGGTTGTGCTCGCGGATCTCGTACTCCCATCGGCAAGCCTGCACGCAGTCGCCGCGATTGCTCTCGCGCCCGCTCAAAAAGTTGGACAACAGGCATCGACCGCTGTACGATATGCACATCGCGCCGTGTACGAACGCCTCGATGCCGACGTCCGACGGCAAGTACGCCCGCATGCGCGCGATATCTTCCAGTTTGGTTTCCCGCGCGAGCACGATGCGCCGCACGCCCTGCTTGGCCCAAAACGCCGCGCTGTAACGGTTGGTCGTATTCGCCTGCGTGGACAAATGCAATTCCGTCTTCGGCGCGCGCGTCCGACACAGTTCGATGACGCCCGGATCGGACACGATCAACGCGTCTACGCCGAGCGCCGACACCGCGTCGACATACGCGGGCAACGTCTCGAAATCCGCGTCGTTGGCAAAGATATTGAGCGCCAAATACAGCTTCTTTCCTGCGCGGTGCGTCCGATCGAGCGCGATTTCGAGCTGATCCAAAGTCATGTTCGCGGCTTGCGCGCGCAAGCTGAATCCTTCCGCGCCGCAATACACCGCGTCCGCGCCGAAATGCAGCGCGGTATGCAGTTTATTCAAGTTGCCCGCAGGGGCAAGCAATTCGATCGTTTTGTTCATCGTATCGTAATGACGGCGATGCCGTTGCCTTGGTCGTAGATCTGCGCCCGCATGCGCTCGTCGCGGCGGATGCGTTCCAAAAACGCGCGCATTTTGCAGACGATCGTCCGATGTTTGTGCGGCGGATACTCCCCGCTCGTCACGTATCCGAAATAGTGCACGTCGTCGCACACGACAACGCTGCCGGCGCTCAGCGCGGGCATCACGACGTCCAGTTGTTCGCCGTAACGGCTCTTGGGACCGTCGAGAAACACGAGATCGTAGCGCGCCCCGCGTACGACGGACGGCAGGATTTCGTCCGCATCGCCCCGATGCAGTCGGATGCGTTCGTCCACGCCCAGATCCTTCCACAGCCGCAACGCATACGCGATCCGCGCTTCGTCCCGCTCGATCGTATCGATGCGCGCGTCGCACGCAAGCGCCATGCGCGCCGCGGAATATCCGATCGCCGTGCCGATCTCCAATATGCGCCGCGGTTGCAACCGCGCGACCAGATCGCACAGCACGCGCTCGCAGTCTTCACTCAGGATCGGGATAAACTCCCGCGCCGCATACGCGCGCGTTTCGTCGAGCAATGCTTGCGCGCGGCTCACAGTTCGATCAGGATCGGCAGCACCATCGGATGCTGTTTGAGCTTGTTCGTGATCAGACGGGATACGCGCTTGCGGATCGCGGATTTGAGCGCGGCGCGATCGGGATCGCGCTGCTTGTCCGCGCTCTCGAAGATCGAGCGCACGACGTCGCGGATCGAACGGATACAGTCTTCTTCGATCGCCACGCCGCGCAGAATGACTTCGGCGTCGCCGACCAGTTCGCGCTCGTGCACGTCGTAACTGACCAGCAACACGACGATGCCCTCGCGACTCATCTGCGTCCGATCGCGCAGAATCAAATTGTCCACGCCGCCCAGTCCGTCCACGTAAATATTGCCCGCCGACACGTTGTCCTGTCGGTGCAGACCCTTTTTGTCCACGCTCACGCACGTGCCGATCTCGGGGATCATCGTAAACTCGGGTTTGACGCCCAGCTCGATCGCCAATTCGCGGTTTTGCTGCAAGTGACGATATTCGCCGTGCACCGGAATAAAGCACTGCGGTTTGAGCAGCGTCGTCATCAGTTTGATCTCGTCGCGACACGCGTGTCCGGACACGTGCAACTGTTCCAGCGATCCGTACATGACCTGCGCGCCGCGGCGGCACAGATTGTTGATGACGTTATACACGGGCTTTTCGTTGCCGGGGATCGGCTGAGACGAAATGATGATCAAATCCCGATCGCCGATCACGACGGCTTTGTCTTCGCCGTTCGCCATACGCGTGAGCGCGCTCATCGGCTCGCCCTGCGATCCGGTCGTGATGATGCACAGTTTGCCGCTCTCGATCTTGGAAATGTCCTCGATGTCGACGAGCGTATTGGGTTGGGCGCGCAGAATGTTGAGCTTGCGCGCCATCTCGCTGATCGTCTTCATGCTGCGTCCGTTAAACGCCACTCTTCTGCCCAGCCGCTCGCAGTTGTAGACGATCTGCTGGATGCGGTTGACGTTGGACGCAAACGTCGCGATGATGATGCGTTTTTGCGGATTGGCGACCAAAATGCGCTCGATCGTCTCTCCGACCTTGCGTTCCGAAATCGTCGAACCGGGCTTTTCGATATTCGTCGATTCGCCGAGCATCAGACGCACGCCTTCGTCTCCGATCTGCGCGATGCGGGACAGGTCGATCTTTTCGCCGTCAATCGGCGTGTAGTCGATCTTGTAGTCTCCGGTATGGAACACGATGCCTTCCGGCGTGCGCACAGCCAGCGCAAACGCGCCCGAAATCGAATGCGTCACGCTGATGAATTCCACTTCGAAACAATCGATCTTGACCCGATCTCCGCCCTTGACCGCGACGAGTTTGGGCATCGAGAGATTGCGTTCTTTGAGTTTGTGTTTGACGAGCGCGAGCGTCAGATTGCTGCCGTAAATCCGAATATGCGGAAAGTCTTCGACCAAAAACGGCACCGCGCCGATATGGTCTTCGTGTCCGTGCGTGATGACGAGTCCGCGGATTCTTTCAATGTTTTCGGCGATATACGCCATGTCCGGTATGACCAGATCCACGCCCGGCGCGTCGAGCGACGGAAATACGCATCCGCAGTCGATCAACAGAATGTTGTCGCCGTATTCCAGCGCCGTCATGTTTTTGCCGATCTCGCCGACGCCGCCCAAAAAGGCTACTTTGAGTTTGCTCTTATTTTTGTTTGTTCTTGCCACTGAATTCTCCTTGCGTGCGCGTCCTTCGCCGCGCCGCCTTGTCTATGCCTGGGCGCGGTTTCCGCGCAACTTTTCGCCGCGCGGAACCGCATGCCGTAACATGCCGATTTTATTATAATAAAAGTAACCGCAAAATTCAAGGATTTGTGACACAAATATCGCGATCGCGTGCGCGAAATTCTTGTCGAATCGCCGCGCATTCGCATGTTATTCGTCACGGGTGGCGCTTTTCGACGTCAAACGACAATCTTCGCGCAAAAAAATATTTTTTACGGACGGTTCTTTTTTCGCCCGCGCATGCAAAAGTCGCCTGCATTTGCATACAGGCGACTTCCGAAAGAAGAAGAAAAGAACGAGATAGGCTCAGAAAGAAAATCCGAACGCGGGCGGGTTGCACGCCACCGTATGATTCGTCATATAATACGACGGCAGCGTGCCGATGTCCGACCAGTAGCAGTCGCTGACGAATCCGTGGATATTGCCCAGCATTTGCGGAAACAAATCCTTGGCAAAATCGTACTTTCCGCGCGGGATTTTGCGCATGGCGCGCGGCGAAAGCACGTAAATGCCCATATTGACCAGCCCGCCGATCGGGACGGACGGCTTTTCGATCAGATCGACGACGGTTCCCAGCTCGTCCAGACGCACCAGACCGAAGCCGCGCGCGTCCCGCACTTGCTTCAACGCCATCGTCACGTCGCAACCGCCGCTCTTGTGCGCGTGCGCCAATTGGGCAAAATCGAGATTGGTAAACCCGTCCCCGCTGACGACGAGCACGTCGTCGTCCATCTTTCGGGCGGCGTTGCGCACGCCTCCCGCCGTCCCCAGCGGCGTCGTCTCGACGAAATATCGAATATCGACGTCCCACGCGTCGCCGTTGCCGAAATAGTCCATGATGATTTCGGGACGGTATCCCAGCGTCATCGCGATGTCGCGAATGCCGCAGGCGCGCAGATGCTCGACGATATATTCCAGAATCGGTTTGTTGATGATCGGTACCATCGGTTTGGGCAGATGGTCGGTCAGCGGACGCAATCTGCTGCCGAAACCTCCCGCCATAATGATCGCTTGCATAAACCCTTTCTCCTTAACAGATTTCACGGGTAGTATATGTGCGCAGGCGGTCTTTATACGGCGACGCCGCATCGGATTGGGAATATTTGTCAAATCCGTCCGAAAAATGGTCTTTTCGGTTGCGCGCGCTCGATAAACGTAGTATAATTGTCTCAATTCATTAAAATTTTAACAAGGAGTACTCATGAGAGTTTACAATTTTTCCGCAGGTCCGTCCATGCTCCCGCTCGAAGTGCTGGAACAAGCTCAGCGCGACTTTGTGGATTATCAGGGTTGCGGCATGTCCGTGACCGAAATGAGCCACCGAAGCAAACAATACGACGAGATTCACTCCGAATGTCTGTCTTTGTTCAGAGAACTCATGCAGATTCCGGACAACTACCGCATCCTGCTCGTGCAGGGCGGCGCGTCGCAACAGTTCGACGCGATCCCGCTCAACATGCTCACCGGCACGGGACGCGCGGACTATATCGTAACGGGCAATTTTGCCAAAAAGGCATATCAGGCGGCAAAAGCGCTCAACGTCGGCGACATTCATCTCGCCGCGACGTCGGAAGACAAAACCTATACGTACATCCCCGCGCAGGCGGATTTGCGCGACGATACGGATTACGTCTATATCACGCAAAACAATACGATTTTCGGCACGCGTTGGACGAAACTGCCCCGGCTCAAAAGCGGCGTGCTCGTCTCCGACGTATCGTCTAACATTTTGGGCGAACAAATCGACGTGTCCCGCTACGGCGTGCTCTACGCCGGCGCGCAAAAGAACGTTGCGCCCGCGGGCGTGACGATCGTCATCGTGCGCGAAGACCTGATCACGGACGGCGTCGCGGGATGCCCGACGATGCTGCGCTGGAAGACGCAGGCGGAAGCGGACAGTCTGTACAACACTCCGCCGTGCTTCTCGATCTACATGGCGATGCTCAACCTGCGCTATCTCAAAAAGCTGGGCGGCATCCGCGAGATGCAGAAGATCAACGAATACAAATCCGCGCTGCTCTACGACTTCATCGACAACAGCGGCTTTTATACCAATGCGGTCAATCCGCAGGATCGCTCGTTGATGAACGTGCCTTTCGTCACGCCGAGCAAAGAGCTGGATGCGGAATTCGTCAAACAAGCGACCCAACACGGCTTGCTGTCCATCAAGGGACACAAACTGGTCGGCGGCATGCGCGCGTCGATCTACAACGCGATGCCGGTGGAAGGCGTGCGCGCGTTGATCGCGTTCATGCAGAAATTCCAATCGGAAAACAAATAAGGAGCACCGTATGTACGAGATTCTCAAACTCAACGATATCAGCCCCAAAGTCAACGACATTTTGGATGCCGATCACTATACCGTCGCTACGGACTGCAAAGAGCCGTCGGCGATCCTGTTGCGCAGTTTCAACATGCACGATTACCGAGTCGCTCCGAGCGTCGCGGCGGTCGCGCGCGCCGGCGCGGGCGTCAACAACATCCCGCTCGACAAGATGACGGAACAAAAGATCTGCGTCTTCAATACCCCGGGCGCCAACGCCAACGCCGTCAAGGAACTCGTGATCTGCGCGCTTCTGCTCGGCTCGCGCAAACTTGTGCGCGCCATCAACTGGACGCAGGCGCTTACGCCGGACGACACCGTCGCGGCAGCGGTCGAAAAAGGTAAAAAGCAATTCGTCGGACGCGAAATCTTCGGCAAGACGCTCGGCGTCGTCGGTCTGGGCGCAATCGGCAGATTGGTCGCCAACACCGCCGTTTCGCTGGGCATGAACGTCATCGGCTACGATCCGTATCTGGACGTCAACGGCGCGATGTCGCTCGACCGTCATGTCAAATACGTCGCCGATCTCAAAGAAGTCTACGCCAACGCCGACTATCTCACCCTGCACGTCCCCGCGACGCCGGCGACCAAAGGCAGCATCTGCGCCGACACGATCGCGCAGATGAAAGACGGCGTCGTCATCGTCAATCTCGCGCGTGCGGAACTGGTCGTCAATGCAGACATTCTCGCGGCGATCGCCGCGGGCAAAGTCGGTCGCTACGTCACCGATCTTCCCTGCGCGGAACTGCTGGGCAACCCCAACGTCGTCACGCTCCCGCATTTGGGCGCGTCCACGCCGGAGGCGGAAGACAACTGCGCGGTCATGGCGGCGAAACAACTCAAAGATTATCTGGAAAACGGCAATATCGTCAACAGCGTCAACTTCCCTTGCGCAAGCGCGCCGCGTACCACGCCGATGCGCGTCACGGTACTGCACAAGAACGTCGCGCACATGATCGCCAAGGCAAGCTCGTACGTTGCGCACGACGGCATCAACATCTCCAACCTGGTCTCCGCAAGCCGCGGCGAAATCGGCTACATGATCATGGATTTGGACGGCATTCTGTCCGACAAAACGTTGCAGGAAATGCGCGCGCAAGACGGCTTTATGGCAGTCAAAGCATTCCGTTGACTTACAAAGTATAGAAAAGCCGCCTGCATGGGCGGCTTTTTTGTATGACGGACGCCGAGCGTCTAAGCGATCTTATTCTCCACAACCGATTTTCGGTACAGCGCGCGCGTCTTATTCAGGACGATCGCGCCGCCGAGCAACAGCATCGCGCCCGTCATCAGAATCGGCGCGAGATATCCCATCGGCATGACGCATTCGGTCGCGATCGCAAGCGGCGCCGATGTGTCGAACGAGACGATCGCCTTGCCCAGAAGATCGCAGCACAACGCGCCCAAGGCGATCCCCAGCGCGCACTCGATCAAAATGACCGCAAAGACCTGAACCGCCAGCAACCGCGTAATG
>ERZ779629.456-NODE-456-length-16674-cov-6.587400_pt1 | contig 16674 bp, 11 predicted proteins | sample MGYA00514192_ERZ779629 | MGnify/ENA primary metagenome ERZ779629 (study PRJEB29562, sample SAMEA4376709) | mouse gut metagenome | isolation source: Cecum | study: EMG produced TPA metagenomics assembly of the A DSS colitis mouse model was used to assess the... | reverse complement strand
GGTACAGCAAGTACACCGACGGGCTGGACGTCACCGCCTGGAAGCGTCCCGACGGGGCCCTGGCGGCGGTGCTGCTCAACCGGAGCGGCGAGACCCTGCCCGTATGCCTGCGGCTGGCGGATAAGGCCGCCCGCTTCCAGCTCCCGGCAGGGGCCGTCGCTACGGGACTGATCCGGGAAGAAACCATTTAGGAGGTAAATACGGAATGTATGCGATCGGGATCGATCTGGGGACCTCGGCGGTAAAGCTCCTGCTGATGGGGGACGGCGGCGAGATCGTCCGCATCGCCAGCAGGGAATATCCCATTGAATTTCCCCGTCCGGGCTGGAGCCAGCAGGACCCGGAGGACTGGTGGAGGGCGGTCTGCGCCGGTATCCCGGAGCTGCTGGAGGGTCTGGACGCCGGACAGGTCCGGGGCATCGGCGCGGGCGGTCAGATGCACGGGCTGGTGGCCCTGGATGAAAACGACGCGGTGATCCGTCCCGCCATTCTCTGGAACGACGGGCGGACCCAGAAACAGGTGGAGTACCTCAACGAGGTCATAGGGCGGGAGAAGCTGAGCCGGTACACCGCCAACATCGCCTTCGCCGGGTTCACCGCCCCCAAGCTGCTGTGGATGCGGGAAAACGAGCCGGAGCTTTTCGGGCGCATTCGCAAGATCATGCTGCCCAAAGACTACATCAACTACCGCCTCACCGGCGTCCACTGCACCGACTACTCCGACGCCTCGGGGATGCTGCTGCTGGATGTGGAACATAAACGCTGGAGCCGGGAGATGCTGGACATCTGCGGCGTGACGGAGGCGCAGCTGCCCCGGCTGTATGAGAGCTGGGAGACCGTGGGGACGCTCCTGCCGGAGGCCGCCGTCCGGCTGGGCCTGGAGACGGACGTGGCTGTGTGCGCGGGAGCGGGGGACAACGCCGCCGCCGCCGTGGGCTGCGGCGCGGTAGGCGGCGGGTGCTGCAATATCTCCCTGGGTACCTCCGGCACGGTGTTCATCACCAGCGATTCCTTTGGGGTGGACCGGCAGAACGCCCTGCACTCCTTTGCCCATGCCGGCGGGGGTTATCACCTCATGGGGTGCATCCTCTCGGCGGCTTCCTGCAACAAGTGGTGGCAGGAGGAGGTCCTGGGCGGCGGGGACTACCAGGGCGAGGAGGCGAAGATCGCCCCCCAACGGCTGGGGCGGAACGACGTGTATTATCTGCCCTACCTGATGGGGGAGCGCAGCCCCCACAACGACCCTGCCGCCCGGGGGACCTTTGCGGGACTGCGGATGGACACGGGCCGGGCGGACATGACCCAGGCGGTGCTGGAGGGGGTCGCCTTCGCCATCCGGGACTGCGTGGAGATCGCCCGGGGCCAGGGGATCGACATTCGCGCCAGCCGCGTCTGCGGCGGCGGCGCGAAGAGCGCCCTGTGGCGGACCATCCTGTCCAACGTGCTGGGCATCCCCCTGGAGCTGCCCCAGACCGAACAGGGGCCGGGGTACGGCGGCGCCATGCTGGCGGCGGTGGCCTGCGGTGCGTACCCGGACGTGAAGACGTGCGCCCGGAAGCTGACGGCGGTGAAGGACGTCACCCAGCCGGAACCCGGCCTGACGGCGGCCTATGAGAAGCGCTATCAGGCGTGGCGGAAGCTGTATCCGGCCATGAAGCCGTTTTATCAGGTGCTGGCGGAAGAGGAGTAAGAAAAGCGGGCAGGCAAGGCGGCCTGCCCGCTCTTTTTCATGGGGCTCCTCCGGCTGCTGTCCATCGCCTGGGGCCATCTGTCAATGAGAACGGCGCTTGTGCAAAACGCTGAAAATAGCGCGCAAAAAATCCCAGAAAAAGGGAATTACTCTAACGCTGAAAAACCTCCTGGAAAAAAATGGCTTTTCTGATACATATGATTTATGCGGAATTACTGCTGAGATACATTGAATTGAGCAAGGAATTGTTCGGAAAAATTTGGATCGAGATATTGGTAAATATTTAACAATACACTTCGCGGAACGCTGAAAGCGGCGGGTGCGCAGGGGCTTGATTTCTAAAATATTGATGATATAATAGGGGCGAAAATTGAGTGCGTCCGGCAGGGGGACGTCCCCCTGCCACCATTCCTTACAGGAATGGTGGTAATGAGAGTTGTCACACCACTGACTCCTGCCCGCGCCAAAAAGCGCGCCGCCTGGTGATCGTCGATCCACCGGCGCGCATACAATGAGAGCAGCTTATCACATTCCAACGGGATGGGAGCGGGAGCAGTGACGGATAAGGACTTGAAGCGGCTGCGGCGCGACGAGCTGCTGGAAATATTGATCGCGCAAAGCAAAAAAATGGATCAGATGCAGGCTGAGCTGGACGCCGCGCGGGCGGCCCTGGACAGCCGGGAGATACTGCTCCGGGAGGCGGGGTCCATCGCGGAGGCGGCGCTCCGGATCAACGGAGTGTTCGAGGCCGCCCAGGCAGCCGCCCAGCAGTATCTGGAGAACATCCGCCGTATGAGCGGCCCCCTTCCGGAGGAGGAAGGGGCGGAGGAGCCGGAACCAGATCCGGACGCTGAGGGAGGACAGCAGCCGTGAAGAAGAACAGAACCGGAGAGGAAGTCCTTTCCCAGCTCCCCGCCGTTGAACGGCTGGAAGCAGAGCTGAAGCGGGAAAAGTACCGGCAGAAATACCGGAACGTCCTGCGCAGCACGGTGTATACGCTGCTGGTGGTCGCGGCCGCCGCGGTGTTGATCGCTACGCTGTGGCTCCCGGTTCTGCAGATCTACGGCGAATCCATGACCCCCACGCTGTTCGACGGGGACGTGGTCATTTCCTGGAAGAGTTCTGATTTCAGCACGGGAGACGTGGTTGCCTTTTACTACAACAACCGGATATTGGTCAAGCGAGTCATTGCCGGTCCGGGGGATTGGGTGGACATCGATCAGGATGGAACTGTGTATGTCAACAAGCAGGAGATCGTTGAGCCCTACGTTGTGGAAAAAGCCTTTGGACAGTGCGACATCGAACTGCCCTATCAGGTCCCGGAGACGAAGGTCTTCGTCATGGGGGACCACCGCAGCGTGTCGGTGGATTCCCGCAGCAGCTCCATCGGCTGCGTGGCCAATGAGGACATCGTGGGGCGGCTGGTATTTCGTGTATGGCCTATAGGGGCATTTGGCGTTTTTTAAGGGACAGTTAAACGGTTAACAAGGAGAGAACGGGGAAGAAAACTCCCCCTCATTTTGCTGGAACGCCGCCGGTGGCAAGGGCGCGTTCCGGCGGTAAGGTCCGCTGGCGGGCCGCAAATTCTTTTCATGATACACGGTTTGGAAAGGAGAGTCAGGTATGGAACGCAGTCATTTGACTCGGGCGGCAAAATATCTTGCAGATCTGCGCAGGAGGACGGCATGGAGAAAGATCGTCAGCTTCCTGAGCGTTATGGTCGTGTTCTGCACGGTCTACGCTCTGGTCCTGCCGGCGATCACCATGACGAGGCCCACGATCTGCGGCCAGGAGGAGCACCGGCACGACGCGGCCTGCTTTGCGGCGGCGGAGCCGGCGCCCATTGACGCAGCGGTGGCGCTGCCGCAGCAGGTGTGCGGCCTGGAGAGCGTCTACCCCGGCCTGCTGCCGGAGGAGCGCGCGGGCTTTATCATCCACGTCCATGACGAGTCCTGCTATCAGGACGGGATGCTGATCTGCACCCTGCCGGAGGTCCCGCCCCATGTCCATGAGGAGAAGTGCTACGTTCAGGAGCGCATTCTGATCTGCGGACAGGAGGAGGAAGTCTGCATCCCGGACAATCCGGTCCCCACGGAGCACTTCCACACGGAGGCGTGCTACGCCGGTGTGCTGGCCTGCGGCCAGGAGCAGAGCGATGAGGCCGGGGGGCACGTCCATACGCCGGACTGCTACCAGCAGGAGCTGGCCTGCGGCCAGGAGGAAACTGGTCCGGAGGACGAGGCCGGTCTGGAAGAGGGCGGCAGTCCCGAAGACGCGACTGGCCCGGAAGAGGGGACCGCTCCGGAAGATGAGACCGGTCCGGAAGAGGCGCCCGGTCCCGAAGAAGGGACTGCTCCGGAGGACGGGACCGGCCCCGAAGAGGGGGGCGGTCCGGAAGACGGGACCGGTCCCGAGGAGGGGACCGATCCGGAAGGCGAGCCCGGTCCCGAGGAGGGGACCGATCCGGAAGGCGAGCCCGGTCCCGAGGAGGGGACCGATCCGGAAGGCGAGCCCGGTCCCGAAGAGGGGACCCTCCCGGAAGACGAGACTCTCCCGGAAGAGGGGACCGGCCATGTCCATACGGACGAGTGCTACATTCTGGGCGAATACGTGGCCGCCTGCGGCGACCGGAGGATCGTCCATGAGCACGGCGCGGACTGCCGCAACGAATTTGGCGAGCTGATCTGCGGCTGGCCGGTGACCCGGGAACACGTCCACGGGCCGGAGTGCTTCCTGGAGGCCGCTCCGGAGGAGCCCGGCCAGGAGGAGACCCAGCCGGAAGAGCCGGTCTGCGGAATGCCCGAGCACACCCACGGGGAGGAGTGTTACGCCCCGGAGGAGACGGAGGTCCCTGACCAGAACCAGGATCAGTGGGACGCTATCTTCTGGAGCGGCGTGGTGGAAAGCTACGGCGGCGATGCGGTCCTGGACGCCCGGGTCAGCGGCGTCTGGAGCGATACCTCCGCCATGGACCCGGTCTATCTGGAGGAGCTGCGCGGCGCGGCGGAGGCCGATCTGACCCGGTACCTGGACCGCAATGTGGGCATCCAGGTGGACGGGCGGCTCTACAGCGAGTCTATGGGGCCCATGGACGCCGGCGCGGAGTTCGGCATCCTCCTGCAGTGGAGCATGAGCGGGGCGGGCTTCGGCACCATGACCTATACCTACCAGTTCCCTTGGCAGGTGCTGGTGGAGGACGTGGCCAAGCAGGTCCTGAACGATGACAACGGCGAGCAGGCCCTGACCTATTCCATTCAGGACAACATGCTCTCCATCACCTACTACAAGCCTGTCGAGAGCGTGAGCGCCAGCTTCAGCCTGCGGGCCTCCTGGGCCGAGGACCTGGGAGAGAGTACCCAGGTGCAGTGGAGCAACAGCGCGTACAGCGACGTGCTCTTCGCCCTGCCGGAGCTCACCGTGGAGAAGGTCATGGGTGAGGACGGCCTGCGGGTGGAGGAGGACGGCTCCGTCTGGGCGGACTACGCCGTCACCGTGGCCAACACCGGCATGGTGCAGGCACAGGGCGTCGTCCTGACGGATACCTTGGAGGCGGAGCGCTTCCACTTCGTCCAGGGCGGCCTGGAGGACGGCGGGGACTACGTCCTCGACACCGGAGATGGGGAGCGGTCCCTGTCCTTCGACGGCTATGACGGCGGAGATATCCTCCAGTTCCCCGCCTTCGACCTGGCCCCCGGCGAGAGCCGCGTATACCGGTACATGGCCCGGATGACCGCGGAGGACCGGGAGGCGGTGGACGCCGCCGTCAAGGCCGGGCAGATGTCCGGCGAGACCGTGCGCAATACCGCCGTGGCCGTCTGCCCCGCGTCCGGCGGGGAGCTGGAATTTTCCGCTTCCGCCCGCGCCACCTACGGCGGGCCGGAGAGCAAGCACGTGGAGAGCTTTTCCCGCGTCTACGAGGCGGAGGCCTTCCAGGTGACCTTCACCGTCAACGGCGACGCGCAGCTGCCGGTTGGCATGACGGCGGAGACGCTGGAGCAGACCACTGGCGAGGGCCTCCAGCTGACGGTGGATGTTCTGGACGAGACCATCGGGGAGTATCAGGCGTTCGCGCAGCATGTGTCCAAGCTTCAGCACCTGCTGGACCTCCAGGTGCTGAAGCTTGGCTTGGACTACAACGGCGTGCAGCTGGACCTGGCGGACTGCGACATTACGGCGGCAGTGATGCCCAGCGAGGCTCTGCTGAACTACAAGAAGCCCCATGTGGTGACCTATAACCTCAGCGAGGAGGAAAAGGCGGAGAAGGAAGCCGGATACGATCTGGAGCTGGAAGTCATGGATTTGGCCGCCCAGAGCGCGGAAGCGGAGACGCCGGAGGTGCAGAGCCTGGGGACGCTGACGGTGGAGATCGATGACGGGGTGGAAACGCCTGAAAAGATTGAGCAGGTGGAGATGCAGACGAGCATAACTGCTCAGTTGAGAAGCAATTATGTGGCCGTGCGGGAAGGGATCAATCCCTATCCCAATTACACGGTACAGTTCTATGCGAATTTGGATAGACCCGCAAAAACAGGTGATGAGAACAATAAGGTCTCTATTATTGATACGTCCGGCAAGAGTTTGCCTCAAAATGGACGTGGAAAGCTGAATTCTCCCAATGATAATGCCCTAATGCCTCTCTATTTTGAGGACGGCGGCGAAGTTCAGACGACCACGGAGCTTACGCAAATTTTCACAGAGCGGTCCCGTGTGTATAACCCCAAGATATCCCTGAATTTGGAAATGCTTGATAACATTTCGTATGAAGTGACTGAGGCTGGTTCCTCCCAGATCGAAGACCCGCATTACAAGCTTGCTGAGCTCTGGGTTTTGAAGGATATGGTAAACGGCGATCCGGCATCGATGAACAGGGATGATTGGAACGTCTATACCAGAGAGCAGCTGGAAACGATAAAGTTCACAAATGATCCCGCAAAAGCGAGTGATCCGGGCTATATCGTAGTTACCTCGTATGAAGAAGAGACTTCCAATGGCACGGCGAAATTGGTCCAGACTGTTTTCAGAATGGTGTATACGCCCAATACTGGCAGCCATACCAATGAAGTCAATTTCTACGACTATGATATCAGTACAACGAATCGTGCGATATTTGATGCCTACAATAACGGGAACGGCGCGGGGATCAACAGCGCGGGGAATTATCAGGGGACAGGCGCCAAATATGCCTTTGGTAACAACAATGTAGGCACGCCTTTTGGTGAGGTAAGATGGAATGGGTACCAACTGAATAAGTTTAACGGAGCAGGACGAGATCAAATTAGTTCTACGGACAGTTACAATGGTTGTACCTTTGGATTGGTCGGCAGCGTATATGAAAATGGAAAGATCAAATACATGGCCAATTCGCCGTTCCTCTTCAATGATGGGAGTGCAGAAGGGAAGTACTCATATGATAAAGGAGAATATTCACTCCAGTTCATTCGCAAAGGCGATACCTATACCTTAAGCGCTGTCAATGGAAGCGGCCTGTCAGGCTTGGAAAGATTGCAGAAGGGTGCGCAGCAGTGGACACTACGAACAGATATCTGGACCAACCATTTCTGGCCGATGGATAACGCTCTGACCGCTGGGACTATTGGACACGATATTGTATTTGGCGCGGCGGATTCAACGGGGCTGGATATGGTGACAGCTGGAGGAGTAAGTAAGCTCCCTAAAAGCGATAATGGGCAGGATCACAACAACTATTTCGGTATGCAGGCATCCTTTGATTTCACGATCCCGGCTACCTATGTAGGCCCCATGGAATACTACTTTTTCGGAGATGACGACCTGTGGGTGTTCCTGGACGGCCAACTGGTATGCGATTTGGGCGGCGTGAAGAGCAGTACTGCCGGTGAATATGTAAACTTGGGCGAGTATATTGAAAAGGAAGACGATGGCAGCTATGCTGCCGGGACTCACCGTCTGGACCTGTACTATACCGAGCGCGGCGCTTCCGGTTCCACTTGCTGGATGCAGTTCACTCTTCCCAATATCCGTTCCGTGCCTTTGGATCAGACGCCGGACGGGGAAAAGGGAAGCCTGCGCATCAGCAAGGAAGTCAACGGCGCTGTGAACAAGGACCAGGAATACAACTTCAAGCTTGAAATCGAAAATGTTACGGACATTTTCTCGGTCAAGAAGTATGACAAGGACTTGAAGGAGACTGTCATTAGCGCAGCGGAGGGCAATCCTGGTTTGTATGAATTTTCGCTGAAAGTAGGCGAAAGCTTGGCGGTATTTGACCTTCCGCAGGGTAAGCATTTTACCATCACAGAAATTGAGGACCCACTTAACGCCTGCGAAACAACGATCACTTCCAGTGATCGGGAGGATGTAGTGGAAGGAAAGGTGATCAGCGGCACTAGCAGTGCGGATACCACGATTTACGTCACCTACACCAACACCTTCTACTACGCCCTGCCTGAGACGGGCGGACCCGGCGAGGCCGGGGGGCTATGGTATGCAATGGCGGCGCTGCCCACGATCGCGGCGGCGGGCCTGTTGTATAAACGGTCGCGGAAGAAGGGGGGGACTCAATTCTGAAAAAGGTCTGCCCCGGCGATCCATAAACCGCGATGTGCTGAACTCTATTGAAAGCATATTCATTTATAAGAGTTGAAAGGAGAAATACAATGAATCGACTGAAAAAGTATGCCAGCCTCCTGCTGGCTCTGGTCATGGCCCTGGCCCTGGCCGTCCCCGCAATGGCAACTGCGGCTACAGGAACCGGTTCCATCACCATCAGTAATGCCAGCAAAGGGCACACCTATGAGGCGTACCAGATTTTTAAGGGTGACCTCAGCTATGACGATAAAGCAGATGGCGATCTGACCAATCCTGTGCTGTCCAATGTCCAGTGGGGCGACAGCGTAGATCAGAGCAAGTTGACAGATGCTCTGACAGGGCAATTCGCAGGCAAGACCGCCGCTGAAATTGCTGCGTATTTGAGCGATGCAGAAACGGGCGGCGAGGCGACAGCGCGTGAGTTTGCCCAGGCAATCAACGGCGCTTTGACGACCCCCGTGAAGACTGGTGCCGTTGAGGAAGGTGCAACCAGCTGCACAATTGCGGAAGTGCCCTTCGGTTACTACCTGATTAAGGACAAAGCCGCTCAGGTGCCCGAGGGCGAGGATGCTCCCAAGGACGATGCGATTTCCCTGTTCATGCTCCAGGTTGTCGGCCCCACCACGGTTGCCTCCAAGGTTGATGTTCCTACTCATGACAAGAAGATTGTTGAGGATGGTGAGAAGAAGAACACCGGCGACTACGACATCGGCGAGACCATTACCTTCGAGCTGACTGCCAAGCTGCCCAACAACTTCGAGAACTACGAGACCTACAAGCTGATTTTCCATGATACCATGAGCGCTGGCTTGACCTTTGATGCTATTACTGAGATTAAGATGGGCGATACTACTCTTAATGCTGAGCAGATTGAGGCGGTCAAAGATCACCAGGGACAGAAACTCACGGTTACTTTTAATAATGTGAAGGACTATTTCCCCACTGCGACGAATAACAGTGTGATTACTGTTACTTACACCGCTCACCTCAATGAAAACGCTGTAGTCGGCAACCCCGGAAACACCAACGATATGCACCTGGAATACTCCAACAACCCCAACGATGAGGGTAAGGGCGAGACCGGCGAGACTCCCGACAAGGAAGTTCTGGTCTTCACTTACGAGCTGGATGGCAACAAGGTTGACGGTCAGGATAAGGTGACTCCCCTGGAGGGCGCTGAGTTCGTCCTGAAGAACGCCGAGGGCAATGGCGAGGGAGTTCAGTACGCCGTTATCAACGCAGCTACCGGCAAGTTCATCCGCTGGTCTAACACCCGTATTGATGAGAAAAATGATGCCGGTGAGACCACCAAGCTGGTTTCTACAATTGTTGATGGCAAGGCTGTGTTCAAGGTGATTGGCATTGACGCCGGTACCTACTGGCTGGAAGAGACCAAGGCTCCTGTTGGCTACAACTTGCCCGATCCTGCCGAGACCGAGATTAAGATTGAGGCAACCATTAAGGACAACGGCGGTGTTACCGGTGTAAAGGATGCTTTGGAATCTCTGACGATCCAGGTTAATGGTGCCACGAAGCCCGATTCTGAAAATCCTGATGGTAACCCGGTTCCTGATACTACACCCGGTGAAAACGGTGTCGTATCTACCACCATCGAGAACAACAAGGGCGCTACCCTCCCCGAGACCGGCGGTATCGGTACCACCATCTTCTACGCCCTGGGCGGTCTGCTGACCGTGGGCGCGGTGGTCCTGCTGGTCACTAAGAAGCGCATGAGCGCGGACGAGAAGTAAGAGACGCGAATCATGGCCCCGGGGGCTTCGGCCCCCGGGCCTCCCCGTACTGCGAGAAGCCTATGAAGAAGAATCTGTCCACCATCCTCCTGGTCGCGGTGCTGATCGTGGGCGTGGGCCTGCTGGTCTACCCGTCGCTGAGCGATTATTGGAACTCGTTCCACCAGACGCGGGCCATCGCCAGCTACTCCGACGCCGTGTCCACCATGGACAACGCGGACTACGACCGGATCTGGAGCGAAGCGGAGGCCTACAACGCCGCCCTGGCGGAAAAGGCCAATCCCTACTTTTTTACCGAAGAAGATCAGAAGCTCTATGAGGACCGCCTAAATATCTCCGGCACCGGCGTCATGGGCTATATCGACATCCCGGAGATCAAATGCACCCTCCCCATCTACCACGGCACGAGCCACGCGGTCCTGCAGATCGCCGTGGGCCACGTGGAGGGGACCTCCCTGCCCGTAGGGGGCGGGGGGACCCACTGCGTGCTTTCCGGCCACCGGGGCCTGCCCAGCGCGCGGCTGTTCACGGACCTGGACCAGCTGGTTGCGGGAGACCTCTTCCTGCTCCAGATCCTGGATGAGACGCTGACCTACGAGGTAGACCAGATACGCATCGTCCTGCCGACGGAGGTGAGCGATCTGACCATCGAGAAGGGTAAGGACTACTGCACCCTGGTCACCTGCACGCCCTACGGCGTCAACTCCCACCGGCTTCTGGTGCGGGGACACCGCGTGGCCAACGAGGAGTCGGTGGCCCACGTGCGGGTCACGGCGGACGCCATCCGCATCGACCCCATCCTGGTCGCCCCCGCGGCGGCGGCGCCCATGCTGCTGCTGCTGTTCATCTGGCTGATGGCCGGCGGCGGGCGGAAGAAACCGAAGAAAAAGTAGAAAGGCAGGCATATCATATGAAACGGAAACAACGGACCTGGCGGACGGCGGCGCTATGCCTGCTGCTGTGTCTGGGGCTGATGCGCACCGCCGCCCAGGCCTCCTATCCCTATCCCGCCATCACAGACCGGGAGACCCCCTGTTCCCTGACCCTGGATATGGGCGCGCCGGGGGTGACCGTCCGGGTGTACCGCGCCGCCGAGGTCACGGAGGACGTGCGGTTCGTCCTGACCGGGGACTTCGCGGGATACAATGTGGACCTGGACGGACTGACCAGCACGGGCTGGGCCTCCCTGGCCCAGACGCTGCGGGGCTATGTCTTTTTGGATGCCATCCAGCCCCTGCGCACCGGCGTCAGCGATGAGACGGGCCGTCTGACCTTCTCGGACCTGCCCGTGGGGCTGTATCTGGTGGACGGGGAGCGTATCGCCTCCACGGAGGACGACGGCTACCGCCAGCCCGCCCCCTTTATGATCTGCCTCCCCAACTGGGAGCAGAGCACGGACCCGGAGACGGGGACCGTCTCCGGCGGCTGGCAGTACAACGTGGCTGCCCGGCCTAAGTACACCACGCTGGACGGCGATGTTGTCATGCGCCGGGTGCTGAAGGTGTGGAACGACGGCGGCTCCATCAGCCGGCCCGCGCAGATCAGCGTGACCCTTCTGAAGGACGGCGAACCCTACGAAACGGTGGACCTGAACGCGGAAAACAACTGGCGGTACGCCTGGGATGAGCTGGACGGCAGCTCCGACTGGCAGATCGTGGAGAGCAGCGGCTCCGGCGGCTACACCGTCTCCGTCTCCCTCCAGGGCGTCACCTTCGTAGTGACCAACAGCTATAACCCGCCTCCGCCGGTCACTCCCCCGCCGGTCAACCCGCCCGGCGACCCGCCGGATGGCACATCGGATAACCCGCCGGACACCCCCAACGCGCCGCCCCCGGTCCCCCCGCCGCCCGACGAGGTGCTGGAGGACCCGGAGGTCCCCCTGGCGTCCCAAGAGCCCGAGCCGGATATGGAGGAGCCGATGGAGGACCCGGACGAGATCGTGCTGGAGGACCCGGAGGTCCCCCTGGCCAGTCTGCCCCAGACGGGGCAGCTCTGGTGGCCCGTGCCGATGCTGGCCATGGGCGGGATGATATCGCTCCTGCTGGGGCTGATCTGGAACAGAAGGAGCCAGGATGATGAAGGGTAAAAAAGGACTCGTCCTTGTGGCCCTGGGCGTGCTGCTGCTGCTGTCGGCGGCGGGCCTGTCCGCCTTCAACGTGTGGGACGCGGACCGGGCGGGCGAGGCCGCCCAGACCGTTCTGAAGGACCTGGACCGGCAGATCCCCGTCCTGGAGGAGCTGGATCTGCCGGAGGAGCTGATCCCGGACTATCTCCTGAACCCCAAGATGGATATGCCCACCCAGGAGGTGGACGGCCGCAAGTATATCGGCCGCATTGAGATCCCGGTGGTGGAGATGTCCCTGCCGGTGATGGACAGCTGGAGCTACGAGAACCTCAGGGAGGCCCCCTGCCGCTATAAGGGCTCGGCCTACCTGGACGACCTGATCCTGGCGGCCCATAATTACACCCGGCATTTCGGGCCGATCAGCCAGCTGGTCCCCGGCGACGAGGTGATCTTCACCGACGTAGACGGGAATATCTTCCGCTATACCGTGGCGGACCTGGAGCAGCTGGAGGGCACGGACGTCAAGGAGATGGAGGCCGGAGACTGGGACCTGACGCTGTTCACCTGCACCCTGGGCGGACAGTACCGGGTAACGGTGCGCTGCGTCCGTGAGGACGCCGAGCCCTGAATCCCGGCGGACCGATATGAGGTCAACGGAAGCGAACGCGCGGCCAGAAGGAGCCTGGCCGCGCGTTCGGCGCTTTTTTGGAGAAGAACAAAGGAGAACGATATGAAAAGATACCTGTGCGTGCTGCTGATGCTGGCGTGGGCCCTGTCCTCCGCCCCGGCCCTGGCGGCGGAAGCGCCGTCCTTTTCCGACGTGCCGGAGGACTACTGGGCCTGGGAGAGCATTGAGCGGGCCGCCCGGGAGGGCGTGGTGCAGGGGACCGGCGGAGGACTGTTTTCCCCGGAGCGGCCCCTGAGCGTAGCGGAATTTACGGCCATGCTCCTCCGGGGCCTCCGGCTGAAGGCGTCCACCACGGCGGAGGAGCCGGAGGGGCAGTGGTATGGCCCCTATACCGCCGCGGCGGACGCGCTGGGCCTCTACGAGGGCACGTCCACGGCGGAGCGGTCCGGAGGCGAAGGGGACTATGACCGTTTTCTCCGCGACGCAATGGACTGGGATATCCCCCGGTACGACATGGCGGTGATGCTCTACCGCGCCGCCGGGGCGGAGGAGGCGGGGCTCCCCTTCACGGAGGCGGACTTCCAGACCGCCCGGGACTGGGCCGGAGAAGAAGGCGCGGCGGCGGTGGGCGACTGGGAATACATCCCGGAAAGGTACCGGGAGAGCGCGGCCTTCTGCTTCCGCCATGGCCTGCTGGCCGGCGTGGACAGCCGGGGGACCTTTGACGGCGGCGGCACGGTCACACGGGCCCAGGCCGCCGCGATCCTCTGCCGCCTGCTGGACCTGGGGGCGGAGCCCGGCCCGGAGGAAGCGGGATCCCCGGAGCACGTCCTGGCCAACGGCCAGCCTATGACGGAGGCCAACGTCCGTGCGGTGATCGAGGGCTTCCGGAGCGAGTACCCCGAGGGGATGGAGTGGACCAACGACAATTTTTACCAGTGCCACGCCCTGCGGATCAACGGATACGGCTGCGTGGCGTTCGCGCTGATCTGCAGCGACGCGGCCTTCGGAGACCTGCCGGTGAGCCGGAAGCACAGCGATTTTGACGCCATCCGGGCGGGGGACACGCTGCGGGTGAATGGGAATACCCATACGGTGATCGTCCTGGAGAAGAAAGAGGACAGCGTCATCATTGCCGAAGGGAACTATAACGGCGCGATCCATTGGGACCGGGAGCTGGACCGGGAAAAGCTGGAGGGCGACCGGTCGTTCTATGTGGAGACCCGGTATCCGGAGACGGCCCTTCCGGAGGAAATAAAAAAGAAGTGACCGCCTAAACAAGCGGTTACTTCTATTGAAAATGTATTTGCAGGACCCTCCCGGACGCATGGCATCCAGTCCGGGAGGGTCCTATACCTTACACGGGTTTCGTCTCAAAGGATCAGCTCTTCCCGATGATCTTCCCCCCGCACTTGGGGCAGGTGATCTCCACCTTGCCCTTGCCCGCGGGGACGCGGCAGATGGTCTTGCAGCTCTTGCAGACGAAATATTTGTGCTCCTTGTCCTGACGGCGCTGCCGGGCGGCGGCGAAGCGGTTCTTGATGGGCTGCCACCAGTTCAGGAATTTGGCGTTCTCCGCCCGCCGCTTGGGCAGGTTCCGGGAGAAGGTCCGGAACAGCACCAGGAACGCCAGCGCCAGGGATACCGCCTCCAGGACCAGCCGTGCCGTCTGGTTCCGGCCCAGCAGGATCTGGACCAGCCAGACCAGGAGATAGGCCGCCAGCAGGGCGGCGTTCAACTGATCCGTGCCGTTGCGGCCGTACATGAACCGGGCGATGGCCCCGGTGACCCGATAAAAGAAATTCCGCATGAGGATGAAGCCTCCGTTTCCGCGCTTTTTCTATTAGTATAAGAGGCAAATATGAACAAGTAAAGTACACGGAGGATCAATTTTCTTCTGGATGGAAATTTTTGGCGGCTTCCCCCACGGGGATTTAAGACTTTTGTAACAAACCATGCTGGTTTTCTTAACACCTTTCCGCTATGATAACACTTGCAAGGGACAAGTAACTTCTTTTCATCCAATCTTCCAAACTATATAAGAACGGCGGGAGCGCTCCTCCCGCCGTTCTTATTTTTTGCCCTTCACAAAATATCCTTGGAATGTTTAAAATCTTTCCTCAGTTTCTTCATATTTTTGTCATAAATCTTCGGTATCCTACCACCATCGAGAGCGCCGCCGGCGGCGGACGCCGAAAACGGACTTACCATAAGGAGGACCATCTTATGTATAACGATTATAATGACCAGAACAGAAGCGACAATGAATACCACTACAGCTACCGTTCCGACGCCAGCGGCTTCCAGCCCCAGCAGACCCCCGTGCCCCTGACGCCCAAGAAAAAGAACCGGGCCGGCAAGGCCGTGGCCCTGGTCCTGTGCGGCGCGCTCCTCGTTGGCGGCGGCTTCGGCGCCGGATGGTATCTGAACAGCCGGGACGGCCGGGGCGAGACCCAGATGATGGTCAGCGAGCGCCCCCTGGCCAAGGTGGAGACCGTCAGCGTCACCGGCAGCAATGCCCTCACCTTCTCCCAGATCTACGACGCCAATGTGGACAGCTGCGTCAGCATCAACACCTCCGGCACCGCCTCCATGGGCTACAACATCTTCGGCCAGCCGGTCCAGCGGGAGTTCGCCAGCGCGGGCAGCGGCTTCATCCTCACCAAGGACGGCTATATCGCCACCAACTACCACGTCATCGAGGGCGCCAGCATGGTGAAGGTCACCCTCGACGACGGGACCACCTACGAGGCCAAGATCATCGGCGGCGACGCCGACTACGACATCGCCATCCTGAAGGTGGACCCCGGCGAGAACGAGCTGAAGCCCGTGACCGTCGGCACCTCCAGCTCCCTGAAGGTAGGGGAAAACGTGTCCACCATCGGAAACCCCCTGGGCCAGCTGACCTTCTCCCTGACCCATGGCATCATCTCCTGCCTGGACCGGGAGATCAACCTCAACGGCACGCCCTTCAACATGATCCAGGTGGACACCTCCATTAACCCCGGCAACTCCGGCGGGCCCCTGTTCAACCAGTACGGCGAGGTGGTGGGCATCGTCACCGCAAAGACCTCCTCCGACGGCAACGGCAACGCCGCCGAGGGCCTGGGCTTCGCCATCCCCATCGACGACGTGCTCTCCATGCTCAAGGATATCATGGAGAACGGACAGGTCACCTCCCACGCCTGGATGGGCATTTCCGGACAGAGCGCGTCCTATTATCCCCAGTCCGGGATGCGCAGCGGCGTGTACGTGGCGGAAGCCGTTGAAGACGGCCCCGCCGCCGAGGCGGGCCTCCAGGAGGGGGACGTCATCACCATGCTGGGCACCACCACCATCAGCAGCTGGACGGACCTGACCTCCGCCATGGGCAGCAAGACCTACAAGGCCGGGGATACCACCACCGTTACCTTCGTCCGTGACGGCGAGGTGATGACCACCGAACTGACCTTCGGCTCCACCACGGAGATGCCCGAGGAGGAGGCCGAGCCCCAGTCCAGCGTCCAGCAGGACGGCGGCACCAACAACGGCGGGACCTACGGCTACGGCGACATGGAGGACTTTTTCAACGAGTTCTTCGGCAGCTACAGCCGCCGCGCCGGATAAATCAGCTTACGAGTATTTCTCTTCTCTCTCTTCCTTTCCGCCCGAAAGGGCGGGTAAGCCCCGGGACCATCTGGTCCCGGGGCTTGCCTTTTTATCGCGCTATTCGCTTTCGCCAGAGGGGGCACCGTCTCCGCTTTCTCCGGTCTCCTCGCAGGAGGCCGTCTCCTCTCCGGAGGACCGGCTGGTCTCCTTGTCTTCCTCCTCCAGGACGCTCTCCCACTTCTTGGGGTTCCGTTTGTGGGCGCGCATCGCCAGGACCAATTTATAGCCCTCCGGATCGTTGAGCATCAGATACCGCTCGTCCTGGGGCGGGACCCTGTCGCCCCGCATGAGTCGGGCGGCGATCTTGTGGCAGCGCTCCATGGGC
>ERZ779629.455-NODE-455-length-16681-cov-11.699567_pt1 | contig 16681 bp, 27 predicted proteins | sample MGYA00514192_ERZ779629 | MGnify/ENA primary metagenome ERZ779629 (study PRJEB29562, sample SAMEA4376709) | mouse gut metagenome | isolation source: Cecum | study: EMG produced TPA metagenomics assembly of the A DSS colitis mouse model was used to assess the... | reverse complement strand
GCCGGTCGTGGATCATGTTCAGCACGTTGTAGAAGTCGGCGCCCATGATGTCCATTTTATTGACATAGATCATGCGGGGGACCCGGTAATGGTCCGCCTGGCGCCAGACGGTCTCCGACTGGGGCTCCACGCCGCCCTTGGCGCACATGACGGTAACGGAACCGTCCAGCACGCGCAGGGAGCGCTCCACCTCCACGGTGAAGTCCACGTGGCCCGGGGTGTCGATGATGTTGATTCGGGTCTGGGGGAACTGGTCCTTGGTGCCTTTCCAGTAGCAGGTGGTGGCGGCGGAGGTGATGGTGATGCCGCGCTCCTGCTCCTGTGCCATCCAGTCCATCGTAGCGGTACCGTCATGGGTCTCACCGATCTTATAGTTCACGCCGGTGTAGTACAGGATACGCTCGGTGGTGGTGGTCTTACCGGCGTCAATGTGGGCCATGATCCCGATATTACGGGTATTTTCCAGAGTTACTTTTCTTGCCATATTGGTTCAGCTTGCCTCCGTCCTTACCAGCGGTAGTGGGCGAACGCCTTGTTGGCCTCGGCCATCTTGTGGGTGTCCTCGCGCTTCTTCACGGCGGAGCCGGTGTTGTTGGCTGCGTCCATGATCTCGCCGGCCAGGCGCTCCTTCATGGTTTTCTCTCCCCGGTTGCGGGAGTAGCTGGTCAGCCAGCGCAGGCCAAGGGTCTGGCGCCGCTCGGGCCGAACCTCCATGGGGACCTGATAGGTAGAACCGCCCACGCGGCGGGACTTGGTCTCCAGGGAAGGCATGATGTTCTCAATGGCGGTGGTAAAGACCTCAAGGGGCTCCTTGCCGGTCTTATCCTTGATGATGTCAAAGGCACCGTAGACGACCTTCTGGGCTACGCCCTTCTTGCCGTCCAGCATGATGCTGTTGACGAGCTTAGTGACTAAGACGGAATTATACAGCGGGTCGGGCAGAACCTCCCGCTTGGGTACGTTTCCTCTTCTGGGCACTTCGCTTCCCTCCTTCTACATAGAATTAGAATTCACAGGTACTCGAAGCCTTGAGCGGCGCCTTGCCGCGCCATGCCCAAGCAATACCTCGTGCAATGCCTGTCCGAGGCCTACCCATAAAAATATGGAATAAACGCTCGGCAAGGCGGTTTGCCTTGCGCGTATGCGCAAAACTCGTTGTGGGTGAAGAAGCGGATTACTTCTTCTTGGCAGCCTTGGGCCGCTTGGCGCCGTACTTGGAGCGGGCCTGCATACGGCCGTTGACGCCCTGGGTGTCCAGCGTGCCGCGGATGATGTGGTAACGAACGCCGGGCAGGTCCTTCACACGGCCGCCGCGGATCATCACCACGGAGTGCTCCTGCAGGTTGTGGCCCACGCCGGGAATATAGGCGGTGACCTCGTAGCCGTTGGTCAGGCGCACACGGGCGATCTTCCGCAGCGCGGAGTTCGGCTTCTTCGGGGTGGAAGTACGAACGGCGGTGCAGACGCCCCGCTTCTGGGGAGAGGGCAGGTCGGTCTCCTTGTTCTTCAGGGTGTTCAGACCGTGCTGCATGGCGGGAGAGTTGGACTTGTAGGTGCTCTTCTCGCGGCCCTTGCGGACCAGTTGGTTAAAAGTAGGCATGATTTTCCTCCTTTCAATGAATATATATTTTAACGAACCATCCGAGGATTATTCGCTAAAACCGGAAAAAGCTGGGACGGCGCTCAAATCGAGGCGGCGGCAGCGGTCCCCACGGCCACGCCGCAGGCCCGGCCCAGGGCCTTCATGGACTCGGCCCACACCGTTTCCACGGCCTGTCCCGCCGCCTGGCGCTCCAGGGGGGCGGTGAGCTGCCCATCAGCGTCCTTAGCCAGATACAGCCGCTTGACCTGCCCGGCGGCCAGCGCCCGGCGGACCTGCTTGACGCCCACCACCTTGGCCGTGTTCTCCAATTCTGTGAGCATGGTCAGGCCCTCCTTTGCGCACCAGCGCAATTTGAAATTATAGCATATCGTTTTGTCCCCGTCAAGCGGGTTTTACCCTTTTCTTTCCCCTTTTTGGGCCGCCGGGGCGGTTTTTTGGTCCAATCCGCCGCTCCAGGCCAGCAGCTGCCCCCGCCGGGCCCGGTAATAGGCCAGTCCGGCGGCGTCCGCCAGCGCCCAGCCGATGGGCACCGACCACCAAATCCCCGTCACCCCCAGGCCGGGAAGGGCACTGAGCAGGTAGGCCAGCGCCACCCGGGTGCCCAGGGAGATCACCGTCAGCACCACCGACATCCCCGGCCTGCCCAGCGCCCGGTACAGCCCGTACAGCAGAAACAGGCACCCGATGCCGCAGTAGAACGCCCCCTCGATGCGCAGGTAGCGCACCCCTTCCAGGATGGTGGAGGTCTCCCCCGCCTCCACAAACAGCCCCATCAGCGGCCCGGCAAAGGCCCACACCAGGGCGGACACCACCGCGCAGAACGCCATGCAGGCTATTACCGCGCCCTTCAGCCCCGCCCGGATGCGCTCTTCCTCCCGGGCACCGTAGTTCTGGGCGATGAAGGTGGAAAAGGCGTTGCCGAAGTCCTGCACGGGCATGTAGGCGAAGGCGTCGATCTTCACCGCCGCGGCGAAGGCGGCCATCACCGTGGGGCCGAAGCTGTTCACCAGCCCCTGCACCATGAGGATGCCCAGGTTCATCACCGACTGCTGCACGCACGTGAGGATGGAGAAGCCCGCGATCTCCCGCACCCGCTCCCGCCGCACCCGGAAGCGGCCGCCGCAGGGGCGCAGGGCGGGGTATTTCATCAGGGTATAGCCGGCGATGCCCGCCCCGGAGAGGTATTGGGCGATGACGGTGGCCTCCGCCGCCCCTGCCGCGCCCCGCTCAAGGCCCAGCACAAACCACAGGTCCAGCCCGATGTTCACCGCCGCGGACACCGCCAGAAAGGCCAGCGGCACCACCGAATTGCCCACCGAGCGCAGAAACGAGGCGAAATAATTATAGAGGAACGTGGCGGCGATGCCGCAGAAGATGACGGCCAGGTACTCCCGCATCATCCCCCACACCTCGTCGGGCACCCGGAGGAACACCCGGATGCCGTCCAGGCAGGCGAAGGCCAGCAGGTTCAGCGCCAGGGTGATGCCGGCGATGAGGGCGAAAGCGGCGTGGGCTCCCTCCCGCAGGCCGTCCTCATCCCGCTGACCGAAGCGGATGGAGAACACCGCCCCGCTGCCCATGCACAGGCCCAGCAGAATGGAGGTGAGGAAGGTCATCAGCGTGAAGGACGACCCCACCGCCGCCAGGGCGTTCTTGCCCAGATACCGCCCTACGATCAGGGTGTCGGCCACGTTATAGCACTGCTGGAGCAGATCGCCCAGGATCATGGGCACGGCGAAGGCCAGCATAGAGCCCATCACCGGTCCCTTTGTCAAATCCCTGTTCACGCCTCCCCCTCCTCACTGCCGGAGAGGGGGCTTTTTTCTCACGTTCATGCGGAACAGGTTCTCTCCCGCCACCAGGTTGTCGATTTCAATGGCGTAGTCGATCTCCAGCTCGCCCCCCGCCTCGTCCACCGTGGAGCGCATGCGCCGGGTGTTCACCCCGATGGACAAAGCGCCGTAGGGCGTCTCGTACATGGACAGGTGCCGCCTGCCCTCCTCAAAGACCATCTGGGAGTTGGTGTTCCCCTCCCGCAGGAGGGTGACCCGCCTGCCGTCGATGTGCACCTTTGTGGTGGTGCCCTCCAGCCCGGTGAGCTCGCTCTCCTGATAGGAGATGATGCAGCCGCCCTGGCCGTCCCGCTCCATAACGCCCGCGGTGACCAGCTCGATCTCCTCCGGGGCGCACTCGGCGTATATCTGCTTTCCTTTTATGGATATGATTACGTTGTCTGTTGTCATGGGTTCCCCTCGCATATGGTATAGGATGCCGTGCTCAATATGCCGTGATGTCGATTTGCTCCACCTCGCCGTGAACGTCCTCCCCCAGGAATACGGAGGCCAGCTCGGAGAAATCCCCCCCGCTGTCGCTGACGAAGTAGCGCCGCCGCCCAGCGCCCGGGCGCTGGTTGCGCAGGCCGTCCCACTCCAGCTGCTGCTTCACCCAGCGGGCGCACTGCTCCCCCGCGTCCACCAGGGCGATGTCCGGCCCCACGGCCCCGCCGATGACCGCTTTCATCAGAGGGTAATGGGTGCAGCCCAGGATCAGGGTGTCCACCCCCGCGGCCTTTATGGGGGCTAAGTACTCGGCGGCCACCGTCTCGGCCACCACGTCGCCGGGGCGGAAGCGGCCGTTCTCCACCAGCGGGACCAGCAGAGGGCAGGCCCGGGCGGTCACCGCCGTGCCGGGGCGCATGGCCTCCAGCGCCCGCTCGTAGGCCCCGGAGCGGATGGAAGCCCGGGTGCCGATGAGGCCCACCCGGCCGTTCTGAGTCACGTGGGCGGCGGCCCGGGCGGCGGGCTCCACCACGCCAAAGATGGGGATGGCGTTCTCCTCCCGCAGCACGTCCAGCGCGGTGGCGGACACGGTGCCGCAGGCGATGACAATGGCCTTTGGGTCGAATGTGCGCAGGAAGGCCACGTCCTGCCGGGCATACTTCACCAGGATCTCCCTGGACCGCCCGCCGTAGGGCACCCGGCCCGTGTCACCGAAATAGATCAGGTCCTCCTCCGGCATCAGCCGGGCCAGCTCCCGCAGGGCGGTGAGCCCCCCCAGGCCGGAGTCAAATACGCCGATGGGCCGTGTATCCATCACAGTGCTCCTCCCCTCCACAAAACGCCGCCGCGCGCGAATCGAAACTAGGATATTATATGCTATTCCTTTCCTAAAAACAAGAGCGGATTTGCAAACCTTCCGCAAACCCCTCCGCCGGGAAAAACCTGGCGGCAAACGGGGCGTTGGGATGTGTAATAGCCGCATATTTCTTGCGGAAAAAGAAGAAATGCCCGTTTTCCTGCTTTTCCCCCTTGCGGTTTCGGCCCAGAAATGATATACTACAGGTCCGCACCACGAAAGGAGGCGGCCACAATGGGAAAACAGTCTGTGAAGCAGGTCGCCTCCAATCGGAAGGCGTTCCACGACTATTTTATTGAGGACAAGTACGAGGCGGGCATCGAGCTGGCCGGCACGGAGGTCAAGTCCATCCGGCTGGGAGCCGTCAACCTGCGGGACGCCTTTTGTTCGGTGAAGGACGGGGAGATGTTCCTGTACGGAATGCACATTTCCCCCTATGAGAAGGGCAATATCTTCAACAAGGACCCCCGGCGCACCAGAAAGCTGCTGCTCCACCGCCGGGAGATCATCAAGCTCCAGGCCCGGGTGCAGCAGGACGGGTATTCCCTCATCCCGCTCTCCCTGTACTTTTCCGGCCCCCGGGTGAAGGTGGAGCTGGCACTGGCCAAGGGCAAAAAGCTCTACGACAAGCGGGAGGCCGCCGCTCAGCGGGACGCCAAGCGGGAGATGGACCGGGCCATGCGCGCCCATTACTGAGAAAAGAAAGGGATGGTAACTATGAGCAATCCCATCGTCACCATTGAGATGGAGGACGGCGGCCTGATGAAGGCGGAGCTCTACCCCGACGTCGCGCCCAACACGGTGAACAACTTCATTTCCCTGGTCAAGGCCGGCTTTTTCGACGGGCTGATCTTCCACCGGGTGATCCCCGGCTTCATGATCCAGGGGGGCGACCCGGACGGCGCGGGCACCGGCGGGCCGGGCTACTGCATCAAGGGGGAGTTCTCCCAGAACGGCGTGAAAAACGACCTGCTCCACACCCGGGGCGTGCTGTCCATGGCCCGGGCCATGGACCCCAACTCGGCGGGCAGCCAGTTTTTCATCATGGTGGACGACGCGCCCCACCTGGACGGCGGCTACGCCGCCTTTGGCAAGGTGATTGAGGGCATGGACACTGCGGACGCCATCGCCGCCGCCAAGCGGGATTGGCGGGACTGTCCCAAGCAGGACCAGCGGATGAAGCGGGTCACCGTGGACACACAGGGCATGGACTATCCCGCGCCGGAGAAGGTATAAGAAGGTTTTTCATCCTTGAGGGCAAAGCCTGACGGGTGGAAATAGATCAAATCCGCGGCGAAGCCGTCAGATCCTCCCGCAGAGCCGCCGCGGGGCGGACTTTGCGGCGACGAGGGGGCGTACTGGTTTCGACGGGGGCGCCGAAGCAGGAATAGCGAGCGGATGCGCCTGGCATCCTAAAAACGGGCAACTTATAAATTAAAGAACAACGATAACGTAGTTCTCGCCGCGGCTTAACGCGGCCGTCCCGCCCGGAAGGACCACGAGCCGGACCGGGGCGTCATCTTAGTGGTGAACATGAGTACGGAAAGAGTTGACCGTGCCATGGATCATGACTCTACCAAGCTCAGCAGTTTGACGGCCTGCGGCTGAGTAAGGGAATGTAACCGACCGTCTGCGCTCGGAGAGGTTCCTGTGGACGCGCTTTTGGACAGGGGTTCGACTCCCCTCGCCTCCACCACAAGAGAGTTGTACGAACCCAAGACGGCCAGCAAGTCACCATCTTCCTGACTGTGGAGTGTATCGTACTGCTCGCCCCGCTCAGTGTATGCGGGTAAAGAAAGTCCCTCAGAGTTACGGCTCCGAGGGACTTTCTTTTTTTGGCAAAAATCAGCAGACCACCCGTGCTATACTCCGGCCATAAGGAGAGCGGCTTGATTAGGATTTCACTGTCCATCGGGCTTGGCGGGCCTGGATGGGCGCGGGGGCTGTACATGGACAGAAAAAGCAGAGAGGCCCGGCACGGCCTCCCTGCTCAAAGTGGAATATGCCCCTGCTCTCCCCTCCCGGACGCTCACCTGGCGTCCGGGTCTTCTTTTTTGGCAGGGATGCACTCGACCTTCCCGGCGGTCATCAGATCTCCGGGGCCGCAGTCAAGGGCCTCGCAGATGCTGCGAATCGTGGAGAGGGTCACTGTGTCCTGATACTTGTAGGTGTTCCGGATCACGTCCACCTTCACGCCCACTTTCTTAGCCAGCTGAAGGTCGGTGATATTCCGCTCCTGCATAAGGCGGTGCATGGGGTCAAAGGAAAGGTACACCCTTTCATAGCTGTCCGGGGTAGAAAAGTAGCTCATCGTCGGCCTCCTCAAATCTCGGTTCCGTCAGGGAGTGTGAATCGGATCTCAACCTGGCAGCCCAAAGCCCCCGCCAAGGCCAGAATATCCTTCTCGGTGAAGTTTCCCCGCGTCATTTTATTGGATAGGTTCTGCCGGGTCTGCCCAGAGGCTTCGGCGATGTCCCCCATCGTTTTGTTCTGACGCTTCATAATCAGCCGTATCTTTTCGGCCACCGTAATGTCCATGGCGTCACCTCCTACGACTACTATACACCAATTCATGTCACTTGTCAAAAGTTTTTTTCAAAATCCACGAAAAAATGTAAAGTAGGTATTGACAAACGACACGAATTAGTGTAATATAAGGATTGTAAGGCAGGGGCGGCCAGCCCCTTAAGAAAGGAAGTGAGGAAGTGGACGAGATGGCAACCAACACGGAGTACATCCTGCGGATGGTGCTTGAGCTGATTGACAAGTGCAAGACGCTGGAAGAGCTCCGGGAAGCGGTCAAGGCAGTGCTTGACGAAGCCAAATAAAAACGGGTAGCGGCCCCCGACCAAGGAAACCCGCTACCCAACCCACAGAGGGGAAGCCGAAAGCCTTACTTCGGCTCCCCTCCATGATAACAGAGTAAGGCAAAAAAATCAAGGAGGCAATCGATTATGATGATCGAGGAATTTGAGAAGCGCACCGGCTTCTACCCCACGCTGGTACAGTACGAGGCCATTGAGCGGGCCTACATGGACTTCGATGGCGACAAGGACGCCTTCTGTAAGGCTTACAAGAAGAACGCCGACGGGATGGCCGAGCGCATCCAGCGCGAGGTCAACATGGCCACCCTCAAAGCACAGCGTGACCAGGCCGCCGAGCTCACCCGCCGCGACGTCGAGATCGAGCGCCTGAAGAAGGAGTTGGAGCGGGAGCAGGAGTGGAAGCCCTACGAGGATACCCACAACGTCACCCAGGAGCAGTACGCCGACCTGGCCGAGAGCGTCCCCGGCGGCGCAGCGCGTTACATGACCGACGCCGAGGCCCTGGATTGGGTTTGCAGCGAGTTCGGCTTTGACCGCAGCAAGGTCACGATTCTGCATGAGATCGACGAGTACGAGGTCAACCGGCACCACCAGCTCCGCCGGACCGGGAAGAAGATCGACCGCCGCCCGATCTACTGCGCCACCGACTACCACTACATCCGCTTCAACGTCGGGCGTGGCGCCTGGCAGTGGGAAGCCTGGAACGGTCAGATCCGCCCCTTCTGGGATTAACAAACGACCCGCCCCGGAGGTCACGAGGGCAGAAAGGAAAAAGTATGATGCTTGAAATTAAATGCATCCGTTCCGATTGTGAGTTCTGGCTTGACGGTCATTGCTCTTACGGCGGGGAGGCCGTAAACATTTCCGTAGCTGGCTGCGATACTTACGAACCAGCGGAGCAGGAAGAAAACTAATGCCCGCAAGGCCGACGGCATTCGCCGCCGCTGGTGCAAGTCCAGCCGCCCCCGTAGTGGGGCGGGCGCTCATGGGTTTACCCATCGGCACAGGGGGAGTCAACCGCCGCCCCTTTTACATACGCACCTTGAAAACGGAACAGGAAACGGCCACACCGCCCCCTGCCGCTGTCCACAGCGGGGCCCTGCGGTGGCAGAGGGGGTAAACACCCGCCCGCCCGGAGAACGCGCCACAAGGGGGCCGCAAACGGCAAACAGGGCCTTGCGGCCCTGCCCCCCGGTCTCGCTGGCTCATTCAAAGGCGATGGTCAGCATCCCGTTCCCAATGAAGAAATCGTTCTGGGTCAGCGGGTCAGCCATGAAGGTTTCCTTGGCCTCCTTCAGCATCCGGGCCAGCCGATCCGCTCCAAGCTGCTCCTGGACGGCCTTGCGGGTGGTTTTCTTGCCGTTGAGGTAGAATTTCATTTTCATGCTGCTGTCCTCCGTTTGTCTGTTTTCCCTTTCGGTACACACATATTCGCTCTGAACAAAGGAAATAGCAAGTGCATTCTGGGGCGAAATCTACACAAACATGACCGTTTGAAATTGTGTAGTTTATTCTCAAAAATGACTTGCTATTATCTTGGTTCAGAGTGATTAATACACTACCGAAAGGCAAACGAAGTGCCCACCCCAGAGGCTATGGGCAGAAAGGATTTTGAAATGAAATACGCTGACATCAACAAGAAGTACACCGCCATCATCGCCGAGTACCTGGCTAATGGGTACACCATCAACACCCGCACCATGGGCGGCAGCCAGGGCGACTATGCGCACATCGACCTCACCAACGGCACCGAGGTCATCCGCATCCTGGTCGAAACCTTCCACGAATGGGGCAAGCTTTCCATCGAGGGCCTGGAGATCATCGTGGGCCGGGCGGACAGCGAGGTCATCCCGAACTGCGAGAGCGACTACTGCACCCTCTGGAACAACAGACTCGACATCATCAGCCGGGAACGCTTCTATGAGATCGGGGCGGATCGCCACCACGGGAAGTTCTACGGAACGCAGGAAGAAGCAACTGCCGCCCAGCAGCTGCGGTTCCAGCGGTACATTGCCAAGCACCAGGACAGCAAGACCGAGGACATCACCGCCAAGGCCATGGAGATTGCCAAGCGCATCATCCGCCGGGAATTCAATGTCAAGCGCATCTGCGAGGCCGACGTCACGGTCAGCAAGTACAGCGGCACCTACGCCGTCAAGTACAGAAACAAGGTCTACCGCCTGCATTAAGGTGGAACACAGCCGCCCCTCTGGGGAGCCGGGTGCCGTTGCGCCCGGCTTTTGGCACTGTAAATCTACACAGTTTCCCTCCCCCGTCTTTGTGTAGTTTATTCTCAGAAATGACTTGCTATTACCTCCGTTTAGAGTGATTAATACACTACCGAAAGGGAAAACCACAAAAACGGAGGAAAAAAAGATGATTAGCTACGCACAGGCATTGAGAAGAGCACGGGCAGCCAAGAGCGACTGGAACTCAGAGGAGCGGATTTCCAAAGCGACCATCACCTGGGCTGATGCCGAATGGGAGTACGAAGTGGAGGTCGAGAACGAGGACATGAGGGATTCCGAGTTCAAAGCCTGGGTCAAGGAAAATGCCGAGGACTTCGCCAAGGAAGCCGCCACCGAGGAGGGCACCACCTTTGAGGAACTCCTTGGAATCGACTACGACTACGAGCCCATCGACAACGACGAAAGGTTCCGGGATGACTACGAAGCCTACGCCGAGTTCGAGTGGGAATGCCGCACCGGACGCTAACCCCCAGCCGAGAGCAAGCCCCGAAGGGGGCTTGCTCTCGTTCAGCATCATGGTAAGCGGGCTGCACCCGTGAGCCGTGACCACGATTGTAAACTACACAAATGTGGGATGTGGAAATTGTGTAGTTTATTCCCAGAAATGACTTGCTATTATTGCGGTTTAGAGTGATTAATACACTACCGAAAGGAAAAACACGAAACGGAGGATACGAACATGACCTACCAGGAACTCGAACAGAAGGTAATCAAGAACCGCCTCATCCTGCGGCGCTGTACCGACAGCAAAGCCCGCCGCCGCATCATCCGGGAAAACCACGAATTGATGACCGAAATGGACCGCCGCTGGACTGCGGCAGGGAGGGATCGGCGATGACAAGATTTCAACGGGAGCTGCGCGGCGACCTGGGTGCCTTTTGGCAGCAGCACGCCCAAGGCGAACTGGCAAAGGTCAAGGCTGACCTGGAAAGTGGGGCCATTACCATTGACGGGGCGGGGGTTGCCCGGAACTGCATCGGGCGGGCCTTGATGGATGATCTGTTGGAGATGCTGGTGCTGGTCACCGACAAGGCCGACAGCGCCGCCACGCAGGCCGCACGTGAGGCTGAAGTCAAAGCCGACCTGGAATCCTACCGGGCGGCGAGAAGGGCCCCCAGCGCCGAGGAAATGGCCGAGATGCGGGCCGCGTTCGGTGAGGGGTCCACGGTGGTGGATGTCCTCACCGGCGAGAAGATTTTCCTCTGACCGCCTGCCAAAATCCCAAACGTCTGGGAATTTGCCGCAAACAAAAAAATCACCCCCTTACAGGCCAAAACCTGCAAGGGGGTGATGAGTTACTTTTTGTTGTTGATGGTCTTGATCTGTTCCAAGGTCTGCCGGAGCTTGTCGAAGCCGAACATGGCGGCGTAGGCCACGAAGATGCCAAGAACCACGGCCCCAGCAACCATATACCAGGTGATGGGGGTGCTGGTAATCTGGCACAGGGCGAAGAAGGCCAGCAGCGTGACCGCCATGGCCACCAGGAAGGCCAGCAGATTGGTGGGCATCTTCTCCCAGGTCAGCTTCTTCAACACCTCGGTGATGATGTTGGTCACCACCATGAGGATCAGCACCGCGGGAAGGAGCAGCGGGATCATGGCGGGGATATTATGGATGATGTTTTCCATGGGGTTTTCCTCCTCAAATTTTCTTGCAGAAGTCCAGCGACACCCAGCCCTTGCCGGACTTCAGCTTGCCCCAGAGTGTGGCACCCGGGCCGGTGGCCTCGCTGACGATGGTGTAGACGCCGGGGGTGATGGCGTTCTGGACGATGGCGGTGTTGGTGCCGGGACCCTTGCGGATGCGCAGATCGGCGGCGGTGATGCGGACCTTATAGGGAACGCTGCTCACGGGAGCGGAGGGCTGTACCGGGGCCGCGCCGGTGGCCCCCAGCTTGGCGTTCACCTTCGCGGCGATGTCGCCGAGCCGCTGGTAGATGTAGTCGCCGGGGCACGCCTTGTTGGCGAACCAGCGGTGAACCGTGAGGTTCTGCTTGGCGGGGTTGCCCACCAGGTTCTTGTCACCGGACCACAGCAGTTTCTTGATGCCGTTGCGCCGGCAGATGTCGGTACACAGCTCGATCAGCGCGGCCATGGCCTTCTCGGTGATGGCGTAGGGGTGCTTGGCATCGCTGGCCACCTCGATGGTAACGGCCTGGTAGTCGTTGGACTTGCCGGAAACCCCGTTGACCCGGATGGGATTGCCATTCTTGTCATAGCCCCCGGTACACCAGGAGCGGTCCTTCTCCTCGACACACAGGCCGATGGAGCCGTCATAACCCACAACGTAGTTGCAGGACGCCCCCTTGCTGCTGGGCTGGAACACCTCGCACCCCCGCTTGGCGGTCACCTGGCCGACAAAGCAGTGAATGGTGATGGTGTCGATGGCGTGGTTCCGGCCGACGGTCTTATTGGGAGAAATCAGCTTGACCGTGGCCAAAGGGCTGTTGGAAAATCCCATGGTGTTGACACTTCCTTTCTGTGCGTACTTGTCGAAATACTTCTGGCCGTACCCGGCCCGCTTGGCCTTCACGGCCTCGCTCTGATCCGCCGGGCGTTCGAACTGGAGCAGGACGGCATCGGAGGCGGCCCGGACACTGGTGGCGGTCTTCAGCGTGGCCAGAACCGTCTTGTAGCTGGTGGACAGCTCCTGCATCAAAAAGCCGAGCTGCATCTCCAGGTCGCCGATGCTCTTACCTGCATCTTTGGCGAATTTATGCAGGTTAGCCTTGCGAGTGTGGTACGTCCACTGTGCCAGTCCATACCCGGCGCAATCATGGGCGAAGTTGGTGTAGCTGCCGCTGTCCACCCTCTCGGTGTACTCGGCATCGGCCATGCCCAGCTTCCCCTCGTAGCTGTTCTGGAGGTTGTTGGGCCGCAGGCCAGACTCTGCGTAGAGGTTCCCCATCAGACCGGCGGCGCCAGCGTCGGTGAGCCCCTGGGCCTTCAGAAAGCTCCAGATTCTTTCTTCAGTATTCATCGCTTATCCGACTCCTCCTTCTTCCCCGCCCTCATTGGGCGGTTTATCTTCCTGCCTGCTTCTGCCGAATACCATCCCCTCGTTGTGCTCGAAGATGTTCTCCAGCACCTTCAGCGCGTTCACTCCCAAAATGGTGGTAATGGCCTGCTGGGAGAGCTCCACTACCGGGAACGGCTGATATAGCTTGACGGTGGAATAAACGGCGATGACGTAGGACACCGACACCCAACCCAGCGCAAATATTTGGGTGGTAGCGAACAGAAACCTTGTTACCGACTGCAGGACATTGGGCCGGGGCTTTCCTGTCCGCAGTTCCTTCACCCGTTTCCGCAGATGCCGGATAGTGGCCGCACTGAACACGATACCCAGGGCAGCCCCCACAATCAAAGCGGCAGCGGCGATTAAAATCGACCTTAAGATGTCCGTTGCACATCATCCTTTCGCAGTTCAGTCTGTATCTTCAACATCATGGGCCGCCTGGTTCAGATGCTTCTCCAGCTTATCCAAGGCGGCAGTTACAGGGCCGTTGCACCCTTTCTCCTTAAGACCCTTGAGGCAGGCAAGCACCCCATAGCAGATAAGGGTCTGTTCGTTGCGGATTGCCGCGATAGCCTCGTCCTGCTTCTTGTTCCGCAGTACAAACCTGTGGCACCATAAGGCAACGCCACCGATCACCCCCAGGGCGGTCAGCAGCGCGGCCAGCTCGATGAGCATATCCGCGCTGATTGTCACTTCCATTTACACATTCCCCCAAAGATAAATTTGGGAGGACGGTATCCCGTCCTCCCATTGGCTTACTGTCGTTTGACTACCGCCCCCACCAGGGCGGCGATGTGCCGGAGGTCCTCCACCGGCGCATCATAGAAGTCGTGGTTCCAGATCCAGAAGTCCTCGTGTTCCGGCCGCTTGTAGTTCTGGCACAGGGGGTCGGCCCACACCTTATTCCACCGGGCCTGCAGTTCCGCCCGGCACTTCTCTCCAGCGTTGGGCGGTGTCTCCAGCCGGGTGAGGATGGCGGCCACCAGCTGGCCACGCTCCTGGCCCTGGCCGTCATCGTCCTGGCTGAAGAACTCGTGGGCGTTCTGGCTGGTATCCACGCACAGCGGCTGGCCTTTCCACAACAAAAAACCATCCTGGGCCTCCAGGATGGAACCGTATGGAATATTGACCTGCTGGCCATTGCAGCCCTTGAACCTCGCCCGCCTCCGGGCGACGTACCTTTTGTGGATGATCTGCTCCATGGCTTACTCCTCCGTGGTCTCGGCGGGGGCCTTGCTGGGCAGCATACCCATCAGCTCGGTATACTCCTCCGCCGTGATCTTGCTGGACGCCAGGAAGATGTCCAGCTTCTCCTCCATGCCTTCGATCTGGCCGCGCTCGATCATGCGCTTAAGGGTCCGATACAGCATCTTCTACACCTCCCCTCTCAAATGGTCTCACTATCTGCCGCCACACCAAGCTCCAACAGGGTGATGCGGTATTCGTGGTCTACGGTCAGGCCGTCAATGTCTGCCGAAAGGTCGTGGGCCGCAGCGACCATCGGGCCGGCGTCCGTTTCCTCCAGCATGACGATATCCAGCACCCCCATACCCTCCGGGGACTCTCGGCCCAGCAGGCGGTAGGGCGTCCCTTCAAAAGCAATGCCCGAAGCCTCCGGCTCCGGGCACAGGTTGTAGCAGCCGTTCTCGGCCTGCTTGATGTAAGTGGGGGTCTCGGTCATGCCGATGCGTTCCCCATTACTGGTTCGTGTGATTGTGAACATTTTGCACCTCCAAAAAAGATAGCATGGTAGAGCCGCCGTAGGCGAAGCAGGCGGCCATGGTCATTGAAATTGCGGTAGTAGGCGCTCTGGCATTCCATGTACTGCTCCACGTCTTTCAGGGGACGCTTGCCCGCCTTGAACTCCCGATAGAACAGCTTCAGCTTCCGCCTGGCTCGCTTTACACCGTCCCGACTGCCGTTGACCTTGATTTTCCCGGTTTCCGTCAGGGTAAACCGGGCTTTGCAGAATCGGAAGGGCTTTGTGAGGGGGATGATCTGGCACTTACGCTTGTTGACACGGATGCCCATAGCTTCAAAGCGCCGAACCAGCTCCCGCGCAAATTCCTTCAGGTTTTCAACGTCGGGCAGGATAGCCCAATAATCATCCGCATAGTGGCCGAAGCAATGGACGCCCATCTGACATTTGGCCCAATTATCTACGGCACTGGGCAGCGACATCATCTCCAGCTGGCTCGGCTCCACACCAAGCGGCATCCCACGTCCCGGTATGGGGGTAGGGGCGTTCTGAACGATAGTATCGGGCACCAATCGTAAATCAGGGTTGGGAATCAGGCGCTGGTGCCGCTGATAGATTTCGGTCTGCGGCGCCCATGGGAAAAATTTCTTTAGGTCCAGCAGCATAATGGCACCTGCCCGTCCATAGTGCCGGAAGTGCCAGTGTAGATGGTTCTTGAGCCGATCAAATTGCCAGTGGAGCCCCTTTCCCTTTTGACTGGCACCGTTGTCGTAGATCATGCTGGGGCCATACAAGGGAACCAGCACCTCATTACAGAGAGTCTTGTGGATCTGCCGGTCGGTGATGTGGGGTGCGTCAATGGGGCGCACCTTGCCACGTTCGCGCAGGGTAAAATGGACACACTTTTTGGATTTCCACGTTCCGTCCAGAATCATTCGCCGCCTACTGGCGGTACCGGAAAACAGGTGGGATTCAAAGTTCTGGACGCTCTGTTTCCACCGGACGCCGTTGCAGCACTTCCGGCCATGAAAGAACATCTTCCGGTAGCTATACACTTTGCCAATGGGGCCGAGGGCGGCGCATCTGGCCTCTCTCTTTGCCTGCCGCTTTGCCTTGCGGCGTTGATACCGCGCCTCCCGGCGCTCCGAACTTGTCATAAAAAAGTATTCGCCCTCCGTACAGTCGTCTTGTAGGGTGCCGTCTAAATCTGCGTTGCCCCAATACACATGAAACGGGTTAGGCACATACCCCGCCATGCAAGAAGCGTCCGTGTAGGGGCATCAAAGGGCAGTTTTAGGGATTGGGTACCCAGGGAAGTATCTCTCCTTTTGCTAAGGTCGTCTTTCACCTGGCCAGATAAATCCAGCCTGTTACTCCATTTGACCCAGCATAGCAAAATCCGGGCAGCAGGCCCCCAGAGGCATTAGCGTTGTTGTTGTTGTAGTTGCCGTCGGTGTTGACGATGCAGAAGTTATTGTTGTTGTTGTAATTAGGGGAGCGGAGCCACCACCACACCGCCGAGGGACAAATTTTCAGAGATACACCCAATTCTTGCTCAGGGTCTTTTCTTTTGAGCCAGGGATTTGACCGCGCCCTTTAAGAGCTCATTCTCCTTGTCAATCAGCTCCCCCAGGCTCTGCGCCATCTTGTCCAACTTCTCTGAGGCATCCTTAGCGCCGACGGTCTTCCCCTTTGAGGTGGTAAAGCACCCCTCCGGGTTTTCCATCATCACCAGGTAGCAGTGGGTCAGCCGGGAATCCAGCGCCATGAGAGAGGCCCGCGCTTCCAGGAGGTGAGCTTTCCGAAGCTCAATGCGCTGCGGGTCTGATGGGAAGATGCTGTTTGCCTTTTCAGCATGGTCAATGACCTCACCGGCCAGTTTGGCCACAGGCTCTGCAACGAGACGGGAGTATCTGGCCGACAGCCTTGTCAGAAAATTCAGCGTTTCCACATAAATCTGATGGGCCGTGTTGATAAACTCCGCCTTGCTGGTGGTGCGTTTTTGTGCGAGTACCGACATTTTACACCCCTGTTTCTGTCTCTCTGGGCTTGATGGGTCCACGCTCCCGTTCCACTTCCTCCAGATGCTTCAGCAGAACAAATTCGATGTAGTTCGTTACAGAGCGGTGTTCTTCCGTTGCCAGCGTTCCAA
>ERZ779629.450-NODE-450-length-16834-cov-5.370225_pt1 | contig 16834 bp, 13 predicted proteins | sample MGYA00514192_ERZ779629 | MGnify/ENA primary metagenome ERZ779629 (study PRJEB29562, sample SAMEA4376709) | mouse gut metagenome | isolation source: Cecum | study: EMG produced TPA metagenomics assembly of the A DSS colitis mouse model was used to assess the... | reverse complement strand
GGATCTCTCCGGCGGATGGTTCGGCGTGGTGGGCGTGCTGGCGGCCCTGGTCTCCCGAGGGGTGACGGGACGGGGGCAGAAGGTGGACATCTCCATGCTGGACGGCCTGTCCGCCCTGAACTGCTATGAGGCGGCCTACCTGCTCAACACCGGCAGCGTCCCCCAGCGGCTGGGGACCCAGCACCGCTCTCTCGTCCCCTACCAGATCTTCCGGACCAAAGACCTCTACATCGCCATCGTGGTGGCCAGCGACAAGTTCTGGAAAAACCTCTGCCAGGCCCTAGGCTGTCCGGAACTGATCGACTGCCCCGAGTACCGGGATCTGGAGGGCCGGTTCCAAAACCGGGAGAAGCTGGTGGAGTGGCTGGAATCCGTCTTGACCCAGCGGACCTGCGGGGAGTGGCTGGACATATTGAAGGCGGGCGGCGTGCCCTGCGCCCCGGTCAACACCCTTGAGACCGCCCTGCGCGAGCCCGCCCTGCTCCACCGGGGGATGGTGGTGTCCATGGACCATGAGGGCGATCCTGTCAAGGTGCTGGGCAATCCGGTCAAGCTGTCCGAGAATCCGCCCCGCTACCAGTGCCCGCCCAGGCTGGGGCAGGACACCGCCGAGGTGCTGGGCCGGCTGCTGAACTACTCCGAGGAGCGCATCCGGCGGCTGGCGGAGGAAAAGACCGTAGTTTGACAAAGGAGCTGAGAATGATGGAAGAAAAACAGCGGCTGCTGTTTAAAGAGGAGCTCATGGGCTTTGAGGTGGACGGTGCGCCCTATCTGGCCGCGTCCCGGTGCAAAAAATGCGGCAAGGTATTCTTTCCCGCCCGGGAGTTCTGCACCCAGTGTTACGCTGAGGAGATAGAGCCGGTGAAGCTGACCGACGCCCAACTCCATGTGCACACTGTGGTCCACATCGGGGTAAAGGGCTTTGACACCCCCTATATCCTGGCCTGGGTCACATTCCCAGAGGGAGTGCGCATCGTGGCGCAGGTGGATTTCCCGGCGGGGCAGGCGGACGAGCTGCGCCCTGGACAGAGCCTGAAGGTGGTCTGCGGGCGGCTGCGGACGCTGGAGGACGGCACTGAGATCATGGGCTACAAGTTCAAGCCCGTATTTTGACTGGAGGGTGAAAAGCATGAGAGATGTGGCAGTCCTCGGTGTCGGGATGACAAAATTCGGCAAGTTTATGGACAAAAGCCTGAAGGATCTGGGCCGGGCAGCCTGCTGGGACGCGATCCGGGATTCCGGGATCGACCCTAAGGCCATTGAGAGCGCCTATGTGGCAAACGCCATCGGGGGAGTAATCACCGGCCAGACCATGGTGGCGGGCGAAGTGATTCTGCGGGAGGTGGGGATCACGGGGATTCCCGTGGTCAACTGCGAAAACGCCTGTGCCAGCGGCTCCACCGCGCTGCGGGAGGCATGGATGGCCATCCGGGCAGGCTATTACGACACGGCCATCGTGCTGGGCGTGGAGAAGGAGTACGCCAAAGACTCCCAGAAAACCGTGGAGGCCATCGCCGGAGCCGGCGATGTGGAGCTGGAACTGAGCTTGGGCGTCAACTTCCCGGCCCATTGGGCGCTGCGGGCGCCAAACCGCATGGAGGAGTACGGCCCCCCCCGCGAGCATTTGGCCATGGTGTCCCAAAAGAACCACCACAACGGCTGTTTGAATCCCCGCTCCCAGTACCAGAAGGAGTGCAGCGTGGAGCAGATCCTCGCCGCCCGCACCATCGCCACCCCATTGACCCAGCTGATGTGCTCCGCCATCGGGGACGGCGCCGCCGCCGTGGTTCTGTGCGCCGCGGAAAAGGCGGCCAGGTACACGGGCAAGCCCGTGCAGATCGCTGGTATCGGCATGGCCACCGGCGTCTACACCGATGACCGGGCCATCACCTTCGGGGACATGGAGCAGCGCTCGGCGCAGGTGGTGTATGAACTTGCCGGCATCGGGCCGGAGGACGTGGAGTTTGCCGAGGTCCACGACTGCTTCACCATCGCGGAGTTCATGCGGGTGGAAGGGCTGGGCCTCTTCAAGCCCGGCGAATATGATTTCGCGTTGGAGCACGGACACAGCGAGATCGGCGGGCGCCTGCCCATCAATCCCAGCGGCGGCTTGCTGGCCAAAGGACACCCCATTGCCGCCACCGGCGTGGCTCAGATCTGCGAACTGGTGTGGCAGATGCGGGGCCAGGCGGGCCAGCGGCAGGTGAGCCGGAACAGCGTGGGGCTGGCCCACTGTTCCGGCGGCGGGATCGCCGGGGACGGAGCGGTTTCCGTCGTCACTATCCTGAAGAAATAAGAAAGGAGAATATCATGAAGATCATTGACCTGAGCGTCCCCCTCTCCGTCAGATGCCAAGAGCGGGGCAAGGACAGCACGATCCCGCAGATCGAGTACGTGGACCACAAGTTTGGAGGCCGCCAGATGGCGGAGATCTTTGGGTGCTCCCCAGAGGATTTCCCCATCCCCGGCTGCGGCTGGGCCTTTGAGATCCTGACCTGCGGCACCCACAACGGCACCCATATCGACGCCCCCTGGCACTACGGCCCCGTCTCCGGCGGGAAGCCCTCCGCCACCATCGACGAGATGCCCCTGGAGTACTGCTTCGGGGATGGCGTGGTTCTGCGCTTCACCCACAAGAAGGCGGGGGAAAAAATCGACGTGGAGGACATCCAGCGGGAGCTGGCGCGGATGAACTACACCCTCAAGCCTTTGGACATCGTGTACGTCAATACAGGCTGGGACAAAAAATGGGGCACGCCCGACTACTTCTACGACAAGCCCGGCTTGACCCGGGACGCCACACTGTGGCTCATCGACCAGGGCATCAAGCTTATGGGCACCGACAGTTCCGGCTGGGACAGGACCTTCAAGGAACAGGCCAAGGACTTCCAGCGCACCGGGGACCGGCACTACCTCTGGGAGGGGCATTTTGCCGGCATCGAAAAGCCCTACTACCAGATCGAAAAGCTGGCCAACCTGGATCTGCTGCCCGATTTCGGGTTCAAGACCTGCTGTATTCCCATCAAGATTGAAAAGGCCGGGGCGGCCTGGGCCCGGCCGGTGGCTTTCCTGAACGATTAAAGCAATCGATTGGAGGATTTTAGAAATGGACAAAATGGAACGTAAGTGGCATACTGACCTATACAAAGTATCCGAACTGAACTGGGAGGAAGAGGCCCGCAAGGACGTGGAGGCCCGGGAGAGCGTGCGCATCTACGACTGCACCCTTCGGGAGATCGAGCAGTCCCCCCACATCGTGCTCAAGCCGGACGAGAAGTTGGCCCTGGGCAAGGCGCTGGACAGGCTGGGCGTCTACAGCATGCAGATTTTCCCCCGCACCTCTCAGGAGGACGCGGAGGTGATGAAGGCCCTGTCTCAGGAGCACCTCAACGCCCGGCTCACCGCGCTGTGCCGCTGGCGGGAGGACGACATTGATCTGGCCAAGGAGAGCGGCGCCCACGAGGTGCGCATCGAGGGCCCGGCAAACCCCTGGACGGTGAAAAACTACTTCGGGCTGGACGAGGACGAGGTGATCCAGCGCATGGTGGACACCGGGAAATACGCCCAGAGCCTGGGGCTGGACGTGGCCGTGGGCGGCTGGGACGCCAGCCGCGCCCCCTTGGCGTTTTTGGAAAAGATGTACAAGCGGCTGGCGGAGATCGAGCCCACCCGAATTCAGGTGCCGGACAGCTACGGCTGCCTGCTCCCCTGGACGGAGATGTGGCTGTTCAAGAAGATCCGGGCCTGGACCGAGGACAAGATTGACGTGGGCATCCACGCCCACAACGACTTCGGCATGGCCCTGCCCTGTTCCCTGTCCGCCGTGGCCGGAGGCGCGGCCTATGTGGAGGCGGTCATGTGCGGCTACGGTGACCGCGCTGGCAACTGCCCCCTGGAGGAGGTAGCGATGGGCCTGGAAGTGCTCATGGGCGTGAAAACGGGGATCGACATGTCCCGCCTCACCTACACCGCCGAGCTGGTGCAGGAACTGACCAAGATGCCGCTGGCCCAGAATAAGCCCATCATCGGCACCGCCCAATATACTATCTACTCCGGGCTGTCCGTGGACATCTTCGACGTGCTCAAGCAGAAGCTGGGGAAAACCAACGGCCTCTACGCCTGGGAGCCCGAACTGGTGGGCCATCCCCCCATGTCCATCCTGATGGGAAAAATGAGCGGAGCGGGCTCCGTCAAGCACAAGCTCCAGGAATGGGGCATCCAGGCGGAGAAGGACCAGCTCAAGGCCATCAGTAAAAAGATTAAGGACGAATCCATCCTCAGAAAGTGGTCCCTCACCGACGACCAGGTCAAGGCCATCGCGAAGGAGGTCCTGGGGGACGAGTGAGCGAGGGCCGCATCCACCGCCCGTTGACGAACCAGCAGATAAAAAGGAAAGGATGAATCACGATGAAAAAAAGCCTGTCTCTCGTTCTTGCGCTCTGTCTGGTCTGCTCTTTGCTGGCCGGCTGCGCCGAGCAATCTTCTCAGCCCAGCGCCCCCGCATCCTCTGATCCACCCGTCCAAAACAGCCAGGAGCAGCCCGGGACCCCCGCCGTGGAGATGAAGGGCGACATGATCGTCGGCACCCACGAGGTGGGCACCGGCGGCTATACCAATGTGGCGATCCAGATTGAGGGCATTTCCGAGCAGTTCCCCGATCTGAAGATCCGGGCCCTGCCCTCCGGCACGGAGACCACCCGCGCCTACTACGCCCGTCTGGGAGAGGCCGTGGCCTTTGTCACCGGCGGCGCCACCCCTCTCTATCTCCAGGAGGGTATCAACGGCTATGACACCATGGAGTGGGGCCCCCAGGCCGTCACCTCCCTGGCCTATTTCCCCCACAACGGGTACACCTTCGGCGTGCGCGGCAACTCCGGCATCAACGAGGTGGCCGACCTGAAGGGCAAGACAGTGGCCATTACCCCCTCCTCTCCATCCACTTACACCAACGTGGTTACCTTCCTGGCCTACGCGGGCCTGACCCTGGACGACGTCACCCTCTATGAGGTGGGCTCCTCCGCCCTGGGCTACGAGGCCCTGGCCGACGGCCGCGTGGACGCCTGCTTCTACAACGTGACCTCCGCCAAGGCATACGAACAGGAGAGCTCCGGCGACGGCGTGCGCTGGCTGGAATTTGATCCGGACAACGCCGAGGGCTGGGAGAATATCCATGCCGTGTCCAGCATTGAGATTCCCAAGAAGACGGTCAATGGCGCAGGCATCACCGCCGACGCCCCCAAAAACCTGATGAGCAGCCCTTACCCCCAGTATTGCGCCTGGGCCAGCGTGGACGAGGACACCATCTACAAGCTGACCAAGGCCATCTGGGACTCCCGGGACAAGTGGGCCGCCAAGGATGAGGGGATGAACCGTGAGTTCACCATGGAGTACAATCTGTCCATGATGTCCAACACCGGCACGCCGGTACATCCCGGCGCCGTGCGCTACTACAAGGAGATCGGCGTGTGGAACGATGAACTGGAGCAGATGAACAGCGAACTGTTCGCCCGCCAGGACGAGCTGGCAAAACTCTGGCAGGACACCGTCGCCGCCGCCCAGGAGCAGAAGATTGCCTCCAACGATTTCAGCGCGTTCTGGATGGAGGCCCGGACCAGCGCGGGGTTCTGAGGAACCCCGCAATCGGCAAACATGACACCACTACAAGGGGGGAGCCTCAATGAATGATGACCTGCACGTAGAGGAAAAAACCGCCGAGCTCGAGGCGGAACTGGAAAAAAAGAGCGTCGTCACCAAGTACCGTGAGCTGACCGGGGTGTTTCGCGTCATTCCCATCGTTCTCACCGTTGTTGTGATCCTTCTCTCCATCAACTGGACCTACGACCTGCGCTTTTTCGCCGGGATCATCATGGAGAGCTACACCTTCTATTATCTGGTTGTGGGGCTGGTGGCCCCGACCGCGTTCCTGTATATCCCGGTCAATAAAAAAGCCCGGCGGGACGGCGTCCGGGACGTCTACTTCTGGGGCGACGCGGTGCTGGCGGTCCTAATCATGGCGGCCAACTTCTATCTGGCCTACAACGCGTATAACATCTACACCTACGGCTGGGAGTTGGTGGCCCCCAGGATTGCCACCGTGATCTCCGTCTTTCTCTGGCTGTGCTATGTGGAGATGGCCCGCAGGAGCGGCGGCGCCGCCATCACCATCGTGATTCTGGCCTTTTCCGCCCTGCCCATCTACACCCAGTATCTGCCCGGCATCCTCAACGGCATCCACAAGAGTGTCCTCCACACCGCCCAGATGCACATACTGGGCACCGACAGCGGGATGGGGACGCTGATCCGCACCTTTTGCAGCACGGTGCTGCCCTATACCGTGTTCGGCACCGTAATCGTGGCCTGCGGCGGCGGGGAGTTCTTCCTCAAGGTGGCCATGAAGGTGTTCGGGACCATGCGGGGCGGCATGGCGAAGGTGGCCGTGGTGTCCAGCGCACTGTTTGGTTCCATCAGCGGAAACCCCGTGGTAAACGTGATGACCACCGGGTGCGTCACCATCCCGGCCATGAAGGAGAGCGGTTTTGAACCCAATATGGCCGGCGCGGTGGAGGCCACCGCCTCCACCGCAGGCACCATGACGCCCCCCATCATGGGGACGGCCTCCTTCGTCATGGCCTCCATTCTGGGTATCAGCTATTCGGAGGTGGCCATTGGCGCCATATTCCCCATCCTGATGTACTATATCTGCGTGTTCCTCTCCATTGATTTTTACGCCCGGAAGCGGGGCCTGCGCGGGATGCGCAGGGAGGAGATCCCCAGCCTGCGCTCCGCGCTGGCCACCGGCTGGTTCTTCATCCCCACTATGGCGGTGCTGCTTTTCTTCATCTTCGTGCGCAACCAGATCCCCGAGGCCGCTATGAACGCCTCTGCGGTGGCCGTCCTGCTGGTCCAGTTTGACAAGCGCACCCGCTTTACCAAGGAGAAGGTTTTCAAGCTACTCAAGGACATCGGCACCAACTGCCTGGAGGTCATGGGCGTCATGCTGGGGGTGGGGTTCATCATGGGCTCCTTCTCCATGACCGGCCTGGGCGTTTCCTTCCCCCACGCTATGTATGTGCTGGCCGGGGAGAGCGTTATCCTGCTGGTGTTCCTCACCGCGCTGGCCAGCTTCGTCATGGGCATGGGCATGACCACCATCTGCTGTTATATCTTCCTGGCGGTGACCATGGCCCCCGCCCTGGTGCAGGCCGGACTCAACCAGTTCGCCGTGCATATGTTCATCCTGTACTGCGGGATGCTGTCCTATATCACGCCCCCTGTGGCGGTGGCCACCATCCCGGCCGCCATGATCTCCGGCGGGGACAGCCTGAAGATCGGCGTCAACGCCTGCAAGATCGGCATGGCCCTGTTCATGCTGCCCTTCCTCTTCGTGGCCAACCCGGCGCTGCTGCTGCGGGACCCGCTGCTGTGGAACATTCTGAAGTCCATGCTCTTTGCCCTGATCGCCGTAGTGGTGGCGACCCAGGCGGTGAACAATTACTTCTTCGCACTGGGGGAACCGGAGATGAACCGCGCGGTGAACATTGCCGCACGGATCGCCCTGATGATCGGCTGCGTCGCCTTCGGCCTGCCGGGGACCACCTCTGATTTGGTGGGCGTGGCGGTCATCGCGGTGGTTTTGCTCCCCATCTACCTGTTTGGCCGCCGCAGGCACAGGGAGGGACCTGCGGTCTCCGCCTGACACAACGAACCGGCTGCCCCGCCAGTCCGGGGCGGCCGGTTTCTATTTTCTATGAACGATTTCAACGGATAGGAGAAATGTTATGGCCAAAGTCATTACCGCCGCAGAGGCGGCGGCGCTTATCCAAGACGGCTGGAGCATCGCCGTGGGCGGCTTTGTGGGCAGCGGGCACCCGGAGGCGCTGAGCCGGGCGCTGGAGAGCCGCTTCCTGAGCCAGGGGCGCCCTAAGGATCTGAGCCTGATGTGCAGCGCGGGCCAGGGGGACGGAAAACGGCTGGGGATGAACCATTTCGCCCATCCCGGGATGCTGCGCCGGGTCATCGGCGGGCACTGGAACTGGGCGCCCAAGCTGGGCGAGATGGCCGTGGACAACCAGTTCGAGGCGTATAACCTCCCCCAGGGCACGCTGGTGCAGCTGTACGGGGCCATGGCGTGCGGGCAGCCGGGAGTCATTACAAAAACCGGGCTGGGCACTTTTGTGGACCCCCGCCAGCAGGGGGGGCGGCTGAATGAAGTCACCACCCGGGATCTGGTGGAGTTGATCCATCTGGATGGGGAGGAGTGGCTGCGCTACAAGCCGGTCCGTCTGGACGCCGTCCTGCTCCGAGGCACCAGCGCCGATCCCCAGGGCAATATCTCCACCCAGCGGGAGGCCGTCCGGCTGGAACTGCTTCAGATGGCCCAGGCCGCCAGGAGCCAGGGCGGCATCGTGATCGTCCAGGTGGAGGAACTCGTGCCGGAGGGCGGCATCCCGCCCAAGGAGGTCACGGTTCCCGGCGTGTCGGTGGACTATGTGGTGCCGGCCCGGCCGGAGGAGCACTGGCAGACCTATGACGAGGCGTACAGCCCCATTTTTGCCGGGATGGAGCGGAAACCGCTCAATACCCTCGCCCCCCTCCCCCTGGACATCCGCAAGGTCATCGCCCGCCGCGCTTTCCAGGAGATTACCAGCCGCTGTGTGGTAAATCTGGGCATCGGGATTCCGGAAGGGGTGGCCGGTGTGGCGAATGAAGTGGGACGGGCCTCGGACATCGTTCTGACAGTGGAAGCCGGCGGAATCGGCGGGGTCCCGGCGGGGGGGCTCAGCTTTGGGGCGGTGTATAACGCCTCGGCCACCATGGAGCACAGCCAGCAGTTCGCCTTTTACGACGGCGGCGGGCTGGATGTGACCTGCCTGGGGTTTGCCCAGGCCGATCAGGCCGGAAATGTGAACGTCAGCCGCTTCAACGGCCGGATCGCAGGCTGTGGCGGGTTTATCAACATCACGCAAAACACCAACAAGGTAATTTTCTGCGGCGGGTTTACTGCGGGCTCCAGTGAGATCCAGGTGCGGGACGGAGCCCTCCGGATCGTGCGGGATGGGGCGGTCAAAAAGTTTATCTCCGCCGTGGAACAGATCAGCTTCAGCGCAGGCTACGCGGTCCGGACCGGCAAACGGGTCCTGTACGTCACCGAGCGGGCGGTATTTTCCCTGTCCGAAGAGGGGCTGGTCCTGGAGGAGATCGCGCCCGGCGTGGACCTGGAGCGGGATATTCTGGGACGCATGGGGTTTGAGCCGCTGATCTCCAAGCGGCTGCGCGAGATGCCCAGGGAACTTTTTCTCCCGTGACGCTCCGGTGCTGCCGCATCGTCCGGGGATACCCGCGGGACCGATCTTAGAAGGGAGGATATGATGGACAATATTTTTGAAATGCTTATGGTGATACTGTTTGGGGTCTCCTGGCCGCTGAATATTGCAAAGGCCTGGAAGGCCCGCACGCAGAAAGGGAGCAGCGTCCTGTTTTACTTTTTTATTCTGGCGGGCTATGTTTTCGGCCTGGGGAGCAAATATATCAAGCTGCAGCAGGGAATATCCACGCCAGGATATGTTTGGTTTTTCTACATCCTGAATGCGGTCATGGTGTCCGTTGGAATCGCTATTTATTTCCGAAACGGGATATACGACAAAAGAGCGGCAGGGTGAGATGAAAATGGCGGCAGCGGCAACATGGAACGCGCCGCTGTGGTGTACGCTCGTTTGAAAAACGCTTCAAGACGGTATGTCCGCCATGGGATCAGTCCTTTCGGTCTCCCTCGAAAGCTCTTGAACAAACGGCGCCAGGAGAGCTGCCTCCTGGCGCCGTTTTTATCATAACCATATTCGCAGTTCCGGCTTATCCTGATGGAGAAAGTATCCATCGGCCGGAGGCTTCCGTGCGCTGCCTCGTTGGGGAGCGCTCAGACTCAAATGCCGAACACCCGCTCTGCGTTGGTCCGGCATATCTTCGCGTACGCCTCGGCGCTCAGTTTCGACTGCCGCAGCAGCGAATCCAGATAGAGCCCCAACGGATAATGGCTCTGGCTGGCCACGGTGTCGCTCCCGTACATCAGCCTGTCCTGGAACCGCTCCAGGAACTCCAGCCCGTGGTCCGGGTCGCGCAGGATGGCGTTCCCGCCGCTGTCTGCCGACAGGTCTCCGTACAGGTTGCCGTATCCCTCCAGGAGTTGATGGACCCGGCCCGGGACGACTCGCCCCGAAGGATAGCCGCCCCTCGCCCCATCCGTCAGGTCCGCGGGATGTTGGCTGATCTCAGCCCAGAAGGGCTGGGAGTGTCCGATGAACTTCACTCCAGGGAACTTTTTCAGCGCGCCCTCCAGCAAGGGCAGTCCGGGCAGGTCCACTACGCCGTAGGCGCCGCCTCCGGCGCGCATGTGGAACAGGAACGGCAGCTCCAGTTCCTGACACCAGGCGAACAGCCGCTCCATCTGCGGATCGTCCAGCCGCAGGCTCTGTGTGAACTCGCCCACTCCGCACGCCCCCAGCTCCTTGTATCGCTTCAGATGCTCATAGGGCGCGTCCGTACCGTCCAGGTACACATTGCACATCCACGCGAACCGTTCCGGATATCGGAGGCTGACAGCATAGGCGTCCATGGGTCCCATCGCCGCCTGCGCCCACTGGAGGGCCGCCTCGTCCGTTTCCAGGCAGCCGCCGGCAGCCGCCGGCTCCGAGAGCAGGATGCCCCGGTCAATGCCCATCATGCGGTCGAAGTTGATCCGCTCCTGTGCGCAGAAGCAGACGGGGCAGGGCTGTGTGGCCAGATGCACATGGATATCAAGCTTCCCCACGCTTCACCCCTCCTTTCCGGTCGTCCCGCTCCCCGGCCTCTCCTTCGTAAAGGAAACAGGCCACCTGACGGCCATCTCCCTGGTCCCGCAGCATCGGGGCCTCGGTGCTGCAGCGGTCCATGGCATAGAGGCACCGGCCGCAGAAAGCGCAGCCCGCCGGGTGGTCCATGACGCTGGGCACCTCACCCCTCAGCTCGATCCGCTCACGGGCGAGGTCCACATGGGGGTCCGACACAGGCACGGCGGAGAGCAGCGCTTTGGTATATGGGTGCAGCGGAGACTCATACAGCCGTTCCGCCGGGGCCAGCTCCACCACCCGTCCCAGATACATCACTGCGATGCGGTCGCTGATGTGCTTGACTACCGACAGATCATGGGCGATGAAAAGATACGCGATCTTCAGCCGGGCTTGCAGGTCGATCAGCAGGTTAATCACCTGGGCCTGGATGGACACGTCCAGGGCGCTGATGGGCTCGTCACAGACGATCATGTCCGGCTCTGAGGCCAACGCCCTGGCGATGCCGAGCCGCTGCCGCTGGCCGCCGGAGAACTCCCTGGGCAGGCGGTCCCGGAACGTGGGGTCCAGTCCCACGATGCGCAGCAGCTCGTCCACCCGCGCGTCATACTGCGCCCTGTCCCGAACGAGCCCGTGGATCTTCAGCGGCTCGCCTACGATGGACCCCGCCGTCTGCCGGGGGTCCAGGGAAGAGAAGGGGTCCTGAAAGATCATGGAGAGCTTGGACCGGGCGCGCTTCAGTTTGCGCCCGGTGAGAGTCCCCAGATCCTCCCCGTGGAACAGAATCTGGCCCGCGGTGGGCTTCAGCGCCCTCATGACGCACTTGGCCAGGGTGGACTTGCCGCAGCCGGACTCCCCCACGACGCCCAGCGTCTCCCCCGCATGGACATGGAGCGAGATGCCGTCCACCGCGTGGACCTCTCCCACTTTCTGTTTGAGCAGGCCGCGATAGATGGGGAAGTCCATCCGAAGGTCCTTTACCTCCAGGCAGATCTCCTGGGACACCGTCTTGTCCGGTATCAGTCTGCGCACCCCCTCCAGGCGGTCACGCTTGCCGGCCAGCGCCTCCTGCGTCAAGGCGCATCGCACGAAATGGCCCTCTCCGGCTTGGTAGAGCGCACACGGTCCCTTGGTGCACGCCTCCTCCCGATAGGGACACCGGTCGTAGAACTTGCAGTACGGGGGCAGGTCCGCCGGGTACGGGGCGAGACCCACGATGGGCACCACCATGAGCCGCTTCCCGGCATCCAGCCGCGGCACCGCAGCCAGCAGCCCGTGGGTGTATGGGTGGATAGGGTGGTCGAACAGCTCATATTTCTCGGCGGACTCCACGATGTTTCCGCCATACATCACATAGATGCGGTCGGCATACCGGGCGATGAGCCCCAGATTATGGGTGACGATGACCACGGTCAAATCCCGCTGTCTGGCCAGGTCCTGAATCAAGTCCAGGATCAGCGCCTGGGTGGTGACATCCAGGGCGGTGGTGGCCTCGTCCGCAATCAGAACGTCCGGCTCCGCCGCCAGCACCATGGCGATCATGATCCGCTGGCGCATACCACCGGAGAACTGGGAGGGATATTGGCCGAAACGGGTCTCCGGATCGGGGATGCCCACCGCCTTCATCATCTCCACGGCCCGAGCCCTGGCCTCCGCTTTAGGCAGATGCAGGTGGGTCATGATGTTCTCCTGGATCTGACGGCCCACCGTCAGCACGGGGTCCAGAGAGGTCATGGGCTCCTGGAAGATCATCCCGATCTTGCCGCCGCGGATCTGGCGCACCTGGTCGCTGTCTGCCCCGAAGGCCAGAGTATTCCCCTCAAAGCCGTCCACGAACACCTTGCCCTCAACCTTCCCGGGAGGGAGGCTCAACTGGAGCATGCTCATGGAGGTCACAGATTTCCCGCTGCCCGACTCGCCCACCAGGCCCACGATCTCACCCCGGCGCAGCTCCAGGGAGATGCCGTCCACCGCAGCAAACCGGCGCTTCCGGTCCACTGGGAAGGTGGTGACGATATGCTCCGCTCTCACCAACGTTTTCATTTTCATTCACCGCGCCTCCCTTCAAGCCGTCTCGCCGTGCAGCGAGGGGTCTAATGCGTCCCGGATGCCGTCGCCGAACAGGTTCAGGCAGATAATCAGCGCAGCCAGGCAGGCGCAGGGCGCCAGGACGTACAGCGGTTGAGTGGTTAGATAGGGCCGCGCCTCGTTGATGATGGCCCCCCAGGAAGCCATGGGCACGGAGATCCCGATCCCCAGGAAGCTCAGCCCGGACTCCATCATGATGGTGTTGCCCACATTCTGCGTGGCGGAGACGATGATGGGGGAGACGCTGTTGGGCAGGATGTGCTTCAGCCATAGCTTCCATTCCGACTGCCCGGACAGCTTGGCGGCCAGGATATAGTCGCTGTTCAGGATAGACAGCACCGACGCGCGCATCATGCGCACGAAGAAGGGCACGCAGGTGCTGCACATGATGACGGCCATGTTGAGCATCCCGTTGCCCAGGATGGCCACCAGGGCCATGGTCAAGGCGATGTAAGGGATGGCGTCCAGCGTCTCGCAGGCCCGCAGGAGAATCTTGTCCACGATCCCCCCATAGTACGCCGCCACGATCCCCAGCAGGGAGCCCGCTGCGGCGGCGATCAGCGTGGCCGTCACCCCCGTCAGCAGGGACACCCGCGCCCCGAACACCAGGCGCGAGAAAAGGTCCCGGCCGTACAGGTCCGTGCCCAGGGGGTGCAGAGGAGACATGCCCAACAGATATGCCCCCTTGTCGATGACGTTGGGGTCGTAAGGGGCCACCAGGGGCGCGAACAGGGCGATCAGCACAAAGAACACGGTCCCTATGGATCCGACCAGTACGATCTTCCGGTGGAACAGCGCCCGGAGGAACTGCCCGGCCCGTTTGCCCCTGCCGCTTTGCACGGTACGGGCCTTGATCTTTTCACGCATCGTCGTCCCTCCTCAATCCAAGCTGATCCTGGGATCCACTGCCACATACAGGATGTCCGTCACCAGATAGGCCAGCGAGATGACCACGGCGGACAGCACCACGAAGGCTTGGATCACCGGGACATCCATGAAGTTGATGGACTGGACCATCAGTGAACCGGTGCCGGGGATGGAGAACACGTTCTCCACAAACATGGCGCCGCCGATGAAATAGGCCAGCCGGTTGCCCAGCAGTGTGATCACCGGCACCAGTGCGTTGCGCATCACGTGCCCTACGATCACCACCCGCTCCCGCAGGCCCTTGGAGCGGGCGGTGCGGATATAGTCCTGGCGGATCACCTCCAGCATACTGGACCGGGTCTGGCGGCATATGCTGGCCACCCCGGACAGGGACAGCGCGAACAGCGGCATGGCCAGCTGGCGCACATGCTTCCCAAAGTCCACCCAGGGCCAGGTGAAGCCGCTGGTGGGGAGGAGCTGTGAGCGGATACAGAACAGATACAGCAGTCCCAGGGCCACCACAAAGGAGGGCAGGCTGGCGCACAGGTTGGCCAGGAAGGTGAGCACCGTGTCCTGCCATTTCCCCCGCTTCACTGCGGTGACCGCCCCCAGCAGGATGCCCACCGCGAACGAGATCATCGCGGAGAGGACCGAGAGGTACAGCGTCACCGCGATCTTGGGCGCCAGCAGCTCCCACACCTGCATGTGGTGCTTATAGGAGGTTCCCCAGTCCCCGCGAAGCACCTTCGAGGCCCACATGCCGTAGCGGACCAGCAGCGGCTTGTCCAAGTCCAGCGCCCGGTAGCCCGCTTCATATTCCTCCTGCGTGATGTTGGGGCCGTACAGGGCGTAGACTGGGTCCTTGGGCATGATGTCCACCAGTATGTAGGTGAAGAAGGACACCAGCACTACCGTAACAAGCATTTGCCCGATACGGCTGGATATATATTTGACCATATCACCACTCCTTGCGCTGATGAGTGAGGCGCGGCCGCGAACGGGCCTTGAGCCCGCGGCGGCCGCGCCCTTTGAATCGGATCGCGGCGCCGGGAAGAGTCACTTCGCGTCCATCCAGATCTCCAGCGGGTCGTAACCCGCGCCGACGATGGGCGCCATGTCGCTGTAATGCACGTCCTCCTGGTAATACATCTTGCCCTCGACGTTATACATGGGCCAGTAGGTGCAGTCCGTCAGCACATAATACTCCACAAAAGCGCGCAGCGCATCGTTTTGCTCCTCGTGGGTCTTGGCGGTTTTGACCGCGTTCCACAACGCGACGCCCTCGCTGTCCCACACGGTGTGCTCCGCCACAGCGCCCTCCGGGCTGTTGAACTTGATGAAACGGTCGGTCTGGAACGAGGAGTCATAGGACAGGTACTGGGGGAAGATGCCAGACTCCACTCCGTCCACATAGCCGGTCATATAGTTCCACACCACGGACGCGTCCACCACCTCCACGGTGGAGCGTACGCCGATCTTTTCCAGGTCGGCCTGGATCAAGGTGGCGTCCTTCTCCAGCCCGGGGTAGATATAGAGCACCGTCTCGAAGCCGTCGGGATAGCCGGCGTCCGCCAGCATCTGCTTGGCCTTCTCCGGGTCATAGGCGCTCTGCTCCAACTCGGGAGAATAATAGGCCATTCGTTCGCTGCCGATGCAGTCGTTGTGGTGGCCCAGCCCGCCGGACGCCGCTTCGGCCACGTAGTCCCAGTCGATGCCGTGGAGGTAGAGCGCCCGGCGCACCTCCACATCGGCCAGCGGATCGTTTTCGTCAAGGTTCAGGATCTGGACGTAGTAGTGGGTGATGTTGTTGGTGTTGTACTCACTGTTGCCCACGAAGCCCGCGGCCTCCAGCTGCGCGATGGAGGTGGACTGAATGGTGTCGATGGCGCCGATCTCTCCGTTGAGGAAAGCGGCCAGGCGGGTGGTCTCCTCGGGGAAGTATTGGAAGGTGATGGTGTCCGGACCAGACTCGATCTCCCGCCAGTAGGAGTCGCTGCGTGTGAAGCGCAGGTGTACGTCGGGGATGAACTCCGACATGACGTAGGGGCCGGTGCCCACCATGTTGTTCAAGATCCAGTCCAGTCCGTTGTCCTCCACAGCGCTCTTGGAATAGACATACTCCTTCAGGACCCACAGCTCATAGTCCAGGGAGAACGCGTCCCAGCTGACCCGCACGGTGTAGTCGTCCACCTTCTCCACGGCGCTGGGGTTGCCGATGGCGGAGGCGGTCCCATAGTCCAGGCGGGACTGGAGGGTGAACACCAGGTCGTCCGCGTCCAGCGTGTCTCCGTTATGGAAAGTGATGCCCTGGCGCAGCTTGACGGTGATGGTATGGCCCTCCCCATCCACCTCCCAGCTCTCCGCCAGGCAGGGATGCCACTGGCCGTCCGGCTTCAGCTGGGCCAGGGGCTCATAGCAGGGCCAGCCGTACTCGATCAGGTTTCCCTGCTTATAGGGGTTGAAGAACTCTCCCATGGTGGAGGTAAAGGGCAGGACCAGGTCGCCGCCCAGGGTCCTGACAGTGCTGGGAGCCTCGCTCTCAGTCCCGCTGGAGGCGGGGGGGCGGGAGGCGGCGGTGTCCGGATCTTTGCTGCCGCAGGCCGCCAGTGACAGCGCCATGCACAGCGCCAGCAAGAGTGCAGAAATCTTTTTCATGATTGTCCTCCTTTTTGATCTTCCTGTCTACATGTGTCTCGTCCATAGTTTTCCCGCCCTGGCGTTGATCTTTCCAACCAATCCGATGCCGGGACCGTGCCCTGTGGTGCCTGTCCCGTGGGCTCAAATCAATGGTACGGAGGACAATCGTTTTCTTCAAGGCTCATTTTTTGATCCGCGTATTTACATTTTGCTCAAAACAGCCTTTTGTCACGGCCTTTCAGCCAGCATATCCACCAAAATTCCGCTTTCCGCTGTTTCCAAAGAAAAAGACCGGGAGGGCGCTACGGCTGCCCCTCCCGGTCCCGTATGGTCTTTTTGAAATCGCCGGGGGTGATGCCCTCCAGCTTTTTGAAGGCCCGCGCCAGCCCCTGCGCGTCCCAGAAGCCCGCCAGCACCGCGGC
>ERZ779629.443-NODE-443-length-17056-cov-6.655961_pt1 | contig 17056 bp, 20 predicted proteins | sample MGYA00514192_ERZ779629 | MGnify/ENA primary metagenome ERZ779629 (study PRJEB29562, sample SAMEA4376709) | mouse gut metagenome | isolation source: Cecum | study: EMG produced TPA metagenomics assembly of the A DSS colitis mouse model was used to assess the... | reverse complement strand
TTGATCCCACAGCGGAAGTCACCCGCGCGGAAGTGGCCGTCATGCTCGACCGGTTCATTGCCCTGATCCGTAAATAAGCGTTGTCGCGCTCGTGTTGGACGCATGGCCGCTCCCGCTTTCCGGCCTTTGGCAAAATGCCGCTCACGCCTTCGGCGTTCGCTTGTTTTTGCCGTGCAGGCCGGTCCATCGGTCGCTATGTGTCTACCCTCGCGCTTCCCATCCATCCTTCCTTCCTGTGAAAGCCCCCATGGTCGTAAGGCCATGGGGGCTTTCCAGTTCAGTATGCGAAATACCAAAAACAGAACAGTCAATTCGTGCAGGTCTCTAAACTTCAAAAAACTTTTCAAAAAAGTTGGTCAACCACATCAAAACGAGCCGTATGCAAGTGGAGGAATTTTTCTCCCAAAATACAGGAGGTGCAACATGAAAGAATCCAAGTACAAGTCCTACGACCTGCCGTTGTTTCTGGATGTGACCTGCACCCAGGTGGGCGCCCACGGCAAGGAACGGCGTAGGAGCAAGGAGGACCCCGTCATGGGGGAGTACAAGCGGGTCTATAACCGCCTGAAGACCGGAAAGAACCGAGGTCAGCTCTCTCCAGACGACTGGAACCGCCAGGTGGCGGTGATACAGGAATTGAAGGAGAAGGCGCAGAGAGGAGAGATGAACTTAAAAAAGCTGCAAGAAGAATTAGTCGAGGTCCACGGTGTGGCTGCCGTTGTTGGTAATGGTGATGGTGACGGGGTCCACCTTGTCTCCCACAAAGCAGGAGCCAAAGTCCACATAGCTGGGGCTGATGGAAATGCCATACTGGCTTTTGGCCTCGCGGGGGGAGAGGGTACCGGCATCACCGCTGGTGCCGCTGCTGCCGGAGGAGGACTTAGCTTCCACCAGTGTGAATTGGGGCAGGAACTGGATCATAGTTTCCACAGGTGCATCGTCAAAAAGAATATAGAAGTAATCCTCATACGCCTTATAGTCCCTGCCTGCGGGGACGGTGTACTGAATGGTCACATCGGCGCTGTCCCCAGGCTGGATGGAGATGGCGGGCAGATAGTAGACAAGGCCGTTGGCCATGCTCGTAAAGGCTTCGGAGGCCAAAGTCTGGGAGCCGGTGTTCTCAATGGAGATGACAAAACTGCCACACTTGGCCTTTTCCGTCCCATCATAGGAGATATCTCCCAGGTCAATGACTTTCTCGCTGGTAGTGTAACCCCAGCCGTCGCCGTCCGGGCCATAGCGGTTCCCCGCCGCCAGAGCGGAAACGGGCAGCAGGCCAAGACACAGGGTCAGGGCCAGAAGGGTGGATAGGATACGTTTTTTCAAGGTAGTGCTCTCCTTTCTGCCACACCGCTGGAAATCCTCTGTCCGGACGGGGCTTTCGATCTCTTATTTAATAGAGGTGCCGATGTCCAGATTGTAGGTCTGGCCGGGTTCCAGATCAAAGATAAGGGCCTCCACATTGCGGAACTTATCCCCAGCGGAGAGGATGGGGGAGTAGGCGGAGCCGCTGTCGATCTTGTACCCCTCGTCGTCCGTCAGCGTCCAGATGACCTCGCAGTTGGTGTCGGTGTTGGTATAGCGGCCCGTGCATTCGCCGGTGAAGGACAGGGTCACGGTGACCTCGTTGCTGTACTCGTAGTATTCCTGCTTCACATCAATGGCAGTGATCTGATAGGTGGCTACCAGCTTGTCGTTCCAGTCGTGCTCCTGCACTGTGATGGGGGTGGAGGGCAGATTGATGGTGACGCCGTGGGTGGCCAGGGTCTGAGCCTGCTTGGCAGCGTCAACGGCGGCCTTGGTGGTCAGTTCCACACTGCTGGCCCGGATATTGGCCACGGTGTGGGTCTGGTTGCTGATGGTCTTGTAGGAGTAAGGGCCGATGACGGTACCGCTGATCAGGACGTAATCATCCTCGGCCAGGTTGGTCTGGGCGTTCAGGGTGATGTAGGTGTTGACCTCGTCAGGGCCGGCGTTGACCTGGAGGTACATTCCCCCCTGAGGAATGTTGAAGATCTTGGCGGGCATCTTATCCACATACTGGCCCACGTAGTAGTTGGGATTTTTCAGCATCCGGCCGATCTCATTTTCGGGAACGGTGACGGGAGCGGGCTCGGGAGTAGGCTCAGGGGTGGGTACAGGAGCCTGGCTGGAGCCGGTCTCGATGAAGATGCCCTTCTCCGCAGTCCAGTCCACATGGAAGCCCAGGGCGGTACCCAGATCCCGCAGCTTGTAGTAGGTGTAGGCCCCTCCGTTGTCATCCAGAAGGACGATGGCCTCCAGAGCGGCCGGGGAGCCGTTGATGTTGGTAGGGGCAGTGGCGGGAGAATAGGCCCGGTTGCCGGAGAAGGGAGTTTTCATTTCGGAGCCATTAGAAGTGTAGCTTTTCCCGGTCTCAATGTTCACGGACCCGTCCCAGCCCACCTCAAACTGGACGGCGGTGCCATTGAGGACCTGGGCCACATCCCGGAGCTTCACGTAGTTCGTGTCATTTCCATTGGCGTCCTTCAAGGCATACGCCTGAAAGGTGACCGCCTTGCCGTCCACCAGGACAGCCTGAGTGGACGCGTAAGCGGTGCCCCCTCCGGTGGCTCCGGCGGGTACGGTCAGCAGGGAAAGGCTCAATGCGAACGCAAGGGTGAGAGAAAGGGTCTTTTTCATGTTGTGTTTCCTCCTGTTTAAAATAAAGTTTTTTCGCCCTCGGCAAACAGCTTGTCGTTGATGGCATCCAGGCTGGTACGGTGGACGATGCCGTGGATAATGACGGCGTCCCGCTTGTTGGCGGGGTAGAGCTGGGCGTAGATGGCCTGCTTCAAAAGCCGCTGGGTCTCCTCCAAAGTGGCCTCCAGGCCGATGCACAGGCACAGAAGCCGGTCCCGGCTGGGGGTCCGCCGGCCGGAAAAGACCTGGTGCACGTAGACCTCGCTCATCCCCGCCTGCTTGGCCAGAGTGGCCTTGGGGACGGACTTGCGCTGGTACAGCTCTCCCAGCAGTTCGACGACCGTCTTGTCCACAAAAAAGGCCTGGTTTTCCTTGATATAGGCGTCGATGTCGGCGGCGTTCATCAGCTCCCGCTTCAGATCGTCGGTGGTTTTTTCCTTCATTTGCATCACCTCCGCTTTACTTTTTATTTGGAATCTTCTATAATAATTTACAGGATTTTTCAGGGCAAGACAATATGCTGACTGCATAGAAAAACGTTTTTTTGAGGTGATCCCTATTTATACCTGGCTTTCACAGACGATTCAGGCGGAATACGAGGAGATTGCCTTACTCAAGGAGAGCACCCGGGGGAGCGTGCGCTCCATCCGCCATAAGGCTACCGGGCGGCAGTTCATCCTCCGGCGGTTCGCAGGGAACCCGGAGGTCTATCAAAAGCTGCTGGAGGTCTCTTGCCCCAACCTGCCCACGGTGTACGAGGTGGCGGTGGGGGAGACGGACAATCTGGTGCTGGAGGAGTTTATCCAGGGGGATACCCTGGGCTTTCTTTTGGGAGAAAGCCTGTTTACCTCCGAGGAGACCCGGCGGATCGTAAAGCAGCTCTGCCGGGGGCTGTGGGTCCTCCATTCTCTGGCCGCTGTCCACCGGGACATCAAGCCGGAAAACGTGATCCTCCGGGGGAAGGACGCCGTCCTCATCGACTTTGACGCCGCCCGTCTCCACAAGGAGGGGAACACCACCGAAACCCAGGTGCTTGGCACCACCGGCTTTGCCGCCCCGGAGCAGTACGGCCTTTCCCAGTCCGACCTGCGGACTGATATTTACTCCCTGGGTATCCTCATCAACGTGATGCTCACCGGGGAGCACCCCTCCAGAAAGCAGGCGGAGGGCAAGCTGGGCCGGGTGGTGGAGAGGTGTACCCATGTGAACCCGGAAAAGCGGTATAAAAACGTGCTTCGGCTGATGGAGGAGCTTTGAGATGGAAAAGAACTGTCCCTACTGCGGCAGCGTCCTTCCCGGGGAGGCCGCGTTCTGTCCCCACTGCGCCCAAAGCGTCAACCGGCGGGCCCAGGCGAAGGTCCCTGTGCCTTTTCCATGGCGGAAGGCCCTGCGGGTGGGGCTGCCCCTGCTGGTGGTGATCGGGCTTTTGCTGGGGTGGTACCTCTGCACCCGGCCCAGGACATACGACGACGGCGGCACGGCCACAGTGACCTATACGGACAAGGACGGCAGCTATCAGCTTCTGCTGGGCTGGAGCGATACCCGCTTTACCCCGGCCCCCAGGCTCTATCAGGAGGCCGAGGAAAACGGGGAGTACCGTTTTCCCACCTGCCTGTTTATCAACTACACCGAAAATGACGCCAATGCCGCCAACACCTTTCTCGGTAAGGTGGAGAGCGTCACCGCCCAATTTGGTCCCCCGGAGGACGAGGACGGCTACATCACCTACACCGACCCTGCGCCCCACGGCTACTGCCCGGAGGCGGCCATGGTCAGCTTTATCGACTTTCTGGGCCGGGACAACCGGGCCCAGGGCACATGGACCATCACCATGAAAAACGGAGATGTGATCCGGCTGCACCAGACCCTGGAGGTTCGCCTCATCAGGACGCTGGATTACTACCCGGAGGACTATGCTATGGGGACCGCCGGGGAGCTGCAGGCCCTTATCGACGAGAGCGGCGAGACGGTGGATCCCTCTACGGTGGTGAATATCCATCTTCCGGCGGTGGTCTATGCGGGGGAACTCACCATCGGCAAGCGGCCGGTGAACCTGCTGGGCAATACCGATGGGGAGGGCCGGACCGTTTTCACCGGCACGCTGCGCATCACCACCGGGGCCAACGGCTGGATCAATGAGATCAGCGACATTGACTTTGTGGGCAGTGGCAGAGAGAATGTGGGGATCACCGCTGCCGCCCGGGTCCACCTGACGGGCTGCACCTTTACCGGCTGGAAGACCGCTGTGCTGCCCCACGGCTATTCCTGGCTGAATTTCCGCTATTGCGCGTTTACGGACAATGAGGTGGGCTTCCACTTCAACGCCAGCCAGAGCAGTGTGAGCCACTCCCAGTTTGACGGCAACCGCTTCACGGAAAACGGCACCGCCATTCTCTGGGAGGGAACGCCGGTGGATATGGCCATCAGCTTCCATGAGAGCGTCTTTGCCCACAATGGCACGGACATCGATAACCGCAGCGGCCAGAGTATCGACATCTCTCAGGCAGTATTTGAATAAGAGGGCAATGCCTATACAAAAACACCCAGAAATCTTTTGATTTCTGGGTGTTTTTGGAGCTACTGGCCGGACTTGAACCGGCGACCTGCTGATTACGAATCAGCTGCTCTACCAACTGAGCCACAGTAGCAGATGGACACTGGCCAGCGTAGGATAACTCTGAACGCCAAAATATTTTACCACATCCTTTGTCCCTTAGTCAAGACCCTTTGTGGGGCAAGCTACATATTTGAAGGAGTTGATCCCAATGCTGTTTTGGGCCCTTGCGGGCACAACATTTACCTTTTTGATGACCGCCCTGGGTGCGGCCACGGTTTTCTTCTTTCGCCGGGAGATCACCCCGGCCATCCAGCGGCTCTTTTTAGGCTTCGCCGCCGGGGTGATGATCGCCGCGTCGGTGTGGAGCTTGCTGATCCCCGCCATTGAGGAGGCGGAGGAGAGCGGCGTTCCGGGCTACTTGCCTGCCACGGGCGGCTTTATCCTGGGCGTGGCGTTTCTGCTTTTGCTGGACAAAGCCTTGCCCCATCTTCACCACGACGACCCCCGCGTCCCCAAGGCCAAGCGGTCCAAGCGCACGGCGCTTTTGATGATTGCCATGACCCTTCACAACATTCCTGAGGGGATGGCGGTAGGGCTGGCCTTTGCCCGGGCGGCGCAAAACGAGGGGGGCGTGCTCTGGCTCTCCGCCGCCGGGGCGCTGGCCCTGGGCATCGGCATCCAGAACTTTCCCGAGGGCGCGGCCATCTCTCTGCCCCTGCGCCAGGAGGGCAACTCCCGCTCCCGGGCGTTCCTGGAGGGTTGCCTCTCGGGCAGTGTGGAGCCTATCTTCGGCGTGCTGGCCGCCATCGTGGCGGGGAGCGTCGCGCCGCTGATGCCCTGGTTCCTCTCCTTTGCTGCCGGGGCCATGATGGTCGTGGTGGTGGAGGAGCTGATCCCTGAGGCCCGGCTGGACCAGTCCGCTCACGCCGGGACCCTGTCGGTCATGTTTGGCTTCCTGCTCATGATGGTCCTGGACGTGGCGCTGGGCTAGGCTGAGAATACGCGAAAAGACAGCTCCAAAGAGCTGTCTTTTTGTATATCCACATGTTAGAATAGCAATACTACCACAGAGAACCCAATGAAAGGGGAGAGCGTCATGCCCGCCGCGAAGATCGCTAAGCCCGAGGAGATGACCCACCTCAATGCCCACCGCGTTGTTGCCAAGGACCACCCCCGCATTCGCTTCCGGGGGCAGCTGGACCAGCTCCAGGCCCGGATCGTCCTGGTTCAGCTTGAGTTGGAACGGGAGGCGGACCACCGGGAGCTGATTGATGAGCTGGAGGACATCTTATCCTTGCTGCGCCGGGTCATGCGAAGCGAGGTGCTGGACGAGCCCCTGGAGGATGAACGGATCCTGGGCTTGACCCTGGAGGAGCTGCGCGCCCAGTCCCACGACCCCAAGGCCGCCTTTGGCGTGGATCCTATGGCCCCGCCCAGCCGCCGCTTTGGTCGGGCCTGGGCGCTGATGAACCTGCTGCGCGCGGAGAGCCGTGTGGCGGAGGAGACGGCGGTGGCGGCCTTTAAGACCGGCCCCAGCAAGGCCCAGCAGCAGCTCCTGCGGATCATGAACCGCCTGTCCTCCGTATTCCATATCCTTATGTGCCGTCTGCAGGCGGACGTGGAGCATGGCGGTTAAACGGGTCTTTCTGTCCCATGTGCCCGGCAATCCCCGGTCCGACTACCTCCGCGCGGTCTTGCCCCTGGCCGAGGACTGTTCAGAGGCAGACGCGGTGGCGGTCCCACTCCTGGCGGAGGAGACGGCAGGGGCGCTGGCGGCGGCGCTGGCGGCGGGAAAGCCCGCGCTGCTGCCTTATGAGGCCCTGCCCAAACGGTTGTCCCGGCAGGCGGGGGAGAGCTTGTCCGCCCTGGTCCGAAGCGGCCTTATCCTCTGCCCCCTGACCGAGCTGCCCGGCTGGGCGGGTCGGGGAGCCAGTTGTCCGGTCCTGCTTACCCTGGCGCGGCTGAAGGAGCTGGCGGCACGGGGGATCGAGCGCGTCTTTTTGGCCAACGTCCCCGGGGCCACGCCCCTGGCGGTGACGGAGGCAAGGCGGCGATATATCCACCTGACGGGAGGGAATTACCCTGGAATTGGCCAAAGTTATCGGTTCGGTCTGGTGTACGCGGAAAAGTAATGCCCTTACCGGCAACAAGCTCCTGCTGGTGGAGCCTTGGAAGGCGGGGGAGGGCGGCGGGAGCGGCAGCCGGGTGGCCGCCGACCTGATTGGCGCGGGGCTGGGGGAGGTGGTACTTCTCACCACCGGCTCCGCCGCCCGCCGGGCCCAGGGGGACGACCAAAGCCCCATCGACGCCGCTGTAGTTGCCATCGTGGACAATTGGGAGCTATCCAAATGAATCTTTGGATCTTTTTGACCTACAGCTTTTTCGGGTTTGTGTTGGAGGTGGTCTACGCACGGCTGACCAGGAGCGAAAAGCCGGACCGCAAATGTCTGCTGGTCCTGCCCCTGTGCCCGGTGTACGGCCTGGCGGCGCTGGGGATCCTGGCTTTGCCAAAGGCTGTGGAGGCGGTCCCTCTTCTGCTCTTTTTTGCGGGGGGCGGCGTGGCGGCGCTGGCAGAATATGCCGTGGGCTTTTTCACCCGCTATGCCTTTGGGGTAGACTTCTGGGACTATTCCATGTTCAAGGGAAACATTCACGGCCTGGTCTGCCCGCTGTTCGCCCTCTTTTGGGGGGCGCTGGCGGCGGCGGGGCGGCTGTGGCTCCACCCGGCGGTGTCACCTCTTCTGGAGACACTGCCCGGCTGGCTGGGAGCGGCCGCGGCGGCGGCGCTGGCGGTAGATGTGACCGTCTCCGCCCTCCTGCTGCGCCGCCGCCGGGACCCCGCTTGCCTGCGGTGGTACGACGGACTGCTACAGCCGCTCTAGGTCCTGAAGGGTGTCGTTTAGCATTTTTTGGGGCAAAAAGCCCCCCACCAGCGCCACCAGCTGCTCCAGAGTAACCGTTTTTGCCGTGTCCGAAAAATGCTTGCCGCGAAAGACCATGGGAAAACGCCTTTGGAGCATGGTCCGGGTGCCCGGATGCTCCAAGAGCTCTCCGATGGTCACCTTTCCGCCGCGCAGATCCATACCGTCCACCTCCTTTCAAACTATTCTATGCGCCATGGAAAACCATGTATGAGCGCCAGCGTGCGGGACATACTAAGTAGCGTGAAAGGAGTGGACCACCATGAACAACAATCAAAACAACACCATTAACCAGTCCATCAAGTGTTCCGTCAAAAGCTGTGCCTACCATGGCTGCGATAAGGACTACTGCACCCTCAATGAGATCAAGGTGGGCTGCTGCGACCCCACCGTGGGCTGCTGCGACCAGACCCAGTGCGCGTCCTTCCACCTGGGCGACCACGGCACCAACTGTTGCAAAAACTAAACCCGGCCAGACATAAAGCAGCCCCGGCCTTCAGGAAAGGCCGGGGCTGCTTTATGCGGTACTTTGTGAAACCCTTGACGTTTTCTTCCAGAAGGAGTATAATTAGGAATCATTCCTATTACATATAGGAGAAGGAAGGTTTGACCATGAAAAAATTGCTTGCGATGGCGCTGTTGTGCGCCCTGTGCCTTACCGCCTGCGGCCCTAAGACACCCGCTCCAACCCAGGAGCCGTCTCCCAGCCTGTCTCCCACGGCGGAACCCACGGCGACCCCCACTGCGGAGCCGACGCCCGCAGACAAAACGAAGGTGGAGCTGGCGGTTCTCCCCGGTCCCACCGGAGTGGGCGCGGCCAAGCTGATCGATGACAATGAGGCGGGTCTGGCCCAAAACGACTATGTGGTCACTGTGGCCGCCGACAACCAGCAGGTGACGGCGGGACTTTTGAACGGCGATTTTGACATTGCCGCTCTGGCCACCAACGTGGCCTCCAACCTCTATCACAAGTCGGAGGGGGCCATTCAGATTGCCTGCGTCAACACCCTGGGGACCCTTTATATTTTAAACAAGGGGATCGACGATACCCTCAACTCCATGGCCGATCTGAAGGGCAGGACCATCTACGCCTTCGGCCAGGGGGCAAACCCGGAGTATGTTTTGCGCTATCTGTTGGAGAGGAACGGCCTGGACATGGACAAGGACGTGACGGTGGTGTGGCAGACCCTGGAGGAGGTCACGGCCACCATGCTCACCGGCAAGGGGGAGCTTTGTATGCTTCCCGTTCCCGCCGCCACCGCGTTGAGTGCCAAGTCGGAGGGGAACATCCAGCCGGCCTTTGACCTTTCGGAGGAGTGGGACGCAGTCTCGGAGGGCGGCCGCCTGGCCATGGGGTGCATTGTGGTGCGCACCGCCTTCGCGGAGGAGCATCCCGAGGCGGTGGGCCGCTTCTTGAATGAATACGCCGCCTCCATCGACTATGTGCGCTCTAATGACGATGGCCCCGCCGCCCAGATGGTGGCGGACGCGGGACTAGTCCCGTCGGAGGCCATCGCCGCCAAGGCTATTCCTCAGTGCAATCTCGTCTATTTGGATGGGGAGGATATGAGAAACGCCATCCAGGACTACTTCTTCGCTCTGGCGGAGATCGATCCGGCCGCCATCGGCGGCTCCGTCCCCGACGACGCGTTCTACTTTATGCCGGACGCCGTGGTGGGATAAATGAAAAAGGTCGTCCTTCCTCTGGTGGTGTGGCTGGGGCTCTGGTGGGCTCTGGCCGTCTGCGTTGGTCAGCCTCTGCTACTGCCCACGCCCTGGCAGACGGCGGCGCGGCTGGGGCAGCTGGCGGTGACGGCGGAATTTTGGACCGCCTCCCTGACCACTCTGGGGCGGGTGTTTCTGGGAGGCGGATCGGGCATCGTCATCGGCGTGGCCGCGGCGGCGCTGGGAGCGCGGTTTGACTGGTGCGCCGCCGTGTTGTCGCCAGCGGTGAAGGTCATTCGAGCCACGCCGGTGGCCTCCTTCATCATCCTGATCTGGCTGTGGGCCAGCGCGGCGTGGGTGCCGGTGGTCATCGCCGCCCTCATGGCAGTCCCCATCGCCTGGTCGTCCACCCTGCAGGGGCTGGGGGAGGCGGACCCTCAACTGGTCGAGCTGGCGGCGGTGTACCGCTTTTCACGGTGGAAGACCGTCCGGCTGGTTTATCTCCCCGCCATGAAAAACGCCGTAGCGGCGGGATGCCGCTCCGCCTTGGGCTTTGCCTGGAAGGCGGGGGTAGCGGCGGAGGCCCTGTGCCGTCCCCGGCGGGCCATGGGAACCGCCATCTGGAACGCCAAGACCTACTTAGAGACCGCCGACCTCTTCGCCTGGACGGCGGCGGTGGTGCTGTTGTCCATCGCCGTAGAAAAGCTGTTATGGGTGGTCTGGCGGACCGCGGAGGGGAGGGGACGCCGTGGAGCTGCGTGACCTCACCGTCGCCTTTGGCGACAAGGTGGTCTTTGACCACCGGGACTTTTTCTTTTCCGACTGGGGCCTCACCATGCTTATGGGACCATCGGGGGTGGGCAAGACCACCCTGCTGCGGGCGGTGCTCAAACAATACCCGGACAGCGGCTTTCTTTTTCAGGAGGACCGGTTGTTTCCGGGGAGGACCGTTCTCCAGCACCTGCTGGACGTGATGGATAAGCCCGACAGGGACAAGGCGGAGGAGCTGCTGGGGCTGGTGGAGCTGACCGGGGAGGAGGCGTCCTATCCCGCCTCTCTCTCCGGCGGCATGGCGAGAAGGCTGGCCCTGGCCCGTTGTCTGGCCCTGGGCAGCCCTCGGTTTTTGCTGGACGAGCCTTTCACCGGGGTGGACGAGGTCCGGCAAAGGCGTCTGCTGGCGCGGCTCAAGGCCCTGGGCAGGCCGGTGGTTCTTTCCACCCATCATCAAGGACTGTTGGAATACGCCGACGCGGTGGTGGCGCTTTGAAACATTAAAATTTGATAAAAGAACGGCCCATGTTCTTGACAATATCAGGTAAGGGTGCTATTCTCAGGGAAGTAAAGTGAACTTTACACTTTCGCGAGTTTTAGAAAAGGAAGGATCGATGAATGATGAAAAAACTGCTTTCGCTACTGCTGGTGTTCTGCTTGTGCCTGACCCCCGTGCTGGCCGCTGAGGACACCCCCGCTCTCCCCGAGGCCACTGCTGAACCCCAGCTGCCATCGGCCTGGACGGCGCCCTATCTGACGGATGCCCGGGCGCTGAAGCTGGTGGGGGACGACTACACCGGGTACATCACTGCTCCCATTACCGCCGAACAGTTGGTGGAGATGACTGAGCAGGTCTATGCAAAGCTGGCCCTGCTCAATGGTGATGAGACCGCGACTCCCGTGTTTGAGCCTACCGGAAACACCAGGGGCCACGTGATCTATGCACTGGGACTGGCCCTGCAGGCCTCCGGCTTTGACGCCGCTGACTGTGTTACCGCTATGCAGAAGCTGGGCGTCCTTAGGGGGGACGGGGTCTCTCTGGCGCTGGAGCGCACCTGCACCTATGAAGAGGCCATGGTCATGGCCACCCGTCTGGTGTTGGCCGCCTATGACAGCAAGAACGCCGGGTCCAAGGGACTTTTGTGGAAGGCCACCAACGGGGAGAACACCGTCTACCTCCTGGGCACCGCCCACATGGACCGGGGCAACCTCTACCCCTTCCATCAGACCCTCCGCAACGCCATTGCCTCCGCCGACACGGTGGTGCTGGAGCTGGACTTCCAGGACCAGGCAGGCATGGCGGAGTTTGTGGCCATGCAGACCTACGGCGAGGGGGACGGGCTGAAAAACCATATTCCCGCCGAGCTTTACGCTCGCACCGTCAACGCTTTTGACGCTCTTGGCCTCACTGAAGAGCAGACCAACACCTATAAGCCTTGGACGCTGGCCAACACCGTGACCAGCCTTATGGCCAGTGATGAGACCACCGGAGACGCGCCCTTGGCCATTGACCTCTATATCAACGCCGCCGCTGTCAACGCGGGCAAGACAGTCACAGGCGCGGAGACCTACGCCCTCCAGGGAGGTATCTTCGACACCCTTAGCGAGGACTACCAGACCGCCTATCTGAACAGCGCTGTGACGATCCTGGAAGCCACCTTCGCGCCCCCTGCCGACGTGCCTCAGGAGGTGGACCCGGAGGTCCAGGCCGCCCTGGACGCCCAGACGCAGATGCTCACCGACATGATGACCGCTTGGCAGACCGCCGATCTGGAGCTGTTCAACAAGACCTATGACAAGTCTGCCATCGTCACCTCCGACGACGAGCTAAACGCCCGGCTGTTTACCGACCGGGACCCCGGCATGGTCAAGGTGGCCCAGAGCTACCTGGAGAAGGAGGGGAAGAACACCACCTTCATCGCCTTTGGCGCGGGCCATATGGTGGCTCCCGGCGGCATTGTCCCCGAGCTTGAAAAGCTGGGCTACACCGTGGAGCAGATTACCGACTATCAGGCCGTGCCCCCCGTGCCCGCTGCCTCCATCACCACCTCCGCCGCTGATGCGGCGGAGGTGAGTGAGCCCGTTGTTGTTACGATGACCTTTGCGGGGAACACGATCCTGGGGAGCTACCCTGTTTCAGCCGCTGCCAACAGCTTTTATGGATATGCCGCCGCGCAAGGTTCCGACTATTTTCTGGCGGGCGTAAAGGATATTTTCGAGCGGGATGATTTCACGGTCCTCACGTTGGAAAATGTTCTTTCTGACCGTGCGTTGAAGCCGGTGGAAAAGGACTACGAACCGGCCTACTGGTACAAGTCCCCCACCGCCTACACCGACATTCTCACCGCCTCCCACGTGGAGGTGGTTTCTTTGTCTAACAACCATACTGAGGACTACGGCGAAGAGGGCTTGAACGACACCAAGGCGGCGCTGGACGCCGCGGGGGTAAAGTGGGGCAACCGGGACCAGACGGTGTATCTGGAGAAGGGCGGCTATGTGATCGCCGTAGTCTGCGGCGGGATGTGGAACGGGACCTACCAAAAGGATATCCTGTGCCAGCGGGTAAAAACCGCCGCGGAATATTCTCACTTTCAGGTGGTGGTCTTCCACGGCGGAGACGATGACCAAAGCCATGCTCCCGAGTGGTGGAAGAAAAATGCCTGCCACGCTCTGGTGGACGCGGGGGCGGACCTGGTCATCGGCGGCCACCCCCACAAGCTCCAGCCCAAGGAGACCTACAAGGGGGTAGACATCCTCTACTCACTGGGCAATTTTTGCTACGGTGCGTCCCTGCGCCCGGAGAATGCCTGTGTCCTCTACCGGCTGACGCTGACGGTGGAGGACGGCGTTCTAACTGCCAAGGAGGGGACGCTGATCCCATGCTACGTCTATACCGGGAGTCGCAACAACTTCCAACCCATGGTCATGGCCGACTCCCCTGAGAAGCAGGCCGTGCTGGACTTTATGAACGGACGCCGGAAGAGCCCTATTTGAGCCAAACGAAAAAGCGCCGCCTGCCGGAAATGGCAGGCGGCGCTCTTGTTAGATGTGTAGGAAAGCTTACAGCTCCAGGTCGTCGTCGGGGTCGTCCAGGGACAGCTCGGCGTCCATGGCGGCGATGTCGGCGTCGGCCAGGTTGGCGGCGGACTTGATGTCGGTGATGCGCTCGTCGTTGTAGGCGATGCGCTCCTTGCTCTCTACGATCTTGGCGCACAGGGCGGCGTAGGCGGGTTCGGGGTCCATGCCGTGCTGGGCGAAATAGAGCTTGCCGATCTCGGCGTAGGCCTTGCGGATGGCGTCGGCCTCGGTGGCGTTGTTCACCTTAAGCTTGCCGATCTCCACCATTTCCTTGGCCTTGGACACGCCGCTCTGGGCCATCTCGGTCACTTTGCTTTTCAACGCTTCAAAATCCATGGGTCATACCTCCTTGTTAGTGATCGCTCGGGATATCTTACGCGGTTATTGTACTATGGGTTCCCTAAAGATACAAGAGAAAAGAGGGAAAATTAATTTCCTTTAGAGAAAACTTTAATTTTGCGTTTGTGGGTCGGGCAGGGGGAAGGTGACCACAAAGGCGGTGCCGGGGCCGCCCTCCCGGGGGCGGGCTTCCACGGTGCCGCCGCAGGAGCGTACGGTGTCCTGGACGATGGACAGGCCCAGACCGGTGCCCCCGGCAGCCCGGGAGCGGGCCTTATCCACCCGGTAGAACCGTTCAAAGATGCGGTTGAGGTCCTCCTCGGGAACGCCCACGCCGGTGTCCTCCACCTTGAGTACCGTTCCCTCCCTCGTCCCTGCCAGAGTGACAATGACCGTGCCGCCGGGGAGGTTATACTTTACGGCATTCTCCATAAGGTTAAAGGCGATCTGGTAGAGGTCGTCCTCACTACAGGGGACGGAGCAGTCCTCCTCAAGATGATACACCAGCTTGACCTCGCTCTGGGCGGCCAGAGGCTCCAGCATGTGACCGGCCTGGCGGATGACGGGGGCCGGCTTGGGGGGGGCAATCGGCGCGGGGGAGGCGGGGGCGCTGTCCATGCGGGTGAGGGGGAGGAGCTTTTCGGTGATGCGAGTGAGCCGCTCCGCCTCCTGGTTCACGTCACCGATGAACTCCCGCATAGTGTCCTCCTCCATGTTGTCCGCCTGGAGAATGGAGTCGGTGAGGAGCCGAATAGAGGCCAGAGGGGTCTTCAACTCGTGGGAGGCGTCGGAGACAAAACGCCGCCGCACCTCCTCGGTGGTCTGAAGACGGGTGGTAAGCTGGTTGAACTCCTGGCCCAGCTGGGCCAGCTCGTCGTGGCCGGAGGTCTTGACCCGGTGGGAGTACTCCCCCTCCCGCACGGTGCGGATACCCTGCAGCAACCGCCCGATACGGCGGGTGAGGGCCTTGGAGAGGAAGAGGCTCACGGCGATGGCCAAGGCGCACACCACCAGGGAGATACTGCGCAGGTTGCGCTGAAGGTCCAGCAGCAGGGAACCCTGGTCGGCGTCGTATTCAAAGAGGCAAACGCCGCCCACTACCTGTCCGCCCACCGTCACCGGGACGGCGGCACGGCTTTGAAAGGCACCGCCGTGAAAGGCGGGGTGAAAGACGTCTACCCCCTGGGCGAGGGCGGTGTTCAGCTCGGGCCAGGCACAGGGGATGCCGACGGACTGGGCGGATCGGTCGGTGTCGTAGACCACTGTGCCCGCGCCGTCGGTGATGACCACCTGGGTGAGGTTGTGAAGGGAGAGCTGCTCCATCAGCTGCCCCGCGCCGGAAGCGGTGATCTCGTCCAGGCCACTGAGGCCGGAGGAGAGCAGGGAGGCCTGGCTGCGCAGAGTGTCCCGCTTGCCGCGGAAGATCAGCTCCTGACTGGAGAGGACGGGGTAGGTGTTGAGAAAGAGGAGCACCGCGGCGATGAGCAGGATATAGGTGGCGGCAAATTTGAACTGGAGGCCCAGATGGAGCCGCCGTCCCTCCTGCCGGGATTCAGTTGTTTTTGAGGTAATAGCCCACACCCCATTTCGTCAGAATCAGCTCCGGGTTGGCGCTGTCCCGTTCCAGCTTTTCCCGCAGACGGCGGATGTGGACGTCCACGGTGCGCTCCTCCCCGGCGTACTCGTAGCCCCACACCAGATCCAGCAGGGCCGAGCGGGCGTAGACCTTGCCGGGGTTGCTCATCAGAAATTCCATCAGGTCAAATTCCTTGGCGGTCAGCTCCACTGCCTCGCCGTCCTTCCATGCGGCTCGTTGGGAGGGGGCGAGCACTACATGGCCCCGAACCAGTCGTTCGTCCTCCGGCTTTTCCTGGCGCTGGGCGCCGCCCCGGCGGAGGATGGCCCGGATGCGGGCCTTCAGCTCCAGAAGGTTGAAGGGCTTGGTAATATAGTCGTCCGCACCGCTTTCAAAGCCGATGAGCTTGTCGGCGTCCTCGCTTTTGGCGGTGAGCATGATGATGGGCACAGTGGAAAACTCCCGAATGGCCAGACAGGCCTGAAGACCGTCCAGCTTGGGCATCATCAGGTCCAGGATGATGAGGTCGAAGCTCCCCTCCCGGGCCAGCTCCACGGCGCGGCAGCCGTCGTAGCCCACCTCTACCTCGTAGCCCTCGTTTTCCAGGTTGAATTTGATGCCCTTGACCAGCACTTGCTCGTCGTCTACCACCAGGATCTTCACGGCGTCTGACCTCCTTCGTCAGTAAGGGTGATGTAAGGCTCCAGCTGTTGGAAGATGCCTTCCCCGATCCCCTTGATCTGCATGATATCCTCCACCCGCCGGAAGGGACCGTGCTCCCGGCGGTAGTCCAGGATGGCCTGGGCTTTGGCCTCACCAATGCCGGGCAAGCCGGTGAGGTCGTCCAGCTGGGCGGTATTCAGATCCACCAGAACGTCGGAGACAAAGGTGGACTGAGGCGGCGCAGGGGTAGCGTCGGCGGGGAAGAGGGCGTCGGAGGTGACGGTATAGGACTCGTCCCGGCGCAGCTCCCCGGCAAACCATCCGGCAAAGAAAAGGACAAAGGCGGCGCACAGGGCAAGGGCTGCCTTTTCGGCCTTGGAAACTGTCACCGCTTTGTCACCTCCCAAGCGTTGTCAAATCAAGCGGGGAATGATATAATCAATTATTCGCCTCCGGCGGACCCGGAAGACAGAGACATTATAACATATAATCGGAGAATTTACCATGAGAAAATACATTGCTTTGTTTTTGACCCTTTTGCTGTGCCTGACTCCGCTGAACGCCCTGGCGGCCAAGGAGCCGGATCCAACGCCTACCCCCGCGCCCACCCCAAAGCCGGTGCAGGTCAGCGAGCTGCTGACCGCCCTGGAGACCCCGGCGTGCAAGGCCGCCCTGCTGATGGATGCCGAGACGGGGACGGTGCTCTATGATCTCCACGGGGAGGACAAGAACTACCCCGCCTCCATCACCAAGATCATGACCGCTCTGCTCACCTTAGAGGCGGTGGACCGGGGAGAGCTCTCCCTGGACCGGGTGGTCACCGTA
>ERZ779629.442-NODE-442-length-17143-cov-8.081578_pt1 | contig 17143 bp, 11 predicted proteins | sample MGYA00514192_ERZ779629 | MGnify/ENA primary metagenome ERZ779629 (study PRJEB29562, sample SAMEA4376709) | mouse gut metagenome | isolation source: Cecum | study: EMG produced TPA metagenomics assembly of the A DSS colitis mouse model was used to assess the... | reverse complement strand
GGTGGTCGATGCCGTACTGATCGCACAGGGCGTAGAACTGCTCCTTGTCGGTGAGGCGGTCCAGCATGTCGCCGCTGATATAGCTGCACTTCACGTTTTCGGGAAACTGGTCCTTCAGGTGGGCGGCCAGCTTGACGTAGCTGTCGCCGCAGCCCACCACCAGCACCGTCTTGTCCGAAAACTCCGCCGCCACGTTTTTCACGTTTTGGAGGAAGGCCTCCTCCTCCTCGTTTTCCAGGCAGGGGCGGTAGTCGATAATGGCGCTGAAGGCGCAGGGGAAGGTGGCTGCGAACTTGCCGAAGGCCACGCTTTTCACGCCGTAGGCCTCGTGAAAGGCCCGGGCCACGCTGTACACATTGATGTCCCCGCCGAACAGCAGGGGCTGGAAATTATGCTCTGACACTTGCAATCAGGCTCCTTTTATCATAAACGAACGAGCGTTCCGCTACTGAGGCGCAGAGCGATAGGCCTGCCCCGGCCCAATGATCAGACACCGGCGGCAGCACAACTGGAGGCACCAGCGTCGAAAGCCGCACGCGCCGGAAAGGTCAAGCCCGCCGAACGTATCGGGCTCTCCCGTAAAGGGGGTACACAGGGGGTCTCCCCCTGTGCGCGCTCTTTTGGTTACTTTCTCTCGCGGGAGAGAAAGCAACCCCCCGGAGGGCTGGGGTCAGCCCCCGGCCCGCTTCACCAGGAACACGCCGGGGATCTGGGACAGCTTGTTGACGACCCCCTTCAGCTCCTTCTGGTCCCTGACGGCCAGCTCCAGGTTTATTATGGCGTAGCCGTCGGGCTGGCTTCGGGCGGACAGGTTGTTCACCTTCACCTTGACGGCGGACAGGGCCATGGCCACGTCCAGGGCCAGGCCGTCCCGGTCTTTGGCGGAGATCTCGATGGAGGTGCGGTAGGCGGCGTCGGGGGTCTCCGCCCAGGCCACCTTGACCCAGCGGCCCTCCTCCTCCGGCTTGCGCCGGGCGGGGTCGGCGTTGGGGCAGTCCTGCCGGTGGATGGACACCCCGTAACCCTTGGTGATAAAGCCCACCACCGGGTCCCCGGGGACGGGGGTGCAGCACTTGGAGAACTTCACCATGCAGTTGTCCAGCCCGGACACGATGATGCCGCTGCTGGACCGGCGGGGGGCCAGGATGGAGTCCTTGGGGGTGGAGGGGTACACTGTCTCCCCGGTGGAGACGGCCGCCTGTATGGCCTCCTGCTCCGCCCGCTGGCGCTCCATCCGGCCCAGCCGGGTCATCTCCTCCTTGATGCGGGCGGCGGCCTTCTGGGCGGACAGCCCCCCGTAGCCGATGGCGGCGTACAGTTCGTCCAGCTGGCCGCACCGCACCCGCTTGAGCAGGATGTCCAGCAGGTCGGCGTTGGCGGTGATGGCCCCCAGGGACAGCCCCACATGCTTCAGCTCCGACTCGAACATGGACCGGCCGGTGGCGATGTTCTCCTCCCGGCGCTCCTTCTTGAACCACTGGCGGATCTTGTTCCGGGCCTCGTTGGACTTGCAGATCTTCATCCAGTCCCGGCTGGGACCCCGGGCGGATTTGGAGGTGATGATCTCCACGATGTCGCCGTTTTTCAGCGGCGTTTCAAAAGTGACGATCCGCCCGTTCACCCGGGCCCCCGTCATGGAGTTGCCGATGGCGGAGTGGATGGAGTAGGCGAAGTCGATGGGGGTGGCTCCGGCGGGCAGGCTCTTCACGTCTCCGTTGGGGGTGAATACGAACACCTCGTCGGCAAACATGTCCACCCGCAGGGTGCGGACAAACTCGTCCGGGTCGGTGTCCTGCTGGCTCTCCAGCAGCTTGCGCACCCACTCGAAGTCCCGCTCGGTGCCCAGCTTCTGGTTGGCCATCCCCTGTTTGTACTTCCAGTGGGCGGCCACGCCGTACTCCGCCGTCTGGTGCATGTCCCAGGTGCGGATCTGCACCTCAAAGGGGATGCCCTCCCGGCCCACCACGGTGGTGTGCAGGGACTGGTAGCCGTTGGGCTTGGGTGTGCCGATATAGTCCTTGAACCGGCCCAGCACCGGCTTGAACATGTCGTGGACACAGCCCAGCACGGTGTAGCAGCCGGGTATGTCCTCCACGATGACCCGGAAGGCGTACAGGTCGAAAATCTCGTTCAGCGTCTTGCCCTGGGAGTACATCTTGCGGTAGATGGAGTAGATGTGCTTCAGCCGTCCGTAGACCCTGCACCGGACGCCTTCCGCCGCAAGCCGGTCCTCAATGTGGGCCTGCATATTGTCCACAAAGCCGGCGTGGAGGGCGGTGATCTGCTCCAGCTCCTCCTGCACGTCGTGGTAGCCCACCGGGTCCAGGTATTCCAGGGACAGGTCCTCCAGCTCCCATTTCAGCTTCTGCATACCCAGGCGGTGGGCGATGGGGGCGTACACCTCCATGGTCTCCAGAGCCTTTTCCTTCTGCTTGAGGTCGGACTGGTACTGGAGGGTGCGCATGTTGTGGAGCCGGTCGCACAGCTTGATGAGGATGACCCGCACGTCCTTGGCCATAGCCATGAACATCTTGCGCAGGTTCTCCATCTGCTCGTCCTCCCGGGAGGTGTACTGCATCCGGGTGAGCTTGGTGACCCCCTCCACCAGGTCGGCCACCTGGGGGCTGAAGAGCCGGGCGATCTCGTCGTGGGTGGAGTCGGTGTCCTCGATGCAGTCGTGGAGCAAAGCGGACACCACGGAGTCCTGGTCCAGGTCCAGTTCGTTGATGATCTCGGCCACGGCGATGGGGTGGATGATATAGGGCTCGCCGCTCTTGCGCAGCTGGGGCCCGTGGTGGCTGTTGGCATATTCAAAGGCCGCCCGGATGCGCTCCACATCCGCGCCGGGGTTCACGGCCAGGATGTGCCGCTCCAATTCTTCGTATCTCTCATGGGCCAAGTCCATAACAATTCCTCCGTGGTCTTTAACACAAGGTTAAAATCCGTCATTCCTCTTGCAGAAACAGCCGCAGCTGCCGCATCAGGCGGGACTGCTCCAAATCCACCTTGCTCTCCGGGCGGCATAGGTGGAGCCGGTCCCGCTCCAGCCGGATCAGCCCCCGGTCCCCCATCACGTGGAGGCACACCAGGGTCCGGCCATAGGCCCACCGGCCGTCGGGCTGGCGGGCGGCCTGCCGCAGCAGGGAGGGCCCGGCCTCGATCCAGCCGCCCACGCAGTTGTGCTCCAAAAACCGCCACAGCCGGGCGAAGTCCTGCCGGGAGGGGAACAGCAGCCCCGCCTCCCACCGGGAGAGCGGCCCGCCCTCCTTCAGCTTCTGGAACAGCTCCTGCTCCAGCTGGGCCCTTGTGGGCGCGGGGCGCAGGTCGCAGATCTGGAGCTGTACGGCGCGGTTCCCCCGGAACTCGTTGATCTGGGGGGTGAAGATCAGATCCAGCCGGTCCCCCGGGGACACGCCGCAGGCGGCGGTGTTTGCGGAGAAGAAGATGGCGTCCAGCACCACCCCGTCCCGGCGCAGCTTCATCTTCAGGTGCCGCCCCGCCCCCACGTCGCAGCAGGACAGCACGCAGGCCCCCCGCAGCAGGAACACCGGCTTGGGGTTGCCGGCGCCGAAGGGCTCCAGCTGGGACAGGGACTCCACCTGGGGGGCGGTGAGCTGGCCGCAGTGGTCGATCTCCGCATCCACGTCCACGGCGGCCTCCATGGGGGCCCCGCCGGTGCGCAGCTCCACCATGCGGCACACCGCCTCCCGGAAGGCGGGGATATTCTCCTCCAGAATGGTGAATCCCGCCGCCATCTCGTGGCCGCCGTAGCCCTCCAGCAGGTGGGCGCACTGTTCCAGGGCAGCGAACAGGTTGAACCCGCCGAAGGAGCGGCAGGACCCCTTGCCCTGGCCGTGCTCCAGGCAGATCATGAAGGCGGGGCAGGAGTATTTCTCCGTCAGCCGGGAGGCCACGATGCCCACCACCCCCTGGTGCCAGCCCTCTCCCGCCAGCACGATGGCGGGGGCGGCCAGCTGGGGCCGGGCCTCCAGCAGCTCCAGGCACTGTTCGTATATGCTCAGCTCAATGGCCTGCCGTTCCCGGTTCAGGCGGCACAGGGTATGGGCCAGGGCCTCCCCCCGCTCCTCCTCCCGGGTGAGCAGCAGGTCCAGGGCCACCATGGCCTGCTCCATCCGGCCCGCCGCGTTGATCCTGGGGGCCAGCCCATAGCCGATGGTGACGGCGGTGGGAAGGCTGCCGGGCTCCAGCCCCGCCTCCCCCATCAGGGCCCGCAGGCCGGGGCGCTGGGTGCGCCCCAGCAGCTCCAGCCCCTGGCGGACCAGGGAACGGTTCTCGTCGGTGAGACGCATCACGTCGGCCACGGTGCCGATGGCGGCCAGCTCCCCAAAGCGCTGGAACACCGCCGCCCTCTGCCCCGGAGGGACCAGGGCCTGGGCGGTTTTAAGCGCCACCCCCACCCCGGCCAGCTCCGGGAAGGGGTACGGGCAGTCCTCCCGGCGGGGGTCCACCACCGCCACGGCGGCGGGGAGCTTGTCCTTGCAGTGGTGGTGGTCGGTGACCACCACGTCCACCCCCAGCGAGCGGGCGAACTCCACCTCGTTCACGGCGGTGATGCCGCAGTCCACGGTGACGATGAGCCCCACGCCCTGCCCGGCCAGCCGGGCCACCGCCCCCGGGTTGAGGCCGTAGCCCTCCTCGGTGCGGTCGGGGATATAGCTCACCACCCGGCCCCCCTGTCCGGCCAGCGCCTCGGTGAGCAGGCAGGTGGCGGTGATGCCGTCCACGTCGTAGTCGCCGTAGACGCAGATGAGCTCTCCGCCGTCGATGGCGGCGCGGATGCGGGCCACGGCCCGGTCCATGTCCTTGAGGAGGAGGGGATCGTGGAACCGCTGGGCGCCGCAGGAGAGGAACCGGGCGGCTTCCTCCGGGGTATCCAGCCCCCGGGAGGCCAGCAGGCTGGCGCACAGGGGGGACAGTCCCGCCGACTCCAAAGCCCGGCGGGCGGACAGGGGGGCGGGACGGCGCAGGTCCCAGCGCTGATATTTCAAGACCGTCCCTCCTCTCCGCCCCCTTGGGGGCTGTTTTCACAATAACAATTCATTATAGCAAAGTTTTCCCGTTATTTCAACAGGTAAAACAGGGCGGCGGCGGAGAACCTCCGAAGGGCGCAAAAAGAGCCGCTGCGGCTGTCCGCAGCGGCCCTCGGGAGGATCGGCCCTGGTTTACAGCAGCCCCGCCCGCTCCAGGGCCCGCCGCACCGGCAGGCCCACCAGCAGGGCGGCGGCCATTTTAATCAGGTCAAAGGGGATGAAGGGGAACACACAGGCGGCCAGGGCCTTTTCCAGGCTCACCTCGGCCTGTATGCAGTACCAGGCGGTGCCGAAGGCGTACAGCACGGCGGTGGCCAGGGCCATCCCCAAAAACTGGAGGAGGGCGGCCAGGGCCACGCTCTTTTTGTCCCCTCCGTCTCCCAGCCGCCGGAAGGACCACTCCGATACGGTCCCGGCAATGAACACCATGGGCAGATAGCCCACCAGATAGCCCCCGGTGGGACCCAGCAGCCGGGCCGCGCCCCCCATATAGTTGCTGAACACCGGAAGGCCCACAAAACCCAGCAGCAGGTACACCAGAGTGGTCACCAGCCCCCAGCGCCCCCCCAGCAGGCAGGCGGCGAGGTAGAGGGCCAGGGTCCCCCCGGTGATGGAGACGGGGCCGATGGGGACGGAGATGGGGGCCAGCACGCAGGTCACCGCCGCCATCACGGCGCACAGCGTCAGCCGCCGGGTGTCGATCATTGGTTTCGCGGTCATGGAATCGCCTCCTATTGTAAACTAAATTTCGATAGTTAGTATACAATTGAGAGGCCCGCTTGTCAAGAGGGTTTTTCAACGCATTGCCAACCCATTGCGTTTTTTTACCAGATGTGATAATATAGAAAAACTTACGCCCCCGGGCGGGAGTGAAGCAGCGATTGCCCTGGTCCGAAGCGGGCTGAAAGTTCTTTTTCGGTTTCTTTTTCTTTCAAGAAAAAGAAACAAAGGAGGAAGTCCCCATGAAGGCGAAATATCTGGTTCAGCGGGCGCTGAACATGAATTACAAGGCCATGCTGGACAAAATCAGCTCCATCCACAAAAAGACGGGCCGGTCCCGGTGGTCCATCTTCCAGGACATGCGGGTGTGCGCGGTGAAGTACGGCGCGGGCTACATGGACTACGACCTGTTTGAGATGTACAACCTCACCCCGGAACAGCGGGACACCTACCTCACCCGGGGCCGGAACAACGACATTGTGGTGAAGTACAACGACAGGGACCACATGGCGGACTTCGGGGACAAGATCCGCTTCAACACCCGGTTTCAGCGGTTCCTCCACCGGGACTGGGCGCCGGTGACGGGGGACAACCGGGACGAGGTGCTGGCCTTTCTGGGCCGCCACCCCCAGTTTATGGCCAAGCCCTCCCAGGGCAGCTGCGGCTGGGGCATTGAAAAGCTGAAAACAGAGGATTTCCCCTCCCTGGACGCCCTGTACGCCCGCCTGGCGGAAAAGGCCCCCTTGCTGGAGCTGGAGCAGGTCATCCAGCAGCATCCAGCGGTTGCGGCCATCTACCCCGGCTCCATCAACACGGTGCGCATGGTGACCATCCGGGGCCGGAGCGGGAAGGTCTATCTGGTCACCGCCATGTTCCGCATCGGCAACGGCAAGTTTGTGGACAACTTCAACAGCGGCGGCATGGTGGCTCCCATGGACCCGGAGACAGGCACGGTGACCGACCGGGCGCTGGACAAGCAAAAGAACCTGTACGCCGACCACCCGGCCACCGGGGCGCGGATCAAGGGCTTCACCTTCCCGGACTGGGACAGGGCCCGGGAGCTGGTCACAGAGGCGGCCCAGGTGATCCCGGAGGTGGGCTACGTGGGCTGGGACGTGTGCTTCACCCCGGAGGGCCCATGCCTGGTGGAGGGCAACCAGTTCCCCGGCCACGACATCTACCAGCTTCCGGTGCACACGCCGGATAAAATTGGCATCATGCCCCGGTTCCGGGCCATCGAAGCGGAAGAGGAAAAGCTGAACAAACAGTAAAACAAGCCGCCCTTTCCAGATGGAAAGGGCGGCTCTTTTGCGCAGAACTCATCGTGGCCGACGAAAAGCAATGGATAACAACTGGGGGCGAAACGATTTAAAGTTTCTTTTTCGGTTCCTTTTCTTTTTAAAGAAAAAGGAACCAAGAAAACGAGATCAAGGAACGGAACGAAACTATTCCACCGTTTTCAGGCTCTCCACCATGTCCACCTTTTTCAGCTTGAAGTGGGCGGCGATGTTCACCGCGGCGGAGAACACCACCGTCAGCGCCGCCGCCAGCCAGTATGCGTAGGGGGGCGCCGTCCGGCCGAACATGACCATCTCCACCTCCACCGTCAGCACCACCCAGGCGTGGAGGAACCGGCCCATCACCAGCCCCAGCACGATGCCGAACAGGGTGAGGAACAGGTTTTCCCGGTAGACGTAAGCGGTGACCTCCCTGTCAAAGAACCCCAGCACCTTGAGGGTGGCCAGCTCCCGCACCCGCTCGGTGATGTTGATGTTGGTCAGATTGTACAGCACCACAAAGGCCAGGGCCGCGGCGGCGGTGATGATGATGACCACGGCGTAGTCGATGGCCTCCATGCTTTCGGTGAAGTTGTCCCGGAGGGTGGCAATGTAGGAGTAGGAGTCCACCCCGTCCAGGGCCATCAGGTCTGCGGACACGGCGTCCGACTCCGCCTCCCCCGCGCCGCCGGCGTAGCGCAGCAGCATTTCGTTGCGCTCCGGCTCCTGGCCGAACAGTGCGCGGTAGCAGCTGTCGGACATGTACACGTAGTGGGAGACATAGTTTTCCGCGATATCCGCCACCCGGGCCTCCACCCGCGTTCCGTCGTCGTCCAGGGTGATGGCGTCGCCTATGGACACCTCCAGCAGCTCGGACAGCTTTTCCGTGAGGACCACGCCGTCGTCCGGCAGAGAGATCTCCCCATCATCCAGCCGGTGGCCCAGATGGATGAACTGCCCAAACCGCTCCTGGTCCTCCACGGCAAAGAGGTACACATTCTGAAGCGGACCGCCGCTGGACGCCTCCAGGACAGAGGAGCTGGTGAGCAGGTAGTCCTCCACCCAGGGGCTTTGGTCCAAATAGTCCTCCACCTGGGCCAGCTTGTCCGCCCCGGCGTGCTTGTCCAGCCCCAGGGTGGCGTCATAGAGGAACACGTGGTCAAACTGCTGGTTCAAAATGGAGAAAATGGACTCGTGTATGCCGAAGCCGGTGACGATCAGGGCGGTGCAGCCGCCGATGCCGATCACCGTCATCCAGAACCGGCGCTGGTAGCGGAACAGGTTGCGCAGGGTTACCTTCCAGGTGAAGGTGAGCCGCCTCCAGAGGGGCCGGATGTACTCCAAAAACACCCGCTTGCCCGCCTTGGGGGCCCTGGGGCGCATCAGGTTGGCCGGGGTGGCCATCAGGGTGGACAGGCAGGCCCACAGCGCCGCCCCGGTGGTGCAGGCCGCCGCGGCCAGCACCGCGCCGGTGTACAGCTCCACCTGGGGCTTGAACTCCAGGGGAGGGATGGCGTACATGATATTAAAGGCGTTGGCGATGACCAGGGGGATGAGGGTGCAGCCCAGGGCCAGCCCCAGAATTCCCCCCACCAGGCTGGCGGAAAAGGCGTAGCCGATGTATTTCTTGGCGATGGCAAGCCTTGAGAAGCCCAGGGCCTTCAGCGAGCCGATCTGGGTGCGCTGCTCCTCCACCATCCGGGTCATGGTGGTCAGGCAGGCCAGCGCCGCCACCAGGAAGAAGATCACCGGGAACACGTTGGCCAAGTTGCTCACCCGGCCGGAGTCCTGGGAATAGCCCACAATGCCCGCGTTGGTGAACCGGCTGAGGACGTACCACTCGCACTCCTCCACATTGTCCAGCTCCGCCTGGGCGTCGTCCAGCTTCTTCTGGGCGTCGGCAATCTCCTCCTCCGCCTCTTTTCTGCCGTCCTCGTACTCCTCCAGGCCGTCGGCGTACTCCTTCTCGCCGTCGTTGAGCTCCTTCAAGGCGTCGTCCAGCTCCTGGCGGCCCTCGATTCGAGCGTCGTTCAGCTCCCGGATGCCCCGGTTGTATTCCGCCCAGCCGTCCCGAATGTCAATCTCCGCCTGATTCAGCTCCCCCAGGGAGGAATCCAGGGCGGCCCTGCCGTCGTCCAGCTCCGCCTTGGCACTGTCCAGCTCCGCCTTGACGGAATCCAATTCCGCTTTAGCGCTGTCCAGCTCCGCTTTGACGGGGGCCAGCTGGGCGTATCCCGCGTCAATCTGGGCCTGGGCCGCGTCCAGCTGGGCCTTCTGCGCCGCCATCTGGGCCGCAGCCATGTCATACTGAGGGGTGCCCTCATACTGGGCCAAAGCGGCGTGATACTGGGCCCAGCCCTCGTCCAGCTTGGCCTTCTGCTCCTCCAGGGGGGCGGCGGCCTCCTGGTACTGGGCCAGACCGTCATTGTATTCCGCCAGCCCACCGTTATATTGGGCCAAGCCGTCGTTGTATCGGGCCAGCCCGTCCTCATAGTCCGCCAGCCCGTCCTGGTACTTCACCCGGCCGTCGGCCAAGTCCCGCTCCCCCTGACGCAGACCGGCCAGGGCGTCGTTCAGCTCCCGCTGGGCGTCGGCGGTCTCCCGCTCCAGGGTGTCCTCCCCGTCGTGGTACTCCGCCCAGCCGTCGTCCAGTTCCGCCCTGGCGTCCTGAAGTTCCCGCCATGCGTCGTCCAGCTCCTGTTCCGCGTCCGCCTTGGCGTCCTCAAACTCCGCCCAGGCGTCGTCCAGCTCGTCCTGGGCGTCGCCGACGAGCTCGTCATACCGGGCCTGCGCACGCTCCTCCGCCAGAGGGTCCAGGCTGTCCGTCAGCGCGTCGATCCGGTCCTCGTACTCGTCCCCGTAGGTGTCCAGGGAGGCCAGCCCCTCCCCGGTGAAATAGGCGCAGGTGTAGTGGTCAAAGGTAAAGTTCTCCCCCGGCACGTAGACGAAGGCGTCCACCGAGCCGCTGCCCAGGGAGGTGGCCCCCCGGTCCAGCCCCACGTACAGCGGGGAGGTCACCTTTCCCACAATGGTGTAGGAGGTGTTGACCAGATCCCCCTCGTTGTCCTCTTCCAGAGTGAGTTCCAGCGTGTCCCCCACCTGGAGGCCCAGCTTCACCAGCAGCAGGCCCTCGGTGACACATTCGTCGGGTGCTTCCGGCAGACGGCCCTCCTTGACCTCCAGCAGGTTCAGCTTTTCCGGCATGGACCGCACGCTGACAATCCGGTCCACGGCCACCGCGTCCAGGTCCCGGCAGCCCTCCACCGCCTCAATGCCCTCCGCCCCGGCCAGGGCGGACAGGTCGCCGTCCGTCAGGCCCAGGGTGGACAGCACGTATCCGTCCATCAGATTGGTGCGGTCGTAGTAGTTGTCGGCGGTGAACTGCATATCCGGGGCGGCGGTGCGCAGGCCGGACAAAAAGGCAACCGCCAGCGCCGCCAGCACCAAAATGGACAGGTAGCGGTTCATGGTGCCCCGGATCTCCCGGATGGCGTCGGTGTTCAGATGGTTTTTTCTTCTCGCCGTTACCATTCGATCTCCTCCACAGGGGTGGGATGGGCGTTGCGCTCCACCGCCGCCACCCGTCCGCTCTTGATGTGGATGACCTTGTCCGCCATGGGGGTGAGGGCGGTGTTGTGGGTGATGACGATGACGGTCATGCCCTCCTGGCGGCAGGTGTCCTGGAGCAGCTTCAAAATGGCCTTGCCCGTCACGTAGTCCAGGGCCCCGGTGGGCTCGTCGCACAGCAGCAGCTTGGGATTTTTGGCCAGGGCCCGAGCGATGGCCACCCGCTGCTGCTCGCCGCCGGACAGCTGGGCGGGGAAGTTGTCCAGCCGGTCCCCCAGCCCCACGTGGACCAGCACGTCCCTGGCGTCCAGGGGGTCCCGGCAGATCTGGGCGGCCAGCTCCACGTTCTCCAGCGCCGTCAGGTTCTGCACCAGGTTGTAGAACTGGAACACAAAGCCGATGTCATGGCGGCGGTAAGCGGTGAGCTGCTTGGGGCCGTAGCCGCTGACCCGGGCGCCGTCCACGGTGATGACGCCGCCGGAGCAGGCGTCCATCCCCCCCAGCATGTTGAGCACGGTGGTCTTGCCCGCCCCGGAGGGGCCCACGATGATGGCGAACTCCCCCTTGTCCACGGTGAAGTCCACCCCGTCCACCGCCTTGATGGTGATCTCCCCCATCTGGTACTCTTTTTTCACATTTTCAAAGGATATGTAGCTCATAAAGGGCCCTCCGTCCGCGCCCCGGAAGGTCCGGCGGGCGCTGTCATATGTTTGATCCTATCTTATACGCTTTCCCCGCAAAACGCAACCGCTCCCGGAGAAAATTCAAGGTTTTTTCACAGGCAGTGGGACATTTGGGTCCAAATGTGGAAAAAACGCCCAGCAGGGGAGCGGTTGCGGTTGACTAACCGCCCGGCAGGGGGGTACAATACGCCTACTGATAAGGGAGTAGTCGGCGGGGCCGTCACGCGGCCCTGCGGCACAGTCAACATACTGACGGCAATGCCGTCTGGCGGTGCCTTTTATGATGAGACTTATCCGCGACGGGTGCGGGTAGTCTCTTTTTTTATTCTCCCGCATACCTTCAAACAAACAGGAAGGGACGATGTATTATGGGATTTGCCGCGCTGTTTACCCTGGCCGTGGGCCTGTCCATGGACGCCTTTGCCGTGTCCATCTGCAAGGGGCTGTCCATCCGGGCCCTGATGCCCCGGCACGCCGTCATTGTGGGACTGTGGTTCGGGGCCTTTCAGGCTCTGATGCCCCTGGTCGGCTGGCTGCTGGGGGCCGCCTTCGCCGACATGATCGCCAGTGTGGACCACTGGATTGCCTTTGTCCTGCTCTCCCTCATCGGCGGGAACATGATCCGGGAGGCCCTGGGCGGGGAGGAGGAGGACTGCGACCCCTCCCTGGCCCCCCTGGCCATGCTGGTGCTGGCGGTGGCCACCTCCATCGACGCCCTGGCGGTGGGGGTCACCTTCGCCTTCCTCCGGGTGGATATCCTCCCGGCCGTCGCCCTCATCGGGGTGTGCACCTTCGTCATCTCCGCCGCCGGGGTGAAGGTGGGCAATGTGTTCGGCACCCGCTACAAGTCCAAGGCGGAGCTGTTTGGCGGCGTGGTGCTGGTGCTCATCGGGCTGAAGATCCTGCTGGAGCACCTGGAGCTGCTGCCGTTCTGACGCCAATCCACAGGCCAGCGGCGCACCCTCCGCTTCCGAGCAGAGGACGCGCCGCTTTTCATCCGCCGGACGGACGGGCCCGGGGCGTCAGCGGTCCGCCAGCGCCGGGGCGGTGGCGTGGTAGGGCTGGCAGTCCTCCTCCGCCATGGCCCCCAGCGCGGAGCGCAGGAACCCGGCCCCGCCGGAGCCGCACATGATCTCCACGTAGTTCATCCGCCGGGGGTCCAGCTCCCGGATCAGGGCCCCGCCGGAGGAGAAGCGCTCCCCCCGGACGGTGGCCGTCCACACCACGTAGCCCGCCTCCTCCAGGGCCTTCCGGCCCTTGGCGTCCAGGTTGGGAGCGCTCACCACCAGGGCGTTGTACCGGGCGGCGGCGGCCAGCAGCGACCGGCCCTCCTCCGCCTGGGCAAGGCAGCTGTCCACGTCCTCCCCGGACAGGGACAGCCCCGCCGTGTGTCCCGCGCCCACCACCCGGCGGACCAGGCCGCCCTGGCCGGGCAGCTCCTCCGGGCTGAACAGGAACAGCGCCCGCTGGCCCCGGCTCTCCAACAGCTGGGCGCAGTCCTGGGCGGAGGCCCCCGCCCCCAGGGCCAGATACAGTTCCGTCCCACTCAGGTCCGCCGAGGGAGCGGGGTCGCCGGAGGGAGGGGGCCCGTTCCCCTCTCCCCGGACCCCGGACTCCAGGTAGCGGCGCAGGCTGTCCGCCAGCAGGCCGTCCGCCGCGTCGATGAAATCCCGGTCGCTGAGGATGGCCGCGCTGCTGGTCAGCCGGACGAGGATGCCGTAAGGGGTCCAGGTCCGGGTACAGCCGATGGTGCCGAAATACTGGCACAGCCAGTCGATGGGCAGGAATACCGTATTGTTGCGCACCATGGCCCGGACCTGCACCGGAACGCCGTCCAGGTCGGCGGCGGTGTTGTTTTGCAGGTCAAAAATGATGCCCCGGCGGTCGTCGGTCACCAGCACCGTCCGCCGGGTGGTGCTGTACAGGGCGCTCACCCCCAGGTTGACGCCGCTGGCCCGGTTGGGCAGCATGGTGTAGGGCACGTACAGCACGCCCCCCACCGTGCGGGGCATGTTGTCCACCGTCACGTCCAGCACCCGCTCGTTCACCGCCATCAGGTATATAGTCTCGGTGGAGGCGGAGGCGGCCAGAATCCCCGCCAGCAGACCCCACAGGACCAGCGCCGCCAGGGTGGTTTGCTTCCAGCGCTTCATTTCGCCCTCCTTCAGTCAGTCCAGCTCCGCTGGGCGTCACGCCCGCCCGGCTCCAGCCCGGCCAGCCATCTTCTCGCCATGTCCAGGGCGTGGTTGGCGGCCAGGGTGCGGATGCGGTCCCGCCGGGCCCCGGGAGAGGCCAGATTCAGCTTTTTTACCCAGCAGCCGTCCGGGGCGGCCAGGGCGGCGTATACCAGCCCCACCGGGTTGCCCCGCTCGTCGGGGTCCGGCCCCGCCACCCCGGTGACGGCCGCCGCCAGATCACAGCCCAGCGTCCGCCGGGCCCCCTGGGCCATCTGCTCCGCCACCTGGGCGCACACCGCGCCCTTCTCGTCCAGCAGGGCCTGGGACACCCCCAGCACCCCCGCCTTTACCTCACAATGGTAGCTCACCACGCCGCCCTTGAACACCGAGGCCGCACCGGGCACGTCGGTGAGGTTTTTGGCGATGAGCCCGCCGGTGCAGCTCTCCGCTGTGCCCAGGGTGAGGCCCCGGTCCCGGGCCCCTTCCAGCACCACCTGGGGCAGGCCGGACACGTCCGCGCCGTAGACCAGATCCCCCAGCAGGGCCCGGACCTCCTCCTCTACCGGGACGATGAGGGCGTCCGCCTCCTGGGGGGTGTCCGCCTTGGCGGTGATGCGCAGCTCCACCTCCCCCTCCTTGGCGTAAGGGGCCAGCGTGGGGTTGGACAGCCCGTTCATCCGGTCCCGCAGCAGGGACTCCACCGCCGACTCCCCCATGCCGAACACCCGCAGGGTCCGGGAGCGGATGACCCCCTCGCTCAAGCGGGCTAGCCAGGGCACGGCCCGCTCCCGGAACATGGGCAGGCACTCCCGGGGCGGGCCGGGGAGCATGACCACATAGGCGCCGTCCGCCTCAAAGGCGCAGCCGGGGGCGGTGCCCCATGCGTTGTCCAGAATGTGGCAGCCCTCGGGCAGGTAAGCCTGCTGAAGGTTGTTTTCCGTCATCTCCTTCCCCATGCGGCGGAAGAAGCGCCGGATGCCCTCGGCGCACTCGGGATGGTAGACCAGCTCTTTGCCGAAGCACTCCGCCAGGGTCTGCTTGGTCAGGTCGTCGCAGGTGGGGCCCAGCCCGCCGGTGGTGACGATTACGTCCGCCCGGCTCCGGGCCAGCTCCACGGCGGATTTCAGGCGGCCGGGGTTGTCCCCCACCACCGAGTGGTACAGCACGTTGAGCCCCAGGGCGGACAGCTCCCGGCTGAGGGCCTGGGCGTCGGAGTTGACGATGCTGCCCAGCAGCAGCTCGGTGCCGACGGATAAAATTTCAACGGTATGGCTCATGGGTATCAGCCTCCTCGGTCATTCTGTTCCCTATTTTAGCCCCCGGTATTCTCCCTGTCAAGAAAAAGGGGTGCCTGAGTCCGAATCGTGCATATCTGCACTCGAAAACGGTATGGCGTTCGGGGCTGGGACGGGCTATAATGTGAGCAGAAGAAGCCCGCCCCAGGCGGGAAAATATTTGATTTGGAGGGTGACACCATGAAATTTGACGTGCGCTACGCCAACCACCCGGAGGATTCCGCCCTGTACACCACCGAGGAGCTCCGCCGCCACTACCACATCAGCGGCCTCTTTCAGCCGGATGAGATCTGCCTCACCTACTCCCACCAGGACCGCATCATCGCCGGGGGCGTCATGCCGGTGGAGGGAGCGCTGAAGCTGGAGAGCTGCAAGGAGCTGGCCGCCCCCTATTTCCTGGCCCGGCGGGAGCTGGGGGCCATCAACATCGGCGGCCCCGGCGTTCTCACCGTGGACGGCGCGGAATACCAGCTGAACAGCCGGGACGGCATTTATGTGGGCATGGGGGCCAAGGAGCTGGTGTTCCGCTCCCTGGAGAAGGACAGCCCCGCCAAGTTCTATGTCAACTCCTGCCCCGCCCACCGCGCCTGCCCCACGGTGCTCATCCCCATGGACAAGGCCCGCTATAACCACCTGGGGGCCCAGGAGACGGTGAACGAGCGCATCCTGCGCCAGTATATCCACCCCGCCGTGTGCGAGAGCTGCCAGCTCAGCATGGGCATGACCGCCCTGATGCCCGGCAACGTGTGGAACACCATGCCCAGCCACACCCACGAGCGGCGAATGGAGGTCTATATGTATTTTGACGTGGCCCCGGACCAGGCGGTGTTCCACATGATGGGCCAGCCCGGGGAGACCCGGCACATCGTCATGCACAACGAGGAGGCGGTGATCTCCCCCAGCTGGTCCATCCACTCCGGCGTGGGCACCGCCAACTACACCTTTATCTGGGGCATGTGCGGCGAGAACCAGGACTTTGACGACATGGACGGCATCCCCACCAGCGAGCTGCGGTAACGCCATAGGAGAAGAGCGGCGCACCCCTTGGGCGCATACCGTAAGGAAGCTGACGCCCGCCGGAAAGAAGCGCTTCCCGGCGGGCACTGCTTTATCGTAAATCGACCAATAAATCGAGTTTTATGGAGGAAAGCGGAATGAACCGTATAATACCAAGGATTGGCTCGGCAATCGTTACAGCGGCGGTATTTCTGTTTGCGGCCTGTTTGCTCACCGACTTTCCGTTTGGCTCGTACTTGGTATGTATGTTTCTGCCCATTGGTTATATCATGATGGCGGCGGGACTGCATTATGAGAGTCATGAAAGCCGGCGTGTGGCCGCAAATACTGGAATGGCGTTTGCGGTCGTCTACGCGGTATTGATCTTTCTTGTATATTTCGCACAGACAACCAGCGTCCGCTTCGGCGGGTTGAGCGAACAGGCCCAGAGGATTCTGGATTTTCAAAGAGGGGGCCTGATTTTCAACTATGACCTGCTGGGGTATGGCATGATGGCCCTTTCCACATTTTTCATGGGCCTGTCTGTACAGGCGGACAGCACAGCAGACAAGTGGATGAAAGCTCTCATGGTGATCCATGGCATTTTCTTTTTCGGCTGCTTTATCATGCCGATGACCGGCGCGTTCGCCAGCATGTCAGATGGAAGGACCAATGCCGGGGGCGCCGCCGCGCTTGCCGCATGGTGCGCGTATTTTCTTCCCATTGGGATACTGGCATACAGGCACTTTGGGAAAGAACGCTGATAATTTCCGAATTTGTGGTTCTCCTCCGCAGACGTGTTCCTCGAACGCGGCATCGCGGGTTACACAGTATGAAAAGGGCAAGGCAGACCGCAGTGGTCTGTCTTGCCCTTTACTTTTTACGCTTTTTTGGACTTTTTCGGCTTTTGGGGCAGACGCTGGTACACCTTGGCCTCCTTTTTCAGCCGCGCGGCCAGAGCCGGGGTGAAGGCCCCGGGCAGAGCCCGCCACATCCAGTTGGTACCCAGGGTGGAGGGGGTGTTCATCCGGGCCTCGCTGCCCAGGCCCAGCAGGTCCTGGGCCTGCATCACCGCCAGATCGGCGGGGGACGCCCAGGCCGCCCGCATCATCCCCCAGTGGTAGCCCTCCCGGCTGTTCAGCCGCAGGTAGGCCTTGGCAAAAGACACGTCCTTCTTGGGGGCGGTGGCCATCCAGCCCAGAATGGTGTCGTTGTCGTGAGTGCCGGTGTAGGCCACGCAGTGGGCGGGGTAGCAGTGGGGAAGGTAGTCGCTGCCGTTGTCCCGGCTGTCGAAGGCGAATTCCAGGATCTTCATGCCGGGATAGCCCGTCTCCCGCAGCAGCTCCCGCACCGAGTCGGTGAGAAAGCCCAGGTCCT
>ERZ779629.437-NODE-437-length-17373-cov-8.081187_pt1 | contig 17373 bp, 18 predicted proteins | sample MGYA00514192_ERZ779629 | MGnify/ENA primary metagenome ERZ779629 (study PRJEB29562, sample SAMEA4376709) | mouse gut metagenome | isolation source: Cecum | study: EMG produced TPA metagenomics assembly of the A DSS colitis mouse model was used to assess the... | reverse complement strand
ATCCGGACGATCCGAATAATCCCGATACGCCCGATCCGCCGACAACCGATCCGGATGCGCCGACCCAATCCGCGGGATCCGTAATTACGCGAGAAGATATTCGGTGGTTCCAATACGCGGCGATCGGGATCGGCGGTACGCTGGTCGGAATTTTGTTGGTGTTGATTGCGATTTGGTTGACCGAATGCAGCATTCGCAATTTGCGCAAGAACGGCAACGGACGCAAATCGTAAGAGATCTTGCAAAAAAACGCGCGACCAACGCGCGCAAATCGTAAAATCGCTGTCATAAAAGCATTCGGATTTCGGACGGCATATGATACAATCCCAAAGGAGAGACGCGGCGCGCGATCGGAGACGGTCGGGCGCCGTCTCCTTGCACCTTGACAACTACATCGCAGATATGCGCCGCAAATCCGTCTTGCGGCGTATCCGAAACAATCGCGCAATCGACGGGTTCGGTCGAAAAGCGTCGAAAAACCAAAACGGCGCGATATTTTGTCGCGCATTTGTTATCGGACGGATTCGACGTAGCGGCGAAGCCGTTTAATCCCTGTCGCGTCGAATCAGGCAGATCGCCGCAAGGATCAGTTGCACCGCCGCCAAGATCAAATAATAGGTGCGCAACGGCGTCAAAAAACTCAACCCGAACAGTACCAACGCGATCCACACGAAGCGTTTGGCATTGGACGGGGCGAATGCGACGGACAGCGCGAGCGCGAGCGTTTCGCGCACCCGCAAGCGGGGCGGCACGATGCGGGGCAGCGTGTCGCGGCGTTTGTGATAACGGTATACGCTGTGAAAGTCCCGAAATACGATCGTGCATGCGGATATGCGTTTGCCGACCGAGATCAGTTTGCGATCCTTGGATGCGGTCAGAATCACCGCTTTGGTGAACCCGCGCTGTTTGCATAAGCGATAATAGCGCACGACGGTATCCGCGCCGAGCGAGCCGAATTTGAGCCAATAAAAATACGCGGTGTCGCCGACCGCGAAATATTCGCCCATGTCTTGCGCCTGCTCGCCGAGCATGTCGGCGATCTGCGGTTTGAGCACGTCGTCGCCTTCGAGAATGCAGTACGTTATGTAATCGCGGTAGGTCGGACAGTCCGATCGGGCGCGTCGGTGCGCCGACAGCAACGCGCAAAGGATGCTCGCACCGAATGCGCCGAGCGCGCAGATCCACAGGCGCGCGCCGGCAAGCGACAGCGCGATCCACGCCGCGAGAAAGACGATGACGCACAGCAAAAATTTGTCGATCCGAATGCCCATACGCAAAGTATCGACAAGTTGGGGCGCGTTATACGCGAAAGAGAGTTGATAAACGCTTAAAATTGCGATATAATAGCGGTATGGCGATCGGGATATTCGGCGGAGCGTTCAACCCGCTGCACACGGAGCATATGCAAATCGCGCGGCAGGCGCTGGACGAAGGATTGGACAAGATCGTGTTCGTCCCGTCCAATCTGCCGCCGCACAAGACGTGCGACGTGTCGTTCGACGCGCGGGCGGATATGCTGGAACGCGCGCTGGCGGACGAGCCGCGGATGGAGATGTGCCCGATCGAAGGCGCAAGCGAGGGGACGCATTATACGTACCGTACGCTGCCGCTGTTGATCCGATTGTACGGCGACGTCGAATTCATCATCGGCGGCGACAGCATGATCGATCTGCATCGGTGGAAGTATCCGGAAAAGATCGTCGGGATGTGTCCGATCCGCGTGTTTTCGCGCGCGGACCGCAATGCGGAGTTGGAACAGGCGGTGCGAGATTGGACGGCGCGCGGCGCGCGCATTCGGGTGTCGCAATACCGATCGGACGATATTTCGTCGACGCGCATCCGTTACGGATTGTCGCTCGGCGTGACGGACGGCGTGCATCCGTCCGTGCTGCCGTATATCCAAGAGCATGGACTGTATCGGGAATACGTGCCGATGGCGCGGCTGTTGCGCGAGACGGTATCGGAGCAGACCTATGCGCACGCGTGTCGCACCGCGTTGTACGCGCTGTATCTGAACGAGCGCTGCAAGCTCGGCGAAGACTCCGAACGCGTATTCGTCGCGGGTTTGTTGCACGATTGCGCCAAACAGTGGAGCGCTACGCCGCAGGCGGCGGACGTCGTGCCCGCGGATGCGGTCGGGACGCCGGTCGCGCATCAGTTTGCGGGAGCGTATCTGGCGCAGACGCGTTGGGGGATCGAAGACGCGCGCATTTTGCAGGCGATCCGCGTGCATTGCAGCGCGGACACGCAGATGACGACGCTCGATCGGATCGTCTACTGCGCGGACAAATTGGAGCCGGCGCGCGCATACGACGGCGTGCAAACGTTGCGTCGGACGGTGCAGCAAGATTTCGATCGCGGATTTTGCGACGTGCTCATGCATGCGTACGACTATCTGTCGAGCAAGGGCGCAGACGCGTATCCGATGACGCGCCGCGCCGTGGAACGCTATTGCGGTATTTAACAAATTATTTATAACGGGAGTATCTATGACATCTGTACAAACCTTGACCCAACGCATTTGCAAGACGTTGGACGACAAAAAAGCAAGCGATATCGTCATCGTGGACATCGCGCATCTGACGATCGTCGCGGACTGTTTCGTGATTTGCAGCGGACGCTCGACGACGCAGGTCAAAGGACTTGCGGGCGCGGTCGAAGAAGAGTTGTCCAAACAACACGGCATCGAGCCGTTGCGCGTGGAAGGCGTCGGCGAAGGACGCTGGGCGGTGCTGGATTACGGCGGCGTGATCGTGCACGTGTTCCATGAAGAGACGCGCCAGATGTACACGCTGGAACAGCTGTGGGCGGACGGCGCGAACGTGACGCGCTACGAAGGCACGCCGAACTGACGACGCGCTTGCCGCGTGACCGCGTCGAACGCGCGGCGCGGAAAAATTGGTAAAATTTGGTAAAATCCGAATAATCGCGATATGCCGGCACATGCTAGGGATATGACGATACCGATGATTTGTATCTGCGCCGTCATGGCGTTGAGCCCGATAGCGGGCGATCAAGTGCGGCTGTACGTGGACGAACAACCGCTCGTGCAACAATCCGTATGCGCGGTCGCGGACGACGCGATCGTCGTGGGAATTCTCAGCGAACCGATCTTTTCCAGAAGCGAGAGAGATGCGTTCGTAAAGACGCTTGCGCAAAGCGTGCGCGAGCGTTTCGGCAAACCGGTCTACGTGACGTTGGACACCGATCTGTATTATCGCATCTCCAAGTGCGGCGATGCGGACGCGGAAAACATACGCGCGATCGCAAAGTTGATCGCGCAAAGGAGCGCAAATGGGTATGCTCGATCTGATCGAACGTAAAAAGCGCGGCGACGCGCTGTCCGAACACGAGATCCGCAGTTGGATCGCGGGCGTGTCGGACGGCAGCGCGCCGGATTACCAGTCGAGTGCGTTGTTGATGGCGATGACGTTGCGCGGATTGGACGCGCGCGAAATCGACGCGTTGACCGACGCGATGGCAAACAGCGGGGAACGTCTGGATCTGAGCGCATACGGAGATTGCAGCGCGGATAAACATTCGTCGGGCGGCGTAGGGGATTCTACGTCGTTTTTGGTCGTTCCGATCGTCGCGGCGTGCGGCATGGTCGTCGGCAAGATGAGCGGGCGCGGTCTGGGACATACCGGCGGCACGCTCGACAAAATCCAAGCGATCCGCGGCGTACGCACGCAGTTGAGCAAATCGGAATTTTACCGTCAGTTGGACACGGTCGGCGCGGCGCTCGCGGGACAGACGGGAGAGATCTGTCCGGCGGACAAAAAACTGTATGCGTTGCGCGACGTAACGGGAACGGTGGATTGCACGGGGTTGATCGCCGCGTCGATCATGAGCAAGAAACTCGCCGCCGGCGCGCGCAACATTGTGTTGGACGTCAAATGCGGTCGGGCGGCTTTTATGCAACGCAGGGAAGACGCGGCGGAGCTGGCGCGCATGATGGTCGGCATCGGCAAACGCGCGGGACGCAACGTACGCGCGGTCGTCACGGATATGCGAGCGCCGCTGAGTCGATACGTCGGCAACGCGCTCGAAGTGTACGGCGCGATCCGAATTTTGCGCGGGGAAGAACGCGGTCCGCTGTACGACGTCGCGATCGAACTGGCGAGCAATCTGCTCGGTATGCACGGCGTCTCCGATGCGCGTGCGCGCGCCGAGCGGGCGGTGGAATCGGGCGCGGCGTTGGAGCGCTTCGATCGTTTGATCCGCGCGCAAGGCGCAACGGAAGACGTATGCGCGCAGCCGCAGTTGCTTAACAAGGCGCGGTGTCGGCAAGACGTGTACGCGGCGGAAGACGGCTATGTGACCGATATCGACGCGATGCAGATCGCGCGGTACGTATGCGACATCGGCGGGGGTCGGCGCAAAATGGACGACGCGATCGATCCGTACGTCGGCGCGGAACTGCACGTGCGGGTCGCGCAACCGATCGCAAAAGGCGAACGCATCGCGACGATCTACGCAAACGATCCGTCCCGTATCCGCGCGGATCTCATGCAGCATGCGGTGCGCATCGGACGGGAACGGACGGATCCGATCCGCTGGATCCGCGAAATAATCGAATCGTAAGGAGAACGGTATGACAATCGAATACAATTCAATCGCAAAATACATAGACCACACGTTGTTGGCGCCCCAGGCAAGCGCGGCGCAGATCGACGAGTTGTGCGATCAAGCGCGCGCGTACGGGTTTGCAACCGTATGCGTCAATCCCTGTCGCGTGCGGCAGGCAAGTATGCGGCTGCAAGGCAGCGGCGTCGGGGTTGCGACGGTGATCGGATTTCCGCTCGGCGCGACGTCTACGCAGGCAAAAGTGCAGGAAGCGTTGCAGGCGGCGGCGGACGGCGCGAGCGAATTGGATATGGTCGTCAACGTCGGTTGGATCGCAGACGGCGATTGGGACGCGGCGCGGCGGGACATCGCAGCCGTCACGCATTGCACGACGTTGCCCGTCAAAGTCATTTTGGAAACATGCAAACTCGATCCCGATCAGATCGTACGGGCGACGCAGATCGCGGCGGAGGCGGGCGCGGCGTTTGTCAAGACGTCGACCGGTTTCGGCGGGGGCGGCGCGACCGTCGAGGACGTGCGGCTTATGAAAGCGCATTGCGGCGACATGCGCGTCAAAGCGTCCGGAGGCATCCGCGATCTGGATACGGCGATCGCGATGCTCGAAGCGGGCGCGGATCGATTGGGCACGAGCAGCGGCGTCGCGATCGCGACGGCGGCTGCGGCGCGCGTGCGCTAAGCAGGGATCGGAATGTATTCGGTATATTTGGCGGCCAATACGGCGCAGATCGCGATCCTGACGTTTGCGGTCGTGTTTGTCGTCGTATTCGGAGTTGTGTTTATAGCAAAGATCTTGCGTTGGACGGGGAGCGCTCAACGCAGGGAGATCCAACCGATGCACGGCAGCGAAGGCTTGGATACGGACAACGAAGTATGGCGGATCCGCGGCGGTTGCATATACGCTTATAAGGGGCGGGAAACCTGGTGCGTCGAAGCGCCGGACGGCGCGACCGCCGTGTCCATGACGGCTTTTACCCGAGCGGAAATGGAAAAAGTCGTATTGCCGCAGACATTGGAACAGATGGAAACGATGGCGTTTTGGCACTGTCCCAATCTCAAAGAGCTTGTCTTTCCACAGGCGTTTCGGTGGAACGAACAAAAACGTTATTTTTCCGACTGTCCGATGTTGCAGACCGTCACGTATCGCGGGATGCGGTACACGGACTTTGTCGTCGACGACGGCGTATTGCTGCTGAATCTGGTCAAAGAGCCGAACGTACGCACGCCGCAAGGCTTGCGTCGGATCGCGTCCAATGCGTTTACGTCGTCTCAGGTTCGGTACGCGCAGATCGAGATCTCGGAGGGCGTGAGCGAGATCGGCGAGCAGGCGTTTTGCGCGATTCATGTCGAGCGGTTGGTATTGCCGTCTACGTTACAGTCGGTGGCGGAAGGCTTGTTTCGGTGCATCTCCGGATTGCAACAGATCACGATCGCGGGCGAGGATCCGGCGGATTCTTGTTGGATCCGCGACGACGTGTTGATCGCCGCGTACGGTTCCGTACGGGAGCGCGTCGTGCCGTACGGCGTCCGACGGATCGGGAAATACGCGTTTTGCACGTCCGGCGCGATGTCGTCCTTGACGTTGCCCGATACGGTGCAAAGCATTGCGCCGCAGGCGTTCGGGGAAACGCTGTTGTTTTCGGAATTGAAAATCCCGCAAAGCGTAAGGAAGATCGGCAGCGCGGCGTTCGACGGATGGGAATCGAATCGGACGCTGTATCTGCCCAAGCGCTTCCGCGCAAGCGCAAGCGACAAAGAAGGGTGGCGAAAAAACTGCAAAGCGAAAATTCGATATTATTGAGCGCGGACGCAATGTGCGCGTCGCAATCGGAAAACGCGATCGATCCTTGCAAGGCAAGACGGCGCGGCGGGGCGATGACGCAAGATCGGATCGGAGAGTTGACAAGTCGCTTCGAATCGGTATAATATAACAGTAAAGAAATTCAAGCCCAAGGAGACATCACAATGTTACAGAGTATGTCGGTTTTGCTCGCGGCGGCGAAGGTTTCGCTTATTGCGTTGCCGATCATCATCGTTGCCGTATTCGTCATGTTCGTCGTCGCTTTGCAGGTGCACGCGAAACGCGTCGTTCGGAGCGGCAGCGCGCAGCGGTCCGAAACAGGCGGTTCCGCAGCCAAAGCCGAGCGGAAATATGATTCGCTGTGGGAAATCAGATTCGACACGCTGTATTCGTACAAAGGCAACGCGGCGCACGTCGTCGTGCCGGAAGGCGTGGAGGAAGTGTTTGTCAACGCTTTTGCTGAAAATCAAACGCTGGAATCGATTGTGCTGCCGCAATCGTTGAAAGAGATCCATTCGATGGCGTTTCGGGAATGCCCGAATCTGCGCGAAGTCGTGCTGCCCGATCATTTTGACTGGGACGAAACGAGTTGCTATTTTACGCAGTGTTCCAATCTGTCCGCCGTCACGTATCACGGGGTGCGGTACACGGACTTTGTCGTCGATAACGGCGTGTTGCTGTTGTGTCTGGTCAAAGATCAAAACGTGCAGACGCCGCAGGGCGTGTACCGGATCGGCGGAAACGCGTTTGTCTCCACTTCCAACGAGTCCTATTACGAGGTTCGCGTGTCGGAAGGCGTGACGGAAATCGGCGAGGACGCGTTCAGCGCGGTGGACATCAAGCGTTTGATATTGCCCAGTACGCTGCAAACGTTTGCGGAAGGCGCGATTACGTTCTGTCCCGATCTGGAATGGGTCGATCTGGCGGGCGTCGCGCAGTTCGACGATCTGTTGATCTTCGGAGACATCGTGATCGCCGCGCTCGGGAACAAGAACTCCTACACCGTGCCCGAAGGCGTCAAGCGGATCGGAAATTACGCGTTCGGCTCGCCGGACGAATTGACGTCGCTTACATTGCCCGAGTCGCTGGAAAGCATCGGGAATAAAGCGTTTGCGTATTGTCGATATCTCACGCGTTTGACAGTCCCGCAAGGGGTGCAGGACATCGGCGAGGCGGCATTCGGCGATTGGTGCTCGGATCAGGTACTGAAAATTCCGCAGCATTTTGAAAGCACCGCCAAGGGCGATGATTTCTGGAACGAAGACTGCGAGGCGGAAATCGTCTACTATTGATCGATCAGAGAACCTTCGGAGCGCGCAAACGCTCCGATCGGCTATACGGGGAAGGAGCGGGAGCTGATCCCGCAGAAAAAGGAGCGTGGATAAGATGGCGCAATTGCAATCGGTCGCGGCGGTCGCGTCGAACGCGGTATGGATTACGATCGGCGTGTTTGCCGCACTGTTTGCGTTAACGCTTGCGCTACGGATCGTCCGTTCAAAAAAATACCGTTCGCGCCGCTCGGATCGAGACGACGCGGAATGGAAGATCCGTTACAATACCGTGTACGAATATAGAGGCAACGCGGCGCGCGTCGTCGTGCCGGAGGGCGTAACCGACGTCTTTTCCAAAGCGTTTTACAAAAAATCCGTTCAAACGGTCGTCCTGCCGACGACCTTGCGACAGATGCATGCGATGGCGTTCAGCCATTGTCCGAATTTGCAGGAAGTCGTGTTGCCGCAAAACTTTCATTGGGACGAAAGGGAAGAATATTTTTATGAATCTCCCCGTCTGTCCGCGGTGACGTATCACGGCAAACGATGCACCGATTTTGTCATCGAAGACGGCACGCTGTTGCTGTGTCTGGTCAAAAACAACGTCGTCGAAACGCCGCAAGGAATCCGTCGGATCGGATCGCGCGCGTTTAGCAGCAGCTCCAATCGCGCGTACACGCAGATCCGCGTGTCGGAGGGCGTGCGCGAGATCGGCGCGAATGCGTTCCGCGGCATCTCGATCAAACAGATCGTATTGCCGAGTACGGTGCAGACGCTGGCGGAAGAATCGATAACGTTTTGCACCGATTTGCGGTCGGTGGAAATCGTCGGCGTCGGCGAATTCGACGGCTTGCTCGTGTTGGGGGATACGTTGATCGCGGCATTCGGCGACAAGGAATGCTACGTCGTGCCCGAAGGCGTAAAGCGGATCGGGAAACTTGCGTTTTCGACAGCGCTGAATTGTACGCAGTCGATTCGGTTGCCCGATACGTTGGAGTATATCGGATCGCACGCGTTTTCGTTTTTGCCGTATGTGGAGCGCCTGCGCATTCCCCAAAGCGTACGCGAGATCGAAATGCGCGCGTTCGAATTTTGGCGGGAAAATCAGACGTTGGAGATGCCGTTGCGTTTCCGCGCGCAGGCGGGCGGCGACAATTGTTGGAACGAGAAGTGCCGAGCGCGGATCGAATATGTGTGACGCGCGGCGATTGCGTAAAATTTGGATTTGAAAATCGCAACGGAAGGAGTATGTGCGTATGCAATGGAACATCGCGACGAGTATGGCGTTGAACGAAGGCAATATCCTAACGATCTTTTTTGCATTGATGGGCGGCTGTATGTTGCTGAGCGCCGTCTATGTGCTTGTCAAAACGGTTCGCGGCGCCGGCGCTCGCGCCAAGCAAGCCCCGAGTCTGAACCGTAAGGATGCGGAATGGGACATCAGGGACGGCGTGTTGGACCAATACAAAGGCGAGCAGTCGGACGTGCATGTGCCGGAGGGCGTGACGCGCGTGCGCATGAGCGCGTTCAAGGAGTGTCGGGTGCGATCCGTCGTCATGCCGAGTACGTTGCGGGAAATGAGCGCATGGGCGTTCAACGATTGCGCCAATTTGCGGGAAGTGACGTTTGCGGATACGTTTTGCTGGAATGAATCCGATCATTATTTCAACGAATGCGATAAGTTGAGCGCAATCACGTACCGCGGTCAACGGTGTACGGATTTTGTCGTCGAGAACGACGTTTTGCTCCTGTGTCTGTTGCGCAAAGAACGGATCGAGACGCCGAGCGGCGTGCGCCGAATCGGGGGCAGACTGTTTCAATACGGGTGCGGATACGACTATGCGCAGATTCGCGTGTCGGAAGGCGTGACGGAAATCGGCGAGGGCGCATTGCGCGGCGCAGCGGTGCGCAAAATCGTATTGCCGTCGACGTTGCAGACGTTGGCGGAGAGCGCGTTTGCATACTGCCACGGCTTGACGTGGGTGGAATTGGCTGGCGCGGGGGAATACGAAAACATGCTGATTTTGGGCGACGTGTTGATCGCGGCGTTGTGCAACGACGGCGTATACGTCGTTCCGAACGGCGTGCGGCGAATTGGCAACGATGCGTTCAGCTCCGCCCGAATCCGCGCTGTGCGTTCGATCGAATTGCCCGATACGCTGGAAAGCATCGGGACGGGCGCGTTTGCGTTTTTGCCCGTGTCGCGGCTGCGTATTCCCGACCGCGTGCGGGAAATCGAGTGGGGCGCGTTTATGTATTGGAACGAACAACAGACGTTGGAACTCCCGTCGCGCTTCCGCGAATCGGCGAACGACCGAAGCGGTTGGAGAAAGGAGTGCAAAGCCAAGATCGTCTATTATTGAGCGCATCGGCGGACGGCGCGGCGGATCGATCGAAACGGTTGGCGAAGATCTCATATTGCAACGCGCAGAGTATGTAAAAAGGAGCGTCCCTTGTATGGGACGCTCCGTACGCTTTCTCGGGGTAAAACGCGTTATTGCTTCGGATCGGGCGTACGTTCGGGCGCGGCGTCCGATGCGCTGGCAATGTCGGAGGGCGCGGACTCCGCGTCGGTTTGCGCGCGCTTGCGCCGTACCGAGTGGTAGCCCTTGATGATCGGCGAGAGCGGTTTGTAAATCAAGAAGGTCAGCACCGCGGTGATCAAGCCTTTGACAAAATTGAACGGCAGGTTGAACATCAACAGCGCTTTCCACAGAGACGTCGCCGCGGGGTTGATCGTTTGATACGCGTTGAGGATCGCTTCGAGCGGCATAAACAGCTTCATGTACACCGGATAGGTGATGTAATAGTTGACGAGCAGACTCATTAGCGCCATGACGAGCGATCCGATCGCCGCGCCGATCAATGCCGTGACGCGCGTTTTGCGGAATTTGTAGATCAAGCCCGCCGGAACGACCAGACACGCGCCGAGCAGAAAATTGCTCAGTTCGCCCACGCATCCCGTCGTCGTGCCGATCATGTGGAACAGGTTCTTGAACAGACAGACCAACACGCCGGCGATCGGTCCGAGCGAATAGGTCGCGAGCAAGGGCGGTAATTCGGAAAAATCGAATTTGATGAATCCCGGGATGACCGGAACGGAAAATTCCAGGTACATCAGCGCGGTTGCGACAGCCGTCATGACGGCGATGCACGTAATATAACGTGCGGGGGAAATGTTAAATTTTTTCATACTCCATTCCTTTATCATCCGGACTGTAACCGTCGGCGCAGGAATTTCACCTGCTCGGCGTCGCAGAAAGATTTGCGACGTTCGCGGACTGTAACCGCCGGTGAGGAATTGCACCTCGCCCCAAGAAATATCGTTGAGTCGATTATACCGCGGGCGGCGGGGCAAGTCAAGCAATTCGTTTGCAATAGACGTCAAAATGTACTATAATACGACTGATGAAATACCGTGTGCAAAATCCGTCTCAAACGCAGCAAATCGCCGCCGAATTGGCGCGCCGTTTGCGCGGGGGCGAAGTGATCTGGATGGAAGGAGACTTGGGCGCGGGCAAGACGACGTTTGTCAAAGGTCTTGCCGCGGCGCTCGGCGTGGAAGAAGTCGTGACGTCTCCGACGTTTACGTTTCTGCGCAGTTATCGGGGCAGGGCGTTGACGCTGCATCACTTCGATCTGTATCGCGCGCAGGACGCGGACGAGTTGTATGAATTGGGACTTGCCGAATATCTCGGCGAGTCGGACGCGGTCTGCGTCATCGAGTGGAACAAACTGGAAAGCCCCGTCGAGCCGATCCGCGTGCGCATCCGCGTCGTCGGCGATACGGAAAGGGAGATCGAAATCGTATGAAATGTCTGGTCATCGACGCGATCGCGCCGCAACTGGTCGTATGTGCGAGCGACGGCGCGCGCATCGCGTCGCGTATCGGCGATACGAACGCGAAATTGCACAACCGTCTGATCTTGCAATATGTAGACGAAGTCGCGCGCGAGTTGCAAATGCCGCTCGCGCAATTGGACGCGTTGGGTTGCGTCGTCGGGGCGGGATCGTTTACCGGTATCCGACTGGGCGTTGCGACGGTCAACGGGTTGGCGTTTGCGCTGGAAAAACCCTGCGTCGCGCTCACGTCGATGCAGGAGCTTGCATATCCTGTCAAGACAGACCGATTCGTCGCCGCGATCGACGCGCGTCACGACAATTATTACGGCGCGGAGTTCTGCGGGGACTGGACGCGTATGACGCGTCAGGGGTGTTATACGGGCGAGGAGCTGCGCGCGGCGGACTGTCCCGTATATTACAAGAGCGGACCGAGCGATCCGCAGGCATTGATCGATATGACGCAAATCTTGTTTGCCGCGGGCAAGACCGCGACGCTCGAACCGCTGTATCTCAAAAAGTCGCAGGCGGAGCGCGAGAAAGATGGCGAATAAGATCGTCGACATGACGCAGCTGCATGCGCAAGCCGTCGCGCGGATCGAGAGCGAGGCGATACCGGATCCGTGGTCGTTGGAGTCGATTCGGCGACTGATCGAGACGGACTACGCGGTGTGCCGCGTCTGTGTGGACGAGAGCGGGCAAGTGCTCGGTTATTACAGTTATTATGCGATTGCGGACGAAGCCGACGTCAACAACATTGCCGTCGCGCCCGCCTGCCGTCGCCAAGGAATCGGCGCGTCTCTGATGCGCGATCTGTGCCGTACGGCGCAAGCGCGCGGACTGCGTTCGGCGATCTTGGAAGTGCGCGTTTCCAACGCGCCCGCCATCGCGCTGTATCGCAAGTTCGGCTTCGAGCAAGTCGGCATTCGGAAGAAATATTACGACAATACGGAAGATGCTTTGTTATTGCGACGGCAATAAAGGAGGTGACCGTATTGTTTTCTTATGTAACGGGCAAGGGCGAGGACCTTGTTTTTTTACACGGTTGGGGCGGCAGCACGGCGTCGTTCGAGGGCGTCGCGAAAAGGCTGAACGGTCGATACCGTTGTATCCTGTTTGATTTGTACGGTTTCGGCAAAACGCCGATCGAACGCGAAATGACGCTGGACGATTATGCGGACGGCGTGGAGCGCGCGTTGAGCGATCTGGGCGTGGAACGCGCGATCGTCGTCGGGCATTCGTTCGGCGGGCGGATCGCGTTGTTGCTCGCCGCGCGCAAGTCTCCCCTCGTGCGCGCGATCGTATTGACCGACGCCGCAGGCATGCGTCCGCGGCGGTCGTTGCGCAAAGCGTGGCGGCGGTGCAAATACCGTTGGCGCAAACGTCTCGGGCTGTCGCTCGATCGATGCGGATCGCCCGATTACCGCGCGTTGGACGGCGCGTTGCGGCGTACGTTTGTCAACGTCGTCAACCGCTATCAGGACGACAGTCTGTCGTTTGTGGATGTGCCGACGCTGATCGTCTGGGGCAAGCGCGATCGGGACACGCCGATGTATATGGCAAGGCGGTTGCGGCGCGGTATCCGCGACAGCGGACTCGTCGTGCTGGACGGCGGACATTACAGTTATTTGGATTCGCTCGGGCAATACGTTGCCGTGCTCGGATCGTTTGCGGAGAGTGTGTATGGAATGGATATGGATTGCGGCGCAAGCCGTTGCGGCGACGCTCGCCGTATGGATCGTGACGCTCAGGGCGTGGAACCCGATTCAGCTGCAAGGATATAAGATCGGGAACGTTCCCAAATTGCGACGCTTTGCTTGGCAGACGGTCGCGACGGGCGTCGTTGCGACAGCGGTCGTCGGCGCGGCGTACGCGCTTGCGCGCGTTACCGACAGCGCTTGGTGGTACGCGGCGGTATGGATGCCGCTCGCGTGCGGTACGATCGGGATCGCGCGCGATCCGCTGTTGCGCTGTGCGCGGCAACCGCTCGTATATACGGCGCGATGCAAGCGATTATTGATTTGTCACGCGGCGGTATGCGCGGGCGTATTCGTCCTGCTCGGATGGGCGGGGATGCGGTGCGGCGCGTATGCGATGTTTCTGCCGCTCGGATGGATCTGCGCGCTCGGACTGTGCGGGCTGTCGCTCGGCGTCATGAGCGTGCCGGAGGCGGCTTTGCGCGCGCGTTGGGTCGGCAAGTGCAAACGCGAACTGCGCGCGCGACAAGGCTTGATCAGGATCGGCATCACGGGCAGCTACGGCAAGACGAGCGTCAAACTGATTTTGCGCGATATACTGTCCGTGCGTTTTCGCGTGCATGCGACGCCGTCCAACTACAATACGCCTTTGGGCATCTGTCTCACCGTGCGAGACATGCCCGCGGATACGCAGATCCTGATCGCCGAGATGGGCGCGCGCCATGCGGGCGATATTGCCCAACTGTGCGATATCGTCCGCCCAAGCATCGGCGTCGTGACCGGCATTGCGCGGCAGCATTTGCAGACGTTCGGGACGATCGATCGGATCGTGCGCACGAAAGGCGAACTCATCCGCGCGCTGCCTGCGGACGGCTATTGCGTCTGCAACGCCTGCAATCCGTACGTGCGTACGATGTATCAGGAATGCAAGATCGACAAGTACGGTCTGGGCGTCGACGATCGCATCCGCGCCGAACGGATTTACACGTCCGCGCAGGGCAGTGATTTTTTGCTGATCATGGACGGCGTGCGCATGGACTGTCACACATGTCTGGTCGGCAAGCATAATATAGAAAATATCCTGCTTGCGAGCGCGGTCGCGTATCGGCTGGGCATGACCGCCGAGCAGATTGCGCGCGGCATCGCCGCCGTGCAGCCCGTTCCGCATCGCTTGCAAGCGATCCAAGCGCCCAACGGCGTAACCGTGCTCGACGACAGTTACAACGCCAACGAGATCGGCGCCAAAGCGGCGTTGCAAACGCTGTCGCTGTTTGTCGGCAGAAAGGTCGTCGCGTCGCAGGGACTCGTCGAGTTGGGCGCGCGTCAAAACGTCGCCAATTACGAGCTGGGCAGACAGATCGCCTCCGCCGCGGATCTGCTGATCGGCATCGGTCCCAATCGGCATGCGATCGCCGAAGGCGCGCTGTCGGAAGGCATGACCGCCGATCGGATTTTGCACGCCGAGACGTTGGAGCAGGCGCAGCGCATGTTCGGGCAGGTGCTGCGCGCGGGCGACGTCGTATTGATACAGAACGATCTTACAGACGATTTACAAAGCAAATAGACGGGAGGTTGGAGTATGAAATTAGCGGTTTTTTACGGTGGGGACAGTCCGGAGTGCGACATCTCGACGATCAGCGGCGTGCAGGCGCTCAATCAGCTGGACGGCAGATTCGAGACGTATCCGATCTTTGTGCGCGGCGGCGTGTGGTATATGCCCAAAAACAGCGCGGACATGAATACATATCGACGCTTCGATCCGTCGCCTTGCGATCGAGTGGAATTGCGCGGCGATACGCTGTGCCGTCTGCGGCGCAACAAGGTCGTCAAGCCGATCGCGAAGATCGACTGCGCGCTGATCTGCATGCACGGCGGTTGGGGCGAGAACGGTTCGTTGCAAGGGTTGCTCGAAGTGTGCGGCGTGCCGTATACCAGCCCCGGCGTCGCCGCGAGCGCGATCGGCATGGATAAGGCGTTGAGCAAGCGGTATTTCCAGTCGATGGGGTGCGACGTGTTGGACGCGATATGCGTGCGGCGCGGAGACGACGCGCTTGCGCGGATCGGGACGTTTGTGACCGAGCACGGCTTTCCGATCATCGTCAAACCCAACGCCCAAGGCTCGTCGATCGGGATCGAGATCGCGCACGACATGATGCAGCTGTCGCATGCGATCGAGACGGCGTTTGCGTATGACGACTGCGTATTGGTCGAACATGCGTTGAGCGATTTTACCGAGATCAATTGCGCTTGTGTCGCGACGCGTCGCGGGACGCTCGTTTCGTCGCTCGAACAGCCGATCGGCTGGAAAGAATTTTTGAGTTTCGAGACCAAGTATCTGACCGACGGCAAGATGAGCGGCGGGGGCAGAATTTTTCCCGCGCCGTTGGATTCGGATCTGACGCAGGCGATCCAACGCGCGTCGCAGACCGTCTACGAAGGACTGCGCATGCAAGGCGTCGTGCGTTTCGATTATCTGCTGGACGGCGCGAGCGGCAAGTTCTATCTCAACGAGATGAACACCGTGCCCGGATCGTTGGCGTACTATCTGTTTGCGGATAAGCAGATCGGCTATTCCGAGCTGGTCGAAATCATGTGCCGCGTCGCGATCGAACGCGCGGGACAACGCACGTCGCCGGTATTTCGTTCCGAAGTGCTTTCCAAATACGATCCCCGCGCCAACTGCGGCAAAATGGGTTGCAAATCCTGACGGAACGCATTATAATAAGGTCATTCCAACAGGAGACGGACGAATGACCAAAATTCAGATGACCACCCCCCTCGTCGAGATGGACGGGGACGAAATGACCCGCGTACTGTGGGATTGGATCAAACAGATTCTGATCTTGCCGTATGTCGATCTCAAAACCGAATATTACGATCTGGGCTTGTCCAACCGCGAGGCGACCGCCGATCGCGTGACCGTGGATGCCGCCAACGCGATCAAGCGACATGGCGTCGGCGTCAAGTGCGCGACGATCACGCCCAACGCGCAGCGCGTGAGCGAATACAATCTGTCGCAGATGTGGAAGAGCCCCAACGGCACGATCCGCGCGATTTTGGACGGCACCGTATTCCGCGCGCCGATCTTGGTGCAGGGCATTACGCCGTATGTGCCGACCTGGACGCAGCCGATTACGATTGCCAGACACGCGTACGGCGACATCTATAAGGACGTCGAAGCGTACGTGCCGCAGGGCGGCAACGCCAAACTCGTCGTGCAGGATCGCGACGGCGCGCGCGAGATCGAGATATTCGATTTTTCCAAGACGGGCGGCGTCGTGATGGGCATGCACAATACCGACGGCAGCATCGCGAGTTTTGCGCGCAGTTGTTTCAACTATGCGCTCGACGTGCGGCAAGACGTATGGTTTGCCGCCAAGGATACAATTTCGAAGACGTACGATCATCGCTTTAAGGATATCTTTGCGCAGATCTACGCGGACGAATACGCAGAGCGGTTTGGCGCGGCGGGCATCGAATATTTCTATACGCTGATCGACGATGCGGTCGCGCGCGTCGTCAAGAGCAACGGCGGCATGATCTGGGCGTGCAAAAACTACGACGGCGACGTCATGAGCGATATGGTCGCGACGGCGTTCGGCTCGCTTGCGATGATGACGTCCGTGCTCGTTTCGCCCGACGGCAAGTACGAGTACGAAGCGGCGCACGGCACCGTGACGCGGCATTATTACAAATACCGCGACGGCGGCACGACTTCGACCAATCCGATCGCGACGATTTTTGCATGGAGCGGCGCGTTGCGCAAACGCGGGGAACTCGATGACAACGCGCAACTGCGCGCGTTTGCGGATCGCTTGGAGCAGGCGACGCTGCGTACCGTCGAGCAGGGCGATATGACGGGCGATCTGGCTTGCATTTTCCGCTCCGACGTGCCGGCGCGCAAATTGGAAACGCGCGCGTTTTTGCAGGCGATCGCGACGCGGCTTTGATCGGCTTTGCAGGATAACAATTACGGACGCTTTCGCGATGCGGGAGCGTCCGTTGTTTAATTCGGAATTGCGGGCTCTTTCGTAAATTCGGGACAAAGAATCGATTGCGACTTGTACGGTTAAGCGTCTGATCGCATCCGAATATCGTCGAAACAGCTTGCTTTTTATAATCTCAGAACAGGAAAAATTTGCATAAAAAAAGTTCGCGGAATAATGTATTCCATGAACTT
>ERZ779629.434-NODE-434-length-17417-cov-7.957321_pt1 | contig 17417 bp, 17 predicted proteins | sample MGYA00514192_ERZ779629 | MGnify/ENA primary metagenome ERZ779629 (study PRJEB29562, sample SAMEA4376709) | mouse gut metagenome | isolation source: Cecum | study: EMG produced TPA metagenomics assembly of the A DSS colitis mouse model was used to assess the... | reverse complement strand
GGCATGACCATGGTGGTGGTGACCCACGAGATGGGCTTTGCCCGGGAGGTGGGCACCCGGGTGCTTTTCATGGACCAGGGGAAGATTCTGGAGCAGGACGAGCCCCACGCCTTCTTCGCCCACCCCAAGCAGCCCCGCACCATCGACTTTTTGTCCAAGGTCCTCTGATGCCTCCGGCCCGCCGGGCAATCCATGAAAAGACTTCACACGGCGGAAGTCCCCGGCGCTACCCTGAGACATACCATAGTTTTGTAAAAACCGCCCGGTGGGATCGGGCGGTTTTTGTGAAATATCCCAGCTTGTATTTTTTTACAGCTTCTGGTATTATAATACGAACGCAAAAGGAGGGGACGGATATGCTGAAACCGCTGGCTTTGACCGCGTCTGCCGCTCAGCCTTACCCGTCCTGTTTTTCCTGGCCCGGACAATCGCCGTTTTCGGTGATTGTCTCTTTTTTTGCGCCTGGGGAGTCCGTCCGCCCTAATACCAATGAAAAGGGAGAGAAAATATGAACAATCAAGAACCCATCCGCGACGCCCGTGCCCTAGGCCTGCCCAAAATGCTGATCCTGGGCCTCCAGCACATGTTCGCCATGTTCGGGGCCACCGTACTGGTGCCTATCCTGGTCCAGGGGTACGGCCTGCCCCTGTCCATCCAGACCACCCTGTTTTTCGCCGGAATCGGGACCCTGTTCTTCCACGTGTGCACCAAGCTGAAGGTGCCCGCGTTCCTGGGCTCCTCCTTCGCCTATCTGGGGGGCTTCTCCGCCGTGGCCGAGCTGGACTCCGGCATCTACGCCGGTATGACCGGGGAGGAAAAACTGCCCTACGCCCTGGGCGGCATTGTGGTGGCGGGCCTGCTGTACCTGGTTCTGGCGGGGCTCATCAAGCTGGTGGGCGTCCACAAAGTGATGCGCTTCCTGCCCCCGGTGGTCACCGGACCCATCATCATCCTCATCGGCCTGTCCCTGGCCCCCAGCGCCATCAATAACGCCTCCACCAACTGGTGGCTGGCCATCCTGTCCATCGCCGTCATCGTGTGCGCCAACATCTGGGGCCGGGGCATGGTGAAAATCATCCCCATCCTGCTGGGCGTGCTCATCCCTTACGCCGTGGCCCTGGCCACCCGTCAGGTGGACTTCTCCGGGGTGGCCGCCGCCGGCTTTGTGGGCCTCCAGCCCTTTGTGCTGGCCAAGTTTGACCTGACCTCCATCCTGGTGATGGCCCCCATCGCCATCGCCGCCATGATGGAGCACATCGGGGACATGTCCGCCATCTCCGCCACGGTGGAGGAGAACTTCATTGAGGACCCGGGCCTCCACCGCACTCTCATCGGCGACGGCGTGGCCACCTCTCTGGCGGGCATGTTCGGCGGCCCCGCCAACACCACCTACGGCGAGAACACCGGCGTGCTGGAGCTGTCCCGGGTCTTTGACCCCAAGGTGGTCCGCCTGGCCGCCGTCTACGCGGTGGTGCTGTCCTTCTCCCCCAAGTTCGCCGCCGTCATCAACTCCATCCCCACCGCCATCATCGGCGGGGTGTCCTTCATCCTCTACGGCATGATCTCCGCCATCGGCGTGCGCAACGTGGTGGAAAACCGGGTGGACTTCACCAACTCCCGGAACCTCATCATCGCCGCTGTCATCATGGTGTGCGGCCTGGGCTTCAAGATCTGGGGCTTCAGCAATGAGCTCTCCGGCCTCACCTTCCACGTGGGGGGCGCCGACATCACCCTGACCTCTTTGGCTATCGCCGCCATCGCGGGCATCGCCCTCAACGCCATCCTCCCCGGTAAGGACTACCAGTTCGGCTCCGACGTGACCCAGGGCCGTTCCGGGGACTTCGGGCGGTACTGAGAAGGGCTCCCTACTTTTTCTTTGAAAAGAAAAAGTAGGCAAAAAGAAACTTTTGAACCGTTACGGACCGTGCTGATCCCGAAAAGTTTCCGCTCGGCAACGCAATAAGCGCAAAATAGAACCGCCCCGTATACACGGGGCGGTCTCTTTTTATGGTTTTCTTCCCGGCGGGAGCTCACGCCAAACGCCCTGAAGCAATCGGTCCGCCGTCATTGCCGCGCTGGACCTGCCCACAGCGGGCGGGTGCGGGCTTCCGCTGAGGCGCGGGCCGTGAGACCTTCAAGCGTTCCAGTGACCAAAGGCCGGCGGCAGTACAACTAGAAGCACCTGCGTCGAAAGCCTCGTGCGCCGGAAGGGCCCTCAAGCCTCCCGCTCGGGCTCTCCCGTAAAACAGGGGGTTCTTAGGGGGAAGCCCGCCTGTGAGCGAGAGCGCGCTTTTCGCGCTCGAAGCCGAACCGGCGGGCTCCCCCCTAAGCGTGTCTTTGGTTCCTTTCTGCGCGAGCAGAAAGGAACGCCCTTACTGGCACAGATCCACAATAATGTGGGCAAACAGCTTGGCGGACAGAATCAGGTCGCTGACCCGGACCCGCTCGTCCGGGCCGTGAAGGTGGCTGTCAAAGCCGGGCAGGGAGCAGCCGAAAGCCACCCCGCCGGGGATGTCGTGGACGTAAGTGCCGCCGCCGGTGGACAGGCACTCCCCTTTCAGGCCGGTGTACTCCTCGTATCGCTTGAGCAGGGTCTTGATGAAGGGGCTGTCCGCGGGGACATGGTGGGGCTCGCTCTGGCTCCCCTCAAAGGCGAAGCCCCGCGCCTCAAAGGCGGCCTTCGCCACATTGAGGCAGTTGTCCTCGCTGGCGCACAGGGGGACCCGGCTGTCAAACCTGCCCTCCAGCCCGGTTTCGCCCACCTCCAGCAGGGAGAAGGCCACCGTCAGCGGCCCGGCCACTGGCTCTTCCTGGGCGATGCCCAGGGCCCGGCCCGTGTAATCCCCGTGGGGGAGCAGGGCGTTCAGGCCGTCCAGCGCCTCCTTGCAGCCCCCCTCGGCCAGGGGCAGGGCGCACAGCAGGGCCACCAGCCCGGTAATGGCGTTGTTGCCCCCCTCGGGCCAGGCGGCGTGGGAGGCCTCCCCCTTGGCCCGGATGACGGTGAGGCCGTCCTCATGGGCAAAGGTGAACTTGATCCCCGTGCGGGCGGTGATGTTCCGGGCCACGGGCTGGATGTCGTACATGGTCAGCCCCTCCACCCCGGCGGAGGCGTCCCCCGGCAGGATGTTCAGCCGGATGCCCCCGTGGAGCCACTTCACCCGGGGCAGCCCGGACTGGACGGGCCAGCTGCGGGAGAAGCTGGGCCGGAAGCCTCCCTTCTCCGTGTTGACCACGGGGAAGCCGGAGTCGGGGGAGAAGGTGGCGGGGGCGTAGGGGTTCCGGGCGAAATACCAGGCGATGTCCCCGGAGCCGCTCTCCTCGTTGGTGCCCATGATGACCTTGCAGTTCTTTTTCAGGGGAATCCCCAGGTCCTTCACCGCCTTCATGGCCAGCAGGGAGGCGATGACCGGGCCCTTGTCGTCGTCGGTCCCCCGGCCGTAGAGCAGGCCGTCCACCAGCTTGGGGGCGTAGGGCTGGGTGACGGTCCAGCCCTCGCCGGGGGCCACCACGTCCAGGTGGCCCAGGATGTGCAGGGCGTCCTCGCCGTCATTGAGGCTGGCTGTGCCCACATAGCCCTCGTGATTTTCTGCGGCCAGTCCCCATTCCTTGGCAATCGTAAGGGCCTCCTCCAGGGCGGCGGCGGGGCCTGGGCCGAAGGGCGCACCGGGCGCCCCATCCCCCTCCACGCTGTCGATGGACACCAGGCGGCTCACCGCCTCCACCAGCAGCTTTTCCTTATCTGAGAAATAGGCTTCAATCTGTTCTCTTATCATATGTAACACTCCTCGTCGCATCTGTTAGATCCAGGACCCTCTTTTTTCTTTGAAAAGAAACTTTTAGACCGCTTCTATATAAAACTCAGAGCGCAATTTTTAGGGGCACTGGGATCAGGCTGAGACTTTATTTAGAAATTGTTTAAAAGTCTTTCTTTTTGCTTCTTTTTCTTTCTTCAGAAAGAAAAAGAAGGCCGTTCCGCACTTCCCCATTTTATCCCCTTTCCCGGTCGATTGCAAGGGAAAAGCGCCGCTCACCGGCGCTCGTCCTCCCCCACCTCTTCCAGGTACTTATAGATGGTGTACCGGGACACCCCCAGCCGCCCCGCCACATAGGGCACCGATTTGCGGTAGGAAAAGGCGCTGCGCTCCCGCAGCAGGGCTACCACCTTCAGCCGGTCCCCCTTGGTCAGCGCGTCCAAGGGCTTGCCCAGGGCGGCCACGCACTGGTCAAACAGGTCGGCCAGCTGCCGGGAGTCCCCCGGCTGCCACAGGGCGGAGCGCAGGTCGGACTGGGCGCTCATCAGGTCCTCCAAAATGCGGTTGGCAAACACCAGGGAGGTGTAGTCGAAGTTGATGCCCAAGGCAAGGTTGTAGTCCTCCCCGATCATGTGGAAGGTGGAGGACTTGGTCTGCCGCCCGTCGGGGGTGGCGGCGGCCAGGTTCACCTGGTCGGTGGTGGCGGCCTGCTCGTCCAGCTCCAGGCCGATGCCCATGATGTCCATGGTGGAGCCCACCTCCCGGCCGGACACGTGGCCGTTGTAAATGGACAGGATGGGGTGGTTGGGTACGCCCATGTCGTGCACCAGCGTCTCACAGCTGGCGCCGAACATCTCGGCGATGCCCCGGGCGGTGCGGTCCAGAAATTCAAACGCTTCTTCCCTGGTCAAAACGGCCCCCCCTCTCAAAAGCGGCCCCGGACAGCCGGGGCGCGGGTCGGTCTCTGCCTTTATTATTCATTATAGACCATTCCCCCGGAAAAGACAAGCCCGGCGGCCTTCTTTTGCCAATCCTTCCAAAACGCCCCCACGAGGTCCTCCGGCAGGGCGGAGGCCGCATTTCCCGCCCAAGCGGAAAATCCCTGTTTACTTTATCTCTTTCGTGTGTTAAAATATAGGGGCATTGAGGAGCGGGAGGGACAATCATGCCAAAAACTACCAACAAAGAGCGGAGCATGGCCCTTTATGAGAGCATTTTGGAGCTGAAGAGCCTGGAGGAGTGCATCGCCTTTTTTGACGACCTGTGCACGGTGGGGGAGCTGCGGGCCATGGAGCAGCGCTATGACGTGGCCACCCTGCTGGACGAGGGGCTGGTGTACACCGAGATCCTGGAGCGGACCGGGGCCAGTTCGGCCACCATCAGCCGGGTGAACCGGGTGTTCTCCTTCGGCGCGGGGGGCTTCCGGGAGATGATCCAGCGCCGCAGGCAGCGGCTGGAGCGCTGAGCGCCGGATCAAAAGGGTCCGTAACATTGAAAAGATGAGGAGCGTGTCGGAATGAAGGATCAAAATTGTGCCTACTGTATGCGGGAAGAGCGGGGGGAGCTGCTGGGCGCCTTTGGCATTTTTATCTGTGAGCTCAGCGTCAGCAGCCTCATCCTGTTCAAGGAGCAGAGCCATCCCGGACGGTGCATCGTGGCCTACAAGGACCACGTCAGCGAGCTGGTGGACCTGACAGAGGAAGAGCGAAACGCCTTTTTCGCCGACGTGACCCGGGCCGCCAAGGCCATACACGCCGCGTTCCACCCGGACAAGGTGAACTACGGGGCCTACGGCGACACCGGGCGGCACCTCCACTTCCACCTGGTTCCCAAGTACAAGGACGGCTTCGAGTGGGGCGGGGTGTTCCAGATGGACCCCAAGCAAAAGACGCTGGCCGACGGGGAGTACCAGGACATGATTGCCCGCATCAAGGCCGAGCTGTGATGAAATGGCGCAGAAAAGCGGCCTCCGCCCCGTGGGCGGAGGCCGCTTTTCTGCCTTTCGGGTCCTCAAGCAGGGCCCAGGCGGTTTAAAATCGGCTCTATGTACTTCTTGTCCGAAATGTCGTAGGAGGAAGAGATCATTTTGACCATCTCCCGCTCCGCTTCGGTCTGGTTCTTCCGTGCCTTCAGGGTTTTGATGAACAGCTTCATCATGAGCTTTGAGGCCAGGGGCATTTTTTCGTAATTGAATCCTCCCGGACAGTAAAAAACGTCCACCCTTCTCCGCTCCGCCTCGGTGAAGCACCGATTCAGCGCCGGTTCGATGTCCGGGCTGTCCATAGGGCTCCCGCCGACGCAGAATACGATCAGCTTCTTGCCGTCCCACTGTCCCATGCGGGCCTTAAACCAGCCAAGCCCGGCGATTCCTCCCGCGCGGGCCCAGCCGCCGAAAACGATGGCGCCGCAGTCGGACAAATCCCGCCTTTTCGCCTCGGACAGCTCCAGGCAGACGCCTCCCGCCGCCTCCGCGATCCACTGGGCGTACCGCCGGGTGAACCCCGTCTGAGAGTTATAGATCACCACTGTTTTCATTTGCCGCAGCCTCCCTTTCCAAATGGTCTATCCCCGCATACAGCCTGGACAGCAGCGTAAAAAGCGACTCAATTTCCTGGTCCGTATAGACTGCAAACAGCTCCTTTAACTCCTCCCGATATGGGGAAAAGTCATTCATAAAATAGTTTTCCGCCTTTTCCGTGGGCCAAACGCCCATAGCCCTCCTGTCCGTGGGGCTTTGCCGGATGGTGATAAAGCCCTTTTTCACCAGAGCGTCGGCCAGCTTCTTGATATTCTGCCTGGAACAGCCCAGCAGCTTCCCCAATTGGGTGAACGTCAAGGGCTCCTCCGACTGCCGGGCCACGGACAGCAGCATAAACTGCTTCAGCGACAGCGCGGGAATGGTTTTGTCAAACAGGGTTTGCAGCCTGTTTCCGGCAATAAACAATGTGCTGAAAATGGCCTTTTGGCGGTTTTCCGTGGTGTCTGAAAACCTTGTGACCAGCGTGTCCAGATCCATGGAATCCCTCCAAATAGGTAATATGTTTCCGTTGCAGTATAGCATCGAACGCCCCGCCCGTCAAGGGGCAAAAGGACCTCCCCGCTGTGGGGAGAGGCCCATTTTATACAGCCGCGTACAGGTCAGCTCCCCCGCTTTTTATGCCCAGACGGTTCCCGCCAATTCATTTCAGCTTTCCTGCAAAAAATTCTTGCTTTTTTGCCAGGGATTGTGTAGTATGGAGTGGTACACATTTGGAGGCGTGGGCCGCGCCCATCTTCAAATGACACAAACAAGGAAAGAAGGTCACCCCGAATGAAAAAGCGCTTCCTTACCCTGGCGTTGGTTCTGGCTATGTGCCTGAGCCTGGCCATCCCCGCCTTTGCCGACGACGCGGTCAAGCCCGAGGACAAGGACCCCGTGGCCACCGAATCCGTCAAGCCCGAGGACAAGGACCCTGAGGTCTCTGAGTCTGCCGAGCCCACCGACAAGCCCGAGGACAAGGACCCCGAGCCCTCCGAGTCCGCCGGCGAGCCCGAGGACAAGGACCCTGAGCCCTCCGAGCCCGCCGCTCCCCAGTTCACCGACGTGCCCGAGGGCGCTTACTTTGAGACCCCCGTGGCCTGGGCCGTGGAGAAAAAGATCACCAACGGCACCGAGCCCGGCACGTTCGCCCCCGAGGACACCTGCTCTCGGGTCCAGATTCTGACCTTCCTCTACCGGGCGGTCCAGAGCGCCGAGGACCCCGATTTCGCCCCCACCAGCAATGATTTGCTCCTCGCGGCCAAATGGGCCCTGGAGAAGGGCATGATCGGCGACCCCAAAACCATCAATGCGGACTGCACCCGCGCCGACGCCGTCAACTACATCTGGCAGGCCTTTGGCAAGGCTGAGGCTGAGAACAAGGCTGAGTTCACCGACGTGGACGCCGACGCGGACTACGCCGAGGCTGTGTCCTGGGCCGTGGAGAAGAAAATCACCAACGGCGACGGCAGCGACACCATCTTCAACCCCGGCAAGACCTGCACCCGGGGCCAGATCGTCACCTTCCTGTACCGGGCCTACAATCCTGCGGACACTGAGCCCGCCGACCCCGACACGTCTGACGAGCCCACTGTCAGCCCGGAGCCCACTGAGTCCATCAGCCCCGCGCCTACTGCCACCCCCGAGGCCGATTGAGTCAGGGAAGCGGAACAGGGTCCCATTTCATAAAACAGCCCGGGAGAGAGGGAACGCCCTTCTCTCCCGGGTCCTTTTACATCTCATTCCGCCTCCGGCTTTCCGGCCTGGGGGCGTCTCGCAAGCCCGCTCTACGCCCCGTAGGTTGCCGGTACCGGCGGGGTATGCTATGGTATAGGGGAAAGGAGGCGCAACGCCTATGGACAACTATATCACCGGCGCGGCCGTCAAGCGCCTGCGGGAGGCCCGCCGCATGACCCAGGCCCAGCTGGCCCAGCGGCTGGGGGTCAGCGACAAGGCCGTCTCAAAATGGGAGACGGGCCGGGGCTTCCCCGACGTGTCCCTGCTGGAGCCCCTGGCGGGGGCGCTGTCCATCTCCGTTCCCGAGCTGCTCAGCGGGGAGCAGGTGGTCAATTCCAACCGCGCCGCCAACATCCTGCGCTCCCCTCTGTACGTGTGCCCGGTGTGCGGCAACGTGATCCACGCCAGCGGTCCCATGGTGGCGTCCTGCTGCGGCGTGACCCTGCCCCCGCTGGAGGCGGAGGAGCCCGACGAGGCCCACAGGCTCATCCGGGAGAGCTTTGACGGGGAGTATTTTTTCTCCGTCCCCCACGAGATGCGCAAGGACCACTTCATCTCCTTCATGGCCTATGTGACCACCGGCCGGTTCGACTTGGTGAAGCTCTACCCCGAGGGCCTGCCCCAGGCCCGGTTCTACCCCTGGGGCGGCGGATATATCTACTGGTACTGCAACCGCCACGGGCTGTTCCGGGAGAAGCTGTGACGGGCAGAAAAGGACCTCCCCGCCCCCGGTTCGGGTGTGCGGAGAGGTCTTTTTTTACACAGTCGCGTACAGGGCTGCCCGCTCCTCCAGCTTCCCGGCCTGCCGGGCCAGCTCTCGGAGCCGCCGGTTTTTCTCGTTCATCTCCCCGAACTCCTCCACGGGGCACAGCACCCGGCCGCACCCCTTCATGACCGATACGGCCCTTTGGAAGGCATCCTCCCCGATGGGGCGGAAGGCCTTCTCACCCACCGTCTCCGCCGCAAGAGCCATGGCTACGGGGTAGTCCAGGTCGTTTTCCCCCAGCACCCCGGCGGCAAAGGGCACCCCCTGCCGCTGGAGGCGGCGGTACACGGGGATTCCAGCCCCGCCCCCGCCGATGACGAACACCTGGGGCCCGCCCTCTACGGCCTCCAGCTCTAGAGAGCCAAACAGGGCGTTATAGCTCCCCCGGGCGGCGCCGTAGAGCTGGGTGATGTACTGGGAGGTGAAAATCTCCTCGGGGGGGCCCTGGCGGGCGATGGAGTCCCCCTGGACGCACACCACCCAGTCGCTGATCTTCTGGGCCAGGTCCAGCTCGTGGAGGGACATGACCACCGCCAGCTCCCGGGAGCGGACCATGTCCTTCAAAATGGCCAGCAGCTCCAGCTTGTGGCGTATGTCCAGGAAGGAGGTGGGCTCGTCCAGCACCAGCACCTCCGGCTCCTGGTTCAGCGCCCGGGCCAGCAGCACCCGCTGGCGCTGTCCGTCGCTGATCCGGGAGAAGTCCCGGTCCGCCAGATCGGCGGCGTGGACCAGCTCCAGGCTTTGGGCGGTCTTGTCCCGGTCCTCCTGGGACAGGATGCCCAACCGCCCGGTGTAGGGGTAGCGCCCGGTGGCCGCCACGTCGAAACAGGTCATCAGCTCCGGGTGGAGCCGGGCGGTCATGAGCACGCTGAGCTTCCGGGCCACGTCCCGCTCTCCCAGGGCGGCCATGTCCCGGCCGTCCAGGTAAACCGCCCCCCCGGTCAGGGGGAGCTGGCGGATCAGACTCTTTAAAATGGTGGACTTGCCCGCCCCGTTGGGGCCGATGAGGGTCATGATCTCTCCCTGGCGCAGGGTGAGCGCGATACCGCCGATGAGGGTTTTCTTGTTGTAGCCCACGCTCAGGTCCTGGGTGTGCATACGGATCTCGCTCATGGGTTTCCTCCTCTCCCGCCCCGCCGGGAGGCCATAAGCCAGAGCACCACCGGCGCGCCGAACACGGCGGTCACCGAGCTGATGGACATGTCCCGGGGGGCAAAGGCGGTGCGGGCCACCAGGTCGCAGAACAGGCAGAAGGCCGCTCCCCCCAGGAAGCAGCCCGGGATGATGACGATGGGCTTGGCGGTGCGGAACAGGCCCTTCACCAGATGGGGCACGGCGATGCCCACGAAGGAGATGGGCCCGGCAAAGGCGGTGACGGTGGCGGACAGCAGGCTGGACAGCAGGATCAGCTGGGCCCGGAACCTCTTGATGTTCACCCCCATGTTCTGGGCGTACACCTCTCCCATCTGGTAGGCCCCGATGGGCTTGGACAGCAGGAAGGTGAGGACCAAGGCGGCGCCCACAATCCAGGCCATCAGCTTCACGTCCTCCCAGGAGGTGCCGGAGAAGCTGCCCAAGGACCAGTTGTGGAGGTTGACGATATTGGAGTCGTCGGCGAATGTGACCACAAAGTCGGTGACGGCGGAGCAGATGTTGCCGATCATGATGCCGCAGACCACCAGCATGGACATGCTCCGCACCCGGCGGGACATGAGCAGCACGAAGCCCATGGAGATCATGGAGCCCGCAAAGGCCCCGGCCACCATAGACATGGAGCTGATGACGATGCCCCGGCTGAGGAACCCCACCATCACCAGGGACACCGTCAGCTTGGCCCCGGAGGAGATGCCCAGCACAAAGGGCCCGGCGATGGGGTTGGCGAAAAAGGTTTGGAGCAGAAAGCCGGACACGGACAGCGCCCCGCCCAGGATGGCGGCGGCGGCCACCCGCGGCAGGCGGATGGTCCAGATGATGCCGGACATCGCCCGAATGGAGCCGGCGATCTCCCCCAGGGTGATGTCCACGCTGCCCGCGCCGATGTTCCAGAGCAGCAGCCCCAGCGCCAGCGCCGTCAGCAGGACCAGTCCGGCGGCATAGCGCAGGCGGTCGTCTCTCATGGCGTTCCCTCCGTCACTTCAGCCGGTAGAGGTAGGTCAGCGACCCGTCCGCCCCATGGCCCTCGGTCAGAATCTTGTTGATGTCCAAAATCATCTCGCCCACCGACTGGGATTCCTGGAACATGCTCTTGCCGGTGCACCACACATTGCCCTCCCGCACCGCCTTGAAGTCGGCCAGGGGGGCGCTTTTGGCCGCCAGCTGGTCCAAAGTCTCCAAGGCGGACTCAATGGCGCTGTTGTAGATCAGAATATCGGCGTCCTTGGCCATGTCGTAAAAGCTCTCCATCTGGATGTTCATGGTGGACAGGGCGTTTTCCTCCCCGCCCAGCTCCTTCAGGGCGTACACCCCTCCGGCCAGGTCGATGGCCTTGGCGATGTAGTCCCCCGGCTTGCGCACCGTCACCATGCCGTTGGAGGTAACGGCGAAGAAGGCCACCGTCTTGCCGGTGCTCTCCTGCTCCAGCACGGGTTCCAGCTTGGCCAGCTGGCCGTCATAGTAGGCCTTGGCCGCCTCCTCCCGGTTGAACAAAGCGCCGTACAGCTTCACCCACTCCATCCGGCCCAGGGGGTGGCTCTCGTAGCTGGACCGCTCCACCAGCACCGGGACGCCCAGCCGCTCCAGCTGTTCCTTTACCTCCGGGTTGTGGTAGATCATGGTGGAGGTGATGGCCAGCCCACAGTTTTTAGACTGGATCAGCTCGTAGTCCGGGGCGGAGTATTTCCCGGCGTACAAGATCCGCCCCTCCTCCATGGCCTGTCTGGCCTCGGGGATGTACCAGCCCGACGCATCCGTGCCGGACAGGGTGATGGCGTCCATCGCCCCAAGCTGCCGGAAGCAGTCCATGGCGGCGGTGGCCTGGAGGTAGATATTCTCCAGGGGCTGTTGGAGGATCACCACATCCTCCGGCGTGCTCTCCGGCACCGGGTCCAGCTCGGGAACCACCAGATAGGCTGTCTGGTCGATGGTGATTCGTTTATAGCCCTCTTGGGTGTAGTCCACGGCAAAGCTCTGGGCGTAGTCCAGCTCCAGGTGATTACTCCAATCCAATTCGCTCCAGGGCGGAACAGTCCGCTCCGTATTGGACGGCTCCGCGCCCTGGGAGGGGGCCTCCGGGGGAGAAGTGGAGGTCTGCTCCCCGCCGGGGCCGCAGGCGCAGAGAGTCAGGGCCAGCGCCAGGGCGGGCAAAAGAAAATTCCAGCGTCTCATGGCCCCTCCTCACTGCTTCACCAGGCTGGCGGAATCGAAGGTCAGGGTATACTCCACCTCATGGGGCTCGCTCATGGCCACGGTGTCGGCCACCACGGGCAGAACCTGGTCAAAAGCGGCCACGGGGATCTCAAAGGTGGAGTTGGACCCGGGAGCGCTGATCAGGTCGTAGCGCACGCCGCCCACCTTCATGTAATCAAAGTTGGGGCTGCTCCACACGATGGTGGCATAGAACTGCCCGTTAGAGCACCGCAGCTGGGTGGGGGACTGGACGGAGGCCCGGCCCGTGCCCCCAGCCAGGGTCACGTTGGCGGTATAATTTCCGTCCTCCGGCCCCTGGGGAGCGGGTTCCGGGGTGGGCGCGGGAGCCGGTTCAGGTGTGGGGGTGGGCGCAGGCTCCGGCGTGGCCGCGGGTTCCGCGCTGGGTTCCGGCGTGGCCGCAGGCTCCGTACTGGGCTCCGGCGCGGCTGTGGGCTCCGCGCTAGGCTCCGGCGCGGCCGTGGGCTCCACACTGGGCTCCGGCGTGTCAATGGGGGCGGCGCTGGGCTCGGCGGCCTGGGACTGTTCCGGGGCTGCGCTGGGGGCCTGGGATGCCTCCGGCTCCGCGCCTCCGGCGCACCCGGCCAGCAGGGCCAGGGCCAGGACCAGGGCCGACGCCATAAGGCGGGAAAGCGTTTGTTTCTTCATCATTGGTCACTCCTCGGTGAATCAAAGAACCTCAAATCAAAGGGAGCGCCGTGGAGCGCTTCCGCTCCACGGCGCTCTGGGAAAGGAAAGGGGGATTGGCAGGTTATTTCGCCACGGCGGTGTCGGACAGGAAAGTGAGGGTGCGGTCAAACCACTTGCCGGACTTGACGGCGTGGGCAGCGTAGGACTGCTCCTCGTCCAGCGCGGCCACGGAAATGGTGAAGGTGTACTTGCCGTCGGCATCCTCCACGTAGTCCACAGCGCCCTCGGCGGCCTTCTCGGCCTCGCCCTTGACGCCAGCGTACATCTTGTCGTAGCCGGTGCCGCTGAGGGTCAGTACGGCGGTCATCTTGCCGTCCTTGGCGGTGAGCTCACAGGCCACCACCCGGAACATGCTGGAGTCGCTCTCCACCTCAATGGTGTAGACGCCGTCGGCCAGCCCTTTGGGCTCCTCCTTGTTATCGGGGTTGTTCGGGTTGGGTTCCACGTCGATGCCGGTGTCCTTCAGGTCCTTGGCGTTCTTGGCGTGGTCCGCCAGCAGGGCCTGGATCTCGGCCAGCTCGCCCAGGCCCTTGATCTCGCACTGGACCTCCAGCCCGGCGGCGGTGAACACGGAGTACCAGGACTCGGGGTTCTTCTCATCGGCCATGTCGTTGTTGGCATGGTCCCCCGCCACAATCATCATGGGGCGCAGAATGACCTTCTCATACCCGGCCTCCTTCACCGCCTTGGCCAGATCGTGGGCGGTGGGCTCGGCCTCCACGGTGCCCACGAAGTGATTGTCATAGCCCGCATCGTTAAGCACCTTCTGCATCTTGGCGTAGACGCCGTTGGCGGCGGCCTCAGTGCCGTGGCCCATCCAGCACACGGCGGTCTTGCCGTCCTTGGTCAGGTCCTGGGTGGCCTCGGCCATGCCCTCGGCCACCTTGGCGAAGTCGTCGTCGGAGGTGAGCAGGGGCGCGCCGATCTTGACGGATTTGAAATCGCCCTCCACCTTCTCCAGGGCCTTCACCAGATCGCCGTACTCATAGCCGTTCATCAGGTGGGTGGGCTGGACCAGCAGCTCCTCCACGCCGTTTTTCTTGGCCCGCTCCAGGGCTTCCTTCACGTTGTCGATGCGCACGCCGTCCCGGCGGGAGATGTGTTCGATGATGGTGTCAGCGGTGAACGCCCGGCGCACGTCATAGCCGTCGAAGGCCTTGTCCATGGCGTCCTCCACCGCCTTGATGGTGGCGGCGCGGCTGTCGTTGAAGCTGGTGCCGAAGCTTACCACCAGCAGCTCCTGCTTGCCGATCTCATCCTGGTTGCGGGGGTTGTCCTTGGAGGCGTCGCCGGTGGAGGCGTCGGCCATGTACCGGCACAGGATGGCGGACACCTCCGCCCGGGTGGCGGTGCCGTGGGGGAGCAGCCTGCCGTCGCTGCCGGTGATGAACCCGGAGGCCATGGCCCAGTTCATGTAATCCTTGGCCCAGCCGTCCACATCGGCGGCGTCGGGGTAGGAGGACATTTCGTCCTTACTGCTCTTCAGCCCGTCCATGCCCGCCTGACGGGCGGCGAACTCGCACATGATCTTGGCGATCTCCTGGCGCTGGGCGCTGCCGGCGGGGGCGAAGGTGTCGGGGGTCTTGCCGTTGATGATCTTATGGTCATAGGCCCAAATCACCGCTTCAAAGCAATCGCTGTCAGCCGTCACGTCTTTGAAGGGATTTTCACGCTCCCCGCCGGGCAGCGAGGGGGACCCGGCCAGACGGTACAAGGCCGTCACCAAATCGGCCCGGGTCATGGGGTCGTTGGCTCCAAAGGTGGTGTCGGTCTTGCCGTCGATCAGGCCCTTTTCCGTCATCTCAGCCACATACTCCTTTGCCCAGCCGGGCACGTCGGTGTACTCCGCCGCGTCCGCGGCGAGGGCAGTGCCGGTCAGGCCAAAGGCCAGGACCACCGCCAGCAGCAGCGCCAGCGTTTTGCTCAGGTTCCTCATGCTGCAATTTCCTCCTTAAAATATCTCTTTTCTTTATTTCCCTGCACGGCCCGTCCGCGCCATCGGGGGGACTCAAATTGCCGGACGCATGAAAAAGCGCCCCGTGCCAAATACACGAAGCGCAATGAACAAAGCCCCATCCCCGCAATGGCTTGCGCGGGATGAGGCCGGACAAGAAGCGCACTTCCGGTACCGGCAGAATGCTGCCAGCTGCCACATACCTGACTTATCCCCTCAGACGGAGGCTTCACAGTGACCGACTCGCAGGGCCTTTCACCCTATTCATGTGAGGCGCAGCTGGTTTCCATATTTTGTTGTGTTTATAGCCTATCACAGCGGGCGGAATTTGTCAAGTGTTTTCCGATCCGGCGAAAAACCCGGTTTTGCGGAAATTTTTCTTTACAAAGCGGCTAAACTATGATATAGTTTGCCAGAACGTCCACAGGACGCGCCCGCCTGCTTAGTTTTGGGACAACGCCGCGTTTTGCGCGGGGCATCCGCCCGCCCATCACTCAGCGGCCAGGGTAAAATAAAGGAAAGGTGGAATTCCCCATGATCCGCAAGGACCAGAAAACCTCTGTCATTGAGGCCAACCGCACCCACGAGACCGACACCGGCTCCCCCGAGGTGCAGATCGCCATTCTCACCGCCCGCATCCAGGAGCTCACCGAGCACCTGCGGGTGCACATCCACGACAACCACAGCCGCCGCGGCCTGTACAAGATGATCGGCAAGCGCCGCAAGCTGCTGGACTATCTGGCGAAGAAGGACATTGAGCGCTACCGCGCCATCATCGCCAAGCTGGGCATCCGTAAGTAAGAAGCGCGAGGATAGGCCCATAGGGGCGGGTAAACCGGAGCGAGGACAAAAGCCCAAGGCCCGCGCAGTGGGACTGGGTCTTGTCCAAGTTGCGGGGAAGCCGCCCCGTGATGGGCCCAAACCGAGCGTGACAGTGCCCGTTACCGTAAACAGGGGGCGGCGGGATGACCGCCGCCCCTGTCCCCGTCTGGGAGGAAGATCCTATGGACGCCATTCTGGAAATCCTCATGGAAATGCTGGAAACGGCCATCGTGGAGGGCGGTGTGTCCGCCGCCTCCAACCGCCGCCGCCCCATCTGGCAGCGTGTCTTGGTCCTGACATTGATTGCGCTGTTTTTCGCCGCCGCGTTTGGGCTGATGGCCTGGGCGGGGGTCCTGATGGCCCGTCAGGGCCGGATTGCCGCCGCCGTGTGCTTGTTCATCCTGGACCTCCTCCTCATCGTCCTGGCCGTCTGCAAGATCCGCAAAATCCTGCGCGCCTTTTCCAAAAAGTAGCCCCATTCGCCCAGAGCCGCGCTTTTAGCAGTTGAACATGGGTCCCGGCAATAGTCGGGGCTTATGTTCAAGTGCTAAGAGGAAGCGCGAGGATAGCCGCGCAGGGGTGCTTGGAGCGGAGTGAGGATGAAAAACCAGGATTTGCGCAGCAAATCTGTTTTTTATCCGAATCGAAGCGAAAGCGACCCGGCCGCGCGGCCAATCCGAGCGTGACAACGCGGCTCCCACATCATTCACAAAATGAAAGGAGCACACCCAATGTCAACCGTCATCACCCACAAGCAGTTCGCCAACGAGCGCACCTGGTCCATGGACCTGTGCGGCCGCCCGCTGAAAATCCAGATGGGCAAGGTGGCCGAGCTGGCCACCGCCTCCGCCCTGGTCACCTACGGCGAGACCACCGTGCTGGTGGCCACCACCGTCTCCCCCCGTCCCCGGGACGGCATCGACTTCTTCCCCCTGTCCGTGGACTTTGAGGAAAAGCTGTACGCCGTGGGCCGCATCCCCGGCTCCTTCATGCGCCGCGAGGGTCAGCCCTCCCTGCCCGCCGTGCTGGCCGGCCGGGTCATCGACCGCTCCATCCGCCCCCTGTTCCCCTATGATTTCCGCAACGACGTGGTGTGCACCTGCACCGTCATGAGCGTGGACCGCGACTGCTCCCCCGAGGTGACCGCCATGATCGGCGTGTCCGCCTGTCTGGCCGTGTCCTGCATCCCCTGGGCGGGCCCCATCGGCTGCCTGGAAATGGGCTATGTGGACGGCCGGCTGGTGTACAACCCCACCACGGAGCAGAAGCACAGCTCCCAGCTGGATTTGACCGTGGCCGCCACCGCCGGCAAGGTCATCATGATCGAGGCGGGGGCCAAGGAGCTGCCCGACGCCATTATGTATGACGCCATCGTCAAGGCCCACGAGGAGATTCAGAAGCAGGTGGCCCTGATTAACCAGATGGTCGGCGAAATCGGCAAAGAAAAGATGACCTACGAGCACGCTGCCTTTGACCAGGAGCTGTTTGACAAGATCACCGCCGACTTCATGGACGAGGCCAAGGCCGCCATGGACACCGACGACAAGAACGTCCGGGAGGCCCGCTGGAACGCCATGATCGAGAAGTGGCACGAAAAGTACCTGGACGATCACCCCGACATGGACCAGTTCCTGGAGGAGATCACCTACAAGTTCCAGAAGAAGATCGTCAAGGCCTGGCTGCTGGAAGGCCACCGTGTGGACGGCCGCGCCAAGAACGAGATCCGCCCCCTGGCCGCCGAGGTGGGCCTGCTGCCCCGGGTCCACGGCTCCGGCCTGTTCACCCGCGGCCAGACCCAGGTGCTGTCCATCTGCA
>ERZ779629.432-NODE-432-length-17477-cov-8.176903_pt1 | contig 17477 bp, 13 predicted proteins | sample MGYA00514192_ERZ779629 | MGnify/ENA primary metagenome ERZ779629 (study PRJEB29562, sample SAMEA4376709) | mouse gut metagenome | isolation source: Cecum | study: EMG produced TPA metagenomics assembly of the A DSS colitis mouse model was used to assess the... | reverse complement strand
CGATCCGAATAATCCCGATACGCCCGATCCGCCGACAACCGATCCGGACGCGCCGACGCCGCCGGCGGGGAGCGGAGATTCGTTGGCGAATGCGAAATGGTTCCGTATCGTCATGATCGTGATCGCGGCGGCGACGGTCGGCATGCTTGCGGTGCAGATCATGATTTGGAGCGTCGTCTGCGCAATCAAACGGCTGCGCAAAAAACAAGCGCAAAAGTAAACATGCGCGCGGCGCAATGCCGCAATAAGCAAGGACGCAAGCGGTATGCCCAGGCATGCCGCTTTTGCATCGGATCGAAATTCGTTCGCACATCGCGGAGCGGATAAAAGCGCGTGCGGAAGACAGAAAATGTAGAAAACGCTGTCACAATTTCTTGTAAACAACGCTTGTCTGTGATATAGTAAAGTCGGAATCGAGCGTGCGCGCGACGGCGCGACGCGGTCGGTTGCGCGACGTCCGCGCGGCGGACGGCACGGAGAAGCGAAAATGAGTACATTACAAGTCAATTTAGCGGACAGATCGTATCCGATCGTGATCGAGCGCGGCGTGCTGGACCGTATCGGCGCGCACGTGCGTTCGGACGGCGGTAAAGTCTTCGTCGTGACGGACGCCAACGTTGCGCCGTTGTATTTGGATCGCGTCTTGCGTTCGGTCGAGCGCGCGGGATATCGGACGGCGTCGCTCGTGCTGGAAGCGGGCGAACCGACCAAATCCTTTCAGACGCTGCCGACGGTGTACGGCGCGATGTTGGAATTCGGGCTGACGCGCAGCGACTGCGTGATCGCATTGGGCGGCGGCGTGATCGGCGATCTGACCGGATTCGCGGCGGCGACCTATCTGCGCGGCGTGGCGTTTTATCAAGCGCCGACGACGCTGTTGGCGCAGGTGGACAGTTCGGTCGGCGGCAAAGTCGCGGTCGATCTGCCGCAGGGCAAAAATCTCGTCGGCAATTTTTATCAACCCAAAGCGGTCTGGATCGATCCGGACGTGTTGGAAACGCTGAGCGACGCGTATTTTCGCGACGGCATGGGCGAAGTCATCAAGTACGGTTGTATCTGCGACGCGGCGCTGTTCGATCGTTTGGATCGGTATCGCGACCGCGACGGAATCCGTCCGCATCTGGAACAAGTGATCTACGACTGCTGCGACATCAAGCGCGCGATCGTCGAGCGCGACGAGCGCGACAAGGGCGAGCGCATGTTGCTCAATTTCGGACACACGTACGGGCATGCGTTGGAGCAATATTACGGCTTTATCGGATTGACGCACGGGCAGGCGGTCGCCGCGGGCATGTGTTATATTCTGGAATCGGCGCAGGCGCGTTCTCTGACGCCGCAAGGCGCGTTGCAACGCTTGCGCAAGGTGCTGCAATCGTACGGATTGCCGATATCCGATCCCGCCCCCGCCGCGTCGGTGGTCGGCGCGATCGCGAACGATAAAAAGAATCTGGGCAAAGACCTGACCGTCGTGCTGCTGCGCGAGATCGGGCAGGGATACCTGTACAAGACGAATACGGAATTTTTCAAGACATGGAACTGACGCTGGGTACGACACGGTTAAGCGGCGAGTTGCGCATTCCGCCGTCCAAGAGCGTCGCGCACAGGGCGTTGATCTGCGCGGCGTTGAGCGCGGGCGAACATCGGATCGCGCATTTGGAGCGCAACGACGACGTGATCGCGACTGCGCGGGCGTTGGAGACGCTCGGCGCGCGCGTCGAATGGACGGACGACGGCGCGACGGTGATCGGCATCGAGCGTTGTCGCCCGATCGAAGACGCGGTCATCGATTGCAACGAGTCGGGATCGACGCTGCGTTTTATCGTGCCGATCGTCTTGGCGATGGGCGCGCGCAACGTACGGCTGATCGGTCGCGGCAAATTGGGCTCGCGTCCGATGCGGGCGTATCGCGACCTGTGCGCCGCGCAGGGGATCGGATACCGCGACGCGAGCGCGGACCATGCGGATCGGCGCTTGGATCTGACGCTGGACGGCAAACTGCGCGCGGATACGTTTCGGATGCCGGGAGACGTGAGTTCGCAGTTTTTGACGGGGCTGTTGTTTGCGATGCCGCTGTTGGACGGTTGCACTCGCTTGGAATGGACGACGCCTTTGGAGTCGACCGGATATCTCGATCTGACGTTGCAGGCGATGCGCGAGGCGGGGATTCGGATCGATTGCGACGCGAGCGGATACGCGTGCGCGCCGCAAACGTATCGCATGGGCGCGTGCGAGATCGAGGGAGATTATTCGCAGGCGGCGTTCTTTGCTGTGGCGAACGCGCTCGGCGGGGACGTGCGCGTGCAGGGTTTGCGCGCGGATTCGTTGCAGGGCGATCGCGCGATCTATCCGATGTTGGAACGGCTTGCCCGATCGGACGGACAGACGTTGCGCTTGGACGGCGCGGACTGTCCCGACATCATACCGGTGTTGTGCGTGGCGTGCGCGCTTCGCAACGGCACGACGGTATTGGAACGCGTGGGCAGGTTGCGGCTCAAAGAGTGCGACCGTCAGCAGGCGATCGTGCGCGAGTTGTCGACGCTCGGCGCGGATATCCGCGCGCAGGGCGATACGATCGAGATCCGCGGGGTGCCGCGCTTGCGCGGCGGCGTCGAGGTGGACAGCCACGCCGATCATCGCATCGCGATGTCGCTGGCGATCGCGGCGTGCGCATGCGAGTCGCCGATTCGGCTGCGCGGCGCGGAGTGCGTGTCCAAATCGTATCCGAATTTTTTTGAGGACTATCGCGGACTGGGAGGTACGGCAAAATGAGCGGAGTATGGGGAGAAGCGTTGAAGATTTCGATTTTCGGCGAATCGCACGGCGAAGCGATCGGCATCGTGATCGACGGATTGCCGGCGGGATTCGAGCCGGATATGCAGGCGGTGCATAGCGAAATGGCACGTCGCGCGCCCGGCACGGACGAATTGTCCACGCCGCGCAAAGAAGCCGACGAGCCGCAGATCGTGAGCGGACTGTTGGACGGCAAGACGACGGGCACGCCGCTGTGCTGTCTGATCCGCAATACGAATACCAAGTCGGGCGATTACGAACAATTGCGCCGCACCGTGCGCCCCGGACACAGCGATTACGGATATTTTGTCAAGACGCAGGGCAACAACGACGTGCGCGGCGGCGGACATTCGTCCGGACGGTTGACCGCGCCGCTCGTATTTTGCGGCGCGCTGTGCAAACAATTGCTGGCGGCGCGCGGCATCGAGATCGGCGCGCATTTATACAGTCTGGACGGCGTGAAGGATCGCGCGTTCGGGACGGTCGAAAGCGCTCGGCGGCTGGCAGAATTGAGAGGCATGCGCATGCCGCTGCTCGATCCGAACGTCGAAGCGCAGATGCGCGAACGCGTCGCGCTTGCGCGGCGGGACGGAGACAGCGTGGGCGGCGTCGTCGAGTGCATGGTCGTCGGCGTGCCGGCGGGCGTGGGAGAGCCGTTCTTCCAATCGGTGGAGTCGCAATTGAGCGCGTTGCTGTTTTCGGTGCCGGCGGTGAAGGGCGTCGAATTCGGGGACGGATTTGCGTTGGCGCAGATGCGCGGGTCGCAAGCCAACGATCCGTGGATCGTCGAAGACGGCGAGATTCGCACGCTGACCAATCGCAACGGCGGCGTGCTCGGCGGCATCGCGACGTCGATGCCGATCGTATTCCGCGTCGCAATCAAGCCGACGCCGTCGATCTTTGTGCCGCAGCGTTCGGTCGATCCGATCGATCGGCGGGAAACGACGCTGCAATTGCACGGCAGACACGATCCGTGCATCGCGGTGCGCGCCGTGCCCGTTATCGAAGCGGCGGCGGCGATCGCAATCTACGATTTGATCGCGCGCGGGGAGCGCGGATAGGAGCGGACGATGGACGATTTGCAACGGTTGAGAACCCGAATCGACGAGATCGACGCGCGTATGATCGATCTGTTCGAACAACGCATGGCGCTGTCCGAACAAGTCGCCGAATATAAACGCACGCATGCGCAGTCCGTCTTGCAGACGGGACGCGAAGACGACGTGCGCGCGCATGCCGTCGAGTGCCTGCGCGACAAACGCCTTGCGCCGCACGCGGTGGAATTCGTCAACGCCGTCATGGACGTGAGCAAGGACTATCAGCACGAGCGGCTCGGACACGGACTGTGGCGGGACGGACTCGCGCGAGAGACGTTCGATTTGCATGCGCCCAAAGGATATTTCGGCGCGCAGGGCAGCAATACCGAACAGGCGATGCGCGAATTTTTCGGCAATTCGGACGGCGCAATCGCGTATGATAAGTTTGAAGACGTATTTCGGGCGATCGACGGCGGAGAGATCCGATACGGCGTCGTGCCGATCGAAAATTCGTCTACCGGCGCGATCGACGACGTGTACGATCTGCTCGGCAAATACGATTTGTACATCGTCGGCGAGCACTGGTCGCGCATCCGCCACTGTCTGTGGGGCGTGGAAGGCAGCACGCTCGATACCGTGCGGGACGTGTATTCGCATCCGCAGGGATTGGCGCAGTGCAAGGCGTACGTGGAGCGTCGCGGCTATACGCCGCACGCGTACCACGATACCGCTGCGAGCGCCGCGTTGGTCGCCGCGCAGACGGACGTGCGCAAAGCCGCGATCGCGGGGGAATGCGCGGGCAAACGATACGGTCTAAGCATGCTGGATCGGGATATTCAGACGTGCGGAGACAATTTTACGCGCTTCGTCGTGATCTCCAAGACGCTGACGCGCGACAAAGGCGATAAGGTCGGCATTCGATTCGGACTGTACAGCGCGAGCGGCACGCTGTTTCGCGCGTTGCGGTATTTTGCGCGCTACGGCATCAATATGATCATGTTGGAGTCGCGTCCCGTTCCGGAAAATCCGTGCAACTATTGGTTCTACGTCGATCTGGAAGGGAGCTTGCAGGACGATAGCATGCGTCAGGCGCTCGGCGTGCTGGCGGAGCATACGACGAGCATGCGCGTGCTCGGCGAGTACCGCAAGGGAGAATGGAAGTGAAATCGTATTGCGTGATCGGCGAGAAGCTGGGGCATACGCTGTCGCCTGCGATCCATGCGGAATTTTTTCGTCGGATCGGGCTCGACGCGCAATATTGCGCCGTGCCCGTCGCGCAGGATCGGATCGACGACGCGCGGGCGTTGCTGGCGCGCTACGACGGCGTCAACGTCACCGTCCCGTACAAACAACGCGTGATGCCGTTGTTGGACGGGATTGCGGACGACGCGGCGCAGATCGGCGCGGTCAATACGATCGTCGCGCGCGGCGGCAAACTGTACGGTTACAACACCGATCCGTACGGATTCGGCGCGATGCTGGACAGCGTCGGCGCGCAGGTACGGGATCGCGATTGCGTCGTGCTCGGCACGGGCGGCGCGAGCAAGGCGGTCGTGCATACGTTGCGCTCGCGCGGCGCGCGCGTGACGCTCGTCAGCCGTACGGGCGGGCAAACGGACGGGGACGTCGCGTGCGTCGGATACGACGCGATTCCGCAACGCTTTTATCTGCTCGTCAATACGACGCCGGTCGGGATGTTCCCGCAGGCGGACGGCATGCCGGTTTCGGACGAGATCGTCGCGCGCTGCGAAGTCGTCGCGGATATCGTCTACAATCCGATGTTGACGCGGCTTTTGGCAAGCGGCATCGCGCAGGGCAAAATCGTCGCGGGCGGATTGCTGATGCTCGTCGCACAGGGGATTCGCTCGCAGGAATATTGGAACGATGCGCGCTACGACATGCGCACCGTGCTCGACGTGTACGGCGCGATCAAGGCGGATTTCGTCCGCGCGGAACGCGGCAATCTGTATCTGATCGGCATGATGGGATGCGGCAAGACGACGCTGGGCAAAGAGCTGGCGCGTCGTTGCGGCAAGGAGTATTTGGATACGGACGCGTGGATCGAGCGCAACGCGAATCAAAGCGTGTCGCAATTGTTCGAACAAGGCGAAGACGTGTTTCGGGCTTGGGAACGCAAGGCGATCGCGTATGCGGCGACCAGGCGCGACTGCGTCGTTTCGACGGGCGGTGGATGCGTGTCGAGCGCGTTCAATACGGCGGCGATGCGCGCGAGCGGTCTGGTGTGTTTGATCGATCGTCCGATCGACGAGATCGCGCGGACGTGTGATTGCGACAGCCGTCCGCTGCTCAGGCGGGGCGTTGACGCGCTCCGCGAAATTTATCGTGCGCGCGAACCGATCTACCGCGCCGCGGCGGATCTGGCGATCGACAATTCCGCAACTCCGGACGCCGGATTGCGCCAACTCTTGACAACGGTAGGTAACACGCTATGAAAATCATGATTCTCAACGGTCCCAATCTGAACATGCTCGGGATTCGCGAACCGCAGGTCTACGGAACCGAAGGCTACGACGCGCTCTGTACGTATGTGCGCAGTCGTTGCGCGGACGACGAATTGCAGTTTTTCCAAAGCAATTCGGAAGGCGCGATCATCGACCGCCTGCACGCGTGTTATTTCGAGCGTTTCGACGGAATCGTGATCAACCCGGGCGCGTATACGCATTACAGCTACGCGATCTACGACGCGATCAAAGCGATCGGCATTCCGACTGTCGAAGTGCATATTTCCGACATCGGATCGCGCGAAGCGTTCCGTCGCGTATCGGTCACGGCGCCCGCCTGCATCGCGCAGATCAGCGGACGCGGAATCGAAGGGTACGTGCTGGCGGTGCGGCGTTTGAAGGAGTTCGATCATGCGTAAATTCCATACCGTAACCGTCGTCGGACTCGGCGTCATCGGCGGCTCGTACGCTAAGGCGCTTTCCGCGCTGGGATATCGCGTATTGGGCGTGGACAGCGATGCGCAGACGCTGCAAGCGGCTGCGGACGACGGCGCGATCGAGCAGGGCGCGAGCGATCCCGACGCGTTTTTCGCGCAGAGCGATCTGATCGTGTTTGCGCTGTATCCGTCCCGCATCGCCGACTATCTGCACGCGCATTTGCATGCGATCGCCGCGGACTGCGTGTTGACGGACGTGGCGGGACTTAAATCGCATTTCGTACAGCAGATTTGCGCTTCGCTCGCCGATCGCGCCGATCTGCAATTCGTGTTTTGTCATCCGATGGCGGGACGCGAAAAACGCGGATACGCGTATGCCGATCCGAGCGTGTTTTGCGGCGCGAACTTTATCGTGACGCCGACACGGACCGCTTGCGAAGAGACGATCGAGCGCGTCGAGGCGTTGGCGCGCGAGATCGGATTCGGACGCATTCGGCGCATTACGCCGCAACTGCACGACGAGATGATCGCGTTTACGTCTCAGTTGCCGCACGCGATCGCGGTCGCGTTGATCAACGGCGACACGCATCCGGATACGGGGGATTTTATCGGCGACAGCTATCGGGATCTGACCCGCATCGCGAACATCAACGAAGATTTGTGGACGCAGTTGTTCTTGGAAAACGCGGACAATCTGATCGCGCAGTTGGACGCGTTCGAACGTCAATTGCGGATCGTGCGCGACGCGGTTGCCGCGCGCGACGCGCAGACGTTGCGAGAAACGATGATCCGCGCGGGGATACGGCGCAGAAAATTGGAGTCGGATCGCGCAAAAACACAATAATTCTCGCGCCGAACGCGCGGAATATGCCGATAAGAATTGACGCGGCGGGTTGCGCATGCTAAAATAATATAAATATGCTCGTCTCGGACGGGTAAGCAAACACAGGATTATGATGGAAGACAAGAAAAAACGCTCCGGATCGTCGGCGTCGCCGTCTAAGGCCGCCGCCAAAAAATCGGGCGGGTCGGCAACGCCCGCTCCGACTTCGCGCACGCGCGCAACCAAGCCGACCGCCGCTCCCAAAGCGACGGCGACCAAGTCCGCGTCGAAGAAACCGCAAGCCGTCGCGCCGACCAAGTCGACCGCAGGCAAGTCTGTTTCTACGCGCGCGACCGCGAAAGCGCCCGCTGCGACGGCGCAGAAAGCGAAAGCGTCCGTCTCCAAACCCGCTGCGGTTGCGAGCAAAACGCCGGTCAAGAAACCCGCTGTTCAAGCGCCCAAGAGCGTTGCGCGTCGGACGGTCAAACGCGTCGCGCCGATGCCGATCGAACAGCCGACTTTCGTCGAGCCTATCATCGAAGAACAAGAGACGTTGCTCGCGCCGACAATCGAGCAGAGCGCGTACGAAATCGAATCGGAACCGACCGCGATTGCGGACGCGGAGCCGTTGCAAGACGATCTCGCGTCTTGGGATGCGGACGCGGACGAATTTGCAACGCCGAACGAATACGAGACGCAGGACATATCGCAAGCGGAGACGCCGACGCAGGTGTTGCAGCAGATCGAATATCCCGCGTTGCAGACGGCGGACGAGATTCGGGCGGAAGTCGCTTCGGCGAGCGAAGCCGATCTTGCGGCGCAGACCGAAAGCGAACCCGAAAAGAAACTCTCGCCCAAAGAAGCCGCAGCGGCGGCGAAGCGCGCGCGCAAGGAAGCCAAAAAACGCGAGAAGAAAGCGAAACGGCAGCTCAAATCCGCCGCCAAAGCCCGGATGCGCGCGTACGGCGAGTTCGAGCACGTCGAAGCCGATCCCGCGTTGGGACTCGACGAAGATCAGGTGTTGGAGCGCATCGACCGCGGCATGACCAACGAGCAGCCCAATATCGTGACCAAATCGTATTTCCAGATTTTCCGTTCCAACGTATTGACGTTGTTCAACCTCATCAACTTCTTCTTGGCGACGCTCGTGCTCGTCTACGGAGAGATCAAAAACGCTTTGTTTATCGGGATCGCGACGTTCAACATGATCGTCGGAATCGCGCAGGAGATCCGTTCCAAACGCATGTTGGAAAAGATGTCGTTGTTGTCCGCGCCGGTCGTCGAAGTCGTGCGCTCGGGCGTAGTCAGCGAGATTTCGGTCAGCGAGATCGTCATGGACGACGTGATCGTATTGCGTCAGGGCGCGCAGATCCCCGCGGACAGCGTGCTGGTCGCGGGCGAATGCGAAGCCAACGAGTCGCTGTTGACCGGCGAGCAGGACGACGTGCATAAGGGCTACGGCGACGCGTTGCTGTCGGGCAGCTTTGTGCAGGCGGGCGAATGCCGCGCGCGCGTTACCGCGGTCGGCAAGGACAACTATACGTCCAAGTTGCTCAGCGAAGCCAAACAGTTCAAAAAATCCAAATCCGAATTGATGCGTTCGATCAACTGGATCATCCGCATCGTCTCGATCGTCATTTTCCCGCTCGGTATCCTGATGTTCTTTACCAACAAGGCGACCGCGTCCAACATGAGCCAGGTCATTACCAATACGGTCGCGTCGATCGTCGGTATGATTCCGGAAGGTCTGGTCGTGTTGACGAGCATCGCGTTGGCGGCGGGCATTCTCAAACTGGCGCGGCGGCGCACGCTCGTGCAGGATCTGTACTGCATCGAGACGCTTGCCCGCGTAGACGTGCTGTGTCTGGATAAGACGGGCACGATTACCGAAGGCAGCATGCAGGTCGAGCAGACGCATATCTATTCGACCAAATATGGCTTTATCGACGACATCGTCGCCAACATGGTGACGGCGCTCGGCGCGCGCGGCGCGACGTTCGAAGCGTTTGCGGAGCACTTCCGCACGGGCGAAAATTACAAGGTCGTCAAGACGGTTCCGTTCTCGTCGGCGAGAAAATGGAGCGGCGTGGAATTCGAAGGCAAGGGCACGTTCCTGGTCGGCGCGCCGGAATTTGTATTGCGTTCGCGCTTCGGCGGCATCGCCAACGACGTCAACGAGTTTTCCGCGCAGGGATTCCGCGTGCTCGTGCTCGTGCAGTCTTCTCAGCCGCTGTCCGAAGAGATGGACGAAAGTCTGATGCAGCCGGTCGCGCTGATCGTGCTCAGCGACAAGATCCGCGAGAGCGCTGCCAGAACGTTTGAATATTTCGCGCAGCAGGGCGTGACGCTCAAAGTCATTTCGGGAGACAATCCGCTCACGGTCAGCAAGGTTGCCGAACGCGCGGGATTGCAGGGCGCGGATCGCTTTATCGACGCGTCCGTCGATCTGGATACGCCCGAGAAGATTTACGACGCTTGCGACAAGTACACGATCTTCGGTCGCGTGAGTCCCAAGCAGAAAAAGCTGCTTGTCTCCGCGCTCAAATCCAAAGGCTACACGGTCGGCATGACCGGCGACGGCGTCAACGACGTCATGGCGCTCAAAGAAGCGGATTGTTCGATCGCGATGGCGTCCGGTTCGGAAGCCAGCCGCAACGTCGCCCAACTGGTATTGTTGGACAGCGATTTCGCGTCGTTGCCGAGCGTCGTGGCAGAAGGTCGCCGCGTCATCAACAACATCGAACGCGCCGCGTCGCTGTTTTTGGTCAAGACGACGTACAGCGTCGTACTGACGTTGTTGTTGATCATCTTCCAGATGAGTTATCCGTTCGAGCCGATCCAGCTGACGTTGATCAGCGGACTGTTCGTCGGATTGCCGTCCTTCTTCCTGGCGTTGGAGCCCAACGACCGCAAAGTCACCGGCAACTTCTTGGGCAAAGTCTTTAAGAAAGCGCTTCCGGCGGGCTTGACGGCAGCGGTAATGCTATGGTACATCAGTTATTCCTACCGCGATTTCGGCGTGGACGTGACCGAGCAGATCTCGACGATGAGTTTCTACGTGACGGCGGTGATTACCTGTATCGTATTGTTGCAGGTATGTATCCCGTACACCAAAGAGAGACTGTTTTTGGTAGGCATGTGCATCATCGCGTTTTTGGCGTTGGCGACGTCGGAATGGGCGCGGGACATCCTGTCGCTCGTACCGCTCAATACGAAGATGCTGTTGCTGTTGGCGGGCGTGCTGGCGCTGACGGTGCCGGTGATCCTGATCATGCGCGCGCAGGTCGAAGCGTTTAGAGCCCTATTTGCGGATATCAAACAGTTTTTCGTCAAATGCATCAATGCGGTCAAAAAAGTCAACCGCATGCGTAAGGGGAAGAAGGAATGACCGGCTGGACGCGCGAACGCGTAAACGCAATGCTGGACGCGTTGGAGCGCGAACATCCGCAAGCCGTCTGCGAGCTGGTGTACGATACGCCGTTCCAATTGCTGGTCGCGGTAATCCTGTCGGCGCAGTGCACGGACAAGCGCGTCAATCAGGTGACGGCGGAGTTATTCCGTTATGCGGACAAGCCCGAACAATATGCGGTCATGGCGCAGGAAGATCTGGAATCTCGGATTTACTCGTGCGGGTTTTACCGCAACAAAGCCAAAAACATCATCGCCGCCAGTCGCGACATCGTCGAGCGATTCGACAGTCAGGTGCCGCGCGACATCGAGACGTTGATGACGCTGGCGGGCGTGGGACGCAAGACCGCCAACGTCGTATACGCGGTTGCGTTCGGCGGACAGGCGATTGCGGTGGACACGCACGTATTGCGTCTGTCCAATCGCATCGGATTGGCGCAAGGCGATCAGCCGTTGCAGGTCGAAAAACAGTTGATGCAGGTGTTGCCGCGCGAGCGTTGGACGCAGGCGCATCATCTGCTCATTCATCACGGCAGATATACGTGCAGCGCGCGCTCGCCTAAATGCGACGCGTGCAGCATCCGACCATACTGTATGCAGTATCGAAAATGGGTCCCGGCACAGACGGGCAAGTGATAGGAGGCGCAACATGAATCAAATTCTCGAAATCATCGACTTGGCACCGAGAGTCAAACAATATTTGATCCACAATCCGGACATTGCAAGACATTGCGAGCCGGGGCAGTTCATCATCCTGCGGGTGGATAAGGACGGCGAACGCGTGCCGTTTACGATCTGCGATTTCGATCGCGAGGCGGGCACGATTACGTTGTTGGTGCAGGAAGTCGGATATTCGACGCACAAGATGGCGCAGTTGGCGGTAGGAGACAGTCTTGCGGATATGGTCGGACCGCTGGGCAACGCGACCGATCTGAGCGAGTACGACAATGTTGTGCTGGTCGGCGGCGGCATCGGTTGCGCGGTCATTTATCCGCAGGCGAAACTGCGCAAACGTCAGAACCGTCGTTGCGACGTGATCATGGGCGCGCGCACGCAGGATTTGCTGTTCAATATCGAAGAATTCCGCGCCAACAGCGACAATCTGTATATTGCGACGGACGACGGCAGTTTGGGGACGAAAGGCTTCGTCACGACGGTGCTGCAACAGTTGATCGACGAAGGCAAAAAGATCGACTGCGTATTCGTCGTCGGTCCGATGATCATGATGCGCAACGTCGCCGAGTTGACGCGCAAATACAACATTCCGACCGTCGTCAGCATGAATTGCGTCATGGTGGACGGCACGGGTATGTGCGGCGGTTGCCGTTTGACCGTGGGCGGACAGACCAAGTACGCTTGCGTGGACGGACCGGAATTCGACGGACATCAGGTGGATTTCGCCGAAGCGATGAATCGCGCCGGATTCTACAAAGAACACGAAGAAAAATGCAGATTAAGGGGGTAAATCATGAATCAGTCTCCAAGACATCAAACGCGTAATCAAGATCCCGAAGTACGGGTTTGCAATTTTGACGAAGTCGGTCTCGGATTCGATCACGAGACGATGCTGGCGGAAGCGAGCCGTTGCATCAACTGCAAGAATGCTCCCTGTCGCAAAGGCTGTCCGGTCGGCATCGATATCCCCGGATTCATCGAGCGCCTGACGCAGGACGATCTCGACGGCGCGCTGGACGTGATCAGTCTGTCCAGCCTGTTGCCGGCGATCTGCGGACGCGTGTGTCCGCAGGAAAAACAGTGCGAAAACAACTGCATCCGCAAGGCGAAACTGGGCGGAAGCGTCGCAATCGGCGCATTGGAGCGCTATGTCGGCGATTACGGATTGAGCAAGGGCACGGACGGCATCGTCAAGCCCGCGCCGTGCGGTAAGCGCGTCGCCGTCGTCGGCAGCGGTCCCGCGGGACTGGCTTGCGCGGCGGATTGCGCGTTGCGCGGCATGCAGGTGACGGTGTTCGAGGCGTTCCACAAGGCGGGCGGCGTGCTCGTGTACGGCATTCCGGAATTCCGTCTGCCCAAAGAAAAGGTCGTCGAACGCGAGATCGACAAGCTCAAAGCGCTCGGCGTCGAGATCCGACTCAACACGGTGATCGGCAAGACGATTACGGTCGAGGAATTGCAACAGTCTTATGACGCGATCTTTATCGGTACGGGCGCGGGACTGCCGATGTTTATGGGCATCCCGGGAGAAAATCTGAACGGCGTATCTTCCGCCAACGAGTTTCTGACCCGCGTCAACTTGATGCAGGCGTACCGCGACGACGCGATTACGCCGGTGTATTGCGGCAAGAAAGTCGCCGTCATCGGCGCCGGCAACGTCGCGATGGACGCCGCGCGTACCGCAAAACGGATCGGCGGCGGCGAAGTGTACATCGTATACCGCCGTTCGCGCGAAGAGATGCCCGCCCGAGCGGAAGAGATCGAACATGCGATCGAAGAAGGCATCCGATTGCAATTGTTGACCAACCCGATCGAGATGCTCGGCGACAACGGCAAGGTTTGCGGGCTTCGATGCGTGCGCATGGAGTTGGGCGAGCCGGATGCGAGCGGCAGACGCCGTCCGGTCGTCGTCGAAGGCAGCGAGTTTGTGCTGGACGTGGATCAGGTCATCGTATCGCTCGGCACGAGCCCCAATCCGTTGATCCGCAAGAGTTTCGGCGCGTTGGATTTTTCGCCCAAAGGCACGATCGTCGTCAACGAAGAAGAGATGTCCACCAACATCGACGGCATCTATGCGGGCGGCGACGCGGTGACGGGCGCGGCGACGGTTATTTTGGCGATGGGCGCGGGACGTAAAGCCGCCAAAGCGATCGCCGAAAAACTCGGCGTAACCCAATCGGAGTAACACGTGTATCTGGATATTGCAACGATCTTTGTCAAGGCAGGCAACGGCGGGGACGGCGTCGTCTCGTTCCATACCGAAAAATACGTCGCCCAAGGCGGACCCGACGGCGGGGACGGCGGGCGCGGCGGCAATATCGTCTGCGTCGTGGACAAGAGCGCATCGACGCTGATCGACTTCCGTTTTGCCAAGCATTTCCGCGCGGAAAACGGCGAGAACGGCGGCGCGAAAAACTGCAAAGGCAAGACGGGTAAGGATTTGTACATCAAAGTCCCGCGCGGTACCGTCGTCAAGGACAAGCGTAGCGGAGAGATCTTGGCGGATATGTTTTACGACGACAGCGAAACGGTGCTGTTTCGCGGCGGCAACGGCGGCAAAGGCAACGCCAGATTTGCGACGCCGCAACGCAAAGCGCCGCGGTTTTGTCAAAAAGGCGAACGTACCGAAGAGTACGAGTTGACGCTCGAACTCAAAACGATCGCGGACGTCGGACTGGTAGGATTCCCCAACGTCGGCAAATCGACGCTGCTCAGCGTCGTCAGCAGCGCGCGTCCGAAGATCGCCAATTATCATTTTACGACACTCTCGCCCAATCTCGGCGTCGTGCGCTATTATGACGAATCGTTTGTCATGGCGGACATTCCGGGATTGATCGAAGGCGCGAGCGACGGCGCGGGACTGGGACACAAGTTTTTGCGCCATGTCGAACGCGTGCGCATGATCGTGCACATGATCGACGTCAGCGGATCGGAAGACCGCGATCCGGTACAAGACTATCGGATCATTAATCGCGAGTTGGAACGTTATTCGCCCAAACTCGCGGCGTTGCCGCAGATCGTGTGTCTGAACAAGTGCGATCTCGTGAGCGATCCGGCGGACATCGACGCCGTCGAGCGCGCTCTGGGCGTGCCGACGATCCGTCTGCGCGCGATCAGCGGAGACGGCACGCAGGAATTGATCCGTAGCATCGCGCAACAACTGCGCGAGTTGCCCAAACTCCAACCGATGGAGATCGAACGCGTCGTCGACGCCAAGGATCGCATGTCGTACAGCATCGTCGTGGACGAAGACGGCGTATACGAAGTCACGGGCGCGCTCGTCGATCTGCTCGTGCGCAACGTCGTGCTCAACGATTATGAATCCTTTCAATATTTTCAGAAGATGCTCAAAGACAAGGGCGTCATTCAGGCGTTGCGTCGCAACGGCTGCACGGAAGGCGATACCGTACGCATCGCGGATATCGAATTCGACTTTATCGAATAAGGAGCATCTATGGACAGCGGACAGAGAGCAAAATTGAGAAGTATCGCGATGACGACCCAGCCGACGTTGCAGATCGGCAAGAACGGCATTACGGAACATCTTTTACAAGAAATCGACGACCAGTTGACCCGTCGCGAATTGATCAAAATCACGGTGCTCAACAATGCGGATTTTTCGGCGAAAGAAGCGGTCGGCACGCTTGCCGAGCAGTGCGGCGCGCAACCGGTGCAGGCGGTCGGCAATAAGATCACGCTGTATCGTCGTTCGGATAAGGACGGCGTCAAGCATTTGCTGTAATCCGATCGGGAACGGACAATGACGAAAAGCAACCTTTGCGGGTTGCTTTTTTCGATGCAAATAAAGTTCATGTAATACGATATTCCATGTCCCTTTTGTACTTGTATTTTAAATCCTATGCGGCATATCTGTCAAGGCGTAACGCAAATTTGATCGGTTTATTCGGCGATTTTCGCCAGTAATTATTTGGAAAAATTCCGATAGAACGCAAAAAGTTCATAGAATATCGTATTCCATGAACTTTTCATGGTTGTCTGAGATACGGAATCGAGAGAGAAATCGGGTAGGATACAAGTATGATATACGGCGAAAATTTACGATATCGGGTGCGTTTTATCGCTGTCGTCGGCGTGATTTTGTTGACGGTCTGCACGGCATTTGCGGGGATATGGATCTCGGCGGATCGCGCGTACGCATTCAACGAAACCAACTTGGATACGACGACTACGGTGTCGATCGGCGAGTTGTTGCTCGACAACTACGATACTTCTACAAGCGACGGCAAAGTATTCGACGGCGTTCAGTTTTGGAAACTGATCGACGCGTTGCGTGGCGACGGAGAAGACAATACTCCGGTTGCAAACTTATCGAACAAGAATGCCGCGGCAATCCGCAACATGAACGCAGGTAAGGATATCGTCGTAGAGATCGACAAAAAAATATGGACGGTCACGGACCTGCGTAAGCTAGACGACGGACGCGTGATTGCGACAATGTGGTTGGCGACGAGCGCGGAGACGATCGAATGGAATTCTTGGTATGCGGAGTCGCCGACGGATCCGTATCCGAGCAATATGTACAGTACGAGTTTGATTCGCGCACAGTCGCTGAACAGCGGAGGATGCGGATACGTGGCGACGCAAGGCGCGACGACGTTGACCCAGATCGCGCAAAGCGCGGATCACCAATACGCGAAGTTTACAATGGATGAAGTCAAAACGGACGCGTCGAGTCCGTCGCGCAATCTGTCGTTGACGAATTATATCGTGCAACCCAAAGACGTTGCATATCAGGAAACGGAAACGATTCGGACCTATAACAGCACTTTTAAAACGTGTCCCAACGAAGCTTGGGGCACTCCGGATTTGGAAAGCTATAATACTACAAACATGAATTATAGCAAAAAATCCTTTTATGCGGAATGGTCGAGCGATTATCTGTGGCTTCCCAGCTTGGCGGAGACAGGATACAGTACGTATACCGGCATCTGGAATTTGTCAGACAATCAGCGTAGCAACGGGGAAAATTCGTGGTTGCGTTCCGCCGATTACTCTTGTGCATACAGCGTGTCCGCATTAAGTACGTACGGTGAAAATTATCACCTTTATGCAAATTATGCCAACGCGGTTCGTCCGGCGTTTCACTTGGATTTGACGGCGGTTGCAGGGAATGCGACCAATCCGGTTGCCGTGCCGTCTTTGGGATCCAACGCTGCGGATCAAAGCAAAGAATATACAGGATCGAATGTGACGTTTGCGTTGCAAAACTTCGATTCGACGAAGATGCAAGCGACCGTGACCGGCAAAGATCCCGCCGGCAATGCGATCGATGCGACGACATTTGCATTCGACGCTGCGAGCGGACAAATCCAAGCCAAATTTGCCGGAACATATACGGCGGAGATCACATTGAGCAAACCGGACGAATATTATTGGTCGGACAAGACGGGCGGCAGCGGCAAACGGACGATTACGTTTACGATCAAGCCGAAACAACTCACGGTATCATTGACGAATACCGTACCGTCCAACGCATGGAGTTGGACGGTCGGCGACGATTACGACGCGACGCTGACGGTATCTGGGATCGCGTCGGGCGACACGGTCAAACTGACGGCGACGTATACGTCGGACAAAGCGGGCGGCGCCAAGCAAGATATCGCGGCGGTACAGAACGGCGCGCAGACGGTCGCGACGATCGATCTATCCGCAATACCGGTCGGCTCGTACGAGTTGACGGCGGCATTAGATAAGTCCGCGGCAGACAACGACAATATCAACTATTCGATCTCCAACGGGTTGACGACGGCGAATATCCCGAAGAAATTCACGGTAACCGCCAAGAGCGTAACGGACGACGATTTGAAGGGATTGAGTTGGCTGT
>ERZ779629.429-NODE-429-length-17534-cov-8.001831_pt1 | contig 17534 bp, 20 predicted proteins | sample MGYA00514192_ERZ779629 | MGnify/ENA primary metagenome ERZ779629 (study PRJEB29562, sample SAMEA4376709) | mouse gut metagenome | isolation source: Cecum | study: EMG produced TPA metagenomics assembly of the A DSS colitis mouse model was used to assess the... | reverse complement strand
TCGCCCACAAAAAGCAGCTGGCCCGCGCCATCGCTCATATTCAGGAGTGACCCGCATTCCCCGCCCTCACGGCCTCGGGGCAGGGGTGCGCGGCCTTTGAAAACGGCAGGCGGAGCGTTATGCTCCGCCTGCCGTCTTTACAGTTCCGCCCGCCGCCCTGACGCGGCCGGTATGCCCAGCTCGTCCCGGTACTTAGCTACCGTCCGCCTGGACAGCGCGCACCCCTGCCGGGCCATCAGCCGGCACAGCTTCTCGTCGGAGAGGGGCCGGCCCTTGTCCTCCTGGGCGATCAGCTCCTTGATCAGCGCCCTGGCCCGGTCGGCGCAGGCCGCCCCGCCGCCCTCCTCCGCGCCCAGGCGGCGGGAGAAGAAAAAGCTCAGCGGATAGGTCCCCATGGCGCATTGCAGGTACTTGCCGTTTACCGCCCGGCTCACCGTGGACTCGTGCACTCCCATCCGCCGGGCCGCCTGCGCCATGGTCAGGGGCTTCAGATGCCCCGGTCCCAGGCGGAAAAATTCCTCCTGCGCCTCCAAAAGGCAGCCCACGCAGGCCATCAGCGTGGCCCGCCGCTGGTCCACCGCCTGAATCAGCCACTGGGCCTGGCGCAGCTTACCGCCCAGGTAGTCCCGCACCTGGGCGTCCCCGCTCTCCCGCAGCAGCCTCGCGTAGTAGGGGCTGACGCTCAGCGCGGGGAAAAACCGCTCGTTGGGCTGGGCCTCCAGCCGTCCGGCGGCCCGAGTCACCACCACGTCCGGGGTGATATACACTGGCCCCTCCCAGCCCGCGGCAAAGGCCCGGCCGGGGCGGGGCTCCAGGCTCCGAATCACGCCGCAGGCCCGCCGCACCTGCTCCTGCCCGGCGCCCAGCGCCCGGGCGATGGCCCCATACCGGCCCTTGGCCAGCTCGTCCAGGTGGCTTTGCGCGATGCGCTGGGCCAGCCGGTCCTCCGGCCTGCTCCGTGCCAGCTGAAGCAGCAGGCACTCCGACAAGCTCCGCGCCCCCACCCCCGCCGGGTCCAGCGACTGCACCGCCGCCAGCGCCCGCTCCGCCGTCTCCGGGGGGCAGCCCAGCTCCCGGGCCAGGGTGGACAGGCCCTCCTCTAGCCAGCCGTTCCGGTCCAGGCTGGCCGCCAGCGCCCGGGCACACGCCGCCGTCTCCCCGTCCAGCGCCAGCCCGTCCAGCTGGGCCAGCAGATGAGCGTAAAGGGTTTCCCGCCCGTCCTGGGCGGCGGCGCGGCCCTCCAGCGGGTCGCCCCCCTCCCAGTCCTGCCGGTGATAAGGCCCATTCTGAGGGTCGGCGGCCTCCAGCCACTCCAGCCTGCGGCGCAGGTCATCCCCCGCCTCCGGCGGGTCGTAGTGCTCCTGAAGCTCCAGCACCGGATTTTCCTGGAGGACGGCCTGCACATGCTCCAGCAGCTCCTGGGCGGGCATTTGCAGCACTTCCATGTTCTGGATCATCTGGGGGGAAAGGGTCTGCCTCTGCGTCTGCACCAGCCCCAGCTCCATTATCCGCCCCCCTTTCCGGCCCTTGGAAAATGTAATGTCCCTTGATTATACCACAGTCCGCCCGGGAAGTCCAAGCGCGCCGCCTGGAAAAAACCTCCGGATAGGAAAAAGACGGGGACCCCAGGGGTCCCCGTCTCTTTGAAGTCGCTATGCGCCGCGTATTTACGCCAGCTTGTTCAGCTTCAGGGTCATCGCGCTCTTCTTGTTGGCAGCGTTGTTGCTGTGCAGCAGACCCTTCGCGGCGGCCTGATCCACGGCTTTCACGGCCACCTTATATGCGGCATCGGCCTCGCTGCGGTTGCCGCCGGCCACCGCGGCCTCAAACTTCTTCAGGTCGGTCTTGAGTGCGGACTTCTGCGCCTTGTTCTGCGCCGCCTTGGTGGTGTTGACCAGGACGCGCTTCTTGGCAGACTTGATATTGGGCAAACCAAACACCTCCTCCGATTTTTAATTTGTTTGCTTGAACGGTTTCCCGTCGCAGATATGTATTTTAACATTTGAACAGAAAAATTGCAACACTTTTTTTCAATTTTTCGCATAGAATCTTTCCCCCGGCAGAAAATAGGAGTAATCAGCCCCGGCGGCCACAATATCTGGTATGGCCCGCGCTTGGGTATGTTGGCAATTTTCAAACAAGCCCTAGATCCAAGGAGGAATCGTTCATGGCGCAGCGGCGCACCGATCTGGCAGTGGAGGCCCACCAGCTCTGGCAGGAAGGGGCTCGGGAGGGAGCGGCCCTCACCGGCGTGCGGGCGGAGGAGGGAAGCCGGGAGGGCTTCGCGGTAACCACCGTCACCATCTCCAGCCCCGAGGGGGCCGAGGCCCTGGGCAAACCCCAGGGGACCTATATCACCGTGGAGCTGGACGGCCTGCTCCGCCGGGAGGAGGGGGCCTTTGCCCGGGCGGTGTCGGCGGTGTCGGGGTGCCTGCGCCCCCTGCTGCCCCCGGACGGCCCCGCCCTGGTCATCGGCCTGGGCAGCCGGGCAGTGACGCCCGACCTCATCGGCCCGCTGGCGGTGGATCACCTGCTGGTCACCCGCCATCTGGTGGAGCAGGTGCCCGAGCACTTCGGAGACCTGCGCCCCGTGGCCGCCGCCGCCCCCGGGGTGCTGGCCGCCACGGGGATGGAGAGCAGCCTGGTGGCCCAGGCCCTGGCCGGACGGCTGAAGCCCGCCTGCGTCATCGCGGTGGACGCCCTGGCCTCCCGGTCGCTGGACCGGCTGTGCCGCACGGTGCAGCTGTCGGACACCGGGGTGATTCCCGGCTCCGGGGTGGGCAATCACCGCCAGCCCCTCAACGAGGACACCCTGGGGGCCCCTGTGTTCACGGTGGGGGTGCCCACGGTGGTGGACGGGGCCACCCTGGCTCTGGACCTGCTGGAGCGTGCTGGCCGGCCTCAGCCGGACCGGGAGGAGCTGCCCGGCGGGGACGGCTTTTTCGTCACCCCCCGGGAGGTGGACCAGCGGGTGGCCGACCTGGGCAAGGTGCTGGGCTACGCCGTCAGCCGTGCGCTCAACCCCTCGCTGACGGTGGAGGATCTGGACATGTTACTGGAATAGGAGCGCGGAGCCGCCGCGAGCAGGCGTTAGGCCGTAACGCGGCCACAGGCCCAAGCCGCCCAAGGGACGGCCACGGCGCGGCGGGCAGTCCTCCCTTCCGCCGCCATTCGGCATTATTTTCGGTTGTCATCTCCCGGCGGTTCTGGTATAATTGGCCAAAACGGCCGACGGGAGGGAGATATTTGTGAAACAAAAGCTGGACCGGTTCCTGCGCGCCCACCCGCCCATCCGCTTCGCCGCGGACATGGCGGACGTGTACTTCTCCAAGCGGGTCAGCCGGGCCGCCGCCGAGCTGGCCTATTTCCTCATCCTCACCTTTTTCCCCATCATGATCTGCATTTCCGCCTTCGTCAACGAGCTCCGCCTGGACCTGCCCTCCCTGGTGGACCACGCCGACCCCTTCCTGCCCGAGGGAGTGCTGGTCCTCTTCCGGGACTACCTCACCTACATCGACACCAACCAGTCCTCCGCGATGCTGTTTTCCGGGGCGTTTCTCACGGTGCTGTTCGCCTCCGCCGCCGTGCGGGGGCTGATGAACATGATGGACGAGCTCTATGGCCGGGCCACCTTCCGGGGGCTGGGCCAGCTCATCGCCAGCATTTTGTTCTCCATTCTCCTGCTGGCCACCATCTACCTGTCCCTGGCGGTGGTGGTCACCGGCAACTGGTTCTTCCACCTGCTGGGCCAGGCGCTCAAGCTGGAGGGGTTGGTGGAGCGCTTCGGCACCTGGCAGTGGGTGAAGTACCTGTTGCTGCTGGGCATGGTGTTTTTGTTCATCCTGCTGCTCTACCGTTTCGCCGCCCCGCTGGACAAGCCCCGGCCGCCGGTGGTACCCGGGGCGCTGGCCGCGTCGGCGGCGCTGGCGGCGGCGTCCATGATCTTCTCCCTGCTCATGGGCAATTCCGCCCGGTATTCCCTCATCTACGGCTCGCTGGCGTCGGTGATTTTGCTGCTGGTGTGGCTGTACCTGTGCGGCAATATTCTGATTATGGGCAACGCGGTGAATTACGTGCTGTTCACCCACCGCCGGGAAGCGCGAGGATAGCCGCGCATAAAATCCCCCTCAGCCGCCACACTATCCCTTGGCGTGCGTACATACGGAAGGGGAGGCGCTGGGCATGTGGCAGATCGGCGTTTGGGAGCGGGACGAGGGGCTGGCGGAGCAGGTGAGCGCCCTGGCCCAGGGTGTGCCCGCCCTGGTGCGGGCATGTCTCCACCCGGCGCTGCTGGCGGGCACGCCGCTGGACCTGCTGGTGGTGTCCCCGGGGGCCACCGGCTGGGCGGGGGCGGGCACCCTCAACTGCCGCACCGCCCTGCTGCCCGGAGGGCGCTCCGCCCTCACCCGGCTGCTCCCTGCCGGGACGGTGCTCAGCTACGGCCTGTCCAGCCGCAACACCCTCACCCTGTCCAGCCTGGACGAGGGGCGGGCGTCGGTGGCGGTGCAGCGGGAATTCGTCTCCCTGGCCGGCAGGGCGGTGGAGCGGCAGGAGCTCATTCTGCCCTGCGGCGGCTCCCCGGAGCTGCTGCTGGCCCAGGCCGGGGCGGCGCTGCTGCTGGGCAGGCTGCCCCAGGAGGGGAAAACGCCCTTGCTTTTCCCGGGCTGCTAAGGTATAATCATGACAAGAGGGCCCTCTTGTCACGACGTGGTACCACGTCATGAACCTGGATTCCCGACAAAAAGGAAAGAAGGAAGCATCATGAAAAAACAGCTGATCTCCCTGGCTCTGGCGCTGGTGATGGCGCTGTCTCTGACCGTTCCGGCCTTCGCGCGGGACAGCGCCGTGCCCGAGGGCAGCTATACTGTGGATCTCAACAAGCCGGACCCTGACAAGATGGGGACGGATGGCGAGTTTACGGTGCGCTATCTCACCTCCAGCCGAAGCTATGACGTGCCGCAGCCCCGCGTGGATGTCACCCGCACCCTTCCCCAGGGCTCTGAATTCACCTGGACCGGGCTGCGCTCCTCCCACAATGTCTTTTTCCGCTTCTTCACCGACCTGGACGGCGACGGCGCCTATGACGAGCGGCTGGTGGTAAAGGAGGCGGGGAAGTACGTCCTGGCCCCCTACGCCGAGCAATACTCCGCGTCCCTCACGCAGATCAGCGGCAAGATGCAGTCCGCCGGTGATTTTGCCGCGATGCTGGAGGAGATGGGCGGCAAGCTGTCAAAGAACAGCTCCGGCGTTATGACCCTCGCCATTTCCAGCGACAGCCTGTGCGAATTTTTTGGCGGCGGCACGCTGTTTGAGTGGGGGATTATGGAGAACGGAACCTCCGTGGTCATCAAGGGCACCATGCTCTTTTCCGCTCAGGAGGAGCCTGCCGAATCCGCTCCCGCCTTCACCGACACCCCCGACTGGTGCGCCAAGGAAGCTCAGTGGGCCGCCCAGAAGGGCATCACCAACGGCTACGGGGGCGAGACTACCTTCGCCCCCGGTGTGGAGTGCACCCACGAGCAGATTTTGACGTTCCTGTGGCGGGCCGCCGGTAAGCCCGCCGCCGAAGGCGAGGCTCCCTTCACCACGGCCTCCTATTATCAGGACGCTGTAAACTGGGCCTATGAGAAGGGCTTTACCGGCGAGGACTTCGATCCCGCCGCCCCCTGCACCCGCTCCCAGGCGGTATTCTACATCTGGCAGGCCCGGAATAAGCCCGAGGCCGAACAGACCGCCAGCTTCATCGACGTGCCTGACGGCGCCGCCTACGCCAAGGCGGTGGACTGGGCGGTGGAAAAGGGAATCACCAAGGGCGACGGCAGCGAGGACACCTTCGCGCCGGACAAGGTTTGCAGCCGCGGCCATATCGCCTGCTTCCTCTACCGGGCCTACAGCAACTGACACAGCGCTCAAGGGCCGCCCTCCGGGGCGGCCCTTTTTTGCGTTTTTCTCTTTACGTCTGCAAAATGATGTGATATAATTCCGGGTATCAGATTGCAAGGGCTTATCGCGATTGGAGGAACCCCCATGGAGGAATTGGCCGAGCTCAAGCGGCAGCTGGCCGAACAGCGCCCCGACAGCTGGGATAAGCTGCCCGACATCCCGCTGTACATGGACCAGGTGGTGGGCTATCTGGCCCGCCAGATGGTGAGTGTGGGGGACGGCGACGCCCTCACCTCCGCCATGATTAACAACTATATCAAGGATGGCCTGGTGGAGCGGGCCAACGGCAAAAAATACGGCCAGGAGCATCTGGCCTATCTCACCGCCATCACCGCGCTGAAGCAGGTGATGAGCGTGCGGGAGATGAAGGTGCTCACCACCGTGGGCCGGGAAATGCGGGCTCCTCAGCGGCAGTACGAGTACTTCTGCCAGTACCTGGACCAGGCCATGGCGGACGCCGCCGCCCACGTGGACGAGGACACGCCGGACGAAAACCTGCCCAAGCTGGTGCTGGACCTGGCCATGCGCGGCTACGCCTACGGGCTGGCCTGCCACCGGGCGCTGGCCGTCCTGGCCCAGCGCACCGGCCACGAGGACCTGCTGCGTAAGAAAAAATGATCTCCGGCCCGGGAGCGCCGGGCTGGTCTCATGATATTTTCAAATTTTGGAGGAATTTGACCATGAGCGACTATATCATCATCACCGATTCGTCCTGCGACCTGCCCGACAGCATTGTGCGGGAGCTGGAGCTGGAGGTGCTCCCGCTGTCCTTCATCATGGACGGCAAGACCTATCGGAATTACCCGGACAACCGGGATATGTCCCCCAAGGACTTCTACAACAAGGAACGGGAGGGCGTGATGGCCACCACCAACGCCGTCAACGTCGCTGACGCCGCCGAGGCCATGGAGAGCGTCCTGAAGCAGGGGAAGGACGTGCTGGTGCTGGGCTTCTCCTCCGGGCTGTCGGCCACATGCAGCTCCTTCCAGATCGCCGGGCAGGAGCTGGCCGAGCAATACCCTGACCGCAAAATATTCGTGGTGGACACCCTGTGCGCCTCCCTTGGCCAGGGAATGCTGGTCTACCAGGCCGCCAAGCTCCGCCAGCAGGGCAAAACCATGGAGGAGGTCCGGGATTGGACGGAGGCGAACAAGCTGCGCCAGTGCCACTACTTCACCGTTGACGATCTGTTTTTCCTGAAAAAGGGCGGGCGGGTGTCCGCCGCCACCGCCGTGGTGGGCACCATGCTCCAGATCAAGCCGGTGCTCCATGTGGACGACGAGGGCCATCTCATCAACGTGGCCAAGGCCCGTGGGCGCAAGGCGTCCCTCACCGCCCTGGTGGACAAGGTGGGCGAGCTGGCCGACGATCCCGCCTCCCAGACCATGTTCATCAGCAACAGCGACTGCGCCGAGGACGCTCAGTTTGTCGCTGACGAGATCAAGAAGCGCTATGGGACCCGCGAGATCATCCTCAACTCCATCGGCCCGGTGATCGGGGCCCACACCGGCCCGGGCTGCGTGGCGCTGTTCTTCATGGGCAAGCACCGCTGAGCGTTCCGATTTCCGCAGATTGCCAGCCGTCTCCCGCCGGGGAGGCGGCTGGTTTCTTTTTCCGGGAATTTTTTTGCCGGCCCCCTTGACAAAGCCGTATATACCGTCTATACTGTGCATATCGTATATATACAAAATATCGAGGACCGCTGACGAGCGGCGCTCGAATTCCAATGAGGTGCACCATGGACATCATCATCAGCAATTCCGACCGCGTGCCGATCTATGAGCAGATCGTCCGCCAGCTGAAAGGGCTCATCCTTTCCGGCCAGCTCCCCGAGGGCGAGGCGCTGCCCTCCATGCGCCTGCTGGCCCGGGACCTGCGCATCTCCGTCATCACCACCAAGCGGGCCTATGAGGAGCTGGAACGGGAGGGCTTTATCTCCACCGTCCCCGGCAAGGGCTGCTTCGTGGCCGCTCAGAACCGGGAGACCCGGCGGGAAGCGGTGCTGTGCCAGATCGAGGAGCACTTGTCCCAGGCGGTGAGTGCCGCCAGGGCGGGGGCCGTGGACCTGGAGGAACTCACCGAAATGCTAAACACACTGTATAGCGAGGAATTATTATGACAAATTGTATTGAACTCAAGGGTCTTGTCAAGCAGTACAAGACCTTCACCCTGGGGCCTGTGGACCTGAAGGTTCCCGGCGGGTCCATCATGGGCCTCATCGGAGAAAACGGAGCGGGCAAGACCACCCTCATCAAGTCCATGCTGGGCATCACCCGGCCCACCGCCGGAGCGGTGTCCCTGCTGGGCACGGCCCCCGACCGGGCCAAGGCGGACATCGGCATTGTGCTGGACGACTGCTTCTTCTCCGAGTACCTGCGCGTCAGAGACGTGGAAAGCGTCCTGAGCCGGGTGTTCAAAACCTGGGACAAGGGGCTGTACCGGGACTACCTGGACAAGTTCGGGCTGGCCGGGAGCAAAAACATCCGGGAGCTGTCCCGGGGGATGCGCATGAAGCTGTCCCTGGCGGCGGCGCTGGCCCACCGCCCCAAGCTGCTGCTGCTGGACGAGGCCACGGCGGGGCTGGACCCGGTGGTGCGGGACGAGATTCTGGACGAATTTCTGGCCTTCGTCTCCGACGACGACCACGCCATCCTCATCTCCAGCCACATCACCTCCGACCTGGAAAAGGTGGCGGACTACATCGCCTACCTCCACCAGGGCAGGCTGCTGCTGTGCGACGAGAAGGACCGGCTGCTGGAGAGCTATGGGCGGCTGGTCTGCACCCGGGAGGACCTGGAGCTGGTAGACCGGGGCTATATCGTGGCCGTTCGGAGGAGCCAGTATTCCACCGAGGCGCTCATACGGCGCAAGGGCGATTTCCGCCGCGCCTATCCCCGGCTGACGGTGGAGCCGGTGACGCTGGACGAGCTGATGGTTTTTATCGTAAAGGGGGAACAGGCATGACCGGGCTGATTTTGAAGGATTTTCTCATTCTGCGCAAGACCCTGCGCAGCTATCTGCTGATGCTCGCCATCTATGTGGCGGTGGCTTTCTTGGGATACTGGTCGGCCTCCTTCGTAGGCGGCTTCATGATGGTGATGGTGTCCATGCTGCCCATGAACGTATTTGCCTATGACAAGCAGGCCAAATGGGACGTGTACGGTCTCTCCCTGCCGGTGGGCCGCACCAAAACGGTGGCGGCACGGTATCTGGCGGTGCTGATTATGTTCGCGGCCTCCGCAGTCCTTACCACCGTGGTGAGCGTGGCGCTGAACATTGCGGGCCGCATGGAGGAGAGCTTAGGGGAGTACCTGCTCGCCTGCACCGTCTGCGCCGTGCTCGCCATGCTGGTCAACGCCATGCTGCTGCCCTTCCTTTACAAATTCGGCCCGGAGCGGGCCCGGATGATGTTCTTTGGCGTCATGGGCGTCATTGTCCTGCTGATTGTGGCGTTTCTGCTCCCCCTGGGCGGGCTGGAGTGGATCAAGTCCCTGGAGATTGCCGAGCCCACCTTTGCGCAGGCCGCCGTCATTCCCGCCATAGCGGCGCTGGCAGGGGCGGCCCTGCTGGCATTATCCTTCCTGCTGTCCCGGCACTTTTACGGGACCAAAGACCTGTAACGCAAGCGCCCCCGCCGGACAGGTGGGTACTGATAAGGAAGCACCAAACCCACCCACAGCCGAACCCTAAAAAACGAAAAGACAGGAGGCCACCCGGCCCCCTGTTTTTTCATGCTCTCCAGCGGCCCACCCTGGCCCCGTCCTCAAAATCTCATGCCCCGCAGGGCATACGAGCGACGCAATCCCCACGGGGCCGGCGTCCCAGGTCTTGCCGCCCCATCGGCGGGGGATTGCATGGAGCGGAACCAACCTTTGACCCCGCCTTATGCCAGGGAAGCGGCAACCGCCCAGGCCCCACCCGTGGCGGGATATCTGTTTTATTCATTTGCACAACCCAATATTTACAACCAACACTCAAAAAGATTGGCCGTCTATTTTGGGCTGTGGGCCTTTCCCATCATCAATAAACTCTATAATGTCGGAAACCCCGCATTTCAAAATTTTACAAAGCTGGTCAATCGTATTGGTGGATACGCTGTTTCCCTTCCGAATGCTGTAATATGTCGCTCTGCTAAACCCCAACTTTTCAAGCCTATATGACGAAATTCCCCGTTCTTTCATGGTCTTTTTCAGCGGTTCATAGCTAATCATTGTTTATACCCTCTTGTCCGTTTTCTTTTAGTTTACGGACTGAAATTAGGGTTGACTATGTATGAATATCCGAGTATACTTCTGTGTATCGGCATAAAATGTCGAAGAAGAAATTATACCTAACTTTGAAAAGAGAAAGGGGAAACCACAATGCCTTACTGTCCACATTGCGGCACAAAATTAGAGGACGGCCAGACCTGTACCTGTGAGCTGGCGCAAGCCGCCGCCAAACAGCCGCCCCAAGCCGAACAGGCCCCGCCCCAGCAAGCTACAGCCTCAACAGCGCCCGCCGCAGAAAACCCGGTGTCCATCGTGTTCAAAAAGTTCAAGCGGTACATAACCTCTTACATTTCTAACCCAACACAGGCTGTCCGCTCCGTCATGGCCGAGGAATATGATTTCACGCTCCCCATTGTTTTATTTGTTGTTCGCCTGTTGGTGATGGGCCTTGCGATTTATGGCCTTTTGAACAAAATATGCAAGGTTATGTTTTCCTATATCACGACATCGTTTCTGCGTTATGGAAATTCGACGGCCCTTTTGACCGCAAGCCTCACCGCGTCTCTGCCCAAATGCCTAATTTTCGGCGCGTTGATTGCCATAATCGGTATGCTCCTGTTTCTCGCAATGCTGTATGCCCTCGTGAAAATTCAGCAAGGCGAGGCAAGTTTTTCAGAAATATTCAAGGCCAGCGCCGCCAACGGGGTGCCCACCAGCGCACTGCTACTGCTGTCGTTCCTGTTCTCCTTCATCTCCCCCACCCCCGCTATGGTGTTGATTGGCCTGGCTATGCTGTGCTGGATCATCAGCGGCGTCCGCACCACCCAAATCGTGTCACCCAACAACAGCACAGGCACATTTGCGCTGTTATACTTTGTAGGCGTGGCGCTGGTCATTGTTGTGGGCTACTTAATCATCCCGGCCTTGTTCAGGCAGGCTGTGGGAGGTATCACCGCCAGCTACATGGGGCAATCCATCGCATTGCAGGACATTTTTAATAAGATGTCCGAAAGCTTCAAGAGCGAGTTTGCCGAGGAGGGCATCCGTAGTATGGGTGACTTCTTCAATATGGCAATGAAGCAATTTTTTGAGGAATTTTCCTCGGAACTCTGGAGCGAGATCGTTTCCATAGTTAAATAGCATAATCCTATAACCAACGCAGAAAATACCAGCTGCTTGTGACGGGAGAGATAGCTCAATGAAAAAATACGAGCGATGCAAATGGGTATTGTGCCTGTGTTTGTCCTTGCTCCTGGTTGTGTCCCTTGCGGCCTGTAAGGAAACAGACGAGCAGAGCAGCGCCCAGCCCACCCCCAGCACTCAACCCACCCCAACACCGACCCCGCCGATTCCCTTTACCGATGTGGCCCAGGATTCCCCCTATTATGACGCGGTAGTGTGGGCCTATGAGAACGGGATCGCCTCCGATGGGGAAACGTTTGGCCCCGCCGATGCCTGTACCCGTGGGCAGGTCATGACGTTCCTTTGGCGGGCGAAAGGTTCCCCGGAACCCCAGGTAACGGAAAGCCCGTTCAGTGACGTTTCATCCGATGATTGGTTCTACAAGCCCGCCCTGTGGGCCAGTGAAAACGGCATTGCCACCGGGACAGCGTTCAACCCCGGCAACCCCTGCACCAACGCCGAGGCGCTTACCTTCCTTTGGAGAGCCGAGGGCAAGCCCGCCGCCTCTATGTATAACAGCGCCGTGGCCCTGGCCGCTTCCGGCCAATACTACGCAAGGCCCGCCGCCTGGGCCGAGACAAACGGCCTGTTTGCCGGGACGGATTTTGACCCTGCCGCCCCCTGCTCCCGCGCTGGCCTCATGGCATACCTGCATTGGGCTACAGAAGAATGGACATTCGCCGAGGAAGATAAAGCGGTGCAAGCGGAGTATGAGCAGATTATCAATGACGCGCGGTTGTATGAAGTCCACGGCTCCGGCCTGTGCTATGCCGACTATGTGGACGTGGACAGCGATGGTAAGGTGGAGCTGCTGACGGTAGGTATTAGCGGAGATACTGTTACCGCGGCAGTATACGCAAATATCGGCGGCCATGCCGAGAAATCCTGTGAGAAAGCCTTTGGAACCTATGGCGGAGATAATTTTTCCTTGTATCGGTTAGACAGCCAGTTGTATTTGTGCCAAAATGTTTTTAGCGGCAATGCGGGCGAGACATACGATTTTTGTCGGATTGAAAAAGGTGCGATTACTTTTTGCGAACAGGCTTCTATTTTCTATCGTTGGGAAACGCCGGAAGCGGACACCGCAATTCTTGAGAAATACAAAGAAGAAAAGGGGCTTTTCCGCATTGACTATAGTGAGGTTTCCGTTTTGGATCGCGGTCTTTTGCCCACTGTGGAGGAATATGAAGCGGCTCTTGCTCAACGGTGGGCAAACCATTGGGCGGATATTGACCCGGCATATGCGGCGGTGCTGAAAGGTGATTTTTCCGCCTTTGCGGGACGCTATGCGGATATAAGCGGTTTGACTGGTGATATTGCTTTGGGCATAGATGGTGCTGTGACAGGCGATTATATAACAAATCAAAAGCCAGTTTCTGTGACTGTGTGTGAGGACGGCACAATTTACTGTACTGTCAAGTGGTATGAGGAGGAAATGCCTGACGGTGGTATTAGGCGCGCCTCAGAACGCTATATTATATATCCTGTTGGCATAGCTGATGATGGTGACCCAAATACAGGCTATCAGGGCGACCCTTCCAAGGTTCGTATTGAATACTGGTGGCCCTCCCATGGTGTGGATATGGCGATATATTCCAGGATTTCATAACCCGGCCATCAGGCCAACAACTACAAAAAGAAACAGGGGGAGCGTCAGCTTGCGGGCTGGCGCTCCTTCTTTTTTATGGACATATGTAATCACTGGGATTCATCAACAACATATTTATTATTTTCGTCAACTTTTTCAAACTTATCTTGTATCCGCTTCATTATCACCGGGTTGTTTTTTAACATATTGCAAAAGCTATCGCACAACGGTATATGAATTTTGTAATACGCACCGTCTATTGTTTCAAATTCGTGGTTTTCCATACCTTCCCAAAAATACTTAGCCGCCCTATACATTTGCATTTCCTGAAAAGATTCCTCTTCTTCTTTCAATGATTCCGGGTCGGCCCGCAACGCAAACGTCATTCGCAATGACAGGTGATTCCTAAAATTTTCAAAGCTAAAATTAGTTTCTCTCTTCAAACGCAAATACGCTTCTTTTACTTTCCGTGCGTCCGATCTTAATAAAGGATTTTCGCCATTAACGCAATTTTCTAAGGCTTCTTTTACAGCATCCAAAAAGTTCTTGCGCTTTTTGGGATTTTTCAAAAAGGATGGTTTCCATCCAGTACGCAAAATGCGGTCAAGACTTTCCGGGTTAGTGTACGATTTCCCCGTTCCTAAAAATGCGTCTCTAAAATCTTCAAAATCTAAGTCTAACCAGAAACATATTTTCCGCAAGCTATGGTAGATTTGACGACACTGTGCTGTGTAGTCAGAATCAACTGATTTTGTGTCGTTTTCTTCTATACACATTTTCGTAATTCACCCTTTTCTCATTTGTCAAGGAAGTATATTTTATCGCGTGCATCAGCCGACAAAACTCAGAAAAAAGTTTTTGAGTTTTGTCTCGAAATGGGGCCAGTGTTTCGCTATAATATGCACAACAAGTGATTTCTTGTCCGCGGCGAGTGTGGCCACGCCTGCCGCAGAAAGGAGGAAAATAAATGCGAGTGAAAGTAATTGGCAAAACCCGCCGCACAGGGGTGTCCAAACGGACGGGCCAGAATTATGACTTCGTTGAGATTCACTATGTGGCTCCGGCCCGTGGGGTAATCGGCGAAGCGGCGTTGACTACAACGATTGACCCTGGCCTGTTTCCATTTGACAACCTCGCACCGGGTATTTATAACTTCGAGTTCGACAATCGGGGTTCCCTGGTGGCGCTGGCACCCATTCAGCAAACCGCTGGAAAATAATTATCATTCGGGCGGCCCTACGGCTCCCAAAACGGGGCCGCCCCCATTTACTCTATTAAGGAGGTCAATTTATGAGTATTCGTGATGAAATCCGCGAACGATTTAATAACATCCGTGAGTGCATCGCCCAGGGCATCCATGACGGCGATTGGTCTGCCGTGGGCTGGAATGTAGCCCTTATCCTCGCAATCGTGATGGTTGCCGTTGCCCTTGGCGTGGGAGCTCTGGCCCTGGTGTGGAAAATCCTCGGTACTCTGCTTGGCAAGGTGTTCGCCGTGCCTCTGTTCTTGCTGATTTTTGGACTGGCGGTGACGGAGCAGAGGAAGCCCAGGACAGGCGGTAGGGAGACAGACCCGGAACAAGTGTACGGATATGTGTTAAATGCTCTTTTCCTCGTGTTTCGGGCCGTGTCGGAGTATTCTACTAATATTGTCATGCCCTCCAGGCCCAGTGCCATAGAACTGACTGACGAGCCATACACCATTGAAGATGGATACGTTGCGTACAATTTTCTGGCTAAGACTTGCGGCCCGATTGACACCGCCCAGCTCAAGAGGGATATGACGCGTACCATACGGCAGATGCACCAGGCGCATGAGTTGAATGGTATTCCGCGTGACCTTGTTCAAATCAACGGCGCGTGGTATTGCCCGCTTCAAATCTTGGGTAACCCCCAGGACTTTGGGGAGTATGTTCAAGTCTCTGTAGTCTTTGCGACAGAAAAGACTATAGAACTGACCCACGCCCGTAAGCTTCTGTACCTCGATGATATAGGCCACGCCCGTAAGCGGAAGGGAAAGAACCTCACTGATGATGAACTGTGACAATCCATCACCCCGGCTCACCCTGGGTTACGACTTAGACCGCTGGCGGTTGTTCGGGGAGAAGGTGCCAATGAGCACCGATCTCTCGCCAAAAACCAACAGCCACATTCTGCTATGCGGGATGTCCGGAGCTGGGAAAAGTTTCCATGAACAGCAGATTGTGTGCAAGCTGGCCCTTGCGGAGCCAGACGGGGAAATCTACTTTGCGGATTATAAGCAGGACGATAGTTTTGCCTATCTGCGCGGGTGCCCCCGGTACTACGCGTACAAGGACACGCTAAAGGCCCTGGACAAAGTACATGACCGCTTGTTGGCCCGTCAGTCCGGGAAGGATGCCAGCCGGAACCCGGTGACGCTAATCTGGGACGAGTACATGGCCCAGATGCTGGCCCATATTAGCGAGGACAAAAAAGCCACCGCTGTTGTCATGGGCAAAGTGAGTGAAATCCTGATGCTGGGTCGTTCGCTGTCTGTTCGGCTCGTCATATCGTGCCAGCGCCCGGACGCTTTGGCGTTCCCTGCCGGGAGCCGCTTGAACTATGGCGTGGTGGTGGTGCTGGGAGCCGCTGTGCGCTCCATCTATGAGATGCTTTTACCCGACCACATGGAGCTGGTAAAGGGCCGTCAATTTGGCCGTGGTGAAGGGGTAGTGCTCCTGCAAGGCTCTGAACTGCACTATGTCAAAGTGCCCATGGTAAGAGATGTACCCCGCATGGAAGAAATCTGTATCAGGGCATTGGGGGGCAAGGAGTAAGGAGGCCCCCGCCGCCGCAGGGCGAAGCCCAGCGGCGGCGGGGTTGCCTGGGCGTAGTATTACCCAGGCAACCCCTGTACCGTGTACCATCCAGAAAAAGGAAGTAGCATAATATGGAAACCAGGCATAGGCGTTTTCAGCTCACCATCAACAATCCTGGCGAAGCCTGGACGCATGATAAAATCCGGGAAGCACTGGAAAAGCTGAACCTCAAATATTGGTGCATGGCCGATGAAGTGGGGCTACAAGAGCAAACACCCCATACCCATATCTATTTTGTAAGCAATATATCCGCTATCCGCTTCTCTACAGTCAAATATCTGTTCTATACCGCTCACATCGAACCCGCGCAGGGGACGAGCGCTGAAAACCGGGCTTACATCAAGAAGGAGGGCGACAAGTGGAAAGAGAAGGCGGAAACGTCCATCCCCGGCACATTCGAGGAATGGGGCGAGTGTCCTATTGAGCACCCAGGGGAGCGGACGGACTTAGCAATTCTCTATGAGTACATCAAAGACGGGCTATCCAATTACGAGATCATGGAGCGGAACCCGGAGTATATGCTGAATCTTGAAAAGATAGAACGAGCTCGGCAAGCAGTACGGGAACAGCAGTACCGGGAAACATTCCGGGAGTTGGAAACGACCTACATATGGGGCCCGACCGGGACAGGCAAAACGCGGAGTGTGATGGAGGGTCACAGCTATGCGGGAGTATACCGTGTGACGGACTACGCCCACCCCTTCGATAGCTACGCCGGGGAAGAAGTGTTGTTGCTGGACGAGTACAGCAGTAATTTCAAAATCCGTAATTTGCTGAACTACCTGGACGGCTATCCTTTGACATTGCCAGCGCGGTACAGTAACCGTGTGGCTTGCTATACGAAGGTCTACATTATATCAAACCTGTGCCTGACAAAGCAATACCCCGAGGCACAATATGAATCCCCGGCAACGTATGCGGCGCTGTTGCGGCGAATCCAGAAGGTGAGGCGGTACACGGTCCCTGGCGAGTACGAGGAGTACAGTACCGAGGAATACATGGAGAACCCATTCTTACAGCGGTAGCAGGAGCAGGGGCAGGACGAAACCCACCCAGGAGGACAGCGGTGAGAACGCTTTAGAGCCGACAGTGGGAGGGTAGAACAGCCCCACTTGCAATAACGGCCCCGCAGGGCCGCACCTTTGAAAACCGAAAATGGGGGAGGTGAAACATATGCCAGCCAGCGACCTAAACGGGCCAACGCTGGAGAAGGAAATCGGGGGCACGACCTATAAGATAACCTCCGTCTACTCCAAGAACGCCACGGAAACAGCGGTTGAGAAAATGCGGCGTCTGATACTGAAAGATGCTGATAAAGTTCTGAAAAAGCTGAGATAATCCTTGTAAACAGCCGGATTCTATGGTATAATCTATACATAGGGTTCGGCTGTCACTTTAAGGAGGCTATAGAAAATGTGGCAGTTCGATAAATTTACTAATACATTCATCCCCGGTGCTCTCCCCGCTGACGATAGCAAAATTACCGCTTGCTATACCCGGCTTTCCCAGGAGGATGAGCAGGAAGGGGACAGCGGCTCTATCCTCAATCAACGTGATTTTCTGCTGAAATACTGCAAGGAGCAGGGGCTAAATAACGTGTACTTCTTTTCTGATGACGGCTACACGGGGACAAATTTTGACCGCCCCGGCTTCACCGAGCTAATGGAGTTGGTGGAGCGCGGACAGGTTCAAACCATCATCGTGAAAGACCACTCGCGGCTGGGCCGTAACCGCCTTGTGGTGGGCGCTCTCATGGAGCGGTTCACAGAGG
>ERZ779629.424-NODE-424-length-17607-cov-11.644542_pt1 | contig 17607 bp, 17 predicted proteins | sample MGYA00514192_ERZ779629 | MGnify/ENA primary metagenome ERZ779629 (study PRJEB29562, sample SAMEA4376709) | mouse gut metagenome | isolation source: Cecum | study: EMG produced TPA metagenomics assembly of the A DSS colitis mouse model was used to assess the... | reverse complement strand
CAATACAGAAAACAGGAGAGTGTTTACCATGCTGGATATCAAAATCACGAAAAACACCGCCCCCAAGGCCAAGCCCGCCGATGAGAGCAAGCTGGGCTTCGCCAAGATTTTCACAGACCACATGTTCCTGATGGACTATACCGACGGGCAGGGCTGGCACGACCCCCGCATCGTCCCCTACGCCCCCTTCCCCATGGACCCCGCCACCGTGGTGTTCCACTATGCCCAGGAGCTTTTTGAGGGCATGAAGGCCTATCGTTCCGTGGACAATACCATTCAGCTCTTCCGTCCGGAGTGCAACGCCCAGCGGATGCAGGATTCCTCCGACCGCATGTGCGTCCCCCAGATCCCCGTGGACGATTTCGTCCAGGCCGTGAAGGCCCTGGTGGAGATTGAGAAGGACTGGGTGCCCCGCGCCGACGGCGCCTCCCTGTACATCCGCCCCTTCGTCTTTGCCACCGACGTGGGGCTTGGCGTCCACGCCAGCAAGCACTACACCTTCTGCGTCATCTGCGCCCCCTCCGGCGCTTACTACGCCGAGGGCATCGACCCGGTCCGCATCTATGTGGAGGACGAGTACATCCGCGCCGCCCCGGGCCTGACGGGCTTCACCAAGTGCGGCGGCAACTACGCCGCGTCCATCAAGGCCGGCGAGCTGGCGGAGCGGAAGGGCTTTGCCCAGGTGCTGTGGCTGGACGGCGTGGAGAAGAAGTACGTCGAGGAAGTGGGCAGCATGAACATCCTGTTCAAGATCGACGGGAAAATCTACACCGCCGCCTGCACGGGCACCGTGCTGCCCGGCGTCACCCGGCGGAGCTGCATCGAGCTGCTGCGCGACTGGGGCTATGAGGTCGTGGAGGGACCCCTGGCCATCGCGGACGTGATGAAGGCGGGGCATGAGGGCAAGCTGGATGAGGTCTTCGGCACCGGCACCGCCGCCGTGGTCTCCCCGGTGAAGGAGCTGGACTGGAAGGGAGACAAGGTCTTCATCAACGACGGGAAGATCGGCCCCGTGACCCAGAAGCTCTATGACACCATGACCGGCATGCAGTGGGGCAAGATCCCCGATACCAAGGGCTGGATCGTCCCCGTGTGCAAGGGCTGAGGCGCATCCGGAGTATCCGGATAAAAAGGGGGAGGCGCGTTTTCGCGCCTCCCGAAGGGTAACCGCTGAGACAGGGAAAACCCCGGCAGATTGCTTCGGCAGGGTCTGCCGGGGCTTTTTTATCCATGCCGGCTCCAGCTTTCGCGCAGGCTCCTTCCCGTTGTAAACCGGCGTCATTGGAAATCCCGCAGCGGCGGGGCGCCCGGGCCTTCGGAGGGATTATTCTGGCGCTGCCCCCGCCGCTGTGCCGCCGGGTGACGGCCTTGGCCGCCCCGCCGTCCAGGTCCGCTGCCTCGGCCTCCTGGCTGCTGCTCACGTCCAGGACCAGCTCCGCGCCCCCGGGCCCGGCGGCGAAGTACCAGCTCGTCACCGCCGCCGCGCCGATGCCAAGGGAAATCTGCCAGCCCTCCTGGCCCAGAATGTCCGGCACCCGCTCCGCCGCATCCAGGCCAAAATTCCCCACATAATGATTATACTCCGACAGGCGGCCCAGGACGGTCCAGTCCCCGGCCAAAGTCCGGGTGAGGGCGTAAACATCGTAAAAGATGGTCCCGTTGTCCGGGACCGGGCTGGCCCGGCGGATCTCCAGCTCCACGCCGGAGTCCAGCCGGTCCGAAAACGCCACGTCCTCCGAGGCCAGGGCCGCCGCCGGGTCCCCCGCCTCCAGGGCCGGGGGCTCCAGCTCCTGAGCCTCCAGAGGGATGACCAGGGGAAGCCCGTCCGCCGAGAGCTCCTCCTCCGGTCCGGCGGCGGGAGCCTCTTGGGGCTCCACGGCCTCCGCCCGGGGCGGCTCCTCCGGTTCAGGGACAGGCCCCGTTTCGGGGCCGGAACAGGACGTCAGCGCCGGCAGGGCGCAGAGAGACAGGCCCCACCTCCACAGACAGAGGGGGACCTGGCCTTTTGTTCGCCCGGGGTCAGTCATTGTGGTGCTCCGCATAAAACGCGTCGTAGTCCTTCAGCATTTCCACCAGCAGGTTCGGCGTGTCCAGCCCATAGGGGCACCGGCTCTTGCAGGCGCCGCAGTGGACGCAGCTCTCAATCTGGTGCATCTTCTCATGCCAGGCGTCCGTCATGTACCGCTGGTACGGCGAGCGCCGCAGCAGGGCGGACATCCGGGCCGCCTGGGGAATGTCGATGCCGGCGGCGCAGGGGAGGCAGTACCCGCAGGAGCGGCAGAAGCTCCCCGCCAGATCCTTCCGGTCCGCCTCAATGACGGCCCGGAGCTCCGGCGTCATATGGGGGTTCCGCTCCGCCAGCTCCAGCCACTGGTCCAGCTCCCACTCGTGCTGGATGCCCCAGATGGGAACGACATGGGGATATTCCTGCATGAAGGCGTAGCACGCCTCGGCGTTGTTCAAAAGGCCGCCGGAGAGGCCCTTCATGGCGATGTAGCCCATGTCGGCCTTTTCGCAGTCCTCCACCAGCCCCAGCTCCTTCTCCGTGGTCAGGTAGCAGAAGGGGAACTGGAGGGTCTCGAAGTTCCCGGAGGCAATGGCCTCCCGGGCGATGAACAGCCGGTGGTTCGTAATGCCGATGTGCCGGATATAGCCCTTTTCCTTCATCTCCAGGGCGGCGGCGAAGGGGCCGCCGGGGTCGTGGATATCCGGCAGCTTGGCGGGGTTATGGAACTGGAAGAGGTCGATGTAATCCGTCCGCAGGGACCGGAGGCTCTGCTCAATATGGGCCAGCACCGTCTTTTTGTCCCCGCCGCCGCTCTTGGTGGAGATCACCACATGCTCCCGCACGCCCTCCAGGGCCTCGCCCAGCTTTTCCTCGCTGTCGGTGTACATGTTGGCGGTGTCAAAGTAGTTGATTCCGGCGTCTACGGCCCGGCGGACCAGCTTCACCGCGTCCGCCTTGGAAATCCGCTGGATGGGCAGGGCGCCGAAGGCCGTCTTCGTCACCATCAGCTCCGTGCGGCCCAGTCTGACTTTTTCCATGAGCTCCTCCTCTTGTTAAAAATCGGGGCCGCAGCTGTTGGTCAGGGCCTCCAGAATCTGATAGCGGTCCATCTGGAACTTCTTGGTCATAGCCAGGGCCTCTTCCATCTCAATGTCCCGGAGATAGCCGTCCAGGATGCCGATGATCTGGTTTCCCTCGCCCTCGGCCAGGACCTTCACCGCCTCATAGCCCATGCGGCTGGCGGTCTCCCGGTCCCGGGCGGAGGGAGAGCCGCCCCGCTGGATGTGGCCCAGCACCGTCACCCGGGGGTCGATGCCCAATTCCTCGTGGATGCGCTGGCTGATCTCGATGGCGCTGCCCGCGCCCTCCGCCACCACCACCATGTAATGGGTGGTGCCCGCCAGGCGGGCCCGGCGGATTTTCTCCACAATGTCCCGCTCGAAGTCCGGCTCCCGCTCGGGAATCAGCACGGCGGTGGCGCCCACGGAGATGCCCACGTACAGGGCCAGGTAGCCCGCGTGGCGGCCCATGACCTCCACCACGGAGCAGCGCTCGTGGGACTGCATGGTGTCCCGGAGCTTGTCGATGCACTCGATGGCCGTGTTGCAGGCGGAGTCGAATCCGATGGTGTAGTGGGAGCATCCGATGTCGTTGTCAATGGTGGCGGGGATGCCCACCACCCGGAGGCTCATGCCGTCCTTGGCGGCCTGGCGGGAGATGGCCAGGGCCCCCCGGAAGGTGCCGTCGCCGCCGATGGCCACAATGCCGTCCAGGCCCAGCAGGCGGCAGGTGGCCAGGGCCTTGGCCCGGCCCGCCTCCTCCATGAACTCCAGGCTCCGGGCGGTGTAGAGCATGGTGCCGCCCTTGTTGATGATGTGGCTGACGCTGGAGGAGTTCAGCGGGACAAAGTCGCTGGTAATGAGGCCGTTCCAGCCCCGGCGGATGCCGATGCAGCTGATGCCCCGGTTGATGGAGGCCCGGACCACCGCCCGTACCGCCGCGTTCATGCCCGGCGCGTCGCCGCCGCTGGTGAGGACGCCGATTCTCTTTACCTTTTTCTCCATAACAAAACCCTCCTGACGAATTTCACCGGCAGGGCCCGGTTCACTCCGGGGCGGCGCTCCGCCGTGGAGCGGGCCGGGCGTCAGCCGATTTTTTCCTGTATACCATGATACCGCCGGGAAAGCGGGATGTCAAGCTGGGTTTCATTTCCAGACCGGGACGGGGCGGGCGGAAAACTGTCACTTTTTTGTTACCACTTCGGCGGGGAAACCTGTTATATTGGGTCTGATAAATCTCCCTGGAAAGGATATTGAGCGATGCGCCGATTGCTGATTCTGCTGCTGGCTTTGTTGATGCTACCCGCCTGCGCCGCCCCGGCGGAGGTGGCGGAGGAAGAACCCCCTGCCCCGTCTCTTCAGGAGGTCCCGGAGCAGCCCGCCCCGGCGGAAGCCTCCCCGGAGGAGGAAGTCCCTGTGGAGGAGGTTCCCTCGGAGGACCATGTGCTTTTGACCCTGGACGCGCCCCTGGCGGACGGGCGGACGCTGCGGCTGGAGGCCGTGGGGAAGCGGCTGGACGAATACAGCGCCGGCGTCCGGGAGGTCCGGGTGTACGACGGAGACGGGCTCCTTCAGACCATCCTGAGCCGGGAGGTCATCGAGGCCAAGTGGGACGAGGGCATGGCGGAGGCATTCTATAACTACACGGAGTGCGGGTCCCCGGAGGAGAGCATGGAGGTTCTGGACCTGAACTTTGACGGCAGCACGGACTTTGGCCTCTTCGGCTGGATTTGCAACAACACTATCCCGTATTATTATTGGACCTGGGATCCGGAGGCGGGTCAATATCAATACGCTTTTACCCTCCAAGGCGCAGAGGCCGACCCGGAGACCAAGGAACTCACCGCCGGGTACAAGGACGGCCCCGCCGGGTCCCGGTATGTCACGGAGGTCTACAAGCCCGGCGAAACCGGAGAACTGCTTTTGGACCGGGTGGAGGTCGAAAACTGGGAGTGTACCGGGGATAGTGACCGGCCCTGCTATGAGGTCTGGGTCCCCTGTGAGGAGACCGCCCCCATCCGGCCCGGCGGCCCCGGCTTGAACCTTGAGGAGGATTTCCACTATTTCCATGTGGAGTATCCCGTCGCCGAGGTCCGGGAGGACGGCACGGTCTTTCGTTACACGGAAATTCTGGATTGGAATCAGGAATACGGCGAGCTGGTCCTGACCGGCAGGGAGGAGTATCTCGATGAAGAACAGCCAGAATAACCTGCGCCTCGCCGTCACCCTCCGCCTCTTGGACGGAGAGGGCCAGCGGCGCTTTGGGCCCGGCGTGGCCGCCCTTTTGGAGGAGGTCCGGGAGAAGCGCTCCCTCCGGGCGGCGGCGGGGTCCATGGGCATGGCCTATTCCAAGGCCTGGCGCATCGTCCGCGCCGCCGAGGACGCCCTGGGGTATAAGCTGCTGAGCTCCACCATCGGGGGCCGCCACGGCGGCGGCGCGGCCCTGACGGCGGAGGCGGAGGCCCTGCTGGGCGCCTACCAGGCCCTCCGGGAAGAGGTGTCCGCTTATGCCCTCCAGCGGTTCGGGGAGTATTTCCGGGACCTCTGACCTGCCTTGCGCATAGGATGGAATACATCTTATGGAATAGGAGGTCCTCATTATGGAATCTGTCTACAACGAGTGCAATGAGTGCATCGAGTGCGCCGAGTGCCGGGAGCCCGTCACGATGAACGCCCGCGTCCTGCGGGTGAACTGCTGCGACCTGCTGGTCTGCGACCTGTGCGGCTGCCAGGAGGTGCTGGTCCATACCAACGACGCCTGCTGCTTCCGTCCGGGTGAGTGCGTCTGCATCCAGTACAGCGGCGCCATGACCATGAGCATCCCGCCCCAGATCAGCGCGGACTGCGTGAAGCGCGTTCCCTGCGGCGGCTGCTGCTGCTGACCGCTTCAAGGCCGGAGCCCGCGGGACCCGGCATACTCCGGAGGAACCCGGCGGCGAAGGCCGGCGGAATGATGAAGAGAGGCCCGGGAACCATTCCCGGGCCTCTTGTTTATCTCCCCAGCCTCTCCCGGAGGGTGACTGCGGCGCACAGGCAGGTCAGCAGGGCCAGGGCCCCCTGGCCCCAGAGGAGGTTACAGCTCACCGCCTCCCGGTCCCGCTTCCGCTCCGCCGCCACAGAGGCGAAGACATACAGGGACGCCAGGGCAAAGGCCAGGGACAGCACGTCCGCCGCGTCCCGCCAGCCCAGGGCGGCGGCCCCCAGATACAGCAGAAAGCCAACGCCGGAGACGATGGCCCCCAAGTTCAGCTGCTTCACGCCCCGCAGAAGCAGGGGGTTTTGTCGCTTCATTTGTATACCCTCCGTTGATTATTTATCTGATTCTACAAAACGTATTTACTTCTCGTAGCCGTTGACAATCACGTCCAGCACCCTCGCGGCCACGTTTCCCGCCACGCTGCTGCCGCCGCCGCCGTTTTCTACCAACGCCACGAAGGCATAGGGCGCGTCCTCGTTCCGCAGGAATCCGGCGAACCAGGCGTGGGGGCGCTGGCCCTCTCCCACCTCGGCGGTGCCGGACTTGGCGCAGAGGTCCATGTTGGAAAAGCGGCTCTGGCCGTAAGTCTTTTCCACGTTTCCGGCCATCAGCTCCGCCAGGCGATCCGCCGTGTCCCGGCGGATCAGGGTCCCGGTCCGGCTGGTCAGGCGGGGCAGGGAGGGAATGCCCAGGCCGTTTTGGGTTTTTAAAATCAGATAGGGCTCCGCCGCCTTTCCGCCGCCCGCAATGGCCCCCATGTAGACCATCAGGGCGCAGGGGTTCACCAGGTCCTTGTCCTGGCCCACCCCCGCCCAGCCCAGGCGGCCGCCGGTGAGGTCCCAGTCAAAGGAGCCCCGGGCGGTGGACAGGCCGTCCAGGCGGTAACTGGAGGTAAGGCCCGCCTGTTCCGTGTACTTCCGCAGGGTTTCCGCCCCCAGCTCCACGGCGATTTCGGCAAAGGCGGTGTTGCAGCTGTTGGCAAAGGCGGCGGCAATGTCCTGCTCCCCGTGAACGCCGGAGCAGATGATGGCCTCCTCCCCAATCTGCACGGACCCGGAACAGCTCCAGGTCCGGGCCTCCAGGTCCGGCAGGTTCTCCAGCGCCGCCGCCAGGGTGACGGTTTTGTAAACCGAGCCGGGAGTAAAGGCGGAGGACAGGAAGCGGTTCACGTAGGCCCCCTTCCAGCGGTCGTTGGTCTCAATGTCCTCCGGGACGTTCAGCGGGTCGTAGCTGGGGGCGGAGACCATGCAGAGGACCTCCCCGGTCTTGTAGTTGTACACGGCCACGGTCCCGGCATGGCCGTTCAGGGCCTGATACGCCTCGTAGTTGTACCGGGCGTCAATGGTCAGGGTCAGCTCCCCGCCCCGGTCCGCGCCAAACGCGCCGTTGAGAAGGTTCCAGCCCGTCAGCTTGCCGGCAAAGGCGTTCAGCGCCCCGGTGCCGATATTGCCCTGGAGGTCCCCCACGGCGTGGAGGGTGGCCTTTCGGACGGTCTCGCTGTCGTAGTAGGTCCGCTCTCCATTTTCGGCGGAGGACAGCACGTCCCCGTCCCGGTCCAGCACCGTTCCGGCGGTCAGCTGGCCCCGGGTATTGTAAAGGTGGCGGTTGAAGGCGGAAGAGGCCCAGCTTCCCCCCTGGGTGAGATAGCGGAAGAGGAAAAACGCCATCCCCGCCGCCAGCGCCAGGGCCAGCAGCAGGCACACAACCGCCCGGTTCTCAATTTTTTTCATAAAGTCCTCCTTCCCCGCCCCGTCCCTCGTCTCCCGCCCCCCCGCAGGGGGTGGGGAATGCTCAAGGGGGAGCCCGCTCCCCCTTGAAGGAGGCGGAGGAAACGGAGCGGAACGGATGCCCGGCTTTCAGCCGGGCGGGGTGGAGCGCGGTTTTTGACGCCGGATCGCGAAGCTGGCATGCTCCCGGGTATCGGTGGCCTTCAAAAAGGCCAGCAGTCCCCAGGCGGACATCATGGCGGAGCCGCCGTTGGAGACAAAGGGAAAGGTCACGCCCGTCAGCGGCAGAATGTCCACCGACCCAAACACATTCAAGCAGGTCTGGAACACCAGCAGCGACCCGGCGGCGCAGGCGGCCAGGCAGTAAAAGCTGCTCCGCCCCGCCCGGCAGGCCCGGACGGTGAAAAACGCCAGGGCGGCAATGGCCCCCACGGCAAAAAAGGCAATGACCAGCCCCCACTCCTCGCAGAGCATCCCGAACACCAGGTCCGTGTCCGCCGCCGGGACCCGGTGGAGCCAGCCGTTTCCCGCCCCCATGCCCAAAAGGCCCCCGGAGGCCGCGGCGGACATGGTGCGGGTCTGCTGATAGCCCCGGCCCGCCGGGTCCGCCCAGGCGTGCCCCCAGGCGGCGAAGCGGTCCAGAATATAGGGCTTGAACTTCACGATGATGCCCGCCCCAAACACCGCCCCGCCGCAAATCAGGGACAGCGTTGCGAAGTCCCCGGAGCGGAGGTAGGCCAGGACCAGGAACGTGACAAAGAAAATCGCCGCCGTGCCGAAGTCGCTCATCAGCCCCAGAAGCCCCACGCAGAGGCCGGTGAGGACAATGAACAGCGTCAGGTTCCGCTTGCGGAACAGCCGCTCCAGCGTGGCGGACCCGGCGAAAATATAGCAGATTTTCGCAATCTCCGAGGGCTGGAAGCTCAGGGGGCCCAGGGAGATCCAGTTTACCGCGCCGTACTTCCGGTTCCCCAGCGCCAGCGTCACCGCCAAAAGGGCGATGGACGCCGCCGCCAGAAGCCAGCGGTTCCGCTGGACCCGGCCCAGGTCCCGGAGGAAGAGCCCCAGGGTGAGGAACAGCCCCAGCCCCAGGACCACCGCCAGGAGCTGCTTATACAGGCTCCCCGGCGCGCTGGAGGCGGTGACCGACAGGGAGAGGGTGGAGAGGAAAAAGGCGATGGTCTCCATCTCAAAGCCCACGCAGCGGAACAGCCGCAGGGCGGCGGCATAGAGCCACATCACCGCCGCCAGCCCCAGGAAGGCCAGGGGCAGGCTGGGGGACGCGTCCTCCCCGGCGGCAATCATCAATTGCACACAGGCCAGAAGCTGAAAGACAGTGAGCCAGAGGAAGGAGGGCCACATGGCGGCGGGGCGCTCCGCCCGGCGCTTTTCCGCCTGCTCCTCCCGCTCCTCCACGGTCTGGGGCAGGAACAGCAGGGGCACGCCCCCCAGGCCGATCTTGTCCCCCATCCGGACGGGGGCGGAATTCTCCACCTTTTCCCCGTTCAGCAGCACCCCGCCCTTGGAGTCCAGGTCGTAGAGGGTCCACTCCCCCTTCTCATTCCGGCAGAGGGCGGCGTGCTGGCGGGAGACGCTGGGGTAGTTCAGCCGCACGTCGGCGCTCTTCCCCCGGCCCAGGATGTTCTCCCAGTGGGTCAGGGGGACGGAGCCCCCGCCGGGGAGGCTCAGCTGGCCCCAGGTCTCCGGCGTGTGGGGGGCCTGCAGGAGGGACTTGACGGCCCGCCAGAGGATGGCCCCCGCCAGGACCGGGAAGAGGAAGCGGACGAAGGCGGTATAGAAGGTTCCGACGGCGGGATAGGCCGCCAGGAGTTCGGTCAGCGTCATGGACGGGCCTCCTTTCGGGGAGATAATAACTCAGCATACCACGGATCACGGAAAAAATCTACCGGAAATCGAAGAACCTCCGGGACCCTTCGCGCCGGGGAGGGCGTATGAGGCCTGCATTGACATTCCGGGGCGCCTGGGGTAAAGTGAAAGCAGGGAACGGGAGCCGCGCGGCTTCCGTGGATCAAACGGAAAGGGGGCGCGCGATGAGCGGCGTCATGGAATTTGCAAACCGGGAGGAATTCCGGAAGTGGCTCTGCGAACACTGCCTGTCGGACGAGGGCGTCTGGCTTTTATTTGGCAAGGCCGGGGGGCCGCGCACGCTCAAGGCGGGAGAGGCGCTGGAGGAGGCCCTCTGCTTTGGGTGGATCGACGGGCAGATGCAGAGCATCGACGGCAAGAGCTATCGGAAATACTTTTCAAAGCGCCGGGCGAAAAGCAAGTGGTCGGAGAAAAACAAGGCGCTGGCCCAAAGCCTGGAAGAACGGGGGCTTATGACCGATTTCGGCAGAGCGAAGATCGAGGAGGCCAAGCGGGACGGCCGGTGGGACGCCCCAAAGCCCGCGGCGGTCACGGAGGAAGACGTCGCCCAGGTGCTTGCCCTGCTGGAGGGCCATGAGCCTGCCTATACGAATTTTCAGGCTATGCCCCTGTCCGTGAAGAAGACGTACACACGGGCGTATTTTGACGCGAAGACGGACGCCGGACGGGAACGGCGGCTCGCCTGGATGGCGGACCGGCTCAACCGGAACCTGAAACCGATGTAACGTTTCCCCAAAAATTTCCGGCGTGCCCTTCACTTTTCCGGCGCAGTGCCGATATATTATATAAAAGCATGCTCCAGGGCCCTGCTGGAACGGATGGGAAGCATGATGGAGAGCGTAACGCCTCAAAGCGCGGCGAGCGGCCTGGGCGAATATGTGCAGTTTGGAAAGCGGACCTTCAAAAACGCCACGAACCAGCTCCAAAAGGTGACGGACCCCGCCGAAATCCAGAAATTCAAGGACAACTGTGTCGTCTTCAACCCCACGGCTGAGGAACAGAAGGACCGGTTCCGGGCGGAGTTCAGCGACTTCGCCATGACCAGAAGCCCCGTGATCTCCGACGTCAAGCGGGAGGTATACCGCCAGGCGGAAACCGCCATTGGCAAATTTTATGACGGAACGATTTCAGCGGAGGAGCTGGCCGATACCTACCAGGGCCTCTCCGACCAGCTTATGGAGGCCTGCAAGGACCGGGGATACCCCATGCCCTTATGGGGCGGGATGATGGGCCCCGCCTTTCAGGAGACCTTTTACGGCGAGTTCCGCCGCATGGTCCTGGACGAGGCCGTGAACCGGAACAACGCCGAGGGAAAACAGTACGTCACCGGGGAAATGAACGCCCAGAGGAATTGGAAATACTACAATTCGGACTACTACTATCAGAGCGGGGAGGCCGTCTCCGCCCTGACGGAGAAATTTACCGCCATGGCGGAAGAGCGGGGCTGGGAGGACACGGCTTCCGTTCCGGATTACAAGGCCAAGGGCCTGAACCTCTACAACAACTTCAACTCCGCCCTGTCCAACCATTTCAACGTGGACGGCCAGTTTATCATGGACCCGGACCAGGCCCCGCCCAAGGACTTCCGCTGGTTCTACCAGTCCGGCGGGAACACCGGGGGCAGAGGCTTCGTCACGTCCCTGACCATGGAGCACCCGGATGGCACCACCACCTTTATTGATTACACGAAGAAGGGCTTCGACCCCACGGACCCCGCCAAGGGGACCACCTGGGCCGCCTGCAGGGACGAGAGCGGAACGTGGCGGTATCAGACCGCTGATGTTACCTATGACTTCTCCAAGAACGATTTGAAAAACGTGTCCAGCCTCCTGAAATTCTCCGGGCAGTCCGGCGGCGCGCAGGAGGCCGCGAACCGCTTTTTAAAGAACCTCCAGCTTTATCCCGGCGGCTATTTCAGCCGGTTCCCCCAGTATGGGGCGCTGAGCATGAACCTGCGGGCGTAACCGCAGAATCCAGAAAAGGAGGCCCCGCCATGAGCGGCATGCAAGTGAACAGCACTGTCACGGCTTCGGCCTCCTGGCAGTCCCAGAGCGCCGCCCAGGCGGCGGAGAAGAAGGACAGCGGTCCTGACCTCTACGAGATGATGCGGGACGCGAAGGAAAAGGCCGACGCCACCCGGGAGAAGTTCAACGCCATCAAGCCCAAGCCCCGCTACGGCGGCGCGCCCATGGAGGCGTACGCCCGGCTGGCCCGGGCGAAGCGCCCCTCGGAGGTCAACGCCGCCGCAGGGTTCGCCCGGCGGCAGATCGCCCGGCTGAAGGCCGCCAAGCAGGCGGACCCGGACAACGCCAAGCGCATCCAGGCCTCCATCAACCAGCTCCAGAAAGCCGTCCAGCGGGCGGGGAAGAAGAACCGGGAGCTGAACCGGGAGAAAATCGCCCAGGACCGGCAGAAAAAACTGATGCAGGAGAAGCGGACCCGGGAGGCCCGCCGCCAGAAGCAGGAGCTGCTGCGCAAGCAGGCCATGCGGCGGCTCCGGGAGTCCGGCTATCTCCGGGAGGCGGAAGTGGATAACCGAATGCAGAACCATATTGCCGCCGTGGACATGGAGCTCCGGGAACAGGCCCAGAAGCTGGCCTCCTCCATCCAGCCCTCCATGGAAGCGGTGGCCCAGCAGTACGCCGCGGACAGCGCCGCCATGGCGCTGCCGGAGGAAGTGGGGGCGCCCGCCAGCGGCGGGGAGATTGATTTACAGGCGTGAGGTGAAAGCGGCCCCCGGCGGGAAAGCCGGGGGCCGCTCTTTATGCTTCCGGCGTCTCCGCCTCCAGCCCCACGCTCAGGCCGTTGACCTCCACGCCCTCCCCGGCGGGGATGAGCAGGTATTTCCGCCCGTCGATAATCCGGGTCTCCACCAGATAGCTGTAAGCCGGGTCGATGGAAATGGCGGCGTGCTCCGTCTTCACGTCGAAGCGCTTCACGTCGATGAGGTTCTCCGGGTTCAGCGCCGCGCCGCCGAAGGCCTCCCCGCACCGGCTCCGGAACGCCTCCGCCTTTTCCTCCGCCACGCCGCAGTCCCGGAGGATGCCGCCGATTTCCCCGGCGGAGAGGGCCAGGGGCTCCGCCTCCTTGTCCTCCTTATGGGCCTCGATCTTCTCCAGAAGCCGCCCGTGGACGGCCTGGGCCACCTCCAGATTGTACGCCTCCTCCAGCGCCCCGGACAGGGCCTCCTCAAAGGCCTCCTTCTGCTCGGCGGCGGACATGGGAGGCTCTGTGCGGAACACCGCGTCCAGGAATTCCTGGTGAATCTGGTCGGCCTTCCGGGAGTAAAAGAGGGCGTTGTAAATATTCGCCGCCCGGCTGTCAAAGGCGGGGAAGAGGAAGCCCAGCTCCGGGGCGGAGACCACCTGCCCGGCGGCGCAGCTGTGGAACTCGTTCTCCCCGGGGAAGTAGCCCAGCTCCATCTTGCAGTTTTTCACCGGGCAGACGCTGCATAGGATGTAGGAGAACACCTCCTCGGACCGGCCGGGGCCGGCCTCCCCGTCCTTCCCCCGGTGGGGCACGTCGTAGGCGTCGTGGGCCAGGAGAATGAGGTAGTTGTTATCCCCCATGTCCAGGGCGTCGATGACGGCGCGGTAGAAGGTCTCCCGGATCTCCCCGTCCTTGAGTTCAGACTCCCGCAGGGCGGAGAGGAGGCGGTGCTCGTCGCTGTCCATCACCTGGGCCGTGGAGAAAACCACATCGATGAGGTTCTTTCCCAGGGCCCCGGAGAGGGACTTTTTCAGAAGGCTCAAGTACTTCTCCGCCTCCTCCAGGGGCATATTCCCCAGGGACTCGTCCAGATAGGAGATGATTTCCCGGCTGGAGCCGTTGACATAGCAGCCGTAAACCCGGCTGACGGCGCTTTTCTCCGGCCGGAAGCGGCGGCGGAGCTCGCTGACTTCTTTCAGATTCATGATGATACCTCGTGTTTCAGCGGCGGGGCCGCTGGGATTTCCGACAGTGCTGTCAAACATACATTCTACTGGAAAGCGGGCGGAAATGCAACCGTTTTTTCAGCCCGGCCCAAAGGTGTAAATTTCCTGTAAAGAACTCCGGGATTCCTTGCGGGAGGGGCCGGTTTTGTGCTAAAATAAATCAGATTCTAAATTGCGCTTGGAGAGGAGGCGGGCCCGTGGGCAGGCTTGGACGCTGGAAGGACCGGATGGGCCGGACAAAGACCGTCCTGGGGGAAAAGGTCCGGGAGGCCCTGGCCTCCGTGCTGCCCATCACGGCCATCGTGCTGGTCCTCTGCCTCACCGTGGCCCCCCTGCCGGTGGACGCGCTGCTGGCCTTCCTGGCGGGGGCGGTGCTGCTGATTCTGGGCATGGGCTTCTTCACCCTGGGGGCGGAGGCCGCCATGACCCCCATCGGCGAACAGGCGGGCACCCACATGGCAAGCTCCCGGAAGGTCTGGGTCATCGTCTCCGTCAGCTTCCTCATCGGCGTGGTGGTCACCATCTCCGAGCCGGACCTCCAGGTCCTGGCCTCCCAGGTCCCCGGCATCCCCAACACCGTGCTTGTGGGGGCCGTGGCCGCCGGGGTGGGGGTCTTCCTGGTGGTGGCGCTGCTGCGCATCCTGTTTCAGATTTCCCTCCAGTGGCTGCTGGTGGGGTCCTACGCGGCGGTGTTCCTCCTGGCGGCGTTTTTTGTGCCGGGTGACTTTTTAGCCGTGGCCTTCGACTCCGGCGGCGTCACCACGGGCCCCATGACCGTGCCCTTCATCATGGCCCTGGGCCTGGGCGTATCCTCCATCCGGAGCGACGAGAACGCCGCTCAGGACAGCTTCGGCCTGGTGGCCCTGTGCTCCGTGGGGCCCATCCTGGCGGTGCTGGTTCTGGCGATGATTTACCCCGCCTCCGGGGCCTATAATCCCTCCGCCATGCCCCAGGCGGCGGACAGCCGGGAGCTGGGGGGCCTGTTCCTCTCGGCTTTTCCGGAGTACGCCGTGGAGGTCTTCAAGAGCCTCTTCCCCATCGCCGCCTTCTTCGGCCTGTTCCAAGTGGCGGCCCTGCGGCTGAAGCGGAAGAAGGTCTGGAAAATCGTCATCGGCCTTCTCTATACATACATCGGCCTGGCGCTGTTCCTCACGGGGGTCAACGTGGGCTTTCTCCCGGCGGGCACTTATTTGGGCCGTCAGATTGCCTCCCTGCCCTTCAACTGGCTGCTGGCACCCATTGGCATGCTGATGGGCTGGTTCATCGTCCAGGCGGAGCCGGCGGTCCACGTGCTGAACCGCCAGGTGGAGGAGATCACCTCCGGGGCCATCCCCGGCGGGGCCATGAGCGCCAGCCTCTCCATCGGCGTGGCGGCGTCCATCGGCCTTGCCATGGTGCGGGTGCTGACGGGGGTCTCCATCTTCGCCTTCCTGGTCCCGGGGTATCTGCTGGCGGTGGTGTTGTCCTTCTTCGTGCCGAAGATCTTCACCTCCATCGCCTTTGACTCCGGCGGCGTGGCCTCGGGCCCTATGACGGCCACGTTCCTGCTCCCCTTCGCCATGGGGGCCTGCGAGGCCCTGGGGGGGAACATCGTCACCGACGCGTTCGGCGTCGTCGCCATGGTGGCCATGACGCCGCTGCTGACCATCCAGCTCCTGGGCCTTGCCTACCAGTGGAAGCTGAAGGCCCAGCTGGCCCAGGCGGCGGAGGACGAGGAGATCATCGACCTTGTGTATTGAGGAAGCACTGATTTAGTCCCCGCGCACATCTTTACGCCATAAATTTCCGCTGATCTGCGTCAGAAAATCTTGAAATCCGCCAGGATTCCTGCGATTTTCTTCCTTGCCAGCGAAAATTTCTGGCGCAAATCTGCACACGTTGATTAAATCAGTGCTTCCTTGAATTTGAGCGCGGGAGCGCTTGGAGAGAGGAGGCCCGCCCATGGACAGCGCCGTTCTCATGATCGTTATTACGGACCGGAGCCGGGGCGGGGAGTTCGCCGCCTGGTTCCAGTCCCAGGGGGCCGCGCTGGTGCTGTCCGCCCTGGGACAGGGCACCGCCGCCACGGAGGTGCTGGATTACCTGGGCCTGGAGGCCACGGAGAAGGCCGTGCTGCTGCTGGCGGCCCCCCGGTCGGGGCGCATTGTGCGGCGGGCGGCCCGGGAGCTGTGGCTGGACGTGCCGGGGCGGGGGATTTTGATGACCGTGCCCATCTCCAGCGTAGGCGGGGCCCGGGCCAGGGACTATCTGCTGTCATGGCAGGCGGAGGAGGACGACGACATGGACAGGGACATCACCCACGAGCTGATCGTGGTCATCGCCAACCGGGGCCACACCGACCAGGTGATGGACGCCGCCCGCTCCGCCGGGGCCGCCGGAGGCACCACCATCCACGCCAAGGGCACGGGGACGGAGCTGGCGCGAAAGTTTTTGGGCGTGTCCCTGGCGGCGGAGAAGGAGATCGTATTCATCCTGGCCAAGGAGGCGGACCGCAAGCCCATCATGAAGGCCGTCATGACCCAGGCGGGAATGAGCACCCGGGCCCAGGCCGTGGCCTTCTCCCTGCCGGTGACGGATCTGGCGGGACTGCGGCTGCTGGAGGAAGACGGGGAGCCCTGAGGGAAGAACGAGGGCCCGGCCTGTCGTTTGGAAAAAAGAAAAGCCCCCTTTGGGGCGTGTGCCGCAGGGGAACAAACACCCGCCGAAAAGAAATTGCTTTTTGGCGGGTGTTGATTCGTAATGAAGTCCCGCTTCGGCTTTGCGTTCTCAGCGAATTGACAAAGAAAATGTGTGCGTTTCGTACACAGATAAGGAGAAAAATGGCGGCATTATGTTATGAAAAAATCATAACGATATTGGAGCGGGCGCACCGCATAGATTGGAAATGAGAGCCGTTTGGCGCGTCGAAGCATCAATATAAGCTGAATCCGCCGCTGGATGCGGCGGCTGTCCGTTTGGTAGAGGAAACGTATCATTTTACGTTTCCAGAGGATTACTTCCAGTTTATCACGCAGGCCGCGAATGGAGGAGCGGGTCCTGATTATGGGATTATGCCGTTTGAGAATTCCCTTATGAGCGGGGCGTACGGCGATTTCCAGGAGGCATATAAACGCAGCCTGGAAACGCCGTTTGTGCCACGGCCGATGATGCTGGAAGAAGTGGAAAGCTGTTCCTTTGCTAAGGATGCTTATGTACAAAATCCTGATAAATTTTTTATCTATGAGAAAGAGGAAGACGCCGTTTGCGGCACAGACGGCTTTTTTGTTCTGGGAACCCACGGATGCCAATGGGATTTTGGCCTCGTCGTATCCGGTGAGCGAAAGGGGCAGATATTCACTGCGGACAATGAAGGAGCGTATCTTTTTAAGGCGTACAGCTTTCATGAATTTTATCAGGAGTGGCTTGATTGGCTTTCTGATACAGAGAATGTCCAAAAGGAATTGACCATGTGGCGTGAACGGCTGGGAAAAAGAACGTGAAGCCGGTTGATATCATGTCAGGCTTTCGCCAAACTTCTTCCCCGGTTTACAGAAAATGCCGCGGGAATCCTTAGGATAAGTATACAGGGTTTCTACAGGAAAGCCAATGCAGTGAAATAAGCCCTGAAAAAATGCCTCCCGCTTTTTTCGCGCGTCGTCGTGATCGGCGCACACAATCTCACCATTTTCTTCATAATACCAATAATATTTAACCAGGATAAAATAATACAGGATATCTTTCCTTTGGGGAAATTCATACACCTCTTCCGCGCTCGTTTGTCCTAGTCCTAAATGATAATGCCGGTTCGGCATGAACTCAAAATACCACAAGCGTCCTTGTTCGTTGCTTAAACGTCCCTCTTTTGAGCATGAAAGTCCCATGCTCCATTCATACCAGTTTTCGCCGTCATCCACGAGATGGCTTCGTCCAATGTATTTTATCAAACCGGCTCCGCGCACTTTCGTCGTTTTCATATATTTATCTAGGCCTTGTTTGAAAATTGGCGGAATGCCCAACGGTGAGAGATTTTTTCGCC
>ERZ779629.423-NODE-423-length-17616-cov-7.678435_pt1 | contig 17616 bp, 19 predicted proteins | sample MGYA00514192_ERZ779629 | MGnify/ENA primary metagenome ERZ779629 (study PRJEB29562, sample SAMEA4376709) | mouse gut metagenome | isolation source: Cecum | study: EMG produced TPA metagenomics assembly of the A DSS colitis mouse model was used to assess the... | reverse complement strand
TGCGGTACCAGTCGTACCAGTTGCTGTTATCGTCTCCGCCCTCGATCTGCGTAGCTGCGGAAGCCGCCCCCAGAAGCATACCGTCCTTCAGTTGAAACTCCATCGTGTCTCCTCTCCCCGGCGGCAGCCCGCCGGTCCGTATAATACCCCATGGTAATTGATACCTATTGTACGCCAGCGAGAGGATTTTTTCAACTTAAACTTTTTCTTCACAAGCCCGGCCCAAAAAATCCGGAGGCGGCCGGACTCCCGGCCGCCTCCTTTTCATTGATCCGCAAGGGCTCCTTACAGCCCCATTTTTTCACAGAACCGCATCAGCATCGCGGCAACCTCCGCCCTGCTGGCGGGAGCGCCGGGCTTCAGCGCGCCGTTGTCGCCGTTCAGGACCCCGTTGGCCACCGCCCACCGCATCGCGGCGCTGGCCCATTCGGCCACCTCTCCGCCATCGCTGAACGCGCTCATTTCCGCCGTCCCCTCGGGACTGCCCGCGCTCCGCCACAGCATGACCGCCAGCTCCTGCCGGGTAACGCCGCCGTTGGGATTGGCCCCATCGGATACGCCGGAGGCCGCCGCCCATGCCTGAGCCTTGGCGTACCATTGGTTTCCGCTTCCGTCCACATCGGCCCCGGCCATCCGGCCCAGCACCGTCCAGACCATGGCCCGGGTCATCTGCTCATTGGGGGAGAAATTGCCTTCACTGGTCCCCGTCATCAGCCCCTTGGAAGCAACATAAACCGCCGCTTCGCTGTACCATGCGTCAGGAGCCACGTCGTCATAAACCGGCGCGGGGGCCACCGGCTCCTCCGTCCGGACCGGGGTCTCTGGCTCAACAGACTCCTCCGGCTCCGCTGAGGTCTCCGGTTCCTTGGTTTCCTCCGCAGGCTTGGAAGGCTTCGAAGGTTTAGAGGGAGAAACTGGATTGCTCGGGTAGCTGGGATATACCGGCGGGATAACGGGAGGCTCAGGCTCGACCGGAAGGTTGGGGTCTACCGGAGGATCAGGGTCCACCGGCGGCTCGACCGGAGGATCAGGCTCAACTGGAGGCTCAGGCTCTACCGGGGGATCAGGATTAACCGGAGGATTAGGGTCTTCCGGTTCAACAGGTCCGGGATCGGTGCTGCTTACAAAATTGATACCATTTTCCTGGGCGTAACTCTGCGCGTAGCTCCCCTCTTCCCCGCGAATCGTTATAGAGTCACAATTGTTGAACAAATCTTCGCCACTTTTCACTACACTTGCTGGAATGGTCACGCTGGTAAGGTTTTTGCAGTAGGCAAAGGCATAAGGATAAATATCGACAACAGTATCAGGTACCGTGTATGTACTGCCGGTCTTCGCGGCAGGATACGCCAGCAATTCCGTCATGTCCTTCGAAAAGAGCACACCGTCTACAGAGCAGTAATACTCGTTGTCTTCGGCAACTTCGATCTTGGTCATACTGGAGCAGCCCTGGGCGATGCCGTAATCGATAAACTCCACGCTGGCAGGGATCGAAAGCATCGGGAGCTTGGAGCATCCATAGAATACACCGCTGCCTATGGCGCGGATGGTATCCGGGATGGTCACGCTGGTCAGTTCTCTACAGTTGGAAAACGCACTGTTCCAAATTGCCACACCGCCTATAATATTGGCTATTTCGATGCTCCTCTCTGCTTCCTTTACGACAATAACGGAATATTCCCCGGCAAACATCCCACCGAATAGGGTGTTAGGCGCTTTGTAACTGTTAAGAACTTCATTCGCAGTCACAATATACTTGTACGTGATACCATCTTTAGTTCCTACAAATGGGTCATCCGCCAGCGCGGGGACAGTCAACCCCAGACATAGGAACAAGGCCAGCAGGCTTGACAATAGTCGTTTCTTCATAGTATTTCCTCCTAAAATGATTTACCACCGAATTGTGATTCCGTGGTACTCCCATAAGGAAGACTTGCCGGTTGGCATTTATTTTTTGATATCTGGTTGCACGAAAACATGCAACCCAAAGCCAGCAAAAAACTCCTCATTTGTTGGCTTAAATTTTCGTACCCAAATTTGTATTTTATACTTGCTTTTCTTTCTTATTGATGATAGAGTAAAGCTATCCTAAGCCTCGATTTGATATGTATATGGAGGCTTTCTACCACGGAATCACAATTCCGTGGTTTTTTCTTTCTTCCTCATTGACAAGCACTTCTCCAAGCGGTATACTAATAGCACAAGGGAGGTGAACGCCGTGCTTGACAGCAAAGACCTGGAGATACTCCAAACGATGATGACCCAAATCGTTGCCGCATCCGAGTCCCGCATGATGGGCCAAATATCCGCGTCCGAGTCCCGCATAATGGCCTACATAGAATCCGACATCCTGCCCCGGTTTGATAAACTCGCCGACGGCCACAAGCTGCTGTTGGAGACCCTCGCCCCAAAAAGCCGGGTAGAGGAGCTAGAAGAGGAAATTGCTTTCCTGAAGCCCCTGGTCATGTCCATGCTCACCGACATTGACAAACTGAAAAAAGCCCAGTAACAGCCGCCCATCATCCCCGGGCGGCTGTTTTCATATCATCAGCCGCATTCTCTCCAGCTGTCTCCGATGCGCCTCCCCGGTCTCCATCGTGTATATCCTCGTGGTGTCAATACTGGAATGCCCCAGAATATCCGCCAGCCGCACGATATCCTTCTCCAGCCCATAGAACGTCCGCGCGAACAGGTGCCGCAAATTGTGTGGGAACACCTTGCTCTCCTCCACCCTCGCCTCCCTGCACAGGGCCTTCATATCCGACCAGATGTTGCTTCTGTCCAGCGCCCTGCCGCCGCGCGTCACGAACACCGGCCCGCTCCCGATCCCCCGCTCTCTCGCATACCGCAGCAGCTCCTTCCGCAGCCTCCCCGGCAGAAAGACCACCCGGCATTTCCCCTTGTTGACCACCTCGGCCCTTCCCTCCCGGACCGCCTCCACGGTAAAGGACCGCAGCTCGCTCACCCGGATGCCCGTAGCACAGATAGCCTCCATCACCAGCAGCAGCCTCTCATTTTTCCGCCCCTTTGCCGCCGCCAGAAGCCTCCGGTACTCCTTTTCCGTCAGCTCCCGCGCCTCGTCCCGAAAGATTTTTCTCTGTACCCGCACCGCCTTCAGCCTGCACTCCGGCATCCCCAGAAACCCAAACAGCCCGTTCAGCGCCGCCACGGCGCCGTTGACGCCCGCCGCCGTCCGTTCCCTCAGCAATTCCTCCTTATACAGCCCCGCCGTCTCCCCGCCGGCCTCCCGTCCCGCCAGCCACCCCATGAACCTCCGCGCCTCCCGGACATATTTCTCCACCGTGGCCCCGCTTTTTTCCTCTCCCGCCAGATACCCGCCGAAATCCTCCAGCACCTGCTCTGATATCCTCATGACCTGCCTCCTTTTGTAAAAAGCTTTCTATAGTTTCTCACAAAAAGAAAAAAGTTGCCCCTCTCCCGGCAACTTTTCCACAAACTATTTTCAAAACCGAAGGCCCTCTCCCCTCAGAGCGGGCCTTCGGCATAACAGCAGTCAACTCAAACGCTCCCCCACGGGTCCCCCTCCGGCGGCCTATGCCCGCCGTTGAAGGCTCCCCGTCCCACGCGCCTCTGCCCCTCCTCGAAGTAGGCCAGATCGCACAGCGTCATATAAGGGGTGAGCCACACGTTCAGCAGTCCCATGGTCAGCGCGCTCAGCAGGCTCCAGCCGATAAAGCTCAGATCCAGTATGAACAGCTCCATCTTCATCCCACTGGTCTGCTGGCAGCTGAGTCGGATGGCGCCTCCCGCCGTGATGGACTCGTCGGTCAAGATATTGTAGTACGCGAACCGGTACCGATACAAGGCAACGATCCCCGGTATCCAGAACAGCATGGACCATAAAAATATCTTCACACTCATCTGAATAGAGCACCAGATCAGCTTCCCCGCCACGCCCAGCCCGTCGGCCAGCGCAGCATAGGGCATTTCCACGCCCCGCCGGATGCCCATACAATATATGTAATATCCCCCGTTGAGCACCAGCCCCACCAGGGATACCAGCACGGAGAAGAAGAACGTCATCCCCGTCGGGCGGGGCAGCGAATACAGCAGCGCCTCCAGGTCTCCGGGATCGCTGCTGATCAGCGCGTCATAGTACCGGCCCGCCAGCCCATAAGAATAGAAGAGGGACCCTCCCTCCACCAGATCGGTCACCCGCTCCAGCACGAAGACGATGACCATCACCAGCAGCGTCACCAATATGGGCGACACCCTGGCCCCCAGTATGATCCGTCTGGCTTCCTCCTTGACTGCCCCGCGATTTATCATGAAATAGACCCCCAAAAATAGAATTTCCCACGATTTAATGGAATTTTACGCTATCATACCATGTTTTCCCCACAAATGCAAGCAATATGGAATCCCTTCAATTTGTTGCCGTCTTTGGGAACAAACTTCCATATTACCTGTCAAATCCGCAAAAAAATCATCAAAACCGCAAAAAACTCCTTTACATGTCGAATAAATGGGAGTATGATAAGGGCGTATGATTTTCCCCTGACGGCAGCGGACCCGTATCCGCAGTCCATGAACACAGGCCTGAGTAAGAAGAAAATGAGGTGAAGATATGGCGCAAGCCTTTTTTGGCGGCATCCATCCCAACGATCAGAAGGGCGCCACCAACAAAAAGCCGGTCGAGACCCTTCCGCCGCCCGCCCGCGTGGTGATCCCCATGTCGCTGCATATCGGCGCGCCCTGTACCCCCTGCGTGGCGGTGGGGGACGAGGTAACGGTGGGCCAGAAGGTGGGGGAGGCCCCCGCCTTCGTCTCCGCCCCCGTTCACGCCAGTATTTCCGGCAAGGTGTCGGCGGTGGAGCCCCGTATCCATTTCTCCGGCGTCCCGGTCATGAGCGTGGTGATCGAGAACGACTTTAACGAGACCCCCTGTCCCTCCCTGTCCCCCGCCCCTGACCCGGACGACCTCACCCCCGAGCAGTTGGCCGGTATCATCAAGGAGGCGGGCATCGTGGGCATGGGCGGGGCCACCTTCCCGACCCACGTGAAGATCACCTCCGGCCTGGGCAAGGTGGATACAGTGATCGTCAACGCCAGCGAGTGCGAGCCCTACATCACCAGCGACCACCGCATCCTTCTGGAGGAGCCCGAGGCGGTCCTGGGCGGCGTGAAGCTCCTGGCCCGCATTTTCGGCGTGGACCGGGTCCATATCGCCATCGAGCAGAACAAGGCCAACGCCGCCGGGATGCTGAAGCTGAAGATCGAGGAGGAGAAGGCCCCCGCCGTGGTGGACGTCCTGCCCACCCGATACCCCCAGGGCGCCGAGAAGCAGCTGTGCCAGTCCATCACCGGCCGCCAGGTGCCGCCCGGGGCCCTCCCCGCCGCCATCGGCTGCGCGGTGTTCAACGTGGTCACCACCGCCGCCATCTATAACGCCGTCTACCACGGCAAGCCCGTGACCCACCGGGTGGTGACCGTCTCCGGCTCCGGCGTGAACGAGCCCAAGAATCTCCTCTGCCCCATCGGCACCCCCATCGGCGACCTGCTGGACGCCTGCGGCGGCGTAAAGCAGCAGACCTTCAAGATCCTCATGGGCGGCCCCATGATGGGCCACGCCCAGTTCGACATGACCGCACCCATCGGCAAGGGGACCAACGCCATCCTGGCCTTCGCGGACAAGGAGGAGCGCACCGTGGAGCACCCCGCCTGCATCCGCTGCGGCAAGTGCATCTCCGTGTGCCCCATGCGCCTCCAGCCGGTATTCCTGTACCAGTACGAGGCCGCCGGGATGCTGCCCGAGCTGGAAGCGGCCCACGTGATGGACTGCATCGAGTGCGGCGCGTGTACCTACATCTGTCCCGGCCGGCTCCATCTGGTCCAGGCCTTCCGTGCGGGCAAGCAGAAGCTGAACAACGCCAAAGCCGCCGCCAAGGCTGCCGCGGAGGCGGCCCAGGCCGCGGACGAGAAAAAGAAGGAGGGCTGACGCCATGGATTATAAAGCCTTGAACCTCATCGGTTCCTCCTCCCCCCACATCCGCACCAAGGACGGCGCGGGCCACATCATGGGGGAGGTCCTTATCGCCCTGGTGCTCCCTCTGGCCTTCGCGGTGTACAACTTCGGCCCCCGGGCCCTGGCGGCGGCGGCGGTGAGCGTGGCGGGCTGCTGCGCTTTCGAGCTGCTCTGCCGCCTGCTGCTGCATAAAAACAACACTCTGGGGGACCTGAGCGCCGCCGTCACCGGCCTGCTCATCGCCATGGTCTCCCCCGTCACCACCCCCTATTGGATTCTTCTGACCGGCGATTTCTTCGCCATCGTGGTGGTCAAGCAGCTCTTTGGCGGCGTGGGCAAGAACTTCCTGAACCCCGCCCTGGCGGCCCGGGCCTTCATGCTCTCCTGGGCCGGCGAGATGACCACCTGGGTGGGCCCCAAGACCTCCGTCCCCCTCATGGGCGTCATCGACGCGGAGACCTTCCCCACCCCCATGTCCTATCTCCACGGCAACGACCTCTCCGGTCTGATGAAGGCCACGGACCTGCCCAAGATGTTCGTGGGCCTGGTGGGCGGCTCCATGGGCGAGGTCAGCGCCATGCTCCTCCTCCTGGGCGGCCTGTTCCTCCTGTGGCGGAAGGTCATCACCTGGTACATCCCCGTCAGCTATATCGGCACGGTAGCCGCCCTGACCTTCCTCTTCCCCCGGGGCAACGACCCCCTCCAGTGGATGCTGTGCAACCTCCTGGGGGGCGGCCTGATGCTGGGCGCCATCTTCATGGCCACCGACTACGTCACCTCCCCGGTGAGCCACCTGGGTCAAGCCATTTTCGGCATCGGCTGCGGCCTCATCACCGTGTTCATCCGCTACTTCGGCTCCTATAACGAGGGCGTGTGCTACGCCATCCTGATCATGAACCTGACGGTGTGGCTCATCGACAAGAGCATCACGCCCCACCGCTTCGGCGTGGTCAAGGAGAAGAAGGCAAAGGCTCCCGTTTCCGACAAAACCAAAAAGGAGGCTGTCAAGAAATGAGCAACCCGAAGGAAACCGCCTCCGCGAAGCAGCCCGGGCTCTCCATCGATCCCAAGTACATCCTCCGCATCACCGGCGTCCTCCTGGTCATCTGCCTGATCACCGCCCTGCTTCTGGGCATCGTCAACGCCGTCACCAAGCCCCGCATCGACGCCATGCAGGCGGAGAAGATCCGCGCCGCCATGTCCCAGGTGCTGGAAGCGGACGAGTACGTCCCCATAGACCTGGCCGGGACCCTGTCCGAAATTCCCAAGGGTGTGCAGTCCATTTCCCGGGCCGGCGCCAATGGCGGGATACTGGGCTATGTGGTCCAGGTAAAGGCCAACGGCTCCCAGGGTGAGATACAGATGATGGTCGGCATAGATTTGGAAGGGCGTGTCACCGGCGTATCGGTGATCAAGCACAGTGAAACGCCCAACATTGGCACCAAGGTAGTCGCCGACCAGTCCGTCCTGGACCGTTTTGTGGGCATGAGCGGCGAGATCACCGTCAACTCCGGGACCAACCGTTTTGACGGCGTTTCCGGCGCGACGGTCAGCTCCAAGGGCGTGGCCGCCGGGGTAAACACCGCCCTGACCGCCGCCTATGAAGCAGCGGCCGGACTGGTCAAATAAGGAGGGCTGACAGCATGAATATAGGAAAGCAACTCAAGGACGGGCTTCTCACCCAGAACCCGGTGCTGGTCCAGCTCTTAGGCATGTGCTCCACCCTGGCCATCACCACCACCGTTTCCAACGGCATCGGCATGGGCCTTTCGGTGACCATCATCCTGACCCTCTCCAACATCTTCATCTCCCTGCTCCGCAAGATCATCCCCGAGCAGGTCCGCATCGCCTGCTACATCGTCGTCATCGCCGGTTTCGTCACCATGGTCGATCTTCTGCTCCAGGCCTTCTTCCCCGACATTGCCGAGAGCCTGGGCGTCTTCATCCCCCTGATCGTGGTCAACTGCATCATCCTGGCCCGGGCGGAATCCTTCGCCAGCAAGTCGAAGCCTCTGCCCGCCGCCATCGACGGCATCTGCCAGGGCCTGGGCTATACCATGATCCTGCTGGTGATGAGCGCCATCCGCGAGCTTTTGGGCGCGGGCACCCTGAACGGCTCCCGTATTTTTCCCGCTGAGTACGCGGCCAATATGCTGGCCCTTCCGGTGGGCGGCTTCCTGACGCTGGGCTGTCTCATCGCCCTGATGCAGTACATCCAGCGCAAGGTCAAGGGAGGGAAATAACCGATGGAATGGACCACATTATTTGACATCGCCCTGGGCGCGATCCTGATCAACAACTTCATCCTGGCCCAGTTCCTGGGCATCTGCCCCTTCATGGGCGTCTCCAAGAAGATGGAGACCGCCGTGGGCATGGGCTTCGCCGTGATCTTCGTCATGGGTCTGGCCTCCGCCCTGTGCTACCCGGTGAATCTCCTGCTGGACGCCCTGGGCCTGCGGTACATGCAGACGGTGGCCTTCATCCTGGTGATCGCCGCCCTGGTGCAGCTGGTGGAGATGTTCCTGAAAAAGGCCGTCCCCACCCTCTACCAGGCCCTGGGCGTCTACCTGCCCCTCATCACCACCAACTGCGCGGTGCTGGGCGTGGTGCTGCTGAACGTGCAGAACGGCTACAACTTCATCGAGTCCGTGGTCTACGGCATCACCGGCGGCGCGGGCTTCCTGCTGGCCATCGTGCTCTTTGCCAGCATCCGGGAGCGCCTGGAGTTCGCGGACCCGCCCAAGGCCTTCAAGGGCTTCCCCATCGCCCTGGTCACCGCCGGCCTCATGGCCCTCTGCTTCATGGGCTTCCAAGGATTGAAGATCCCCTGGTAAACGGACCGGCCCCCTCTGGGCCGCGATAGCGAGTCAAATTTACTCCGCCGCGCTGGCGGCGAAGCTCCTGGGTCGGGCGTTCTCCTTCCCATGGAGAGAGGAGGAATATTTTGAATATCTTCTATGCTGTACTGACACTTGGCATCCTGAGCGGCCTGTTCGGCCTGGTGCTGGCCGTGGCCTCCAAGGTCTTCGAGGTCAAGACGGACCCCAAGCTGGACCTGATCCTGGACTGTCTGCCGGGCGCCAACTGCGGCGGCTGCGGCTATCCCGGCTGCGCCGGCTGCGCGGCGGCCATCCTGGCCAAGGAGGCCCCCGTCAACGCCTGTCCCAGCTGCTCCGGCCTCCAGACCAGCCGCATCGCGGCGGTGATGGGTGTGGAGGTCAAGGCCCAGGAGCGCCGTGTGGCCTTCGTCCGCTGCAGCGGCGGCAGCCGGGCCAGCCGGAAGTTCGAGCGCTACGTGGGCCTTGAGGACTGCGTTGCCGCCATGAAGGTCTCCGGCAACGGCACCCTGGACTGCGCCTATGGCTGTCTCGGCCTGGGCACCTGCGTCCAGGCCTGCAAGTTCGACGCCATCCACATCAACGCCCACGGCGTGGCCCAGGTGGACCAGAGCAAATGTACCCACTGTATGCAGTGCGCCAAGGCCTGCCCCCGCCACGTGATCACGGACGTTCCCTACGCCTCGGACATCATGGTCCCCTGCGGCAACAAGGACAAGGGGCCCTCTGCCAAGTCTCTCTGCACCGTCAGCTGTATCGGCTGCCGCCTGTGCGAGAAGAACTGTCCCGCCGGGGCCATCACGGTCACGGACAATAACGCTTCCATCGACTATACCAAATGCACCTCCTGCGGCGTCTGCGTAGAGAAGTGCCCCCGGAAGCTGATCACCGACATCCACGCCACCGGCAAGGTGGAGCCGGTGGGCTGACCACCCAAATATGGAAAATGTTTCACGTGAAACACTCAGGCTGCCTGTGTGCCGAAATGTTTCACGTGAAACATTTTTATCTATCATATGGAGGCCGTCTATGTTTTGTATCCTTGTTACCGGCATACCAGCCGCAGGCAAAAGCACCATGGCAAAATTTCTGGGAGAGCAGATGCAGCTGCCCGTTCTCTCCAAGGACGGCATCAAGGAATTGCTCTACGATACCGTCGGCTTCCGCTCCAGATCCGAAAAGGTCCGTCTGGGCACTGCCGCCATGGATATCATGTACTATGCCGCGGAGCAGCTGATGTCCTGCCGTCAGGCATTCATATTGGAGAACAACTTTGAACACGCTTCCCGGGAGGGCCTGACGGCTATTCAGGACCGCCATGGCTATCAGGCCATTACCGTCACCCTGACCGGAGACCGCGAGACCATCTACCGCCGCTTCCTGGAGCGGAACCAAAGCCCGGACCGCCACCGGGGCCACATCGTCAACGACCGGTACCCGGAGGAGGGGCCCTCCACCGTCCCTCCCCCTCCCTCCTTTGAGGACTTCACCGCCGGCATCGCCGCGCGGGGAATGGACACTTTCACCGCGAATGGACCGCATATCACGGTGGATACCACCGATCTTGACCGTATCGACCGCGCGGACCTGCTGAAAAGGCTCCGGGCCCTTCTCCATTAGGCAGCTGCCTCTTCCGGCGGAAAATGTTTCACGTGAAACATTTTCTTCTCTTCTGCCGGACCCTTTACAAAAAAACGCGCCATTGGCGCGTTTTTTTGCGTTGCAGCCTGAAATATCTTACTTTCTTTCTCTCTGCTTGTCAAATATGTTCTCCCGTGCTATAATGGGTCCATAACCTTGCGGCAATGTAAACGCTGTTGATCAACCGGATATGTAAAATAGAAAAGGAGGAGCTTTCTTATGAAGTCGAATCGCTTATGGAGTTATCTGCTTGCCCTTGCGGTGATGCTTACGATCGTCGGGTTCAGTGCATATGCTTATGCAGCTCCCGCTGATACAGGCAATGAGGGATATACCATCGACGAACCATATGAATATCCGATCCAGCCTGGGACGGATGAATGGTTTGCGATAGAGAGCCATGCAGACAAGGTCGAAATGCTGCAGATCCCCCAAGAGGTGTTGGAGAACATGACCACCAGAGCCCTTGTTGAAAGCGTTGTCAATTTTCCTTATTTCCCTGATATGGACGCCTTCTCCACTCCGGAGCAGGGATATCGGGCCGTCAGGGACGGGTTCAATGGATTGCAGGAGCTTGAAGCCAGACCGGATGGAATGGCTTGTCTGTCTGAGTACTTTGAGGAACAGCAAAGGTTGCCTTCGGCAGATATGACCTATGTGGTCAGAAGGGCCATCGAGATCACCCTGGAGAGCGGCCAGCAGGGCTGAACGTATCATAGGTAAAAAATCGTGCTTTGCCGGTCCATGATCGATCCGGCGTGATAAAAAAGGAGCGGTCGCTATGAAGCAGAACGAGTTATTGTCCCAATGGCTGGCCGAGGAGGAGGCCGCGCATATCCACGGCTGGGACTTCTCCCACATCCATGGCCGCTACGAAGAGGGCCGGGACCTCCCCTGGGACTTCGATCAGCTCGTCCGACGCTTCCTGTTTCCGGAGCATCGCATCTTAGATATGGATACCGGCGGCGGGGAATTTCTCCTGTCCCTGGGCCATCCCCATTCCCTTACTGCCGCCACGGAGGGCTATCCTCCCAACGCGGCCCTCTGCCGGGAAACGCTCCTGCCCCTGGGCATCGATTTTCGGGAGGCGGACGGAGGCGGCCCTCTCCCCTTCCCCGACGGGAGCTTTGATCTGGTGCTCAACCGTCACGGGGACTATCTGCCAGCCGAAGTCTTTCGGGTCCTGAAGCCGGGAGGCATCTTCCTGACCCAGCAGGTGGGCGCGGAGAACGACCGGGAGCTGGTGGAGCTCCTTCTGGACCCGGTCCCTCCCCTCCCCTTTCCAAGGCAATACCTCTCCATCGCCCGGGAGGACTTGGAAGCCGTTGGGTTTTCCATTCTGGATTCTCAGGAAGCTTTCCGCCCCATCCGGTTCTGGGATGTGGGCGCGCTGGTCTGGTTTGCACGGATCATTCCATGGGAGTTTCCCGGTTTCTCCGTGGAGAAGTGCCGGGAGCGGCTGTTCAAAGCACAGGATATCCTGGAACGAAACCGGGTGATCGAAGGAATGACCCACCGGTATTTCCTGGCGGCTGAAAAGGTAATGTAGTGTTTTGTAGGGGCGGAATGTTTCACGTGAAACATTCCGCCCCTACGTCTACCGTAGTGCCACTCCGGCAGCACAGCTACCGGAGCCTACGCTAAAAATGCGCCACCGGCGCATTTTCTTCACGCTACGGCGTGAAACATTCCACCCCTCGACATCTACCGTAGTGCCTCTCCGGAAGCACAGCTGCCGGAGCCTACGCTAAAAATGCGCCACCGGCGTATTTTCTTTACGCTGCGGCATGAAACATTCCCGCTTTTTTCGGTTCCGGTGGAAATCGGGCGGTGGCAGGCAGGTTTGACAAAGAAGAAAATATGAAATCTGTGAAATTTTTTCCTTTTCCCTGTTGAAATGTTGGTTTTTTGTGTTATACTACTTCTATAATAAACATGGGGCGGTGCGCCCCTCTCCCGGAGGTGTTTTGTGGGTAAGATCGTTACCATCGTAAATCAAAAGGGCGGCGTGGGCAAGACCACGACTTGCGTCAGTCTGACCGCCGCGCTGCGGGAGAAAGGCCAGCGGGTCCTCTTATGCGACTTCGACCCACAGGCCAACGCCACCTCGGGCATGGGCGTAGACAAGTCCCTGTCCTTGGGGGTCTACGACGTGCTCCTCAACGACGTGGAGCCGGAAAAACGGGTGGTCTCCACCCGGTACGGCGACGTCCTCCCCTCCTCCAAGGGGCTGGCGGGGGCCGGCGTGGAAATGGTGGGTATCCAGGACCGGGAGCATCTGCTCCGGCGGGCTCTGGAGCGCTTGGCGCCCAATTATGATTACATATTCGTGGACTGCCCGCCGTCGCTGGAGCTGCTGACCCTCAACGGACTGTGCGCCGCGGACAGCGCGCTGGTGCCCGTGCAGAGCGAGTACTTCGCGTTGGAGGGACTCAGCGATCTCATGTATACCATCCGGGCGGTGCGGAAGAGCTTGAATCCCCACCTGGAGCTGGAGGGGGTCCTGCTCACCATGTACGACAGCCGGACCAATCTGGCATTGCAGGTCTCGGAGGAGGTCAAGCGGTTCTTCCCGGGGAAGGTCTACAGCACGGTGATCCCCAGGAACGTGCGCCTCAGCGAGGCTCCCAGCCATGGGAAGCCCATCAGCGCCTATGACCGGACCAGCCGGGGGTGCGAGGCCTATGCCGCACTGGCGGATGAGTTTTTAAGGAAGAACCGGAAATAAGCGGAAGGAGGAACGACCCTGTGGCAAAAGAAAAAGGAATGGGTAAGGGACTGAGCGCCCTGCTGGGTGAGGATTTTTCCGCCGATTTTTCCACGCCTTCCTCCACCCTGCCCATCTCGCAGATCGAGAGCTATCAAAACCAACCCCGGAAAAACTTCAACCAGGAAAAGTTGGAGGAGCTGGCCGAGTCCATCCGGCAGCACGGCGTGATCCAGCCCCTGACGGTGCGTAAGCTAGCCAGCGGGTACTATCAGATCATCGCCGGGGAACGCCGCTGGCGGGCCGCCCGGATGGCCGGACTGGACGAGGTCCCGGCGGTCGTCATCGAGGCCGACGATCAGAAGGCCATGGAGCTGGCCATGATCGAGAACCTCCAGCGGGAGGACCTGAACCCCATCGAGGAGGCGGAAGGCTTCCGGGCGCTGACGGAGGTCTACGGCATGACCCAGGCTCAGGCGGCGGAACGGGTGGGCAAGTCCCGGAGCGCGGTGGCCAACGCCCTGCGGCTGCTGGAGCTGAACATCTCCCTCCAGCGGCTGGTGGAGAACGAAAAGATCTCCGCCGGGCACGCCAGGGCCCTGCTCCCCCTCCCCGCCCCCCTGCGGGTCAAAGCGGCGGAGGAGATCGTGCGCAGCCAGCTGAGCGTCCGGCAGACGGAGCAGCTGGTCAAACGGCTCCAGAACAGCGGCCAGGAGAAGAAAGCCGATGAAGTGGAGGATAAGATCCACGCGGTGGATTACGCCGCGGAGGCCGCCAAGTCCCTCTCCGCGCGGCTGGGACGGGCCTGTCATATTTCCCAGGGGAAGAAGAAAGGAAAAGTCGAGATCGAATACTACGGGGTGGACGATCTCAACGATCTGCTGGAGGCGCTGGAAAAGCTGGGGAAATAGGGCGGAGTGTTTCACGTGAAACATTTTGAGAAAATAATGCCGCATTTGTAGGGCGCGACGACCCGGCGCGCCGCTGCCAGGCAGATTTTCCAACGGCGCGCCGGGGTCGTCGCGCCCTACGGAAGCAAAATGGATATCCTGCTTTACAAAAGAGAATAATTGGTATATAATGAAGGTAGAATAGATATGGTTACTTGAGGTGGTGGATTTCGTAGCAACCACACGCCTTATGGGCCAAAAGGGACGCAGGAGGACGCTACGCCTGCCAAGTAATCATCTATTGGGGCTGCCTTCCGGCGGCCCCATCTTATTTTCAGGATATATCGTTAAATCAATCATATTTTGTTCGCCGCCGCCCAGCGGCGGGATCGAAGGAGGAATTGAAACTTGCTCGATATCAGGTTTATCCGGGAAAATCCGGACGCGGTAAAGGAAAATATCAAGAAGAAATTCCAGGATGAAAAGCTCCCCCTGGTGGACAAGGTGCTGGAGCTGGACGAAGAAAACAGAAGGTCCATTACGGAGGCCAGCGAGCTGCGAGCCCAGCGGAACACGCTGAGCAAGCAGGTGGGAATGCTCATGGGGCAGGCGAAAAAGGACCCCTCCAAGCTGGAGGAGGCCGAGGCCGTGAAGGCTAAGGTAAAGGCCAACGCCGACCGGCTGGCGGAGCTGGAGAAGCGGGAGAGCGAGCTGGAGGATGAGATCCACAAGCTCATGATGGTGATCCCCAACATCATCGATCCCTCGGTGCCTATCGGGCCGGACGATTCTGCCAACGTGGAGCTGGAGCGGTTCGGAGAGCCGGTGGTGCCGGAGTTTGACATCCCCTACCACACGGAGATCATGGAGCGGTTTGACGGGATCGACATGGACGCCGCAGGACGGGTGGCCGGAAACGGGTTCTACTATCTGATGGGGGATATTGCCAGGCTCCATGAGGGCGTGCTGGCCTATGCACGGGATTTCATGATCGGAAAGGGATTTACCTACTGCATCCCGCCGTTTATGATCCACGGAAACGTGGTGGAGGGCGTCATGAGCCAGACGGACATGGACGCTATGATGTATAAGATCGAGGGCGAAGACCTCTATCTCATCGGCACCAGCGAGCACTCCATGATCGGTAAGTACATCGATCAGATCCTGCGGGAGGACCAGCTGCCCCAGACGCTGACCTCCTACTCCCCCTGCTTCCGGAAGGAAAAGGGCGCTCACGGGATCGAGGAGCGGGGCGTGTATCGAATCCACCAGTTCGAGAAGCAGGAAATGATCGTCGTCTGCAAGCCCGAGGAATCCATGGAGTGGTATGAGAAGCTGTGGCGGTTCAGCGTGGAGCTGTTCCGGTCGCTGGACATCCCGGTGCGGCAGCTGGAGTGCTGCTCCGGCGATCTGGCCGATCTGAAGGTCAAGAGCTGCGACATCGAGGCCTGGAGCCCCAGGCAGAAGAAGTACTTCGAGGTCTGCTCCTGCACCAATATGGGCGACGCCCAGGCGCGGCGGCTCAAGATCCGGGTCAAGGGCGGGGATGGAAAGAATTATCTGCCCCACACCCTGAACAACACCGTGGTAGCGCCGCCTCGGATGCTGATCGCCTTCTTGGAGAACAATCTCCAGGCGGACGGCAGCGTGAAGGTGCCTGCGGCCCTGCGGCCCTATATGGGCGGGGTCGAGGTATTGGTCCCAAAGCGGTGAGCAGAAGGCCGCTTCCAGGTAAGGCAACTTTAGTTGCCGTATAAAAAGTTCTTTTTGATCCTTTTTCTTTCAAGAAAAAGGATGGATACAACATATTTTTGTAAAGGAGAGCATGATATGAAGAAATTTTGGAAGGTACTCGGTCTGGGCGCTCTGGTCGCCGGTCTGACCCCTTACAAGGTGGAGAAGGACGAGGAAACCGGTGAGAAAAGCTATCAGGCCCTCCTGTGGCGGATCACCAGCGCCCCCATCGGCGAGGACAAGAAGATCGACATCGGCATCAACCTGGGCGAGGGCACGCTGACCAGCAAGCTGATGGACGCGCTGGAAAAGAAGGACGAGCACCACCTGTTCAGCGATGAGCTGAGCGTGGAGTACAGCTCCGGCGACCTGCTGGACGCCGTGGAGGACGCGGCGGAGAAGGCGGCCGATGTGGCCGAAGATGTGGCAGACGCCGCCGGAGACGTGGCCGAGAAGGCAGCCGATGGGCTGGAAGATGCCGCTGAGAAGGCCGGGGAGCTTGCGGAGAAGGCCGCTGAGGCGGTGGAAGAGGCCATCGAGGAATAAAGGGACCTGACGGGAAAGGAGACTGCCGGGATGAAAAAATTCTTGCAGGAATTTAAAGACTTCGCCATGCGGGGAAACGTGATGGATCTGGCCGTGGGCGTTATCGTGGGAGGCGCGTTCAGCGCTATCACTACGTCGTTGATCAATGACATCATCATGCCCTTTATTGGCATCTTTGTCAGTGAGGCCAGCTTCGCGGACCTGTCATTGCAGATCGGCGGGGCCGTTATCACTTACGGCAACTTCATCCAGGCGGTCATCAACTTCCTGATCATGGCCTTCGTGGTCTTCTGTATGGTGAAGGCCGTCAACCGTATCGCACGGAAAAAGGAGGCGGCCCCCCCTCCCCCGCCGCCGGGTCCCTCTCCTGAGGAGAAGCTGCTGACGGAGATCAGGGACCTGCTGAAAGCACAGCAGAAGCAATGAGGGAGACGCTGGAGCGGGGACTGCCGGAGCTGGGCGTTGATCCGGCGGTGATCCCGGCGCTGGAACGGTTCGCCGGGATGATGCTGGAGCGGAACAAGGTGATGAACCTGACCGCCATCACGGAGCCCCGGGACGTGGCGGCCCTGCATCTGCTGGACAGCCTGGCGCTGCTGCCCCTGGCCGGTCTGGAACATGAGAGGCTGGTGGACGTGGGCTGCGGCGCCGGGTTTCCGGGGATGCCTTTGGCCATCGCCAGGCCGTCCCTGGAGGTCACGCTGCTGGACAGTCAGAGAAAGCGGATCGACTTCCTGGAGGAGGCCCGGGAGGCGCTGGGGCTGGAGAACGCCGTCTGCGTACACGGACGGGCGGAGGAGTTCGCCGGAGAGCACAGGGAGCGGTTCGATGCCGCCGTCAGCCGGGCGGTGGCGGCGCTGCCGGTGCTGTGCGAGCTGTGCCTCCCCCTGGTAAAGGTGGGCGGACGGATGCTGGCCATGAAGTCCGCCAACTCCGAAGAGGAGATCAACGGGGCCAAAGGGGCGGTGAAGCTTCTGGGAGGCCGGGTGGAATGGGTGAAGGATTATCCGATCCCTGGTACGGACGTGATCCACCGGCTGGTGTGCGTGCGGAAGGTCTCCGCTACGCCGGGGAAGTATCCCAGAAGGTTCGCGCTCATCAAGAAACAGCCGCTTTAGCGGCGGAGAAAGGGGGCGTCCCCGGTGGGGCAGGTCATTACCGTGGTGTCCGGGAAGGGCGGCACGGGAAAAACTTCATTTACCGCCAACGTAGGCATGGCGCTGGCCCAGATGGGGCACCCTACCCTCTGTCTGGACTGCGACGTGGGACTGCGGA